>Ga0247758_1000379_pt1 | contig 39401 bp, 34 predicted proteins | sample UWRJL156409C4_FD_180950 | JGI IMG/M metagenome (GOLD analysis project Ga0247758, IMG submission 180950) | Plant litter microbial communities from Arlington Agricultural Research Station in Wisconsin, United States - UWRJ-L156-409C-4 | ecosystem: Environmental > Terrestrial > Plant litter >...
GGCCCGGCACGCCGCGGCCGCGCAGGACTGGGAGCTGCTCGCGGACGTCATCACCCAGGCCGGTTTCCCCCTGCTCGTCCGGGGTGAGCTGAGCGAGCTGGCCGAGGTCCTCAAGCAGGTGCCGTCGTCGGTCCTGCGCGCCAACCCCACCTACGCCCTGGCGATCGCGGGTGGCGCCCTGGAGACCGGTGACGTCCGCGACGCCGCCACATGGCTGAGCCTCTGCGACGAGCACGTCGCGCTGGTGCGTCCGGTCGATCGCGAGGGGTTCGCCGTGGGCCGCGCGATCATCGGCCTGTACCGCTCCCGCCTCACCGGCGACGTGAGCCAGGCCGAGCAGGACGCGCTCGTGCTCATGGGCGGCGAGCGTGACCCCGCCGATGCCGGGACCTACCCCGCGGAGCTGCGGTCGCTCGCCCTCATCAACCTTGGAGCCCTCGAGCTGTGGACGGGCCGGCTGCCGGAAGCCCACCGCGACCTCGCCGAAGGCACGGAGATCGCGACGAGCCGCGGCCTGGAGTACCTCGAGCTGTACGGCCGGGCCCACCTCGCGGTCTACCACCAGTGGATGGGCCACACGGCCCTGGCCGAACGGACCGCGGCGGACGCCGTGGCGCTGGCCGAACGCCGCGGCTGGCGCGGCACCGCGCGGGCCAGCGTCGCCCTCGGTGTCGTCGGCATCAACGCGCTCGTCCGGGGAGAGGTGGAGGAGGCCGACACCGCGCTGGCCGCCGCCGCCCGCGCGGTCGCACGGTCGGTCGAGCGCCCGCTGCGCGCACACATCACCGCCAGCACCGCACGTTTCATGCGGCTCCAGGGTCGCCCCGAAGACGCGCTGCGCGCCATCGCCGAGGTGCGCGCCGACCTCGGCGACGGACCGTTCTGGGCCCCGCTCGCGATGCCCGTCACCGCCCACGAGGCGCTCGCGCTCCACGAGACGGGACGCACCGACGCGGGCGTCACCCTGCTGGAGGCCGCCCTGGAAGGCGCCGACCGTCCCACCCGGGAGATCGCGATCGCGTTCGCCCGGATCCGTCTGGACCAGGGCCGGCCGCAGGACGCGCTGGCGCTCCTGCTCGACGACGACCGGGTCGACGAAGCCGCGCTGCCGACGTCCCGCGTCGGCGCCCTCGCCCTGCTCGCCCTGACCCAGGCGCGGTTGGGAGAGCCGGTGGCGGCCAGCGACGCCCTCGCCGACGCCCTCGCGCTCGCCGCGCCGTTCCAGTGCCGCGTCTCGTTCCTGGTCCACGGCGAGGATCTCCTCGACCTGCTCGACGAGCACGTCCGCACGCGGACCACGGACATCGACTTCGCCCGCGACCTGATCGAGCGCCTGTCGGCGCGCGCCGCCGGCCGGCCCGTCCCGGTCCCGGTACCGGCCGAGCTGGTCGTCCCCCCGCTGTCCGCGGAGCTCAGCGATCGCGAGCTGGCCGTGCTGCGCTACCTCCCGACGATGATGTCCAACCGGGAGATCGCCGACGAGCTGTTCGTGTCGGTGAACACGGTCAAGACGCACCTCAAGCAGATCTACCGCAAGCTCGACGCCCACGACCGCCGCGACGCGGTCACCCGCGCCCGCCGCCTGGGCCTGCTCGCCGCACCCCCCGCCGCCCGCTAGCTCCTCCTCTCTTCCTGCGGGCCTCTTCTGGGGTTCTGTCTCGTCTCGGTTGCTCGGGGCGGGTGCCCGCGGCTCGGTGCTTCCCCGCCGGGCAACCTCATCTGCGGTCGGCGATCGTCTCTCGTCGTGCGCGTCGCCCTCCTCTAATTGCCCGGCGGAGAAGCACCGGGCCACGTGCATGACCGCCAACGCCGGGGAACCGCGTACGGCGACCCCAACCGATCGCGGTCATGGCTGTGGCCCGGTGCTTCTCGACCGGGCAATTCAAGGGAGGCGACGCGGCTCACGAGAGACGTCCTCCGACGGCAGATGAGGTTGCCCGGGCGGGAAGCACCGAGCCGCGGGCACCACCCCCACGCAGCCAACGCAGGGGAATGTCCAGGGGAGAACACCCCGCCACCCTGGATAGCCCCTCGGCTGACCCGAAAACAGGGGTCGGTACCCGGGTGATCTTCGGGGGGGTCGGGGATGACCCACCCTGCCTGGGAGGGGGTGAGCGATCGCACAGATACCCGCCTGCACCCCGTTCTCATGCGGAATTCATCCCTGCGCGGAGGGTGAGGGCCCCCGCCCGCGATTCCGCTCCAGCACTGCTCGGACCACCCCCGCCGAGTGATGACGAACCACCCCGATCGGCCTGAGTCTCCTTCCTGTCGCCGCAGCCACAGCGGCCTTCGCCACAGACAGACAACACCCCACGGGGAGGTGTGATGTACATGAAGGGCAAGAGCAACCGGGGTTCCATCAGCTTCGCCGCCATCGCGACCATCGTCGCGACCATGTGCATCGCTGCTCCCGCCGCCCACGCGGCGCAGACGCTTCCCTCCACGTGGGAGCGCGGGATGAACTTCACCTCCTGGACGGCCGGCGGGTACGGCACCGACTCGGCCCGCACCAACCTCCGCGAGCTCGCCGCCCTCGGCACCGACCAGGTCGTGCTCACGCCCACCTGGTACATGGACACGGCGCAGAGCAACGAGATCGTCCGCGACGCGGCCAAGACGCCGACCGACGACTCGCTGAAGAGCGTCATGAGCGACGCCCGCTCGCTGGGCATGAGCATCGTCCTCAAGCCGCACGTCGATGTGCACGACGGCACGTTCCGCGGCGAGATCGCTCCCGCCGACCGCGGCGCCTGGTTCGCCTCGTACGACGCGATGGTCCTGCACTACGCGGACCTGGCCCGCGACGCCAAGGCCCAGACGCTGGTCGTCGGCACGGAGCTGACCTCGATGGCCGCGGACACGGCGAGCTTCGATGCGCTGATCGCCAAGGTCCGCTCCAGCTTCGACGGCACGCTCACCTACGCCGCCAACTGGGTCGACGGCGCCGAGCAGGTCGCCTTCTGGGATCGCCTCGACGCGATCGGCATCGACGCCTACATGCCGCTGAGCACGGGCAACGCCACGCCCACGGTCGAAACGCTCGTCGCCGCGTGGAAGCCCTACGTCGACAGCATCTCCAATCTGCACGCTCGCACCGGCAAGCCGGTGATGTTCACCGAGTTGGGATACCAGTCCCTCACCGGTGCCCTCGACAACCCGGCTGACGCCTCCGGTTCGCCGGACCCGCGTCTCCAGGCGGTCGCCTACACCGCGGCGCTGAGCGTTTGGCGCGACGTGTCGTGGTTCCAGGGCATCTCGTGGTGGAACTGGGAGGCCGAACCCACCGGTGACGATCCGGCTGGCTCATTTTCGATCGCCGGGAAGCCGGCCGCCGACATCCTGCGCGTCGCGCAGGGTGGCACGGGGGTCACCCCTCCGGGCGTCGAGCGATCCGGGATGACGGTCCCAACCGGAGCGAGCGTGCTGATCTTGACCGTCCTGCTGGGCCTGGCCGCAGTGTTCTTCCTGCGCCGGCGCCGCACGGTCGGTCCGCAGGCGCCGACGCCCGTCGAGACCGCGCCGGTCAGCGCGAGCGGCCTGGCCGCTCTGGGCTTCGGCCGCGACGTCATCGGCGTGCGCCCCGCCCGTCCCGTCCTCACCCTTGTCGAGAACCCCCACGCGAGCCGGTCGCCGTACGCGGCCCCGGCGCTCGCTCCGGTCACCCAGGTGGCCGCGGGGACGCTTCCGCCGCAGCTGGCGGCGGCGTGTCAGGTGCCCACCGGCTTCGGCCGGGGCGGGCACGCTGGCCAGCCCTCGACGCCCGGACTGCCCTCCACGTACCACGGAGTGGCGGCATGATCTCGCGAACGCCTGGCGGATCCAAGCGGAACCCCGCCCCTACCGACGTGTGGCGTCTGGTAGGTGGCCGCCCCGCCAGGCGTCGCGGGATCGACCTTGAGCAGTGCACCTGAGACCTCTCCCCGAGCAGGTGCAAGCGGTCGAGACGGCCGGGGGCGGTCGCTGACGCCCCCGGCCGTGGCTGCGCTTCCCGCCCGCACCGACGCAGGGCGAGAGGTCGCGCGACCTATACTGGACGCCCCGGCAAACCAGGAGTGAGTCCTTGCAGGAGATGGTGATCTACGGCGTGAGCTTCGACATGGTCGGGAAGCAGCCGATCGTGCTGCTCAAGACCGTCGACAGCAACCGCTTCCTCCCGATCTGGATCGGGCATCCCGAGGCGGCGGCGATCCTCATGAAGCTCCAGGGCGCCACCACGCCGCGGCCGATGACGCACGACCTGCTCAACGACGTGCTCGGCGAACTCGAGGTCGAGTGCTCCCAGGTCGCGGTCACTGAACTGCGCGACAACACGTTCTTCGCGACGATCACCCTCGCCGTCGACGGGCGGGAGATCGAGATCGACTCGCGCCCCAGCGACGCGCTCGCCCTGGCGGTGCGCTCGGGTGCGCCGATCTTCGCGGCCGAGGAGGTCATCGCCGAGTCGGCGATCGAGTTCGAGCACGAGGTGGAGGACACCGAGGAGGTCGTCGACCGCTTCAAGGAGTTCCTCGACCAGGTCTCGCCGGAGGACTTCGCCGGCGAGGGCGACAACTAGGTCCACCGGTCCGGCCGGAGCGCCACCCGTGTGCCGGCTGCTGGCCTACCTGGGCGAGACGGTCCCGCTGGAGGACCTGCTCTACGCGTCCGACAGCTCGTTCGTCCACCAGTCGGTCGAGCCACGCCTGATGAGCCTGCTCAACCTGGGTGGCTTCGGCGCCGTCGCGTGGGACGGCACGTCCCGCCGCCCGGACCGCCCGTGGGTGTACCGCACGCCGTCGCTGCCGGTGTTCGACCGTAACCTGCGGGCCCTGGCCCACAAGGCGGACGCCACGGCGCTGCTGGCCCACGTGCGCGGCGTCTCCTACGACGAGCACGAGACGGTCGGCGCCCAGAACGTCCATCCCTTCCACTTCCCCGGCACGCCGGTGGCGATGGTCATGAACGGCACGCTCGATCGGTTCGGGGAGATGCGCTACGACCTGCTGCGGTGGATCGGGCCGGAGCTCGTCAAGCACATCGAGGGCACCACCGACACCGAGTGGATCTACGCCCTGGTGCTCTCCGGCCTGGAGGATCCCGCTGCTCCGCGGGGCGTGGAGGAGGTCGCCCTGGCCGCCGAGCGGGCGCTGGGGATCCTGCGCGACGTGCGCGCCGCCCACGGGATCGACACGCAGTCCCCGGTCAACCTCGCGCTCTCCGATGGCCGCTGGCTCGTCGCCACGCGCTTCACGTACGACTACGGCTGGTATCAGGACGCGTCCACGTTCTTCGGCGGCGAACGCGAGTACGACTACACCACGCTGTGGTTCACGGCCGGGTCCGCCTACGGCGAGCACGACGGGGCGTGGACGGTGGGCGGTGGCGACCGCACCACGTCGATCGTCCTGGCTTCCGAGCCGCTCACCGTCGACCGCTCCCGCTGGCTGGAGGTGCCCGAGTACTCGATGCTCGTGGTCGGCCAGCACGACGGCGAGCTGCGCATCGAGACGCGAGAGCTCGGGATATGAGCGACGAAGCGCTCGCGTTCCTGGCGGGGCGGCCGCTGTTCGCCGATCTCGACCCCGAGACGCTGCGCCACCTCTCCGACCTCATGGTCCCGTTCCGTCTGGAGGCGGGTGAGACGCTCTTCCTGGAGGGGCAAGCCAGCCACCGGATGTACGTGGTCGAGCAGGGGCGGCTGGCGGTCAGCGACCGGCTGCCCGGCGACCGCGAGCTGCGCATGGGGGAGATCGGGCCGGGCGGCATCCTCGGCGAGATGGCGCTGCTGCGCGGCATCGAGCACGCGGCGACGGCCGTGGCGATCGAGCCGACGACCGGCTACGAGGTGGGGCGGCACGCGCTCGGCGTGCTCGCCACCCGGTCCGACGCCGCGTCGCTGCGCGTCGCGCGCCTCATCGGTGGCCGGGCCACCGCGCTGCTGCGCCGCGAGTACGAGGTGCTGAGCCGGGCGATCGGCTCCGCGCCGGCGGACGTGCCGCTGCCGCTGGGTGCCGCGGGCCGCCATCCGGGGGCGGAGGAGCCCGACGAGCTCGGGTACCTCGCCGGGCTGCCGTTCTTCGACGACTTCGAGCGGGAGGACGTCGCCCGGGTGGTGGAGGGGATGGAGTGGCGGTGGGCCGATCGCGGCACGGTGCTGGTGGCCGAGGACACGGTGCCGGGCGCGTTGCTGCTCGTCGTTCGCGGCGCGGTCGAGGCGACGCTGCGCGGAGACGGTCACGCCGCCCGCGTGCTGCTGGCCGGTCCGGGACGGTGCGCGGCGCACCTCGGCGTGTTGGACGACGGACCCAGTCCCGTGGTGTGCCGGGCCCGGGAGCGGTGCGTCCTGGTGGCGATCCCGCGGGAGCACGTGCGCGCGCTGGCCCACAGCGACCGGCCCCTGGACCGGCGGCTGGTTCGGGCGATCTACCACGACGTCGTGGGCGCGGTGGAGCAGGCGCAGCGCCCGCTGGCTCGGCTGGCGGCCTCCGGGGTCGATCCCGGGACGCTCGGCGAGGGCTGAGGGCTAGGCGCGCAGCGGCGCGGTGGCGAGCATCCGCGCGACGAGCGCGTCGAAGTCCAGGCCGGCCGCGTCGGCGGCGAGCGGGAGCAGGCTCGTCTCGGTGAGGCCGGGGACCGTGTCGATCTCCAGGATCGTGAGCGCACCGGACTCCTCGTCGAGGATCAGGTCGACGCGTGCGGCTCCGCGGCATCCCAGGGCGGTGGTCGCCGCGAGGGCGATCTCCTGGGCCCGGGCCTCGACCTCCGGTGGGAGGTCGGCGGGACACGCGAACGTGGTGCGGCCGATCTGGTACCGGGCCTCGAAGTCGTAGCGGTCGCTCTGCGGGATCGCCTCCACGACGGGCAGGGCCTCACCGTCGAGCACGCTGACCGCCAGCTCGCGGCCGGCGACGTGTTGCTCCAGGAGCACGGCGGGCGCATAGGAGAACGACGCGAGCAGGGCACCCGGGATGTCGGCGGCCGAAGCGGCGAAGCGCACGCCGAGGGCCGAGCCCTGGTTGTTGGGCTTGACCACCACCGGGAACGACAGGCGCTCCTCGACGGCGGGCAGCGCGTCGCCCGCGCCCAGTCCCTCGAACGCGCGCTCGTTGAACGCGAACCAGTCGGGGGTCGGGAGCCCCGCGTCGCGCAGGGCGTGCTTGGTGAGGATCTTGTCGGCGCAGCGGATGCAGGCGCCGACCTCCGAGCCGGTGTAGGGCAGGCCGAGCGCCTCGAGCAGGCTCTGCACCGTGCCGTCCTCGCCGTCCTGGCCGTGCAGCGCGACGAACACCACGTCGGGATCGATCTCGCGCAGGCGCTGAACGAGGTCGGAGCCGGCGTCCACGCCGACGACGTCGTGGCCGAGCCGCTGCAGCGCGTCCTGGACGCGCGCGCCGGAGCGCAGCGACACCTGCCGCTCGAGCGAGCGGCCACCCATCAGGACGGCGATCCGCAGACCGTCGCTCATCGCAGCTCGCCGCCGCGCCGGTCGGTCTTCTTGCCGGGCCGCGGGAGGTGCAGGACGTCGGCGAGCGCCGCACCCTCCTCGGGCGTGGGCGGGGCGGCGAGCTCGCGCTGGTCGCGCTCCTCGATCGCGCCGCTCGCGCGGCGGCCGGTGATCGTCCCGTACAGGCGGACCTGCTCGTTGATGACCTCGCCGATGCGGCGGATGCCCTCGCGGATGTCGTCCTCGGGCACGCCGCTGAAGTTCAGGCGCATCGACGAGCCGCCCTGCCCGTTGAGGAAGGCGGCGCGGCCCGGGACGAACGCGACGTTGCGCGACAGCGCGCGGACGAGGAGGTCGGTGGTGTCGATCCACTCGGGCAGCGTCGCCCAGATGAAGAGGCCGCCCTGGGGCCGCGTCCACTGCGCCTCCGCCGGCGCGTGCTCGGCCAGCGCGTCGAGCATGGTGTCGCGGCGGCGGCGGTAGCGCTCCTTGAGCCCGCGGATGTAGGCGGGCCAGGCGCCGCTGGCGAAGTACTCGGCGACGAAGAGCTGGCTGATCGTCGAGGAGTTGAGGTCCGCTCCCTGCTTGCCGGTGTTCAGCTTGGCGAGCACGGGGTGGGGGGCGGCCGCCCAGCCCAGCCGCAGGCCCGGGGCGAGCACCTTGGAGAAGGTGCCGAGGTAGATGACGAACTCGTTGGCGCCGGATCCAGTGGCGCGCTCGAGCCCGAACAGGCTGGGGAGGGGATCGCCCTCGTAGCGCAGGACGCCGTACGGGTTGTCCTCCAGGATCAGCAGCTCCCGCTCCCGCGCGATCTGCAGCAGACGCTGGCGCCGCGGCAGCGACATCGTCACGCCGCCGGGGTTCTGGAAGTTGGGGATCGTGTAGATGAACTTCGGCGAACGGCCCTCGCGGGCGAGCTGGTCGAGCGTCTCCTCCAGCTGGTCGATCGGCATCCCGTCCTGGTCCAGCGGGATCTGCACGACGTCGGCCTCGTAGGCGGTGAAGGACGGGATCGCGCCGGGATACGTCGGGCCCTCGGCGATGATCACGTCGCCCGGGTCGATGAGCGCCTTGCACACGAGGTCGATGACCTGCTGGCCGCCGGTGGTGAGGAGGAGGTCCTCCGGGTCGACGGGCGTGCCCTCGGCCGCCATCACGACGCCGACGGCCTCCTTGGCGACGTCCAGGCCCTCGGTCGGCGCGTACTGCAGGGCGCGCGCCGACTGGTGGGACACGCGCTCCATGACCTCGAGGAAGGTGTCGTCCCCGAAGCTGGAGGTATCGGGCAGGCCGCCGGCCAGGGAGATGATCTCCGGCCGGTCGGTGAGCGCCATCAGGTCGCGCATCGCGGACGACGTCATCACCCGCGTGCGGGAGGCGAAGAGGGCGGCGTAGCGCTCCAGATCACGCGACTGGCCCCGGCCCGCGGGGCGGCGGGAGGGGAGCGGACGCGATTCGCCGGGACGGCCGGGGTCGCTGTCATCTATCGTCATGGCCGCTTCACGCTAGCGCACCATGACCCTCGTCCTCGACATTCTCGCCGGCCTCGGCCTGGCTCTCGCCTGCGGGCTGCGCCCGTTCCTGCCGACGCTCGTCTTCGGAGCGCTCGCGCTGAGCGGTCTCACGCTCGAGGTCGACGGCACGGATCTGGCGTTCCTGGCCGAACCCTGGTTCCTGCTCGTGGTCGCCGCGTTCTTCGTCGTCTCGGTCCTCTTCCACGGCTACGCGGCCAAGCCGATCGCGGCGTCCGTGCTGGCCGGGATCGCGATCGGGCTGGGCGGCCTGCTCTTCGCCGGCGCGCTGGCCAGCGACGGCTACGCGTGGTGGCCGGGCATCCTCGCCGGTGCGGTGGCCGCGGCCTTCGCGCAGCTCGCGACCAAGGACGTGCTGATCGGGGCGCGGGCACGGCTGCCGAAGGAGCACCTGGGCGGCCTGCCCGTCTACATGGAGATCGTCGCCGGCCTCGCCGCCGCCGTCGCCGCGCTGTTGCCCCCGGTCTCGCTGATCTACCTCGGCTTCCTCGTCCGGCTCCTGCTCGCGCGCCGCCGGCGCGAGGGCGAGAAGTACGCCGGCCTGCGTTCCCTGCGCTGACCCGTCTGCCCGTGGCCCCGCCGAAGCTCGTTCTCGCCGTCATCGACGGGCTTCACCCGGCCGCGCTGCGCGGAGCGCTGGCCCAGGGCCGCGCCCCGGCGCTGGCCGCCATCGCCGAGCGGGCCACGGTCGACACCGTGGCGGCTGCGGCGTTCCCGTCGGTGACCCCGGTGTGCGCGGCGACGATCGCCACGGGCCACCGGCAGGACGCGCATCGCATCCCGAGCATGAACTGGTTCCACCGCGGTGAGGATCGCTACGTGGAGTACGGATCGTCGTTCTCGGCGGCCCGGGCGTTCGGCATCCGCCAGCAGCTGGAGGACACGGTCTACGCGCTCAACGCCACGCACATGGCGCCCGAGGTGCCGACGGTGTTCGAGACGCTGGACGACGCGGGCGTGCGCACCGCGGGGACGACGTACCTGATCTACCGCGGGCGGCACCCCCACGAGATGGCGCGGGAGTTCCCGTTCAGCTCCGCGCTGGCCCGCCGGGTGTTCGGCGACCGCGCCGTCCTCGGCCCGAAGGAGCTGTTCTACGCCGATCTCTTCGCGAGCCGGGAGACCGGCTGCCGCAGCCTGTTCGGCAACCCGGGCCAGAGAGACCGTCACACCGGGTGCGTCGGCGCGTACCTGGTGGAGCACGACCTGTTCGACTTCATGCTCTTCTCGCTGCCCGACAACGACACCCACTCCCACCACGCCGGTCCGCGAGGGCAGGTCGACTCGGTCGCGCTCGCCGACCGCGAGCTGCTCAAGCTGATGGAGGCCGGCGGCGGGCCGGACGCCTTCCTCGACGAGCACGCGGTGATCGTCGCGGCCGACCACGCGCACGCCGACGTGCACCTGCCGGTGCGCCTGTTCGAGGCCTTCGGCACGCACGGCGTGCTGGGCGCGAAGGCCCGTTCGGGGGCGGCGTCGCCCGGCGCGACGATCGCGCTGTGCCCGGCCCAGCGGGCGGCGATGGTCTACGTGCTCGACCGGGCCCGGCGTGACGTCCTGCTCCCCGGCCTGGTTGCCACGGCACGGGCCCTGAACGGCGTCGACCTCGTTGCCTGGCGCACCCCGGAGGGCGAGGGCGCGGTCGCCTCCGCGCGGGGCGAGCTGCGCTTCGCACCGGGCGGCGACCTCGTCGACGAGCGCGGCGGCACCTGGTCGGTCACCGGCGCGCACGCGGTGCTCGAGGCGAGCGTCACCGACGGTCGCTGGACGACGCCGGTGTACCCGGACGCACTGGCCCGGCTGTGGTCGGCGCTGACCTGCCCCACCTCGGGCGACCTGCTGCTCTCGGCGTCCCCCGGCTTCGAGTTCCCGGACTGGGGCGGCAAGCATCACGTCCGGGGCGGCAGCCACGGCTCCCTGCACCACGAGGACTCGCTGGGCGTGCTCCTGGCCTGCGGCGTCGACGTCCCCCCGGAGCGGGCGGCCGCCGCGTGGTCGATCGCCGACCTGTACGGCATGTCCGTGGGCCATTTCGGGATAGCCTCACGGTGATGGCCGCCGTCGTTCGCCTCCGCCGGGTCGGGATCCTGGTCTGTGCCGCGTTCGCGGTGCTGGCGTGCGCGCTGACGGCCGCTCCCGCCGCGCAGGCGACCAAGACGATCACGCTGCACTCCGCGACCGACCCGGTCCAGGGCTTCGACGGCGTCGGGACGACCACGAAGACGACGACGGTCACCACGACCGCCGACCCCAACGCGCTGACGAGCCCGCCGACGATGGACGTCGCGCCGTCCGGCCACCGGCTCACCGGCAACCAGGTCCAGGCGATCGCGGACCGGCTCACGCGGATCAAGGAGGTGCGCAAGGACTACAAGGGCTCCTATCCCAACGTGTACCTCAAGGGCACCGACCGCTGGCAGGTCTCCTACTTCTCGCGGGACAAGCCTCCGAAGGAGATCGCCCAGGTCCTGATCTCCGACGCCACCGGCAAGGTGATGGAGCAGTGGACCGGCCCGCAGGTGGCGTGGACGATGGCCCGCGGGTATCCCGGGGCGTTCGGGCGCAAGCTCAACGATCCCGTCGTGTGGATCCCGCTGATGATCCTGTTCTTCGTGCCGTTCATCGACCGGCGCCGGCTGCTGCGGATGCGCCACCTCGACCTGCTGGTGCTCAGCGGCTTCTCGCTCAGCCTCATGTTCTTCAACCGGGGGGAGATCAGCACGTCGGTGCCGATGATCTACCCGCTGCTCGCCTACCTGCTCGGGCGCATGCTGTGGATCGGCCTCAAGCGCAAGGAGACGCGTGCCGATCGCGAGCCGCTGCGGCTGCTCGTGCCCGTGTCGTGGCTGGCCATCGCCGTGGTCTTCCTGCTCGGCTTCCGCATCGGCCTGAACGTCGTCGACTCGAACGTCATCGACGTGGGCTACTCGGGCGTGATCGGCGCGGACCGCATCGTCGCCGGTGACCCGATGTACGGCGGCTGGCCGAAGGACAACGAGCACGGCGACACCTACGGTCCCGTCGCCTACGCCGCCTACGTGCCGTTCGAGCAGATCTGGCCGTGGAACGGGTCGTGGGACGACCTCGCCGCGGCCCATGGCGCCGCGATCCTCTTCGACCTCCTGTGCGTGGTGCTGCTGTTCTGGCTCGGCCGCCGGTTGCGTGGCCCGACGCTGGGCGTCGGCCTGGCCTACGGGTGGGTGGCGTTCCCGTTCACGCTCTACGCGCTGGGCACCAACAGCAACGACGCGTTCGTCCCCGCGATGGTCCTCGCGACCTTCCTGGTCGCGTCGTCGACCCCGGCCCGGGGGGTGTTCGCCGCGCTCGCGGGCATGGTGAAGTTCGCGTCGCTCGGGCTCGCGCCGCTCTTCGCCACGTACGACCCGTCGGGGAGGACGTCGTGGAAGAAGGTGGGGATCTTCGCCTTCTTCTTCGCGCTCGGGACCGCCCTGTGCCTGTGGCCCGTGCTCGCGCACGACACCCTGCGGGAGATGTACGACCGTACGATCGCCTACCAGGCCGATCGCGCCGCGCCGTTCTCGATCTGGGGCCTGCACGACCTGCCCGGGCTCGAACGAGTGGTGCAGATCGCCGCCGCGATCCTCGCCGTCGCCCTGGCCTTCGTCCCCCGCCGGCGTGACCTGATCGGCCTGGCGGCGCTGTGCGCGGCGGTCATCATCGCGCTGCAGCTGGGCATCTCGTACTGGTTCTACCTGTACATCCCCTGGTTCTTCCCGCTGGTGATGATCGCCATCCTCGGCCGTCATCGCGACCCGGCGCAGGCCGCGGTCGAGGACGCCGCCGCGGTCAACGACCCGTTCGCCCCGGCGCCCGTGCCCGCTCCGGCGGTGCCCGTCGACCCGCCGCCGGCGGGCGACGTCCAGGCCGGGCCCGCGCCGTCGGTGCTGCCCGCCTCGTGACGCGTCGCGGACTCTGGCTGGACTGGCTGGGGCCCGCGCTGACGCTGGGGGTCGTCTGGGCCGTCGCCACGACGATGGGCCCGACGTCCGACGTCTCGGTATCGGACCTCTACCTGTACGGCGTGTACGCCGACCTGGTGCGCGACGGGGCGATCCCGTTCCGCGACTTCGGCTTCGAGTACCCGCCGCTGGCCATCGTCCCCATCGTCGCCGCGCGCTGGCTCGGCGGCGCGGGGGAGCACGGCTACTCCGTCGCGTTCAACGTCCTGACGTTGATCGCCGGCCTGGGGCTGCAGGCGTGCGCGGGCCTGATCGCGGGCCGCAGAGCCGCCTGGCTGATGGTGCTGCTGCCCGTGGCCTGCGGCGCGCTGGTGCGCACCCACCTGGACATCTTCCCCGCCGCGCTGTCGGTCGCCGGTCTGGCCCTGCTCCTGCGCCACCGCCCCGTGTGGGGGCTGGCGGTGCTCGGCGTCGGGACGGCGATGAAGCTCGTCCCGGGGCTCATCGCCGTCGTCGCGATCGCGTGGCTCTTCGGGCGCGGCGACCGGCGTGCGGCGTGGAAGGGCGCTGTCGCGTTCGCGGCGGTCGTCGTGGTCGTGCTCGTGCCGTTCGCCGGGCAGGGGCTCGTCGACATGGTGCGCTTCCATCTCGACCGGCCGGTGCAGATCGAGTCGGGTCCGGCCAGCGTGCTGTGGGCGATCGGTGGCAACGAGGTCACCGGGACGAACATCAACCCGGATCGGTTCAAGTCCAACGGTCTGGCCGGACCGCACGTGGATGCCGTCGCGGCGATCTTCACCGTCCTGCTCGCGCTCACGCTGCTGACGATCGTGGCCCTCGCCGCGTGGCGGCCGCGCCCGCGGGAGCTGGTGCTGGCGTCGTTCGCGGCGGTGCTCGCCTTCGTGGTGCTGGGCAAGGTGCTGTCGCCGCAGTACATCGTCTGGCTGTTCCCGTTCGCGGTGATCGCGTGGTGCTGGCGCGAGGACGTGGACGTGGAGGCGGCGCGCGCCCCGGTGGTGCGTTGGCTGCCGCGGATCGCGGCGCTGTGCGTGCTCGCCGCCGCGGTGGTCGGCCAGCTGTGGTTCCCCGCCCGCTACTTCGAGCTGGTGGCCAGCGACCAGTCCGTCGTCCTGCTCGTGGCGATCCGCAACGCGCTGTTCGTCGTGGCGTTGGTGGTGCTGATCGCGGCCCTGGCCCTGGCGCGTCCGGCGCCGCGGCTCGTGATCAGGCGGTAGAGAGCAGAAGAGCCCCGGCATTGCCCCGGGGCTCTTCGTTCTGCTCAGGCGATCCGGATGGATCGCAGCACTGGTCGCTCGTCCAATGTAACACCGTCCCGGTCCTCGATTCCAACAACCGAGGATGGGGAGCGGGCGGCTTCAGGTCCCGCCGTAGGGGCGCAGCACGGGCTCGATCGAGGCGGCGGAGAGGGGCTGTTCGCAGCGGATGAGCGCGCCCATCAGCCACGGGTCGTCCTCCGACGTCTCGAAGCGCACCGGCATGTGAGTGGACATCGACTGGATGGCCTGCTCCTTCTTGACGCCGATCACGCCGCCGCGCGGGCCGGTCATCCCCACGTCGGTGATGTAGGCGGTCCCGCCCGGGAGGACGCGGAAGTCGTTGGTCGGCACGTGCGTGTGGGTGCCGACGACGGCGCTGACGCGGCCGTCCAGGTGCCAGCCCAGGCCGACCTTCTCGCTCGTGGCCTCGGCGTGCACGTCGACGAGCACGTGGTCGGCGCCCTTGCGGATGAGGTCGCCGACCGCCGCGTCGGTCTCGGCGTACATCGGGCGGCCGGCTTGGATGAACAGGTTTCCGGAGGTGTTGACGACGCCGAGCGTCAGCCCGGTCGATCCGAGCGGAACGAGGCACGTCCCGTGGCCCGGCTGGCTCTTGAGGAAGTTGACCGGCCGCAGGATGCGCGGCTCGTCGTCGAGGTAGCCGTAGATCGACTTCTGGCGGTACGTGTGGTTGCCCAGCGTGATCGCGTCGATGCCCGCCGCGAAGAACTCGTCGGCGATCTTCGGCGTGATGCCCAGGCCGCCGGCGGCGTTCTCGCCGTTCACCACCACGGCGTCCGGTGTGTACTCCTCCCGCAGGGCGGGCAGGAGGTTCAGCAGGGTGCGGCGGCCGAGGCCGCCCACCACGTCACCGATGAAGAGCAGGGTCGCGGAGGCGTCGGGCACGACGCATACTCTCGCGCACGGGACCGATGCACGACGAACCGCCGACATCCGAGCCGCAGCCGACGGAGCCCGACACGGCCGTCCTGGAGTCCGTCGAGCCTGACGCGACCGCACCGAGCGGCCCCCGTCCGGCTCCACCGGTGGTCGTCGCGCGGTGGGTTCAGCTCGTCGCGTTGCCACTCATCCTCGTCATGCTCTGGGCACTGGCCCGGGCCGCCGGAAACGTGCTGCTCATCTTCATGGCGGCGGGTGTCGGGGCGATGATCCTCAACCCGCTCGTGGGCGTCCTGCGGAAGGCCCGGATCCCCCGCGGCACCAGCGTGCTGGTCGTCTTCCTGCTCTTCCTCGGCGTGTTCGCGGCGGGCGGCTACCTGCTGGCCAACCCGATCGCCACCCAGGTCGAGCGGTTCCAGGAGGACGTTCCCCGCATCACCGAGCAGGCCAACCAACAGCTCGCCGACCTGCAGACCTACTTCGACGACAACGGCGTCGACGTGGAGATCAAGAAGCAGGGCCAGACCGCGCTCCAGACGTTGGAGGAGAAGGTGCTGGGCGGCACCGGCGACGTGGTCAGCTTCGGCGGCGACCTGCTCTCCTCGGTCGTCACCGCCGGCTTCAGCCTGATCCTCACGTTCGTGGTGATGGTCTACATGCTGCTCTACGGCGAGCGCATCGGCGATTGGATCCGCCGCGTGATGCCCCCGGGCAACGGGACGGCGGACGACGACTTCCCTCGCCGCGTCCAGCACGCCGTGTCCGGCTACGTGCGCGGCCAGCTGCTGTTCAGCGTGCTGATGGGGGCGGGGGCGACCATCGGGCTCTACGTCTTCGGACTGGTCGGCCTGTTCCCGGCGGGCAAGACGTACGCGGTCGCCTTCGGGATCTTCTTCGGCGTGATGGAGCTGATCCCGTACATCGGTCCCGTCCTCGGTGCCATCCCGCCCGTCCTCGTCGCGCTCTTCCAGGACCCGCTGACGGCGGTGTGGGTGGTGCTGCTGTTCGTCGCGCTGCAGCAGCTCGAGGGCCACATCGTCGCGCCCCAGGTGTTCGGCCGCACGCTGCGCATCAACCCGCTGCTGGTGATCTTCGCGCTGCTCGTCGGCGGCGAGCTGTACGGGCTGGTGGGCGCGCTGCTGGCCCTGCCGATCGCGGCGATCCTGCGGGAGACCGTCGACTACCTGCGCGGCCACCTGGTGCTGGAGCCGTGGGAGGCGGTCTCACCGGTGGAGCTGGCGGTGGGCGACCGGGAGAGACCGCAGGTGTTCTGTGCCCGCTGCGGGGCGGGGGTCGAGGCCGCGGACGCCTTCTGCCACCGGTGTGGCGAGACTCTTACGTTGCGCGATCCATCGGCTGGATAGCCTGCGGTGCATGACGACCGCCCCGGCGACGGACAGCGGTGCCGTCATCGGGGGTCGGGGACTGACCAAGCGCTTCGGCGACCGCGTCGCGTTGCGCGACGTGAGCTTCGCGGCCGCGCCCGGTGAGGTGCTGGCGATCATCGGCCCCAACGGGGCCGGCAAGACGACCCTGCTCTCGCTGCTCGCGGGCATCCGTCCACCCGACGGGGGCACGTTGCTCGGCGATCCGGCCAAGCTCGGCTGGGTGCCCCAGCAGGCCGCGGTCTACGGCAAGCTCTCGGTCGCCGAGAACCTGCGGCTGTTCGCGCGGCTGGAGGGCGTCCGGGACGCCGGCGCGGTGGTCGACCGGATGCTCGACCAGACGGGCCTGCGTGAGCGGGCGGGTGACGAGCTGGGCACGCTCAGCGGCGGCAACCGCCAGCGGGTGAACATCGCGGTCGGGCTGCTCGCCGACCCGCCGGGCCTCCTGCTGGACGAGCCGTCGGCGTCGCTCGACCCGCGCCAGCGCGAGCGGCTGTGGGAGTTCATCGCCGGCCTGGCGCGGGGTGGGACGACCGTGGTCTTCTCCACCCACGACGTGGCGGAGGCCGATCGCTACGCCGACCGGCTGCTCGTGCTCGCCGACGGGGAGCTGCTGTACACGGGGCCGCCGCAGGACATCCTCAGCGACCACGCGCCCGCCGCGCCCGGGAGCGACTCGCCCCACGACTTCGAGGGCGCCTTCGTGCGCTTCCTCCACGCGAAGGGCCATTAGCCGCGATGCGCTGGCTGGCGATCAAGGACCTGCAGGTGCTGCGGCGCTCCCCGCTGCTCGTGGCGATGCTCGTCCTCTACCCGATCATCATCTCGGTCCTCATCGGCCTGGCCCTCTCCAAGGGACCCGACAAGCCGAAGGTCGCGTTCCTCAACGAGGTGCCGGCCGGGGCGGCGAAGGTGTCGCTGGGCGGTGAGCAGATCGACACCTCCAAGTACGCGAGCGAGCTGTTCAAGAGCGTCACGCCGATCCGGGTGAAGTCCCGGGCCGAGGCGATCGAGAAGGTGAAGTCGGGCGAGGCGCTCGGCGCGCTGATCGTGCCGGCCGACATCGTCCAGCGCCTGCAGGGCACGGCCAGCCTCGCGGGGGCGCGCTCGCCCCGGGTCGAGGTGCTCTACAACGTCGAGGACCCGGTCAAGGCCGCGTACGTCAAGTCGGTGGTCGATGCGCGCCTGGCCGACGCCAACCAGGCGCTGTCGGAGAAGCTGACCACCACCGCGGCCTCGTACCTGAAGATCCTGCTGGACGGCGGCTCCTTCGACGTCGGCGGCTCGTCCGTGGACGTGCTCGGCCTGCGCACGACGAAGGCGATCCTCGACGCGACGCTCACGCAGTTCCCGCCGGGGTCGCCGGATCGGGACGCGCTGGAGCGCGTGTCCCGCTTCTCCAAGGTCGCGGTCGACAACCTCGATCTGTCCGGCCCGATCCTCAAGTCGATCGCCAACCCGATCGAGGTGAAGCAGACGATCGTCAACGGCAAGCGCACCCCACTGTCCTCCTACGCGGTCGCGGTGTCGGTGACGCTGTCGCTGATGTTCGTCGCGGTGCTGCTCGGGGCCGGGTTGCTGGCCGCGGAGCGCGAGGAGCACACGTTCGCCCGGCTCGTCCGGGGGTTGCTCAGCCGCACCGGGCTGACCGTGGAGAAGATCGGCCTCTCGGCGCTCTTCGGTCTCGTCGTGACGGCCCTGATGGTCGCCGGGGTCGGGTTGTTCGTGGACGTCGACTTCGGGCGCGCGCCGCAGTGGCTGGCCGCGCTGGCGGGCGGCGCGCTGGCCTTCGCCGCGATGGGTGTGGCGATCGGCGCGCTGACGCGCGAGGTGCGGGCGGCGTCGCTGCTGGCGGTGCTGCTCGCGCTGCCGGTCGCCTTCCTGGCCCTGGTGCCGAGCGGTGCGGTGGCGCCGGCGCTCTACGACGTCATTCGCACCGTCTCGGCGATCTTCCCGTTCAAGCCGACGCTGACGGCGTTGCAGGCCGGCTTCGACGGCGCCGGGTCGCTCGGGCCCCCGCTCCTGCACCTCGCGGCCCTGCTGCTGGGCTACGGGGTGCTGGCGCGGGTGGCCCTGCGCCGCTTCGGCTGACTCAGGCGACGGGCTCGGGCGTCCAGAGGGCGTCGATCTCGGCCTCGGCCTCGGTGCGGCTCGCGTTGGCGATGTCCTGGAACTCGAACAGCGCGGGCACCGTGTGGGCCAGCGTCATCTCCGAGCGGATGTAGTGCGGCGTGAGGCCGATGGTCGAGGTGACGTGGCTGAACCACGGCTCGAAGTGGTCCCACCCCTCGCGTGGGGTGCCCTCGCCGTAGGCGCCGCCCTTGACCGCGAGGACGACGAGCTCGGTGTCGCCGAGCAGGCTCTCCTGCGTCGCGGGATCGTGGGAGACGCCGCCGATGACGAGGTTGTCGATCCACGCCTTGATCGCGCTCGGCGGGCCGTAGTTGTAGAGCGGCACGCCGAGGACGACGGTGTCCGCAGCGGCGACGTCGGCGTTCAGCCCGGTGCCGATGGCGTACGCGGCGGCCTGCGCCGGCGTGTGGTCGGCGGGCGGCACGAACTTGACCTCGGCGCCGGCCGGCGAGAGGTGCGGGACGGGCTCGCTGCCGTAGTCGCGGTAGACGACGGTGCCGTCGGGATGAGCGGCCTTCCAGCGGTTGGCGTACCGGGCGGTGAGCTGACGACTGACGGACTCCTCGTGGCGGAGGGAGAAGTCGATGTGGAGGAGCTGAGACATGAAGGCCTTCCTGAGAGCAAATGGTTTGTGCTTCACAAAGCATAGCGCAACCACCAAGGACTTACCTCGATACAATCGGAACATGGCGACCATCGACACCACGGAGGCCCAGCACCAGTCGCTGGCGCTCGTGGACCATCTCTCGCGGATGGGCCGTCGGCGCAGCGAGGAGGTGCTGGCCCCGCTCGGGCTGCGCCCGCGCCTGCTCGTCACCCTCACCCTGCTGCGGGACCACGGCGCCGCGACGCAGCAGTCGCTCGCCGCCTCGCTGAGCATCGACCCGACCAATCTCGTCGGGCTCCTCAACGTCCTGGAGGAGGAGGGCCACGTCGTCCGCCGCCGCGATCCGGACGACCGCCGCCGGCACATCGTCGAGCTCTCGCCTGGTGGCGCCGCCGTGCTCCAGCGGGCCGAATGCGCCCTGGCCGGGGTGCAGGACGAGGTGTTCGGCGCGCTGGCCGAGGACGAGCGCCTGCAGCTCTACGCCCTGCTCCTGCGGGCCACGGGCGGCCACGTGCCCACCTGCAGCGAGGCCGCTCCGGACCTCCAGGGCGACTGCTGAGCGCCGCCGATCCGGCGGCGCGAAGGGCCGGGAGGGCTACCCTCTGAAGCGATGGCCTTTCCCGAGACGCGCCTGCGGCGCCTGCGCGCCACGCCCGCCCTGCGCGGGCTCGTCCGCGAGACGAGCCTGTCGGCGAGCCAGTTCGTGTACCCGATGTTCGTGGAGCACGGGCTGGGAGACGATCCCGCCCACCGCGGCCGGGCGCCGATCGCCTCGATGCCGGGCATCGATCGCCTGTCGATCGACCAGGCCGTTGCGGAGGCCGGCGAGGCCGCGGCGCTGGGCCTGCCGGGCGTGCTGCTCTTCGGTCTGCCGGCCGAGAAGGACGCCGACGGGTCGGGGGCCTGGGACGACGAGGGCGTCGTCCAGCTCGCCACGCGCGCCATCAAGGCCGCGCACCCCGACCTGCTCGTCATCACCGACGTGTGCCTGTGCGAGTACACCGACCATGGCCACTGCGGCCACCTGCGTTCGGATGGCACGGTCGACAACGACGCCTCCGTCGAGCTGATCGCGCGCACCGCGGTCAGCCAGGCCCGCGCCGGCGCCGACCTCGTCGCCCCCAGCGACATGATGGACGGCCGCGTCGGGGCCATCCGCGCGGCGCTGGACGAGGACGGCCTCTCCGACACGCCGATCATGGCCTACAGCGCCAAGTTCTCCAGCGCGTTCTACGGCCCGTTCCGCGACGCCGCCGACTCCGCGCCGGCGTTCGGCGACCGCCGCGGCTACCAGATGGATCCGGCCAACGGCGACGAGGCGGTGCGCGAGACGCTGCTCGACGTCCAGGAGGGCGCCGACATCGTGATGGTCAAGCCGGCACTGCCCTACCTCGACGTGATCCGCCGGATCAAGGACGCCACGGCGATGCCGGTGGCGGCGTATAACGTCAGTGGCGAGTACGCGATGGTCAAGGCGGCCGTCGCCGCCGGCTACCTCGACGAGCGCGCGACGGTGCTCGAGACGCTCACCGCCATCCGGCGGGCCGGCGCCGACATCGTCATCACCTACCACGCGAAGGACGCCGCCCGATGGCTTCAGAACTGACCGGCCCCGCCGCGACCCCGAAGATCCGCAGCCGCAAGGACGGCGCGGCGGTCCCGCTCGACGATCTCGACCGCAGCCTCCTGGACCTCATGCAGGGCTCGTTCCCCATCGAGGCCCGGCCCTACGCCGCGGTTGCGGAGAAGCTGGAGATCCCCGAAGCCGAGCTGCTCTCCCGCATCGAGCGCCTGCTCAAGGACCGGATCATCCGCCAGGTCACCCCGATCTACGACACCCGCGCGCTGGGCTACGGCTCGATGCTCGTCGCGGCGAAGGTCGATCCGGAGCATCCGTGGCGCGCCGCCAAGATCATCAACTCCCACCCGGGGGTCAGCCACAACTACCTGCGCAACCACGACTTCAACATGTGGTTCACGCTCGCGGTCGAGGAGGACTCCAAGCTCGGCCTCCAGGGCACGCTGGACCTGCTGCAGGAGGAGACCGGCGCGCAGTCCATCCGCCAGCTCCCGACGCTGCAGCTCTTCAAGATCCGCATGGACCTGGAGATGGGGGGCGACACCGCGTCGCTGTCCACCCAGGGCGTGGCCGAGACCCCGGTCGACCTGGCCCGCGTCGCCTACGACGACCTCGACCGCGAGGTCATCCGCGTCACGCAGGGCGACCTGCCCGTCGTGCCGGAGCCGTACGTCGGCGCGGCCGCCGCGCTGGGCATGTCCGTCGACGACCTCCTGGCCCACCTGCGCGGCATGCAGGAGCGCGGGATCCTGCGCCGCGTCGCGGCGATCCTCTACCACCGGCGCGCCGGCTTCTCCGCCAACGGCATGGGCGTGTGGGAGGTGCCCGAGGACCGCATCGACGAGCTCGGGCCCCAAATGGCCGCCTACCGCGGCATCTCGCACTGCTACCAGCGCCCCACCTACGAGGACTGGTCCTACTCCGTCTTCACGATGGCGCACGGTCGCTCCAAGGAGGAGTGCGACGCGATCCTCGACCAGATCGCGCAGGACACGGGGATCGAGGGGCGCGCCACGCTGTACTCGTCCACGGAGTTCAAGAAGATCCGCCTCCTGTACTTCACCGACGACTTCCGCCAGTGGGAGCGGGAGCACGCGGGCGTCTAGGGCACCGAGAGAGACCGAGGACCCGAGCACCATGTCCGTATCGCTGCGCGACGGCAAGTCACAGGATCTCTACCGGCGTGCCGTGCGCTACCTGCCGGGCGGGGTCAACTCACCCGTGCGCGCCATGAGCGCCATCGGGCGGGATCCGCTCTTCGTGGAGCGGGCCCAGGGCGCCGAGCTGATCGACGTCGACGGCAACAACTACGTCGACTGGGTCTGCTCGTGGGGCCCGCTCATCCACGGGCACGCCCACCCGGAGATCCTGGCCGCCGTGCAGGCCACGGCGGCCAACGGCACCACGTTCGGCGCGCCGACGGCGCTCGAGGTCGATCTCGCCGCGGAGGTCGTCTCCCGGATGCCCGCCGTGGAGATGCTCCGCATGACGTCGTCCGGCACCGAGGCCGCGATGAGCGCGATCCGCCTGGCGCGGGCGGTCACCGGCCGGGACACGATCCTCAAGTTCGCCGGGGCCTACCACGGCCATTCCGACGGGCTGCTCGCCGACGCGGGCTCCGGCCTCGTCACCCAGGGCATCCCGGCCAGCCCGGGCGTGCCCGCGGGCGCTGCGGCGGCCACGGTCGTCGTGCCCTGGAACGACCCGGAGGCGCTGCGGGCCGCGGTCGCGGCGAACGTGCTGGCCGCCATCGTCGTGGAGCCCTACCCGGGCAACATGGGCGTGGTGCCGCCGGCCGACGGCTTCCTGGAACTGCTGCGGGAGGAGGCGACGGACGCCGGCGCGCTGCTCATCTTCGACGAGGTCATCACCGGCTTCCGCGTGGCCCGAGGCGGCGCCCAGGACCTCACCGGCGTCCTGCCCGACCTGACGGTCATGGGCAAGATCATCGGCGGCGGCCTGCCCGCCGCGGCCTTCGGCGGCTCCGTCGCCCTCATGGAGCACATCGCCCCCGCGGGTGACGTCTACCAGGGGGGCACGCTGAGCGGCAACCCGCTGGCCTGCGCCGCCGGCCTGCGGGCGCTGCAGCTGCTGGACGAGACCGCCTACCCGCGGATCGCCTCGACCACCGCGCTGCTCGCCGAGGGCCTGCGCGCCGCCGCCGACGAGGCGGGGGAGGGCATCCCCATCCAGATCCAGTCCGTGCCCGGCCTGGTCACCGTCTTCTTCTCCGAGGAGCCGGTGCGCGACTTCGCCGGCGCCAAGCGGTGTGACACCGAGGCGTACGGGCGTTGGTGCCGCGCGCTGCTGGCCCGCGGGGTCTACCCGCCGCCGTCGCAGTTCGAGGCCTGGTTCCCGTCACTGGCGCACACGCCCGAGCAGATCGCGCTGACGACCGAGGCGGCGGCCGCCGCCTTCGCCGGCCTGGCCCGTACGGCGTCATGACCGCCCTGACCGCCCTGCGCGAGCGCCTCGACGCGGACGGGGGCCTGCTGGCCGCCGCGCTGCGCCCGGCGGCGGACGTGGAGGCCGCACCGGCGCCCCTGGGCGACCGCGTGGCCGCCGCCCCCCGGGCCGCCGGCGATCCGGCCGCCTACGCCTTCGTGGTCGAGACGATCCGCGAGGGCTTCCTCCTGCATTGCGGGTCGGCCCACCCGTCGCGGGTGCTGGACGAGGAGGACGCCGACCTCGCCCTGCTGGCCGGCGACCGCCTCTACGCCCTCGGGCTGCAGCGGCTGGCCGACCTCGGCGACCTCGACGCCGTCTCCGCGCTCGCAGAGGTCATCGCCCTCTCCGCCCAGGCGCGCGCCGCGGAGGACGAGGACCTCGTCTCCGCGGTGTGGGAGGCCGGCCTGGTCCAGGTGGGCTGGGGCGACGACGACGACCTCCAGACCGCCCGCGAGGCGGTCCGCACCGGCGATCCGTCCGCCGCACATGCTTTGCGAGCCGCAGCCGAGAAGGCGCTCGCGCACAGGCCCCCAGCGGGCTGAGCCCATCCCGCCGCACGCCGCCGTCCATCCGGGCGACGGAAACGGCGGGCTGCGCGGTAGTGTTCCGCCCGCGCGTTTCGACCCACGCAGGAGTCCCGTTGTCCGACAAGCACCAGACCAAGTCGAAGTACACATCCGACCGCCAGATCCCGGGCGCCTTCGAAGGCGAGACCGTGACCCGGCGTCGCTTCATGACGACCACGACCCACGTGGCCGGTGCGGTGGCGGCGAGTGCGTTCCTGCTCCCGGCGCTCGGCTTCGCGCTGGGCCCCGTGTTCGAGCAGCACATCGAGAAGTGGCAGGACATCGGCCCCGAGGGTGACTTCGGCGCGGACGACTACACGCCCAAGACGATCCAGGTCACCGACGGCATCGGTGAGGCCGGTCGCGGTACGGCGTACGTCCGCAAGTACAACCCGCAGGTCGACTCACAGCCGATCGACGAGTACAACCACTACATCGCGATCTCCTCGAGCTGCATGCACCTCGGGTGTCCGGTGCAGTACGTCCCGGCGGCCGAGCGGTTCATCTGCCCGTGCCACGGCGGCGTCTACAACGTCGAGGGCAAGGTCGCCGGCGGTCCGCCGGTCCGCCCGCTCGACCGTTACTACACGCGGGTCCGTCACGGCCGCGTCCAGCTCGGACCGAAGTACTCGGTGAACTCGAACCTCGACAAGTTCTCGCCGCGTGACCCGGGCGAACCGCTCGACGGCATCGGCCAGTACCTGTACCCGTCGCGGCCGACGCTTCGCAAAGACCCGAACCAGTCGAACCAGTAGCCGCTATGCCCAAGCTGCCCAACATCAAGCTCCCGAAGCCGCCCGTGCCTCCGCCGCCGGCGCTGAACCCCGCTCCCAAGCGGCCGGGGGCCAAGAAGCCCAAGCCCAGCCCCGTGGAGGCGGCGCAGGGCGCCGGCACCCACGCGGTCGGCTGGATCGACGAGCGCACGTCGCTCTCGGGCGCCGCCCGCTGGATGATGTTCCGGAAGATCCCCAAGGGGACCAACTGGTTCTACACCCTGGGCTCGGCGACGATGTTCGCGTTCCTCTCCCAGGCCGTCACCGGCGTGTTCCTGGCGATGTACTACAACCCGTCGGTCACCCAGGCCTACGAGTCGGTGCGGTACATCAACAACGAGGCCTTCCTCGGCGAGTTCGTGCACGGCATGCACAAGTGGGGCTCGTCCGTGATGGTGATCCTCGTGTTCCTGCACATGGCCCGCACGTTCTTCTTCGGGGCCTACAAGTACCCGCGTGAGCTCAACTGGGTGATCGGCGTCGCGCTGCTCATCCTGACCATGGTCATGTCGTTCACGGGGTACCTGCTGCCCTTCGATCAGCGCTCCTACTGGGCGACGATCGTCGGCGTGAACATCAACGGCACGGGCCCGCTCGTCGGTCCGTACCTCAACGACTTCCTGCGCGCAGGACCGTTCTTCGGCGCCACCACGCTGTCGCGGTTCTACGCCATTCACATGATGCTCCTACCAGGGGTCATCGCCGCGCTGATCGGGGCCCACCTGTATCTCGTGGCCAAGCTCGGTACGACGGCTCCCCCGTGGGCGAAGGCCGAAGAGGACGAGGCGCTTCGGGAGGAGCAGGTATGAACCGGCAGGAGAAGGAGCAGTACCTCCGCGAATACTCGATCCTGAAGGCCAAGGGGAAGCCGTTCTTCCCCTACGCGGTCGCGAAGGACTCCCTCATGGCCTGCGTGGTCATGGCGGCGATCATCCTCATGTCGCTGTTCCTGGGAGCCGAGCTCGGCCCCAAGGCCGACCCGACCACCACCACGTACGCGCCGCGTCCGGAGTGGTACTTCTTCTTCCTCTTCGAGCTGCTGCGGATCATCAAGCCGCCGTACCTGGTCCCGTTCGCGACCATCGGCATCCCGACGATCTGCATGATCCTGCTGTTCCTGCTGCCGTTCTACGATCGCGGTCCGGAGCGGCGCCCCGAGCGCCGTCCGATCGCCCTGACGTTCGGCATCTTCACGATCTGCGCGATGGGGTACCTCACGTACCTCGGCGCCTCGGCCGGTCCTCCGACCCAGATCGACCTCGAGACGCCGAAGTCGGTGATCGCGCAGGGGCCGAAGGTGGCCGCCGCGTTCGAGGAGGGCAAGCAGGTGGCGGTCCAATCGGGCTGCACGGCCTGTCACAAGATCGGTGAGAACGGCAACGACGGACCGGGTCCGGAGCTGACGGAGATCGGTGGACACCTGCCCAAGCAGGCCATCGCCCGGACGCTCATCAACCCGACGTCGCCGATGCCGTCCTTCAAGGATCTGCCGCCCAAGCAGTTCAACAACCTCGTCGAGTTCCTCTCGCAGCTCAAGTGAGCGGCTCCGACGCCAAGTCGGGGACGCTGCAGGAGCCGCAGGTCCGGGCGATGTTCGATCGCATCGCCGGGTCCTACGACCTCCTGAACTCGGTGATGACAGCGGGGCTGCACCACCAGTGGCGCCGCCGTGCCGCCGACCTGGCGGCCGTCGGCCCCGGGGCGCAGGTCCTGGACGTCGCGACCGGCACCGGGGACCTGGCCGTCGAGCTGCGCTCGCGCGTGCTGCCCGGCGGCGGCGTGATCGGCTCGGACTTCTCCGAGGAGATGCTCGCGGTCGCCCGCGACAAGGCGCCGGAGATCCCCTTCGAGTGGGGCAACGCGCTGGAGCTGCCGTACGAGTCCGACCGCTTCGACGCGGTCACAGTCGGCTTCGGCGCCCGCAACTTCTCCGACCTCGAGGCCGGTCTGCGCGAGATGACGCGCGTGGCCAAGCCGGGGGGCCGCGTCGTGGTGCTGGAGATCACCACGCCGACGAAGCCGCCGCTGTCGACGTTCTTCAGCCTCTGGTTCGACCAGATCGTCCCGAAGCTCGGCAAGGTCGCCGGCGACGCAGACGCCTACACGTACCTCCCCAACTCGGTGAAGCGCTTCCCCGGCGCGCACGAGCTGGCGGCCACGATGGATCGCAGCGGCCTGGAGCGCATCAGCTACCTGCTGACGGCGGGCGGCATCATCGCGATCCACGTAGGGCACAAGCCCGAGGCCTGATCCCGTGACGGCCCCGTCCGGAGCCGAGCCGGCCATCACCGAGGTCGTCCACGTCGGGGGCGACCACATCCCCGAGCTGCTGCGCGACGTCGAGCGGCGTCTCGTGGCGCTGTCGGCGGACGCCGGCCCCGAGCTGTCGCCGCACGCGAGCGCCACGATCGCCGCGGGCGGCAAGCGCCTGCGCCCGCTGCTCGTGCTGCTCGCCGCCGGCGTCCGGCCCGAGGATCCGGCCGCGCTGGTCCGGGCCGCGGCGGCCGTCGAGCTGGTGCACTCCGCGACGCTCGTCCACGACGACGTGCTGGACGACGCGCCGCTGCGCCGGGGCATCCCGACGGTCTACGCGAGCGCCGGCCGGGCCGCCGCGGTGGGCACCGGCGACCTGCTGTTCGCCCGCGCGTTCTCCGAGCTGACGGCCAACGGCTCGGGCGAGCAGGTGCGTGTGCTGTCGCGGGCCAGCAGCGCGCTGGCGGAGGGCGAGCTGCTGCAGCGCGCCGACGCCTGGAACGTGGCGACGACGCTGGATCGCTACCTGCTGCGCTGCGCGCTGAAGACCGGACGGCTGTTCGACGCCGCCTGCCGGCTCGGGGCGCTGGCGTCGGGGGACGAGGACGCACCGGTGGACGCCCTGGGCGCGTTCGGGGAGCAGATCGGTGTCGCCTTCCAATTGCTCGACGACGTCCTCGACGTGTCCGGGCCGGCCGAGCGCACCGGCAAGCACCGGGGCACCGATCTGCTCGACGGCACGGTCACGCTGCCGTTCATCCTCGCGCGGGAGCGTGACCCAGGGCTGGGCGAGCTCGATCCCCGGACGATCGACACGCCGGCGGCCGCGGAGGCGATCTGCGATCGCATCCAGGCGTCCGGCGCCCTCGACGAGGCGCGCTCGCGCGCCCTCGACGTGGTCGCGGGCGCCAAGAACGCGCTGCCGGAGGGCCTTCCCGACCAGCAGCACCGTGCGCTGGACCTGGTCGCGGACTCGGTCGTGGCTCGATACACGTAGCGACCGCCCGGGCCGAGACTGATCTGATGTCCCCGCTGGAGCGCTACTCTCAGTAGCTCCCCACGCAAGGATTCCTGAACGTCATGCCCAACATCGGACCGCTTGAGATCGCCATCGTCCTGGTGATCGTGCTGATCATCTTCGGACCCAAGCGCCTGCCCGGACTCGGCAAGCAGCTCGGGACCGGGATGCGGGAGTTCAAGGAGACCATCACGGGCTCCGACAAGGACAAGGACAAGGACGACGACCACGCGCAGCTGACGCAGGCCAAGGCCGATGCGACGGTCGCCGCCCCGGTCCCGCCCTCGGCTCCGGCCGAACCGCAGGCCGCCCCCGCTCCGTCGTCCAGCGACGAGCCGACCAGGACGTCCACGGGCGCATAGGCGCGCTCCCTCGTCTCACCGGCTTCCCGCCCCCGCCACATGGCCCCTTCCCTCAAGACCGCGCTGCCGGTCGATCATCAGGCACGCCTGACCCTGATCGAGCACCTCGACGAGTTGCGCTCCCGGCTGATCTTCTGCGTCGCCGCGCTCGTGGTGGTCTTCACGGTCTGCGTCTGGCAGAACGACGCGTTGCTGGACATCCTCAACAAGCCGCTGGCCGACACCACCCAGGCGTCGATCAACAAGGGCGACGGGATCCCGGGGCAGATCGACAAGAACCGCAAGGCGCTGCTCGAGGTCTCCGACGCGACGTTGAAGATCACCAAGGTCCTCACCGCCCCCGGGTCCGGGCTCAGCGCGCAGGCGCGGGAGCAGCTCGGGCCGCTGGTCACCCAGGTGCAGGACGGGATCAACAACATCCCGAAGAAGACCGAGGGCGCCAAGCCGGTCACGCTCCGCGTCGGTGAGCCGTTCGCGACCACGCTGACCGTCTCGCTGTACTTCGCCCTGCTCTTCTCGCTGCCCCTGCTGCTCTACCAGCTGTACGCGTTCATCCTGCCGGCGTTCACGCCGCGGGAGCGCAAGGTCGCGCTGCCCCTGATGTTGATGGTGCCGTTCCTGTTCATCGCGGGCGTCCTGTTCGGCTACTTCGTCGTCCTGCCCCCGGCCGTCCAGTTCCTGCAGAACTTCAACTCCGAGCAGTTCAACATCCTGGTCCAGGCCTCGGACTACTACAAGTTCGCGGTGCTCGCCCTGATCGGCCTGGGGCTCCTGTTCCAAATGCCGGTCGCCATCCTCGCCGCGGTGAAGGCCGGGGTCGTGACCGTGCCGCAGCTGCGCAAGAACCGGCGGTACGCCTTCCTGGTGATCGCCGTGGTGGCCATGCTGCTGCCCGGCACCGATCCGGTGACGATGCTCATCTCGATGGTCCCGCTCCTCTTCCTGTACGAGGGCAGCATCATCCTGGCCGCGATCTTCGGGCGGGAGAAGAAGGGCTCCGACCCCGACGACGACGACGATGCGGACGAGCCCGACCACGACCCGTTCGACGAGGACGGTGGGCCCGACGTGCTCGTCCACGCGGGGGCGGACTGGGCTTCTGGACACGGCGAGGACGATGATGAGTGGGACGACCCGCCACCCCGGCGCGACAGAGGTGACGGGACCTCCCTATCCTGAGCACATGCTCTTCGATCTCCGCGGGCGCGGCAGGCGTCGCGTCGTCCAGGTCATCTACCTGGGTCTGGCCGTCGTCCTCGGCGGCGGACTCGTGCTGTTTGGGGTCGGTGGCGCCACCAGCGGCGGCGTAGCCGACATCTTCGGCTCGAACAGCACGGACGTGAACAGCACGTTCCAGGACAAGGTGGACTCGGCGCAGAAGAAGGTCACCACCAACCCCACGGACGCCGCGGCCTGGGCCGCGCTGGCCAAGGCGCGCTACCAGCTCGCCGGCGTGGGCGAGAACTTCAACGCGGCCACCGGGTTCACGGACAAGGGCAAGGCCCAGCTCGCGCAGGTGGACGCCGCGTGGCAGAAGTACCTCGCGCTCGACCCGCCCAAGCCGGACGACGGGGTCGCCGCGCTGATGGTGCAGGCCTACAGCCAGGCCGGCCTGAACAAGCCGGACGACGTGGTCGCCGCCGAGGAGATCGTCGTCGACTCCCGGCCTCCGTCGGCCAATCTCTACGCGCAGCTCGCCGTGTACTCGTACATGGCGGGCCAGACCCGCAAGGCGGAGCTGGCGGAGAAGAAGGCGATCGCACTCGCGTCCGACTCGGCGGAGAAGGCCCAGATCAAACAGTCGATCGAGCAGGCCAAGCAGCAGATCGCCCAGGACCAGGCGACGGCGGCCGGCGCCGCGGCCGGCACGGACACCACGGGCGGCAGCACGCTCACCCCGTAGGCTCGCCCCCGGCCCGCTTCGGCCGGGGTGCGGACGATCGCCACCGACGATCGACTACGATTCACGAAGCACCACGCCCTTGTAGCTCAATTGGCAGAGCAGCGGACTCTTAATCCGAAGGTTGAAGGTTCGATTCCTTCCGGGGGCACTCTTGACGCAGCGGGTGGCTGATCGCCTCAGCCCCGGACGCTGATCGAGGCGACGCCAACACGGGGCGAGCGTACGGCGTCCGGTTGGGCTACGGTCGCTCGGTGGATCGTGACGCCTCCGTGCCTACCGCATGCGCCCCCGCTCCCTGAGCGCCACCCTGTACGCCGCGCGCGGGGTGCCGTCGGAGTCGAGGAGTCCGGTGTCCCAGACGATCCCCGGGTCGCGGTCGGCGGTGCCGCGCCACTGGTACCAGTAGAGGCGCTTGACGCGGCTGCGGAACGTCGTCGCGGCGGCGAACGTCTCCTTGGTCGACGTGGCCTGGCGCTTGCCGGAGGCGCTGTAGCGCAGGTCGTTCGACAGGTACTGGGCGAACGCGCTCGACTCCGTCAGCCACACGTCGCCGGTCGGAAACGTCTTGAGAAAGAAGCGCAGGTTCGTCGTCCGGTGGTGGTTGACGTCGGCGTAGTTGTGGATGCCCCACACCATGCGCTTGCGGTCGGCGCGCGTCAGGCCCTTCCAGTACGTCTTCGCGTACCGGATCGACGACGTGCGGTCGCCGTTGACCAGCGTGAGCCCGACGATGGTGCAGCGCGGGCACGTGGCGCGGGCGACGTGGGCCAGGCGTGCCGCGTCCTTCGGGTGCTTGTACAGCGGCTGGGTGAAGTGGTTGGCCTCGTTCCAGACGGCGTAGTCACGCGCCCTGGGATACCGCGTCAGGAAGGCCCTGAAGGCGGTTCTGAACGCCCGCGAGGACGGTGGCTTGATCTGCCGGCCGGCCCGGTAGCCCTCGAGGCTGACGAAGTGCTGGAACGAGATGAGCGGGCGCACGTGGGTGCGGACGGCCGCGCGGTACCACGCGTCGAGCTGGTCGCGCCCCGAGCCGGGGCTCAGTGCGGTCTTCCAGTCGGTGAGGTAGCGGGCGGTCTGCGGCCGCAGCGCGCGGAGGAGCGGATCGTCGAACATGCCCGGTGTCGACTGGTCCTGGATGCCGAACAGCTGCTTCGACGGGCGCGCGTCGGCGGGCGGCGCCGAGACGGTGACGAGGGCCGTGGAGCAGACGAGCGCGGCGAGGCCCGCGACGACGAGCTGACGGCCGCGGACGGGAAGGGAGGAGCGCAGAGTGGGCATGTCCCGCACTCTGCTGCCGCGACCCGTCTGGGTCTGTCAACGGCGCGACACTCGGGGTGTCGACCTCGATCACGTGTTGGCCTCTTCGCGCTCCGGTGCTGCGACCGCCGCTCCGGGTTGCTGAGAGAGTGCTGGGAATCGCGCCGGGATCCTTCTCATCGTGGGCCAGTGGCCCTACCTTGATGGGCGGGCCTCCCGGCCCGACGTCCCCTCCGGCCCAGCAGAGGTTCTCTCCATGTCGTTCTCTCGCGCGGCGCGCACCGCCGCCCTGCCCTCGTTCCTCGCGCTCACCGTGCTCGGGCTGGCGGTCCCCGCGGCCGACTCGAAGACGCCGGCCCGCCCCGCGCTGACCATCACCTCGGTCGCGAAGGCCACGAAGACCGCGCCGGTCACCGTCCGCCTGCGTACGCCGTCCGCCGTCGACCTGCACGCCACCCTCAACGGCCGCACCGCCGATGACGCGTTCGTCAAGACGTCCGCCGGTCGCCGGGCCGGCACCCTGACCGTGAACGACGGGCTGCGCTACGGGGCCAACCAGCTGCGCATCCGTGTGACGCGCCTCGACGGCCGGTCCACGCTGGTCAGCCGCACGATCCGGGTCGCCCGCTCGGCGCCGCTCTCCGACGCGGGGAGCGACGTCTCGATCGCCGTGGGCCGGCCCGCCCCGGTCGGCGCCCCCGCCGGCGGGCTCACCGGCACGCGCAAGGAGGTCACGTCGCGCTGGCGCATCGTGAAGGCGCCGCGCGGCTCCAAGGCCAAGGTGGCCGGGACGGGCACGAGCCCCCACCTGCAGCCCGACCGGATCGGCACATACGTGCTGCGCCACACGGTCACGGAAGCCGACGGCGACACCTCGCACGACACCGTCACCGTCACCTCCACCCCCGACGACCCGCCGGCCGGCGTGCGCATCGACACCCTCTACGGCGCCGGCATGACGATGCGCATCGCCGGTGTCGCCCCGCCGAACACGACCATCCCCTGCTGCAGCGAGACGATCAAGTACGTGTCCTTCGCCGTCATCGAGCGGGCGACCCGCCGGGTGGTCGAGTCGAACATCTACTACAACAACGCGACCACCGGCCTGGGCGAGATCGCCGACAAGGCGACGCGCACGTATGGCGGCTCGGACCAGTACCTGATGATCGTCTCCGCGGGCCGGGGCGTCGACCCGGCGGACACCGACCGGGTCACCCGCCTGGCCGCCGCCGTCGGGGGCACCCTCACCTCCGCGCAGCAGGCGAGCATCAGGAGCGGCTCCTCCTTCTCGTTCGTCGGCGTGGCCGGCGGCGTCGCGGGCGGGGCGTGGATGAACATCGCCGCGGCGTCCAGCTACGCGAACATCGGCGCGCAGCTGCAGCGCAACGTGGGCACCGACCGGTACGACCTCGTCGCGACCGAGCACCCGCAGTTCGACACCAAGACCGCCGCCAGCACAGGAACCACGAACGTGATGCGGGTCGGCGACAAGACGATCTCCGCCACGCTTCCCGCCGACAGCGCCGCCGGCTTCCACGTGGTCACCCTGGACAGCCGCACGCTCGAGACGCTCTCCAGCCAGGCCCTCCCCACCGACGGCGCCGGCCAGCGCGAGCGCCAGCAGGCCGTGGCCGATGCGCTCTACAACGCGATGCGCCGGCCGAGCCGTCCGCTGATCCTCGTGCAGACGATCGGCAAGCCCAAGGCCACGCAGGAGACCTGGAACGCGATCACCGCCCAGCTGATCAACCTGGGCGGCAGCCGGTTGCTCATCAACGGCCTCGACGGCACCAACGAGTACGCGCTGGTCGGTCGCACGAACGCCGACCGGCCGGTCGCCGAAGCCGGGTCCGCGCAGGACTCGGCCGCCGGGGCGACGCCCAAGCCGCCGGGCCGGCTCTCCGGGATCCTGGCGCGCACCCGCACCTGGGGCTACGAGTCGCTGAACGCCGGCCCCGGCGGCAGTGGCAACAACGAGCTGCTGGACATCGTCTACCGGGCGCCCGAGCCGTTCCCCGCCTTCACCACGCCGGGGGAGAAGGCCGCCGAGACGTACATCGCGCGCGCCATCAACTCGTGCGCCGGGCCGGGGGTCTGCGACCTGCGCCGCGAGTACTTCGAGAAGTACTCGGCGATCTGGGGCACCAAGCTGGCGATCTTCCCCAACACGTACCCGGGAGCGAGCAGCGGCTTCACCGAGGCCGAGTTCACCAAGGTCCACGACCAGCTGCGGCGGGAGATCTACGCGGTCGCCAACGTGAAGGAGTACTTCGCCGGCCTGCAGCGCCCGTTCGTGCGGCTCGAGGGCGGCGCGCAGCTCGACCTCAACAAGCTGTCGGAAGACCTCTACGCCGCGGTGCAGCCCCCGCCGGAGAGCAACACCACGTCGTACGCGCTCGGGCTCGTCGGCAAGATCATCGCCCTGGGCGCGTTCCTGGGCCCGCCGACGTCGGCGATCGCCTCGGGCATCTCCGCCGGGTTCGCGTTGTCGTCATACCTGACCCAGGCCAACGGCCGGCCGGCCGCGGTCGGCTCCGAGATCCGGGTCAAGGCCAGCACGCTGAGCACCCAGCTCACGTCGGCGATCGACGGCGCCTTCGACGCGCTCACCACGCAGGCCCTGCTGCTCGTCAGCGACTGGGGCAAGCTGCGGGACGTCAGCGCGCGCATCGACGGCGACTGGGCGCTGCCGGCCAGCGACACCAAGGCGCTCACCTCGATGAAGCTCGCGACCAAGCAGTACTTCGCCGAGGCGCTCGTCCCCATCGCCTACCCGCACCTCATCACCGTCCGGCCCCGCACCACCGGCGCGCCCTGGAACGCCCGCGAGCTGTTCTGCAAGATGCCGCGCCGGAACGTCACCTGGTGGGACAACATGCCCGACAACGCCCAGACGCTGGAAGGGGTCGACCACTACGACGCCGCCGGCAATCCCGTGCGCCACACGGTGTTCTTCTCCAAGGTGGCCAAGGCCAACCCCACGCCGGCGCTCGCCGACCTGCTGTTCCGGCCCGACGCCCGCTACGCCGGCAGCAACGCCGGGCTGGGTCTGGAGAAGTTCTCGTTCATGTCGGCCCGGGTCTTCGGGCGCACGTACATGGCGGTCCAGAACACCGGCCACTGCATCCTGAACGACAAGGAGGAGCTCGGCCCGGACTACGACTTCGGCTGATGTGGACCTGAAGGACCACGTAAAGGTTCGGTCACTATTCATTCGGGTCGCCTAACATCAGTGGCGATGAGTCGATTCGATCGAGCCGTGAACCTCTTCGGGGTGTTCGTGCCCTTCCTCGCCGTCGTGGTCATCGCCCCGTTCGCGTGGAAGAACCACTGGCTGGGGTGGAGCGACCTCGTGGTCTTCGCGGTCATGTACGCCCTGGCCGGCTTCGGCATCACGATCGGCTACCACCGGATGCTCACGCACCGGTCGTTCCAGACCTTCCGCCCGGTCGAGTACCTCTTCGCGATCCTCGGCGGCCTGGCCATCCAGGGCGGGCCGCTCGACTGGGTCGCCGATCACCGCAAGCACCACGCCCACACCGACGAGGAGGGCGACCCGCACAGCCCGCACGTCGGCGCCGGCTCGGGGCTGAAGGGCCTGTGGCACGCGCACGTCGGCTGGACGTGGAACAACCACGGCATGGCCGAGTGGGACCGCTACGCCAAGGACCTCTACGAGGACAAGGGCATGCGCGTCATCCACTACGGCGCGCCGTTCTGGGCGCTCGTCTCCTACGGCCTGCCGTTCCTGCTCGGCTGGGCCCTCACCGGCACCATCGCGGGAGCGCTCACCGGCCTGCTGTGGGGCGGCCTCGTGCGCATGTTCCTGCTGCACCACGTCACGTGGAGCATCAACTCGGTCTGCCACTTCTGGGGCGACCGGCGCTTCGCGGTGGAGGACCAGTCGACCAACGTGTGGTGGCTGGCCATCCCGTCGCTCGGCGAGTCCTGGCACCACAACCACCACGCCTTCCCGCGCTCGCACCGGCACGGCCTGAAGCGGCGGGAGATCGACCTCTCGGGGCTCGTCGTGCGCGGCATGGAGAAGGTCGGGCTGGCCTGGAACGTCGTGAAGATCACCCCGGAGCGCCAGGTCGAGCGCCTCGCGCACGGCCCCGCCTGAACCGCCCGCCCCACTCGCCCGGGATGATGTGCGGGTGAGCGACGCCGTCCGCCCCGCGCCGTCCGAGCCGCCCGCTCGGCCGAGCCCGCCCGAGCTGTGGATCCTGGCCGCGATCGTCGTCGTGGCCGCGATCGTGCGCTTCGCCTCGCTCGACGCCGCCGGCTACTGGCTGGACGAGGCGTACTCCGTCCTCGCCGTCCGCGGCAGCCTCGGTGACGCGTGGCACGCGGTCGTCACCACCGAGTCCACGCCGCCGCTCTACTACCTGCTCGGGTGGGGGTGGGCCGAGGTGTTCGGCGCCTCCGAGGTCGGCCTGCGCTCCCTGTCGGCGCTGTGCGGCGTCGCCCTCGTCCCCGTCGTCTGGCTCGCGGGCCGCGAGCTGGTCGACCGGCGCGTCGCCCTCGTCGCCGCCGCGCTCACAGCCACCAGCCCGCTGCTCGTCTGGTACTCCCAGGAGGCCCGGGCGTACGAGCTGATGGTGCTGCTCTGCGCCGTGGCCTTCTGGCAGCTCGCGCGGGCCCGTCGTGGCGCCCCCCGCGCCGTTGCGTGGTGGGCGGTGGCGGCGGCCCTGGCGCTGGCGACGCACTACGTCGCGATCTTCCCCGTGCTCGCGGAGGCCGCGCTGCTGCTCTGGTGGCGGCGAGACCGGGCGACCGCCGTGGCCGTCGCGGCCGTCGGCGTGGTCGGCGCGGCCCTCGTCCCGCTCCTCGTCACGCAGCGGGGCAACGCGTTGGCCAACGAGAGCCTCGACGGTCCGCTGAAGGCGATCGCCCAGCTGTTCAAGCAGTTCGCGGTGGGCTACGACCTCCCGTGGGAGGTGGGCTTGACCGTCGCCGCGCTGGCCCTGGCGCTCGTCGGCGTCGTCCTGCTCCGCATCGCGGAGCCGCGCGCCCAGCGGGCGGCGGTCCTGGCCGCCGCCGTCGGCGTCGCCTCCCCGGCCGGCCTGCTGGTCGTCGACCTGGTGGGCCAGAACCAGCTGATGAGCCGGTACATGCTGCCCGCGCTCCCGCTGTTCCTTCTCGTGCTCGCCGCCGGGTTCGGCGCGCTCCGCGCCCGACGGTGGGGTCTCGTCGCCGCCGGTGCGCTGTGCATCGTCGGCCTGGGGATCACCACGGCGGTGGCGGTGACGCCGGCCGATCGCTCCCGCGAGGACTGGCGGGGCGCCGCGGACGTGCTCGCGACCTCGTCGCTGCGTCCGCGGGCCATCGTCCTGTTCCCGCCCTCTGGGCAGCCGCCGCTGAGCCTGTACGCGGACGGGCTCGTCCCGCCGGATCCGATCCTGACGGTCCGCGAGGTCGACCTCGTCGACGTCACCCGGGGGATCGACCACCGCCGGGACCCGCCATTCCCGCCCGCGCTGGCCGGCAACCCGGCGTTCCGCCTGGTCGCCGACCGCCGGACGGAGACGGCGGCCGTCGCGCGCTACGTCGCCCCGGTCCCGTCGGCCATCACGGCCATCTCCCTGCTCGGCGTGCAGGCCGGCGGGCGGCAGAGCAGCGTGCTGGTCCAGCGTTGAGCCGGGCCGCGCAATACGCTCCCGGCATGTCCCCGTTCGACCTCGCCTCCCTCGACGGCACGGTGCTGCCCGCCGCCGAGGCCACCGTCCCCGTCACCGACGAGGGGCTGCTGCGCGGGGACGGGGTCTTCGAGGTCACGCGCCTCTACGGGGGCGTCCCGTTCGCGTGGGACGAGCACCTGGAGCGGATGACCGGCTCGGCCGCCAACCTGCGCCTGCCCTTCGACCCGGCCGCGATCGACGCCGACGTGACCGCGCTCCTGGAGGCCGCCGCGCCGGGTGACTGCGCGATGCGCTGCGTCGTCACGCGTGGAGGCCGGCGGATCGTTCTGCTCGAGCCGCTGAAGGCGATGGCCCCATCGATCCGCCTGGCGACCGTGACCTACGCTCCGACGCGCATCCTCGACGGCGTCAAGTCGCTGAGCTACGGCGCGAACATGCTCGCCACCCGGCTCGCCCAGGAACGGGGCGCTGACGAGGCGCTGCTCGTCACGCCGCACGGCCGGGTGCTGGAGGCACCGACGTCGTGCTTCTTCTACCTCCTGGAGGACGGCGAGCTCTACACCCCGCCGCTGGAGGATCACGTCCTGGACTCGATCACCCGCCGGCACGTGATGGAGGTGACGTCCGCGACGGAATGGGTGACGTCCACCGACGTGATCCCGACGATGACCGAGGCGTTCCTGGCCTCGACGCTCCGCGAGGTCCAACCCGTGTCCGCGATCGACGGCACGGCGCTCGCGGCGCCCGGCCCGCGGACGGCGGAGATCGTCGCGGCGGTCGCCGCGCACATCCGCTCGCGGGTCACCACGTGAAGGTCGTCACCGTCGTCGGCAACCGGCCCCAGTTCGTGAAGGCGGCCGCAGTCTCGCCGCTCCTGCGGGCCGCGCACGACGAGGTCCTCGTGCACACCGGGCAGCACTACGACGACGAGCTGTCGGGGATCTTCGTGCGCGAGCTGGCGATGCCGCTGCCCGAGCGGCAGCTGGCTCTCGGCACCGGCAGCAACACCGAGCAGACGGCACGCATGCTCGCCGCCCTCGGTCCGATCCTCGCGGAGGAGGAGCCGGCCGCGGTGCTCGTCTACGGCGACACGAACTCGACCCTCGCGGCCGGGCTGGCCGCCGCCCAGGCCGGGGTGCCCGTCGCCCACGTCGAGGCCGGGATGCGCTCGTTCGACCGGCGCATGCCGGAGGAGCTCAACCGGGTCCTCACCGACCACCTGTCCACGCTGCTGCTGTGCTCAACCCAGACCGCGATGGAGAACCTCGCGCGTGAAGCGGTGGTGGGCCGCACCGAGCTGGTCGGCGACGTGATGGCCGACGTCTCCGCGCTGATCAGGCCCCGCGCCGCGGCCGACGACGCGCCGCTGGAGCGCGCCGGCGTCACGCCCGGCGGCTACGTGCTGGCCACCGCGCACCGCGCCGGCAACGTGGACGACCCCGCCCGGCTGGCCCTCCTCGTAGGGGTGCTGCTGGAGACCGCGTCCACCGTGCCGGTGGTGCTACCGCTGCACCCGCGCACCCACGAGCGGCTCCGCACGTCCGGGCTGCTGCGCGAGCTGCAGGACGCGCCCGGCGTCCGTCTGCTGCCGCCGCTCGGCTACGTCGAGTTCACCGCGCTGCTGGTCCGGGCCCGCGCCGTGCTGACCGACTCGGGCGGCGTGCAGAAGGAGGCGTACCTCGCCGGGATCCCGTGCGTGACGCTGCGCGACACCACCGAGTGGGTGGAGACGATCGACGTGGGGTGGAACGCGCTGGTCGACCTGGACGCGGCCGCCGCGCAGGCCGCGCTGGCGCGACCGGTGCCGGCCGCCCATCCCGACCTGTACGGCGACGGTGCCGCGGGGCCCCGGGTGGTCGCCGCGCTCGCGACGCTCAGCTGAGGCGGCCGCGCCCGATGCGGGCCAGCGGCAGCCCCGCGGCCGCGAAAGGCGCCGGGTCCAGCACGCCACGGCCGTCGACGACGGCCCGGGCGCCGGGGAGGTCGGCGGGCGTCAACGCCCGGTACACGGTGTGGTCGGCCTGCAGGATCACCGCGTCGACCTCCGTCCCGTCCCACGGCGTGAAGCCGATGGCGCGCAGCTCGTCGTCGTCGTACAGCGGATCGGCGGCGACCGTCACCACGCCGCGTGCGCGCAGCGCATCGTGCAGACCGAACGCGCCGGAGAACGCCGTCTCCTTCACGTTGCCACGGTAGGCGACGCCGAGGATCAGCACGCGCAGCCCGTCCAGGGTGCCGCCGAGCAGGTCGGCGAGCCGGTCGACGGCGTAGCCGGGCATGGCGTCGTTGACCGCACGCCCGGCGGCGGGCAGCAGCGCGTCGGGATCGCCCTCCAGGTAGAACCGCGGGTACACGGGGATGCAGTGCCCGCCGACGGCGACGCCGGGCCGGTGGATGTGGCTGAAGGGCTGGGAGTTGGC
>Ga0247758_1000380_pt1 | contig 39376 bp, 53 predicted proteins | sample UWRJL156409C4_FD_180950 | JGI IMG/M metagenome (GOLD analysis project Ga0247758, IMG submission 180950) | Plant litter microbial communities from Arlington Agricultural Research Station in Wisconsin, United States - UWRJ-L156-409C-4 | ecosystem: Environmental > Terrestrial > Plant litter >...
GTACACGAAGCCGCTCTGGATCATTTGGTACGCAGTCGTACCAATGATCGCAATACCGAGGCCCGTGTGTAAGAACGTCCTGTTCAGATACGACTGCTCAAATGGAGGCATGCCGCCGTCCTCTCTTGTCTCGCGGTTGAAGACGACATTGACACCAACGAGGGTGGTGCCGAAAATGACGCCGCCCACCAACAGCTTGCGCAGGAGCGCGGCGCGCTGCACCTTGGGATCGATTGTCGCACCTGCGTAGTTGTAGTTATAGCTGCGCGAGGAGCCCTGCAGGCGTGCGAGAAGGCCGTTGCTAGCCTTCGTTGCTGGCCGGAGCGCGACTGTGGCCGTCTTCGACGTGAAGAAGGCGTTGTTCGGGGTCGACTGGTGCAACGCTCGGATTGTGGCGGATGGACTGGATGCCTTTGCGAGCTGCGGCATCCTCGATGCGAGCCGCGCGGGGCCAGCGCGAATTGTGAGTGTGAACGACATGATAGATCGCTCGTTTGCCGAAGGTTGACGACAGGTAAACGGATTGTTGGATGTCGAAGTCGACGAGGGCCGCCTGAAGGTAGTTGAAGGTCAGTCACTGGAGGCAAAGTTGGATGACGTTTCGATGTGAAAGTATTGCTTAGCTAATGTTGATTGGCCCGAGCTCGAACAGCGGGGAGAAGCTTCGAGCAGCTCTGGTGCGGGGCCGGAATTAATCGGCAGAATCGGATATTGTGGACCCCAACCCTAATCATCAAAACCCATAGGTGGTCAATGCTCCAGCATAGCGCCTGCCGCTGGTGCCAGAACGACATGAAACAAAACAACACAGCTATCCATCCATACGTGATGGATTAGATGCTAAGGATCATGGGACGACATTAATGCCACCGTGGAAAGTCTCCATAGTGTACAGTCCCGCGCTGTTCGATGCTTGACGACATTCATAACCCTGCCGGCATAGCCTCGGCGGCTTCTCCGTATCGAGAGTCCCCTGTACACGGCTTCCCCGCGGGCCTTCATTGCATTTATGAAAGGCCTCAGTTCCAATAGGGAAGGTCGTTGGAGAATGTAGGAAGGTATTCATTGGAATGAGAGATGGCCTTTTCTCTGTATCGGTCACTGAATCTTCCATTTCTCTCATCCTCCTCGATTTCACCGTTGGGCGCGGTCTGAAACGTTGTTTCCTCGCCAAACCATATTCCCAACCTAGTGGCTCATGTTGCGTTGCATCTACACGGCGCCTTCCGCTCAAGCTCTCACAGGGTAGCTGCCATCTTGCCTCCTGGAGTACTGGGAGTCAACGACTCTGGAGCGTGTGATCGCCCAGTCCTCCTAGCATTTCCTTACCAACACCCGCGACATACTATCCATCCTTTCGAGTATTTCGAGGCATCCTTGACAGCATTTCAACCCTCTACGGTTACCACTCAATGAAGCTAAACCCTTACGCTTTCCTCTCGCTTGTGGCAGCGGTGTCGACGTTGGCAGCGCCCATGAGGGACCAGTATGTCCTCCATGGACAAGAAACGGGACTCCAGGCGTTTCCCGATGGTACAAAATCCACTACCACAGTCACATCGACGCCCATAGTCGTTGCGACAGCCACAACTCACTACGAAGCAGTTACTACGGCTAGATACATCCTGACCACCTCGATAAGCACCCCCGTCCCCAAAAAGCATTGCCTACAGTCAATGTGGAGATAGCTATTCCAACCCAGACACGAGGCGGCGGGGAGGGGCAGGAGGTGCAGCCTGCCTGCTTCTGCAACGCCGCAGTCATTTGCTGCCCTAGAACAGGTAACAATCGCGACGATCTCGAGCGTGGGTTTAGCATCGCCTGCAGCATTTGAGCACTCGCCAGCCTCAAAGGAAGGGACCAAGCACAATGTCCGCAAGTCAGCTCTATATTCTTGGCAATCCTTCAGAGACTATGACGGTTAGGCGGATCACGCGACGCGTTGTACTCCCCAGGAAACAGCCAGGTTCAGACGGAGCAGGGCGGCTGCCGCATGCGGGGATGAGACACGCCGACCGGCTCCCGAATACCACTGCTTCTACAGGCCGCCTACGTGCAACTCGAACCGAGCATCATGCATACATCAACAGAGGGAACCCTGCTAACGGATATGCGTGCCTAGAACTGGGCTGCGGCAAGGACGCTGGAGCTCCCTGCGTCAATCTGGGGGCCACTCACTGGCTTCTAGGCAGCCGGGCAAACGAAGGTGAGAGGCGTGAGCGAAATTGAACTTGCAGCAAGGCATCGGGCAAGGGAATCTGATGGGCTGAAGAAGCACCAAAGGCTTGTGCAATTTCTCATAGGGCTCAAGTTGTCGGGCTTGTCTGCGATGCGTGGTGTGTCAAGTGTCACAGTAAACCTCACGGTCAACTTACCTATTCTCTCGGGGGAACACACCAAGTGCAAAAGCAAATACCGTGCACATTACCGTGCCGCCTTTGCTCCTTTGCGCTCCCCTCCTCATATTTGCGGATGCCGGATGTCCTCCCAACTACCGCGGGGACCTTCCGTTCCTACTGGAAGCGAGATGCTCAACAAGGACATGATGGTGCGCCGGGACACACACTCTCTGAGCGAACCCCTCGAGGCAGTTTAACCGGCAGCCGTTGTGCCACATGGACATACAGCCGGTCAGGGGGGCCACGAGGCAACAAGCCCACGATTGGAAGGTCTAGGGGCCCGTGCTCTGGCAGCCATGCATGATGGAAGCTGTGGTGCTGCGCGGGGAAGCTCTGGGCCTTGTGCTTTCTTTCCACTGAGGCCAACAGCATTACTATTCCCAGAGCAGTACTCGAGTGCGAGCCAGCTAGAGACACGGTCACCCGCGCAATCCAACGTATCATCGATGCGCGAATACGACGACTGCCTGGTGGCGCCTTCGCATAAACTGCGTTATGTGTCATCTCAGCGGTGGACTCCTCCAGCCACGGAAACGGCAGCCCATCTCGTCTGATAGGTTTTGCTGTGCCACTGCAGCCGCCGCCGGATGGGAGCGCGATTCATGTCCATCGTCGGAGGAGAATCGCGGGGGCACCGCATGAAACAAAACGCCTATGATTAGGGGACTTCCAGAAAACCTTATTGTACGGTGCTGTATGTCGAATAGGACCGACCCCAGCGACCTCCACGCAACATGATATTTTCGGGTCGCACGCGTTGCTTATTGGGCGACTTGAGATTCCCAAAGGCGGCGGGCAGGATCGCCTGGATGCACCAAGACGCCCGGACCAAGGGGCAAAAACGAGCACAAAAGCACAGACAGCGCTAGAATTCTTCTCGAAGGTTGTCCTGCAGGGCTGGGGCGGTGGATCGACCGGGGCCTCCGGGGTAGCAGTGACTAGGGATTTCGCTTCACGCAGGGGGCGCCAGGGGTACCGATACCTGTGGGGGACCGGCCGCCTGGACAGGGCAGCTGAAACAAGCTGCAAACAAGCTGTGCGGACGGGCCACCGCGGCCGTGATCAAGGCCCAGGGGCGATGGAGCGTGCTCCCCTCTCGCCGTCGTCCCTTCGACAACTTGAGGTCCCAGTTAACGTGAGATTTCGAAGCGCCTCATATGCCCAAGAAAGAATTGAAATAGGTTGAGATATGGTGTATTTCTAGCTCGGCTTAGTCGCGTTTAGGGCCAGTTGAAGAACTTTCCGGCCAACGACGAAGGTGGGCTGCCGTCGTCATCGTGCAGTGTGGCTGCCCAGCTGCACGAAATGTTTCTGCTGTGCTGCTGCGAAAGACAGGACATTCTGACGGCCTGGTTTTGCCCACTGCCTTTGTGGAGCTTCGCAGAGCACACGCGACCCTCTCGACCAGGTCAACGTCCAATTCCTCGAATTGCAGCCTAACATCTCGAACTCGTGGGCGACGGGGATGGCTTCAGGCGGTGAAAGCTCTGACGAAAGAGGAGCTCATGGTGGGGCGCCATGGCGGGGCTGACAGGGAAACAGGGACGTGGCAGCCCGGCTCCCAGCTTCCAGAACTTCCTCATCTCTGGTTCTGCAGCATGGCTTCCTGCCTCAATGCTCCCGTCATCACCAACCTCGCGACTCAACATCACCTCGCCCCCTGGTCTCCTGCACATAGGACACGCAGCAATTCGGATGCAGGAGCTGGTTGGCGTGCGGGCGACACCTATGTATCAAGGCGTCGTTCTGCCAATCCTGCCAATGTGGTCTCAACGGCTTAGCGCACCTATTGCTCCGCCTGTGGACGGCTACAGTTTTTCACATTGCCCCTCCCAATTGTACTCTTCAACCCGATGTGTGGGATGGACAGGATGCGGAATTAAATTCCTCCCCAACGCCATCAGAAACCCCAAGTAACTGAATCCATCGGGCTTGTGCGCTGCTATTTCATCATTTCCTTCATCTCGCCCATTAATTACCTGTAGCCCCCGTGCGTAGCAGACCGCCCCTCTGCGCTCCGTGCCCCGCGATGAGCTAATTTAGACCCAGGCTTGAGGCAGAGAGGCAAAGTTAACTGATGAAGCTTGGGTGGGAAACCGCAAACCAATCTGGCAAGGTCTCGCTGCAGCACCCAAGCTCCTGCTTCATTCACCTTGCTGCATCTCCCACCCCATCCAGTCTGCTCTGGGCTGAGCACGAGCGCATCTTCACACACACATCAAACATCGCCTTGTACCCCGAAGAGCTGCCCTAACAGGAAAGGCAGCACAGGAAGAGTGCAGACCTGCAGGTTGCCCTGTGGCTTGCTGCGTCGTGCTGCTCCATCGTACGCCCAATTCCACCTACCGCGTGGGAAGCCGGCAGCCGTCGCGCGCCATTCCGCACCCCTCCGCTGTCTTGCTGCGCTCCCTTCCTGAACTTCCCACCATGCTCACGGCTTACCGCCGCTCCCCCTTCTACTTGTCGATCCTGGAACTGGCGCTGCTGGTGGTTGTGTGGTCCTACTGAAGCTCGCAACTGGAAATTTGCTGAGGACTGGTGTTGAGACGGACCCCACGCTCTCAAGACCGCGTCCATCCTGCGACCTCAGCTTCCCAAGTCCCCACGCCGGCCGGTTTCCCACTCCCGTCACCTGTCTTGTGTCTCCAGGTCCAGGCACGCATCTCCCCCTTCAGCCAAATCTACGATCCGACTCGCTGGCTGATCTCCACGAACTTGTTCTTGCCGAGCGACTATTGTACCATTATTACCCCACACCTTGGGATCTCCAAATCCGTCCTCCCAGCGGCGCTCTCGTGACGCCCTGCTGCGTGTTTCAAGCCCTCCACACCATGTAAGCGATGCCGGGCAGCGAGCGGATGACGGGGAGGAGAGGCATTGATACTGACCAAGGTTTTCTTCCCAGAACTCCCATCTACCTCGAACGAGCCGGCGACTGCGATCAAATCAGGCCAATCGACCCTCAGCTCCTACAATGCGCGAGTGTTCTGTTTGACTGCTCGCCGAGAAACATCAAACACGAAGCCGGGCGCAAACCTCCGGTCTGCGATCAAACTGAAAACGACGCCCAGAAGTCGAGCCACCGGGCCCAGACCGACCGCCTCTCCCCGACGACGAGAGAAGCGTATTCTCCAATTCCCCTGGATCTGGCGATCTTCTATTCCCCACAGAAGCCAAGGATACAAGGCGGGAGAAGGGCGAGAGAAGCGTAAAGGCGGCTCTCGGAGCTTGCTGTGTTCCTGTCTTGTGTGGGGAAGCCGCGGTTCGACTGGCTATAGCATGAAGCATCCCCGCCTAATTTCGATCTAACCGGCCCCTCCGCAATATACGGGACTGCGGGACAGGAGACGTCATTCCCTAGAAGTAATAAATCCGTCGAACTGGATTGGGAATTCGGAAGTTTCCAAATAGCTCGTCAGGCACTTCAGCCATCCGGTGTCCGGGGGGGCTTCTCCCGCCCCTACCCAGCACACGATGCGGCGGAATCGCACTCCGCCTCCTCCGGCCTACCGGGCCCTAGCCCACCACCATGCGCACCATGGTGCGAGTGCCCAGGCGGGACAGCAGCAGGTTCAGGGCTCTGTGTCGTCTCTGATCAGGTCGTTCAATGTCGAAGCGAACCCGACGCGACCCATGCGCCCCTCCCCGCTGACGGCTTCGACCATTCCAGATATGCCGCTCGACCTGGTCGATCGCATCCGGTCTTTTCCCCTCTTTATGTCTGCCCCGGAAGATTTCCTGGTCGCAATCGGTGCCCATTTAAGACCCCAGATCCACTCAGCTCATGATCACATCCTCACCGAGGGCGACGAAGCAAAAGCAATGTATTGGCTGGTCCGCGGCGTCGTCGCCGTCACCTCTCGGGATGGCGAGGCTGTCTACGCCGAGCTCAAACCCGGTGCTTTCTTCGGAGAAATCGGGGTCCTCATGGACGTGCCAAGGACCGCGACCATCGTGGCGAGAACCAAGTGCCTCCTCGTCGTTCTCAAGAAGGAAGACCTGCACGCAGAGCTCCCCAAGTATCCGGACATGGAGAAGGCAATCCGCCAGGAAGCGCAGGAACGGTTGACAATCCTGAAGAAGAAACGCCAAGAGAGCGGGCAGATGGGCAAGCTCACGGACTTCACTGGCCCAAAGCTTGCGCGTGAAGCGGTCCCGGGCGAAGTCAGCACCGGGGAGGTTGGGGTGATCAAGGAGGGTGCTGCGGTGAACACTAAGAAACGGAAATCGCCTAGCCCTGGTGTGATTGAAGATCCGGCTATCAGTGGCAGCGCCCTTGGTAGCGGCTATGTCAACATCCGGAAAACGCTCAAGGAGCTTCCCCTGTTTTCGACACTTCCCCCGGATATCCTACATTTTATTGGTCTCAGCGCACAGCCGAAGACATATTCCCCCTTCACCGACATCGTTCGCCAAGGCAGCCCAGGAAACGAGATCTTCTTCATCGTCCGAGGAGAAGCCGAAGTAATACACGAAACACCGAGCCCTCCGAACCCTAGACGTGCCACAAGAGCATCGTATATGCGGCCGAGGCTAAAGCAAGGGCAATACTTCGGGGAGGTTTCGAGCCTGGGGCTGTCTGAAGGGCGAACAGCTACGGTGCGGTCGATTACGGCGGTGGAGTGTTTAATGGTCGGTGGTGAGGCGCTCGACGAGCTTTGGAAGCGCTGCCCGCCAGAAATCAAGCTGCAGGTAGAAGAGACGGCCAAACAGAGGTATCAGGCGTCTGATAATGACATTGAGATGGAAGACGCGGAGAACCGTGCACTCTCAGACGACGAGCGGTCATCAACGCCGCCGAACCAAATCATGCTCCCACAAGTCACGTTCACCACTCCCTCAAAGCCCGCCTCGCCGACCAAGCCCGATGCCGAAACACGTCAGCCATCGGATCCAGATCCGTACTTGAGCGTGGACATGGAAAACCTTCGTAACCGTCGGCGCAATTCTCTCGCACCGCCGACTCCACAGACCGATTCGTCCACGATTGTGAGCCCCATGAAGCCGAGCACAGCCGAAACCAACTCTCACAAGCTTTTTGCCCCTCCCATATCGCCGATCTCCCGTGACGATTCCCCGCTACCTGCCAAACGCGCGCGAACCATTCTTCGAGGCTCCAGTGAGCCAGAAAACGAGATCGGTGGGGCGTCTCTTTCAGATGACGTCCTGGTCGCTGTATTCAAGCTGTTGGACCTCTTGGAGCTCATTCGCTTGAGAGCGGTGAGTAAGCGGTGGCAGCAACTTCTGACCGAGAGCCCACAGCTCTGCACACATGTCGACCTCGGGCCGATCAACCGGAAAGTAAATGATTGGTCACTGACCAATATCCTTGCCCCGTTTATCGGTACGCGTCCCGTGGAGATCGACCTCAGCAATTGCTTCCACATCACAGACGAAGGGTTTCAAGCTTTATGGCGACTGTGCGGCAAGAACATTAAAACATGGAAAATGAAAAGTGTCTGGGATGTCTCCGCAGGGCAGATCTTGGAGATGAGCGATAACGCCAAGGGCCTAGAAGAGGTGGACTGGAGCAACTGCCGCAAGGTTGGCGACAACCTGCTCGCCAGAGTCGTCGGTTGGGTCGTTCCGGAACCGGCCCCTGCTCGCGAGAACGCGAAGAACGTGGTCATCTCCAGCTCTTCAGCTAAAGGCAGGAGAGCATCTCAGCATCAGCAAAAGATGGAGAAGCAGAACGCTATCCAATCGGCGGCACCCGCTCCCCCACCACCGGGCACTGTTATCGGCTGTCCCCGTCTCCGCCGTCTCAACCTATCGTACTGCAAGCATATTACGGACCGTTCCATGGCACACCTAGCCGCGCACGCAGCCAACCGTCTACAGTCGTTAACTCTCACGCGGTGCACATCCATTACAGATGCCGGCTTCCAGGCGTGGGCGCCGTATCGCTTCAACGAGCTGACACATCTTTGCCTGGCGGACTGCACCTACCTTTCAGATAATAGCATCATCGCTCTCGTTAATGCCGCCAAAAACCTGACGCATCTCGACCTCAGCTTCTGCTGCGCATTATCCGATACGGCAACCGAGGTGGTGGCACTTGGATTGCCCCTCCTTCGCGAACTCAGGCTCGCGTTCTGCGGAAGTGCAGTCAGCGACGCCAGCTTAGGATGCATTGCTCTTCATCTCAACGAGCTACGGGGTCTCAGCGTGCGGGGCTGCGTCCGTGTCACAGGCAACGGGGTCGAGAACGTGCTCGAGGGCTGTGGACGCCTCGAATGGGTGGACATCAGTCAGTGTAAGAACCTGGGTGGATGGCTCATCGGCGGGGGCGTAGAGAGATGGGGTTTCGACGAGCGTGGTAAAGACGGGAACATTGAAGGCTGGAAGATTCCAGGTGTCAGAGTTTCCAAAGTCCAAGGTGGCAAGATGGGCGCCGGCGGGGTTGGCGGCGGCATCGCGGTCAACCAGAAGGTGGCCGGCAACTTTAAAGTATTGGGGCCCGGGCCGATTATGCGGCCGGTGATCCCACCGAGGGGGGCGAGCAGCCGCCGGACCAGAAAGCCGGTGAAGTTCGTGGTGGAGAAAGGCGTTGGTGGCTTGAGATGATGTCATGTCTAATGACCTTAGCTGAGCGCATGCACATCATAAAGGCAGGGGGGTAGTTTCTGTACATGACGACTAACGACGACCAGCGCACATGCTAGCCATGACCCAATGAACACTAATGTCACATAACGGTTGGACTTACACGGCGGCATCATACATAGAATTGCGATGAGGGCTGAGCAACAGGCCGGGCCAGTAGACGGGCTAGGGCATTGGGTAGCACATTTCTTGGATAGGTATCGCGGATCATGGCTAGGATGAGGAAGGGATTGATACCCCATTTCATATGTTTAGGTGATAGCTGAATAAAGAAACATGCTTTTTCTCAACAGCCCGGGCATCGCCTTTTGTGATGTGATCAAGGACTAATAGAGGTCCCGGCTGGCCTCGGTTGAGTCACTGCCCAGATAAGTCCGCCAAGGAACGGTACAGTGCTGCCGCCCATGCTGCCCGCCATTGTTGCTTGCTGGCCACGAAAAATAAAACAGTAAAAAAATACAACGCTGCCCGGCAAACAGTGTAGGAGAGCAAAAAAGATAAAGCCCCACGTGGGGCTCGAACCCACAACCTTGAGATAATATCTTGCTCGCACTGAGTCGAGCTGATGAAGATAGAAGTCTCACGCGCTACCAATTGCGCCAGCCGGGCTTTGCGTTTCTTGCTCGATGCATGTGACCTCCGGTATTGCCTCTTGTCTGGTCTGTGAACAGCCAGCCCTGGCCCTTGCTTTACTTTCTGTGGAACTCTACGAAAATATTTTCCAGGCTGTCCTGTATGATGCTGGGGTCCAGTGTCCAGTCCGATCTTTTGGTTTGTTGTGCGTTTGGGCTTGTGGAGCGGATGGTGGAGTCGGTGAATAAAGTGTGGTTTGTGGCGGTGACGCTGTGACTCGTGCGGGTGTGTCCACCACAACGTGGTGCAGGTTTTCCGGGCGCAGCGGCGGTGTCGGCGATTGGTAGCTGCCGCATCGGAAGAATTCCCGTTGGCCGAGCCTATCCGCTCATTCCGTTACTGGTTTTCGGGAGCGGGATTGGCGGGTGAGTCATGATTGGTGTTTCGATTTGGGCACATCAGAACATTCGCTTTTCGAAGGGGTAATTAATGCGATGCTCGACATATATCACCAGCTGTGCCTTCAATTACCATCAAAATCTCGAAATGGCGTCGCAAAGTCCTATGGCGAGGGTTGGTGTTGCAGCCATTGTGAAGGATGCAGCGGGCAAGATGGTGGTGGGCGTCCGGAAGGGGAACTCTCATGGCATCGGTAAGACCTCTTCTCAGTAGAGTAATCAGCCGAGGTGATATTGTTGGGCTAGAGAAGCTGAATCAATCAGGGCACTGGCAGTTTCCTGGAGGCCATCTTGAGTTTGGCGAAACACCGCTGCAGTGTGCAGAGCGAGAAACACTCGAGGAGACAGGCCTTGTTGTACGCGCCGGGAAGATTGTTGCTGTGACAAACGACATCTTTGAGGAAAGCTCCAAGCACTACATCACTTTGTTTGTGGTATGCCAGCGTGTCAGCGAGGACCAAGAGCCCCAGGTATGACGCCTCTGAAGTCCACGCGGATGCCATTCCATGCTGACTTCATGACCTTCAGACAATGGAGCCAGAGAAATGTGAGGGATGGTCATGGAAGACGTGGGCTGATATTAGAGAGTTTCTCGGGACGGAGAGTGCCGGCGAAAACAAGGAGCAGAGGCTGTTCTTGCCCATCATCAACCTACTCAATGACTATCCCAACATACAAGACCTCATGTAATAGCTGTGCTGTAGGCATTGAAGCATCTTGGCCTGTATGGAGAAAGGGGGACAAAGTACTCAGTCCCAAATCCGGGAGACTACCTACAATTGCATCTTGTGGTTGATTTGCTCTAGGATCCGTAGGTTGAACTGAATCTCTTGCAAAATTTCCATTTTTGAAACCGAAATCACGGCCACCTTTATCCTACGGTGCTGACAACTTAAAATTTTTCACAACTGCTACATGAGGCGGGTACCTAACAAGCAACAAACTAGATTTACTTTAGTCTAGGGGTTGGCATAGATTAGCCCAAAGGATGTCGAGGTACTTGTGGTAGGCTTTTTGAAACAATTGCCTTCGTAATTTGACGAGCCGGAGCCCATGTTGATGACAACCTGAGGAAAAAGCTAGTCCACATAAGAGCTGTGCAGAGTGTTCGACCACAATAGTTCGCTTTTGGTGCTCCAAGCCCTGCTCCAATGGTGGGACTTGTATGATCTACTTTTGACTGCGCTTCTGCCACTTCCACTTCCGCCTGTACATCCCGCGACGACGGTGTTATCTGGAACTAGAGAAGCCAGAGCTGGGTTGGGCGACCCATTTCATGAAGTGCGTCGGACCAAACCACAGCAGTCACTAGGTGCCCTGCCGCGATCCGTAAGAAGGTTGCGACGGTTCGATACCAAAGCGGGTGGCGTGTCAGTAGTCGGAACCATGGCCGATTTTCTCATCTAGGTAATGCCCCTTGGCCAGTTGTTGACCCTATTGGGACCCGGCCCTTGTCGCTACCCAATATCGAGGGGTTTTACCTTCGCCGAAGGTCATTCAACCCCTTGGGCGGTGTTGGTCCAAAGCCATTTCATGGCAGCAGCGTCCGCTTACCGCTCGTGTTTGAGAGTGTCCGCTATTAGCCAAGTTCTACTTCCAGGTCTGCTAGGAACTGGGACAGGAGCCGGGAGCCCGGGATCAGCGGGATCAAGTTCGAGGTAGACCATCCGCCAAACGGCCCAGGAGGATCAAAACGCCAAGAATAGGTTATATGTCCAATGCTGGGACAAGATGTGGCCTCGTTTCTTGCCAGATGCCTAATGCGGCCCTGACATGTCCCTGGACGTCAAGCTGAAGGCGCTACACTTGCCAGGCGCATCTCGCAATGTTAGGTCGTTCGTGCGAGGCCGATGAGTACCTGACTTGACGGTGGTGTAGGGGTCAGTCTTGTCAGACGAGAGGGAGAGGGGCATCGGCATGCGACAAGGCTGGGGAGACCCATCCCGAGGTGGAGGGCAAACGGGAAGAGATCCACGCTCAGCTGGACGTCTGCAAGATATTCTGTGGGCCTTCCGAAGTTGGAATCGCCAACTTGTCCACGAGACAACAAAAATTGTTTATTCTCAGCCGCAGCCACATCATCCACACCATGCGAGCCAGGGGCGCTGCCCAGACCTTGAAAACCACTCAAGAACGAAGCGTGATGTCGCCAACGGGCAGAGCCCTAGCGCCCGGGCGTCCGGAAGCGACGGGAAGTGGCGGGAGCGCCCAGCAAAGAAGCCAAGCCTTCAAAGACAACGCCCAGCAGGTGCATGGATTTCCGTCATGGCGCACTGACCACCAATCGCAAACGGACCCCACTCTTTCTTGCTCCAACCGTGAAGTCCCGCCTGGGATCTTTCCTCGCATTTCCAACAGTCACAGCCCTGTACCGCCTCAATCAGTGCTTCCCAGCAATGCCCCCCGACCAGCGAAAACCTACTCGTCCGCCTCTCGAGTGACCCCGAAGATCGAGCAGTTGGCCGAGTATCACAACAATCCCGCCAGCACCACACGAACCGGCGACAATTACCCGAGACCTGGTCTGCACGGCCCACTGCCAATTCGGTCACTCCTCGACCCCGCCAACGTCCGCCCGCAACGCTCAGCGCCGCCTGTCGGCCACTGGAATCCCGTCTCGCCGTCATGCCCGGGGGCGACTCGACCTGGAGCCCACGCGGGCCGGCGTCTGAAGTATCGAATACCGACGCAACTTCGGTTTCTGCCAGTCAGGATGGCTTCGACACCCAGCAGATCCAGGCGCTGGCGCGACACCCGCCGCCCGGTGCCTCCGTTTACCCTCCCACGGCCGCAGTCTCGAACGCCATGAACCCTCGAAGCTGTGTGACGTGTCGGAGGAGGAAGGTATGCGCTTCTTGTGCTGTATAGCTAGGATTGCGCGGGGAGGGCTCGCTAACTCTGCATCAGGTGCGCTGCGATAAACACATGCCATGTTCCAACTGCCGCAGGGCCCAAATTCCTTGCATCTTCCCTGCGCCGGGCAGGGCGCCACGCCGACCGAGACCGAAGGACCCCAACGCGCCGTCCAAGCAGCCATCGAGCGAGCGAGAATTAGAGCTGATGAAGCGATTACGGAAGTTGGAGGGTATTGTTGAGGAACTGAGCGGCCAAATAGAAATCGAAACGGTACGCCAGCCATCCGGCACCAGCCCGACCAACTCCCCCGAGGCGCCGCCAAGAAAAGACATAGACGATGCGGTCGGGCGGCGCAATGATGGTGCTACGAGCGCGAGTGGTAGCAGTCACAGCCATGGCTCGCCTGCCACAAGACCGCCGGGAAGGACAACTGGATCCGGTTCCAGTTTTGCGCCATTGAGGAAATCGTCGGACGTCCACAAGCAATTCGGCCGTTTGGTGCTCAACGAGAAAGGTGTCACGCGATACGTCAGCAGCGCATTTTGGACTTCAATCAACGACGAGGTACGGGTCATATTACTGCGTGAGAGCTTGTCCGTAATACTAATATGACGAGCAGCTGGACGAAATTCGACAAGAGACACACGATCTCACTGACGAAGACTCGGACGAGTGGGACTTGGAGGCATCCCCCCAGTCAGCAGCTCAAGAGAAGAGCCTGATAGACCACCAGTCCTTCATAATGGGATACCGCTCTGCCGACGTCGACCTGAGGCCGCTTCACCCTTTGCCGTCGCAAATACCCTTTATGTGGCAGGTGTATCAAGAAAACGTCGATCCAATACTCAAGATCCTCCACGTGCCAACCACTACCAAGCTGATACGGGAAGTTCGCACCAGCCTCGATAATCTCACCCCGTCTACGGAAGCCTTGATGTTCTCTATTTACTATGCTGCAATCACCTCATTGGATGAGGATGAGGTTTGTGCTGTTTGTGTTCCCCTTTGGAGCACTTGCTTACATCTGAAAGGTTAAACTCAACTTCGGTGCCGACAAAGATTTCCTCCTGCAGCAATACCGCTTCGCTCTAGAGCAGGGTTTGGCAAAGTCAAACTTCGTTACCAGCCCTGATTTGACGATTGCGCAAGCGTTCATACTGTTTCTGGTTCTCGTGCGCCGACACGATGACACAAGGTTCTGTTGGACCCTTACGGGCCTGCTGATTCGAGTCAGTCAAGCATTAGGGCTCCATCGTGATGGCACACATTTCCCGAACCTTTCGCCCTTCGAGATCGAGATTCGCAGGCGTTGCTTCTGGGCAGTGTGTGTTTTGGACCTTCGATCTGCCGAGGATCAAGGGACTGACCTCACTATCATGGACGGATTTTTTGATACGCAAGCCCCGCTCAATATCAACGACACTGACATATCCCCCGAAAGCACGGAATTGCCGAAGCCCAGGGATGGGCCGGCCGATATGTCTTTCTCTCTCATTCGATACGAAATCTGTTCAGTGGCAAGGCGGATACACATGGCCTCATTGCCATTGGTGGCCAACGTTTGTAGCCGTGACGCGGCGACTACCCTGGAAGAGCGAGAGGAGATGCTGATCGAGGTTCACAAGCGAGTAGAAGAGAAGTATCTGAAGAGCCCCGATTGTGATAATAACCCAATGTACTGGACGGCGGCAAATATTGCCCGGCTTATTGTCGCCAAAATGACGCTCATCATTTACCAGTCTTATCTCTTTCCAGTCAGCGATAGCCTGACCAATAACCTGACCGAAGAGAAACGTACCTCCCTCTTCAATAGGGCTACCGAGATATTCGAGCACAGCTACATCCTCAACACCGATCCGCGTGCCAAGCAATGGCGCTGGCTATTCCAGACCTACACACAACTCCACGCCGTGGCATATGTACTCATTGAAGTAGCACATCGTCCATGGAGTGCCACGGTTGAGCGCTCGTGGGCGGCGCTGAACATGGTGCTCTCAACTGGGAAGCCCTCCCTGCCTCAGTTCGATCTGGAGAAGATGGCAGACCACTCGGCCATCTGGCTACCGTTGAGGAAACTATATGTCAAAGCGGAGAGGCACAGAGAGGCCGAGATTGCTCGCCTTCGAGCGGACCCACAGGCAGCGCAACAGGTCGAGCTCGAGGACAAGGCCAGATCGCCCCCCGAAACATTCGGTGCGCTGTCTAACTCGGTAAAGAATGTTATTGCCAACGAGCGATGGCGCAAGTTAGTCAATGCACCGCCATTGCCAAAGTCGCCACCCGCCCCGGCCCCCGCCCAGCAGCCCCAGCAGCCCCAGCAACCCACGCAGCCTCAACAGGGTCCGACTTCCCATTCGTCAAGCAATCGTAACAACCAAAATGTTACGGCCAACGCCAATTTCAACAAGCACAATGTCATGGAGTTCTTAGACTCGGCCATGTCCTCCCATACCTTTGAACCAACCTTCTTCCCCGCCATGTGGAGTAGAGATAACGGCTCGCTGGCGAGTCAAACCCCTGACTCCAACTTCGGCGCAACGCCAGAGATGCAGAGAATGGAGAACATGGTTGCCTACGATTCGACGGCTCTGCTGGGCGATAACAGCGGAACGAGAGGTTCGAACCCTCCCAATCAAACGCACGGAGGTAATGGAGGTACCTCATCGATGGCATCCCCTCTTCAGGACCATAACAACTTGCCGCCTTGGATGTGGCCGGTAGCAGACCCACCCCGGCTACAAAACCTGCCAATGGAGGACTTGGATGTGAACATGGACGAGGGCTTCGACTGGCAGAATTGGCAGGAGAGCCTGGGGAGGTTTGAGCTCGAAGGCTCGGGGACTGGCGCCGCCTGGGGGTCTGGAATTTAAAAGCAGTTGGATGTAGCGCGCGGCATGTCTTTTTGGATGACCTGGTAATGGTGTGGTTAATGTCTGGCGGGTTTGGACGCGCATTTTGGGAAAAGGGGTATGTTTTGGAATGCAAGCGCTCCCATTCTGCCGCTTTGGAAAAGCTGCGTATAGAACCTCGCAGGGGATGGGATTGATACCCGGTGGCTGCGGATAGAAACTATTTATTTGGACCTGAGGCTTGGATGGCGGTTTGTTTTGTTTGTGCTGCTGGGCCAGGGGCATGGTCACCTCGGTGAGGTTGGACGCTCAGATCCGCTAATGGACCATGCATGCAAGGGTCATGTCCCTCAGCCTCACCACAACGGCAACGACGCAATATCCGGCAACAGAGAGGACAACAGCGAGCAACCCCCCACTGGAATTGGGAAAACGTGGGGTCACAAGCAGCAGCCATTTTAGCGACTTGCCGGTGACGTTGGATACATGGTTGGCTGAGGCACATTTGCATCGGAAGATTTCTCATCTCGCTACACTCCCCTTCGGCTGTGAAGAAATATGCTGTCTCGAACTGCTGCGAATTACTAATATACCTCGCCTGGTTAACGTGCATCTATCGGCGACCTCATTTCCAATTTTGCTACCATACTATTCTACCTCAGGAAATCCGATGGTAGCGGAGGACCCCAGACATGCAACCCATCTGGTGCTTATTGGCGTCGTCTCATCAACCAAGTCGCCGTCCACTAGGATAATGTTAGCATGGTTTTGTTTCTAGTACAAGTGAGTCGCTTACCATAATGCTCCAGGATAAATCCGGATCGATCCCACCTTCACAAAGTTAGAAGATCCTCAAAAACGCAATACCGAGTGTCTCTTACCAGTAATCAAAGATCTGCGAACCCAAGACGTGTCTACCTACACCCCAAACCAGATCATACCCCTTTTCGCGCAGCCACTGATGGTCAAGCGACTGGATATCGAAGTCATGCACCTCGAAGCTTGAATGATGCACATGGAACTTGGGCCCTGCGCAACACATATCATGTAAGCCCACCATCCGCCTAAACAACTCGCCCGGAACTAACATACCCTCAAAGAAGAAAAACATATGATGATCCACAGCCTCCATACCCCGATCCAGATGCAAGAAAGTCGTGATATCCTTCCCTGTCGAATCATGAACCAAATCACTCGGCTTGAGATTAAACCTTGTGGTATAAAACCCGTACGTCTTCGCAAAATCTGTCACGCAGCACCCGAAATGCCACATCTTGTGAACCGGCGCCGGCGCCTTCTTGAACCGCTGTGTCTTGTTCACAGCTCGGTTCTTGGTGTCAGGGTAGTTGTAATCCCGCTCTGTAAGCTGCGGCCCTGACTTGGGGACGAGCGTTTGCCCGAAAACAAGATGCATGGGGAAGTCATCCACGGGATCGCGGAAGGTAACCCGCTTTCCGCCGCCCGGGGCGGCGGAGTCCTCGACAGGCGTGGCATTGGGGAGCGTGGCGGAGGCGAGTTCCAGGTCGGCCAGGGACTCGACGATGAAGGCGGCGCCGCCGAAGGTGTTGGCGGGACCGGCGGTCGCGTAGTAGACAAAGGGGTCGACGCCGTAGCCTTTGAAGTAGAGGGCGTCGCCGAGGTCGGACACGATGGTGAACCCGAAGTCGAGAAAGAATTGCCGGGCGACTTCAAGGTCAGAGTGGGTGTAATACACGTGTGCCAGACGCACGAGGCGGATCTTCTGTGGTGGCCGTTGGTCACCCATGGATGACATTTGGGGTTGCTAGCTTCCTCGGTACCATATTTTAGGGGGATAGCATGGTGGGTCTGGAATTTATACTAAGACGACTTGGATGCAGTGGTGCTTATCAAGGTACGGGGTACATTTCAAATACCGGAGAGGTTCAAGCTACATCCAGACTGGCGGCATGCAGAGCGTCGGTCGACTGCCGGACTTCAGTGCTCTCGCCACCGCTTTCAGCACGTGCCCGTGGTCGAGCTCAACTGAGGGGGCCGCGTTTGGGACTATTGCGACTCCTTGGGAAGTTAGACCGAGGTCTTAGCAGCAACTCGCCCGATAATGCATCCTCAAGCCTGTGAGTTTGGGCGTCGACCAGCTTCTGATGAATCCGTTTGATGATCTTTTTCTAACAAATACAAAGGCCTTCGGGAGTCTAGAACTCTATCGACTCCAGATATTGGAAATCAGGTACGTTATCCCCATGGCCTAAAGATGATAGTTGGTAAACATATAATTGAAAGAATGAATAACAGAAGTCCAAGAATCATCAGAAAACCTGCCGTGCGTTTAAACGCAATTCCTCCCAACGGTCCATTTCCATCTTGCATTTTGCTTTGCAATGACAACACTCGCAGTAACGTGGACTCGCCATGGCTTATTGCTACTGGCTGTCAGCGAGTATTCGAGTTTAAAGCAGATGCCCGTGTATAACTTGTTCTAAATATGGAAACCCAGGCACTAGAAGTTTGAATGTAGTAATTCCTTTCAATTGATTTCTGATTGGCATTCGCGAGATGGTTTTGTGTGACGAGATGAGGGCGGGTGAACGGGAGCAGGAGGACTGGATACATGCGTTCCGTTATTTATATCTCAGTGCCTACAAATTCCCCGATATAGCTTGACATATTGTATGAACTCTATGAGGTTCCCATCAATGCCGCATCGAAAAACCTTCACCATATCAAGGTTTCAATATTTCGACCCCCTGAGCTCGACTCTATTCCTTCTCAACCCAGTCTCAGCCCGATATCTGAACACAATGTTCACCATATCTCAAAATGCACTAATACCTTCCCCATCAAACCATGCCGAGGAGGCGGTAGGTGGGCCCAGCATTTCGTTCTCCCACAACCAACGGATAGCCATTGCAAAACCTATTTGCAAAATCGCTGGAATGCATAGAACCACCACCCACAGAAACACCACGATAGCCGCCAGAAAGACTAGGCCAACCACCACGACGATCTTGTGAAGGCAATAGAATAAGCGGAAGCACCTCGGGCCACTTGCTCATGGCGTGGGTGAAGGCAATGATCAGTGAAGAGGTGGTGTCCGACCCGCCTTCCATGACGGTGCCGCAGAGGAAATACAGCCCGTGCCTGTCGATATCGAGCTTCTCCTCCTGGTCGAGAATGCGGTCCAGGAAGCAATCGCGGCTGCCGGACTCCTTGCGGCGTGTGACGACGTACTCGACCCACTCGGAGTACAGCGCTGTCATCTCGCGACCGACATCCTGGGAGCGGGACCTCCACATGCCAAGAAGCGATTCGGGGACCCACTTGAGGAAGGGGAAGATGTCGACCGGGGGCGTGTTGCCGGCCTCCATGACCTTGGACCAGTTCTCCATCAGGGCGTAGAGCTTGACCATGTGGCGGGTCTGGAAGGTCTGGAAGGTGGGGGCCCATCCTCAACGGGGAACACATCTCGGTTGCGGGGGACCAAGGCGGTCTTAGTGACAGGCTAACAGGCCCAGGTGCGACTTGGTGCGTGTAAGTGTCGACGGCCGAATGGCAATTGGTCTGCAGCGCCTTAGTTTCATCAGCTCCCCCGCAATCTGGGGTAACTTGGAGCGCCAGAGTTTGTGGGGGGGAGCCTGAATTCGCGGGGTTGGGGGACGCGGCGTGACGTGTATCCTGGACACAGGTGCGCTGATCCAGGTCGCCGGGTCCCCTCAGCGGCAAGCGTGAGGGGCTGCTCCGGAACTCACTATCCGGTACCTGGCGGTGCTTGTTTTGCGGGTCGCGGCCTCGGTTTGTAAGCGGTGATCGAGAGCGTCAAGGGGTACGAGAGCATGTGTCGTGCCCGTGTAACGCCGGCATCAGGGCTTGGTGGAGAAGTGCAACGTGGGCACTAGGTGAACGGCTCTGTAAGAAAGTTCTGTAATTTATACAAGCAAGAGGGCTAGCTGCGTATGTACGATAGCTTAGGCCACAAGAAGGGCCCCTCGGACAATGCGGAAGATACCTGCTTGCTGCTGAGATCACCCATGGTTTTGGTTCCGGCAGGCCATCTCGGATTCCGAAAGGGCCTTCCTGCGTTCTGAAACGGCCTTTCCTGTATGCTAAAAGGCCTTGCTGCGTTCTGAAGATGTCTTCGACGATACATTCAAGGCTTATCATGTTGTAAGCCCAGGCTTGCTGTTCCGACCAGGAGCTGTGTGAAGAGTGTCATATCGCATTCTGGCACGGAGAGAAGATACGCTTACTTTGGACCCGAGCATTTGTACTGAGAATAGCATATAGCTCTTCAACTAGAGAAACAGCACCCTCTTCATGACAGCCTCCAATTTGGCCTTTGGATCCTCAATCATGCCCTTGGACCGCCATGCCACAAACCTGTCAGGTCTCACCAACACGCACCCATCCTCCTCGATATCCCTCCGCTTCTCCCAGTCGCAATAAACGTCTTCGTAATCCTCCTTCCACCCGATAGAGTAGCTCTTAATCTCAACACCCACCGTCTTCGACACTTCATCACCAGCGTCCTTCCATGCCTGGCCGCCAGGCCCTGTAATGAGGCAGAAATTCCCGTGACCGGCGAGGTCGATGGTGGAGAATTGCTTCCCCGGCACACGTGTATTTAGCCACGCGTGCGGCAGCCTCATGCCAGGGTACGTGCTGATGAGCCGCTCACGCACCGCATCAGCTGGAAGCGCTGGAGCCTTGGGCTCGTCGGCATGATAGACGGCCTCTGATCTGTACTGCTGGTTCATTTCGATGCCCAGGCCGTGAAACTCAGTCCCTGTGTTCTCAATTCCGCGGTGGAAGTCTTGTCTCCTCCTGCGGCCGACCTCCCCCTTTTCCTCGAACTCGGCAAGCACGGCTTTCCTCTTTTCGACGTCGGGCTCTGTCATTCCAATGGCCTGCATCCATGGCACGTGGTCGCGGAGTCCCTGGTTGGCGCGCGTGATGACATCCATACCCACCGGCTGCCGTTCCAAGTTATATGTATCCAGGATCTTCGGCCCTGCCTTTCCAGACATGACGTACTCGATCTTCCACGCCAGATTGAACGCGTCCTGGATGCATGTGTTCGACCCAAGCCCATTGAATGGCGGGTGCCTGTGCACGGCATCACCCAGACAGAAGATATTGCCATCAGAGTAGTACTCCGCTACCGTTTCGTTGATCCACCACTTGCTCACATTCAGGATCTCGACATCGACTGACGGATCGCCAATTACGTCTCTTGCACGGGCAAGATACTCTTCGTTGGAAGCAATCATGAGGTCGGCCGTGACGTCGGCCCCGGGAGCGTGAAGGAAAATGAACATCCACTCGTTCCAGGGGCGGACCATGCGCACAATGCAGGCCCATCCCCACGCGGGGTGTTCCTTCTCGGGCTGGAATACCCAGTGAAGATTGCCGGTGCGGTTGGTAACTAGGTGGGAGAGATCTGCCTTGAGAAGTACGTTGAGCGCCAGCCCCTGGCCGGGCTTCTTGATGAGGGGGATTCCAAGTTCGCGGATGACTTGGCTGCGCGCGCCGTCGCAGCCGAAAAGGAAACGGGATTGGATCTTGTAGGTTTTGTTGGAGATTTCGTCGCGGATGGTGCTGATGATGACGTCTGGAGATGGGCGGGTGAAGGAGACGAAGGCGGTGTTGAAGCGCAGGGCCCAGCCCTTGAGAACGGCGCGGCGCGTCAGGATCGGCTCGAGGTCGGTTTGCGGGAGGTCGACGTGGTCGCAGGGGCTCGCGGCGTCGTAGTCAGCCTGCCCGTACAGAGTTAGCAGAGCTCCACCGTCAAAGCTGGGAGTCTTACGCTACGCTTGGGGTCATTGCCCCAAGAGTAGAGGCGCGCGTACTCCTCGCCAGCCATGGAGTGACACCATCGTGTGTGAACCATATTGTGACCGGCCGCAGCAGCATCGATGCATTGCTGATCCAAGCCAATGTCCCTCAAGCACTCGAGCGCTGCCATGTTCGTGATGTGAGCCCTGGGCGTCTCGGCACACCCCGGCGCCGCCGAGATCATGATTCCCTTTCGACCTGGCCATTATCAGCGTCAATGCTTTTGTGTCACGACAGATTGGCATACCATGCGAAGCCAGGAAGCAGGCTAAAGCAGCGCCCGCAGGGCCGGCTCCCACAATCAAGAGATCTGTCTTGATGATATCGTCCTCCATTTTGGGTCAGGGGTATTCGGTTCAGGGGTTTGTTTGTTTTGTCTCGGTCTGGGCAGGAGCGGCGAGGAGCGGCGCGAGGTGACGGGTAGGATTCCTCCAGGTTATCTGGCGGCCCTTCAGTCCCGTGCCCGCTGCGCTCCGCCAGAGGGCGATGGAGTGTCTTCAGTCATGTCTCCGTTTATTATCTGGGGCATTGCCGAACTGTTCCCCGGGGTTTGCCCCTGAATGCGGGGGCTGCGGAGAAACATGTGGACCTGGGAACCGGCCGACGTGCGGGGAGGGAAACATCAGCCAAGAGGCGCGCCTTGCCTCATCGTCCACCGTGCCTTGTTGGATCGTGCCAGCTCCGCATTCGAGCGGCTTTCTGCTGAAATACTGTGAATACAGAGAGACCGCGCGAGCATCGGGGAAGGGCATTGTGTGGCAAGGCTTTGGAGACTTGGCTGAGAGCTGAGGTTCGGTTGTTGGGAAGAGGTCAGCGGGTGGCGCACAGGCCAGGCGCGCGTTCCGGGCGAGCGGGCCTGGTGTGCACGGCCCACGGGGCAATTACTTGACGCAGTGGGCCCTTGGTGCGGGGAAATATGTTTTCTTCGCATCGGTGGTTCACTTCCTTCCACTGTTCCACTGTTCGAGATCAGAGATGTGCCGAACCGACGCTGGTGGCTGAATCCCAAGCATGGCAGAACCTTATGCGACCCGGAGCGAGGCAGCGAGATTGGCCGCAGCGAGCCCGCCAGGCACTACTGGGCTGGCCTGCTACGCCTGCAAGAGGTGAGTGCACCCGCTAGGCCCCGCGCCGGGCCCCTGTGCGCCCTGCACCGTGCCCACTGTCGCGGCGCAACGATGGCTCCCTAACGACCTATTGCTGACGGATTGGCTTGCCAGGCGAAAGGTGAAATGGTAACCGACCTACCTGTCCCGCGCGCGCATTGGAAGCGACTGGCACATTCCTGGTTCCTGGCAATGGCTAAGCCTTTTCTAGTGACCGCCAGCTGCCAGTATGCGCCCTCTGCCTCAAAGCCAACGCCGCGTGCGAGTACCCAACGCACGCTGAGAAGCCCGGCCCAAAGACGGGTGAGCCTACTGCGTCCTGATCCTCCCGTCTGTCCAGAGCGGCGGAGAGACTAACGTCTGCTGGTGTAGGCTCTCTGCAAGGGGTCAAGCGTCGACGGCTTGATCACTATCCCGGGCTTGGGCCCAGCGCTTCGGGCATCGACAGCTTGCTGAACGCCGCTGGAGTCGGCCATACTACCGCCGCCCTTGCTCGACGGAACTCAGTCGCATCCGTTCCCAGCCCCAACTGGCCCGGTCAAGATGTTGCGCTTCCCCAGGGAGAGATTCACGTTGCGACCTCTGATGGCGGGCCGAGTGTCTCATCACCTGTGAGCGGCCGCCCTGGCAGCAGCCACCCAACCAGTGCCCCAATCTTCTCGCAAATAATGTATCCCTCGCACGAAGCACAAACACGGCCGCAGACACCATCCACGGTTGACACTCCTCCTCAGCATCTCAATGGAGGGAGTCGCATCACCGTTCAGAGCGTATGCGCGGGACTCAAGATACCCAAGGAGACCTATGACATGCTGTAAGCTCATCTGATGCCGTGGTTGCTGATCCGATACACTGACGAACCATGGCAGCATGGAGTCATACTTTACCCATATGACGGCCTTCTCCCTCTTCCGGCCCGGTGGTATCGAGCCGAAGTTTGCCTTGATGCAACATAACTCGGAGGCTGAGGCACTGGTAGCAGCCATGTTTTCTTTCTCCGCCCGGTACTGCCGAGATGACGCGGGCCAGCCAAGCCTTTGTCCTAGTCCATCCCACTTTGGTGATATCGCGTGCTCACGGCTAGACGAATCTATCGACCGCTACGGCGACCTCAGGTCTCCCTTCTGGCTTCTACAGGCCGCGGTTCTGGTCGCATTCTACCAACTGAACCAGAGTGTCCGATCGAGGTCGTGGAGAAGACTCGGAGACTGTATCAGATCCTCCTACGAGATGAACCTGCACCTTGTTGACGCGAATCACGACCCAACAGCGAACGAGACTAGGACCACAGCAGACATACAGCGCTGGGTCTTGCTAGAGGAACGGCGGAGGGCCTGGTGGGCGATTTGGGAGATGGACGTTTTTGCTAGCACCATTCGCCGGCTACCAACAGCGATAAACGCCAGCGTCAACTTGACTCTGCTACCGATCGCCGACAATTTTTGGTTCAGCGACGTGTACCAAGAGAGCTGTTTCCTCGCGAAGGATTGCAGCCTCAGGTGGAAGCAGCTGTCAGAATCTGGCAACGAAAGCGCGAAAGCTTGGTTCATCGTCATCAATTCCCTGATGAGGAATACTCAACGCATCGTTTACCCTGCCGGTTCGGCAATGCGGATTCTGAACGAACGGTACTCTGAAACAAACCAAGACCAGCTCAATATTGTGGCAAACAGCCTGTACTGCACAACCTCTTCCCTCCCGTCTAGTCTCACCTACCAAGGGGAGACCCTCGACTTCCGCCCAAAGCCCTCGCCACAAAACCACCTCAGCCCTCGCCAGGAGCACGCTGACAAGTATACAATCCATCTCATGATACAGCTCTGCCGTTTCATGATCTATCACCACAAGATCTGCGCCCAAGCTCCCTGGTTGCACATCGAGAAGAAAGATATATCGATCGCCAACGGGGCGAGCTCAACTGAACAAGCCCACGCTGCTATGACCTCAGAATGGTCCAACTACATGTCCGCTTCGGACGAGATAATCACAGTAGTCCGTAACAGCGCACGTGATCACTACAAATACGTCAACCCGTTCCTCGCAAATACCCTATGGTTTGGCGCGGCAACGCAGTGCGCATGCAAAGTATTTGGGCCGGCATCGTTCAACAAGAGGTTGGTCACGTCAAACCTGGATCTGTTGAAGTTGACGATTGATCGGTACGTCTTGTTCTGGGGTGGAATGGAGGGTCTCAAACGCAGGCTGGCGAGGATTGAGACTGGGCTGCAAAGCTTGATGGGTATGGATCAATCTCATGTTCCGGGCGACGGTGAGGGCCAGAGTGAGATGCAGGCCTCGGGCAATGGAGGCGACGACTCGGCGCGGAGGCTAACAGGGCTACAAATTCCCATTGACCCGGGGATAATGTCACAAGGTGGAGCTGTACCGGGAGCGGAGCAAATGATGGACGTTCCTGGAATGGGGATTAATGGGTGGCATGATCCAAGGTGGACATCTTTTCAGGATTTTGGGAATTTCACACCACAGTTTTCGATGGCGGGACAGAACTTCTACCCCACGGATCCGTTGGATTTCTCACCTTTTGGGCTAGAGGAGCTGCTCGCGGTTAACATGGATCCGAACATGGGAGCCAGCTAGGGTTTCTCACGAGGTCTGAAGTTCCTGACAGCCATTTTCAGGACCCGACAACAAAATAATATGTCACTTCTCCTTAACAGTCACCATCGTCCTGAAAGCTTGACAGAACTGCGAAAAAGCCCGCCTGGATTCTACACCAGCCTATTCCAATGTGATTCAGGCTCGTTGCAATACATCCAAGGCCTGTAATGCGAATATCCAGGCCTTCCTGTTCCGGCAACGCATTTCCACGCGGAGAAGAGAGCCCCTTTCTTTTGGCCCGAGCCTTGTAAACCCGATTAGGGCAGGTTTGCCACCCCCCCTCATACATCGTCCACTCTTCCTTGTTTTCACTGTTGTATAATTGTTGATGCTGGTCATTGCAGTACGAATAGGCTTGAACCAGTCTCAGGTGAAAATGGACCATCTCCGTCCTGGTCTGAACATTGCTGCCCAAAAGACCACTCGCCACCCCTTGGTCATTGCGACGGATCCCGCGGAACCACGGGTTGAAGTTTTAGATCCGGCACTTTTTAACAAGCGTGCAATGCACTATTCTGTCATCCCGAAGAGTCTCATTCGTATCCTCCGAACGCATAGGTGGCCACAACTTGGAGGCGTTCAGCCTGACAACAAGATGTCGTGCTACCCTAATTATATCTCGGTTAGGCTCCGCCCTGGGACTTTTCCCGAGTGATATAGGCCGCAGAATCACTGGGTCTGATAATGGAGCAAGGCAGACACATAGGTCTCCATGTTGAGCTTGTGACGGTACGGCGCCGTAGAGGCCGGACTTTGTCTCTATGAGCCTTCGACGCTCAAGCCCGAGAGACTCAGGTGGGAATTAGCATTTCCAGGATATAACGAGCAATAGAGACATAGACCTCGCAAATGGATTTGTTGTAGTCAATGACTAGGTGCTCGGACTTGCCGTCAGGAATCGATGCCATCCCAAGATGCGCATAGACGATATCGTGAGGATTCTGTGCGCCACAGCCCCTCCGGGCCTGAAGAAGCGGAGTTAGGGACCGCCAAATCGGATGGGTACGGGCGGTGTCCATGTTCTCAAGAGTTTCGCCATCTTCATTGTTTCGGCACCCAAGGGTTCCATCTTCATCGCCGTCAAAGCTGATTCTGGGGCAACAGTGCTTTCCCATTCGCTTTAATACCAGACGGCAGAATTCGTTCCAATGTACGCGTATGTGGACAACTTAAATCCATGAATTTTGGAGAGGACAACCTCCTAGAAGACCAAATCCGCGTGAACTAAGGTCTAGTGAAAATGAACTGGCTTGCTAAAATCGGAGCCTCATCGATATGAGCCTCGTTGAAGCTCGAGTCGTATTCCTCAGAAATACATTGAAAAACATTCGCCGCGCCCGGTGTCAAGGGCCCAAGGTAAATGATGGTATTTGCGGCGGTGGAATAGATGCAGCCCATGGTGAGTAGCTGCTGGTGTAGCTCCAAGACATCCTGCTGGTTGATACATATCGCGTCTGCCCAAATCTGAGACTCGAGGGTGGCATGGCGGATATTGCGCAGCGCCGTTTCGAGAGATGCTGTGATATTGGCACGCTAGCCGTCGAGCAAGATCTCCACGATCTTCGAGGCATCCCCCCCAGACATATGAGAGAGCAGTGTGTATGCCCCCGATCAGGTCGTAGCTTAGCTCTTCAAGCGTTGTGTGGACGAGCTTCCCCCTGATAATTTCGTCACGGTTGGCTGAAGGCGCAAGACAAAGCATCCGGATTGACAGGGTTGCGTAAGAGGTCGGTATTTGTGATGCGGAGCGTCCATCTTGTCCCCTCAAAAAGACTGGAAGAAGGGATTTCGGTGAACTTGAGGGGCGAGTCCACCTTTTACCCTTAGTCTTGTAATAGCAAGTCGTTAGTGTAGCCCCCACATACCCCAGTAGCTGCGTGCTTCACAGTATAACTGACCACATTGCATTGTTTGACTGTGAAATTGGCCGATGCTGTGAGTCGGAAGACATGCATGATGCACAATCTCTGATCACATTCCATCGGACCTTGGTATCCGAGAGAGGCATGTTACTCAGATTTGCCGCAACTATGGCCGATCAAAACCGTCGAGGGGCGGCAAAAAGGGGCACCGAGTACAACACGACATGCTTCATTACCTAGCTGCTTCACACCTTGTCTGTTTATAATAGGGAATAATTTATATATTACGAAGTACATCCGCTTTTACCATTCTCCTTCTCCCAGTCCCGGGTAGCTAACTACTAGTAGCCATTTAAGCCTTAGGCTCAATGGACTGAGGGTAGTAGAACAGCTCAGACGGGTCATACTTGGCCTTGAGCTTCTCCAACTTCCTCAGGTTCTTGCCATAGTACAACTTGTTTGCCGTCTTCCGGTCGAGCGTTGTATCCGCATAGTTTATGTACATACCAAAGTCTTCCTCCTTGAGGGGCTTCGTGATGGCATCGACCCAGCCGTTGAGGAACTTGGTTCCGTCGGCGGGGTAGGTGCCATTGTCGATGCGGTCGTAGAACTGGATGATGTACAGCTTGTCACGGTGGGCGTACGAGGTGTCGCTGTTGGACTTGGCAGCGATGGTGGACTCGCGGCCGCCGTGCATGTCGAGCTGGAACCACCAACCGCGGTCGGTGATCTGGGTGGCGTTGTTCCACCAGTAGTCGACGAAGGCCTGGGCGGACTTGCCAGAGAGGCCCTTGAGGGTCAGGGACTTGGCGAAGAAGATCTCTTGCTAGATGGGGGTCAGAATGTGTTGTGGAGGATTAGGTAGGTACTTCGGCATGAAACTTACAGGGCTGGGGGTGATCCAGTCGATGGTCTCGTAGAAGCTGTAGTGCACAGCAGCATCGAGCCATCCGACGGTGAACGACTCGGTGACGTTGCTGGCGGACAGAGGGGCGGTACGGAGCAGAGGCGCAATGGCGGCGCGCATCTCCTTGTCGGTTCCGTAGTACAGACCCTCGATGCCGGGCTTGCCGCGGCTGTAGTCGGACACGCGGAAGTTGAGCTCAGCGGGCATCTTGGTCTTGGCGTAGTCCTCGAGGGCCTCAAGGCCGGCAAGCGACGTCTCCTTGGTCCACCCGAGGCTGACGCTGAACCAGGTCAGGGTGGTCGGCGCCTCGAAGGTCTTGAGTCTCCAGCTGGCAACGATGCCAAAGTTGGATCCGGCACCGCGGATACCCCAGAAGAGATCGGGGTTGACCTTCTCAGAGGCCTCGACGACGCTGCCGTCGGCGAGAACAACCGTCACACCGACAACGGCGTCGAGAGCGAGGCCGTGCTTATGCGAGCTGAAGCCAAAGCCGCCGTGGAGGAAGTGGCCGGAGATACCGACACCGGGGCAGGTTCCGTGTGCGACGGCCCGCTTGTACTTGGTGAACAGCTCGGTGGCGAGATGTCCCAGGCGGGCACCGGGCTGCACAACCGCAATGTTGTCCTCGGCGAGCGAGACGTTGTACATGCGGTCCAGCTCGACGACCAGATGGCCGTCCTCGCCGCCGAATCCGAGCGACGCATAGCTGTGGCCTCCGGACTTGGCCGACACCTTGATGCCGAGGTTCTTGCCGCACACAACCGACTTTTGGATGTGCTCGACCGTCAGGGGCACCGAGATGGCGACGGGGGTGTAGGGCACGCGGAGGTTGAAGGGCGCGGCATCCCGGATCCAGTCAGTCGATCCCTTGGTGTCGAAGGGGACGCCCGAGGACGCAAGACAGGCCTCGATGTCGGCCCGGGTAACGATAGCCCTGGCCTGCACGAGCGGGGCGAGGAGCCCGACGGCGAAGGAGGCGGCGACGGCACGCATGATGATGGATGTGATTAGTGCAGAGAGAAGTCCAACACAGCAGCGCCGAGAGAGATGGACCACATTGCCAGGACGCCCCGGCCAGCTATATACGACTTCGTGCAACGCGGTCTCTGACCCTACTCGCGTTCGCCAGCGGAAATCCGGGTCGACATCCTAGCCTATGATCCACCGCGTCGGTCGGATTCCATGGCAAATGGACTGCGGGACCCAGGAGGATGGCGCTGCCACCCAATGGCAATATGGCGTCAGCGCCGAGGTGAGGCAGTGGAACCTGCATCGTGGGCTGGCACGCAGGTACCGGAGCTCCGGGGCGCGTTGTATATTAGCCGGCTGACGACAACCGCACGGCGGGGAGGTGTCGAGCTACTACCTTCCCGTCTCGGCGTAGGTGTTGGCAACTTCAGGCGGATGCCTTGGAATATAGCCTGGGCGCACAGGCTCGATCGGCGGAGACACCCCGTAATGGTTGGATGCCTCTGCTAGGCTCCTTCAGGTACGCGCAACGCGTGGCCAATGGGCTGCAGCGGATCCCGAGGAAAATTCCCACGCTCCCGTCCTGGGCTCGGCGAGATTGGCGTGGTATCCGTCCCGTGTGCCGAGCGTGTGCCATTACCCCGTCTGACATCCAAACCGTCCCAACAACCGGAATGCAAGCAATGGGGTTCCCCGCACCGCATATTGTTCATCTCAGCCATTCGGGCTCCGAAAGCGCTCTAGATCCCAAAGCGACCGCGGATCCAGGCCCTTACGACTTGGCGATCCCAGAAAATAACCCGGTTCGCGCGTGGGAACGGGTGGGGGCATCCTAAGGCCCAGAACGTCGTAGCTGCAGTTTCGGATATGTGTGGGTAAAATTGCCCATCGCCTGGCTATTTGTTTAGTTTCGCGGTATACCGTCCTGAGTCTCATTACGACTTCCGCCTCCGGAGCCGCCAAGTACTGTTCCTGGCGGCTGTGCAGCGGGATCCCCCCGGACTTATGCTGAGCAGATGATTCGTGGACTTTTGCTTCAATGCTGAGGACCCAAAGTCCAAAGTTGCAGGGTGTGCAGGCCGCGAGAAATGCAAGAAGGCCTTTGCAGATTGCGGGTGCGCCTTTTCGAAATGGGAAATGGCCTGCCATACCTAACTAGATCCATGGGCGGACTTCACGGTAAGGAGACATCTTTCGCATTCGCCGAGGGGACGTTTCTTTTGGCCTGAGCCTCTGTAGGTACCTTGGCTCCGTATAGCGGGGGCTTGAATGCAGAGTGCACAGGCATCACTTGCTGACTCAAAAACCTGGATATAAGTCGCCATCCTAAGACCCAGTTACCCCAGGCCCGCCAGCAGGGGGCGTCGGGTCGGTGGACGTCGAAATCCAGGGGATTGCGGGTCTTGCCGATGCAAGAGGGGTTCGTAAAGTTACTAAGTAGCTTTTGGATGACGCTGGCATGTAGCAGCGGCAGTACTGACAGTGCAAAGCCCGGGACCTCGGGCAGTATGTCGACGCCCGATTGCGCGGGCGATGCCGCCTGCCAGTAGTACTAGTAATATGATGTTGCAGGAAAGGGGGTGAGGGGGCCGACGACGCTAGGGAAGCGGGATTTCAGGATGGTATCGCTGGCTGGATTTCGACAAGGAAGGCTCGGCGGTCGCGGTAGCATTTGTGGGAGGTTTGACCGATGGTTCCGACCTGTTGCTGTCACTGCATGGTAGGACTGATGATTGATGCCAGCGATGGTGACAGGGCCGGAAATCCTTCTCAGTCTGTCGATGGTACGCACTGCTGAGATGCAAGGTGGGCAGCTCCCGTCTGCACTCTGCCAGTGTATCTTGGCCAGGCATCGCTTATCGCTGGAGCACAGCGGATGAAAACTTAAAAAGATTTGTACACCCTCTCTGGGGGGCTCCTGCCTGACAATCTTGAACTGCCAGGCCGCCATCGAGGCCGTACTCCACTTGAGTCACTGCCTGCTGCCACTGGGCCGTGTCTGGCCGTTGGCAGTGAGTTGGACTTGGGCTTGCAGTGAACTGCAAAGGACGGAGAATCTGTCCCCCCCAGTGCCAGCGGCCTGAGCAGAAGTGAACTTGAAGTTGAACTGTTCAGCTCAGGTTGATGGAACAAGCTTGGTCGATCGCCCCCACAATTCACTTGGCGACCCCGTTTCCCTTCAACTTCGGTTCCTTCCCACCCGAACGCTGCTCCACGCGACTAGATGCCCCGACTCGGATACCACAGACCTTCCCCGCGTGACTTCTGCAACCCCGGGCCACTGCCTTAACTTGAAGCTAACTTCGGCTTCGTGGGCCGCTCTCGCGAGTGGGGCCGACACCAACCGATGCACAACCGCGCATCCTCGTATTTGAGATCGATCTGACATCCACCTAAAATCAGGCCCCTAGAGAGTCCGCCTTGCTTCGCCGGTCGCAGTACGGCGTGCTGCTTCGACATTTCAACTGTCGGTCAAAAGGAAGATCCAGTTTCTCGCTTTGGAATTTACTGCAGAGGAAGATAAGTGTAAACCAAGCAGGATGACAAGAAACATGGTGAATTTTTAGGTAGTAAGTATTACAAAAATTCTTTTTTTGACCACAACGTTAAGGTATTCTTCGGGTTTGCTTTGCACAACGGTTTATCACGGTACCTTAGGCACACTAGTAGACGCATGGCCCAGGGAACCACACGCCGCCTTGGCCAGGTTGCGTGACACCGTTACCACCAACACCAAGCGGGCACCGGTCGGCAAGCTCGGGAGGCGCGGGGGTGGTGCCATCCTCATTGATGGCAGTGGCAAAGAAGCACCTACTCGACGGGACATCCCAAGACGCAGCAACGCAGTTCTGGCGGGCATAGCATGCCTCGCAACAGGCTTGGACGTCGGGCATTTCGGTTGGATCCTGGTTGCCGGCGAGGGGGAAGCGAGATGGGTAGCCCAGGGGTTGGTTGTAGGGCGCGTTAGGGCCTGGAGAGCAGATAGCGAGCTGGGACACGGTCGCGGTGGTTGAGGTCACGACACCGGTTGTCGAGTACTCGGTGGTGAGCGCCGTCGTGGTGCTGGTGGCCGTTTCGGTGGATGTGACGAGCAACGTTGATTCCACCGTTGTTGTGGTGCCGACTGACACGTCAACAGTGACGGGTTCGCCGGTCGAGGTGGCAACGGATGTCGCTGTCACGTCAACGGTGGTGGTGGTAACGGGCGTAGGGATCGCCAGGCGGCTGCAAGCCTTGGAGATGGCCGAGGAGGCAAAGCCGCTGACAAAATCCGGGAGATTCGGGTTTGGAGAACGCTTGCGGCCGTTCACCCCGATGCTGTAGATGACAGTTGTGGTCGTCTCGGCAGTTGAAGTCTCAGTGGTGATGCCATTGATGGTGGACGTGGCCTCCTGCGTGACGGTGACGGTCGCCGTGTCGGTTTGGTCCACGATATTGGTTGATGTGCTGTTTACGTTGGTTGGACGGGATTCGATTCATGTTGCTGGCTGCTTGGCTTGTCTGGTTTACTTACATTGGCGCCAAGTATGATGTTGAGGTCACGGTCGGCCCATCGATCTCCTGCGTTGAGGTACTGGTCTCGGTGGCATAGACGGTGGCAGTTGACGTCTCGATACCCAAAAAAGCGGAGCAAAACGACGTCGCCTGGTGCAGCTTCAGGACAGCGACGATCTTGGCGACCTTGCACCCATCGATGGCATTTCTGCGTGCAGCTGGCGAAGCAGCAACAAGCGGGAGGCCAAACGCCAGCACCCTGGCAATCTGCATTCTAGCGAGTGTCGTGGGTAAAAGCCCAAGCTTGTTGTCGAAGCGAACCGGCGTGGTTGGACTTGCTGGAGAACTCCTCGAGGGCCATTGCGACGGTCACGGTTGCCATATAAAAGGTAGGGCTTGGTCCCCGTCGTCGCCCCTTTCTCTTTCAAGTTCCTGGCATCTTCTTTTCCTGCGCAATTGTAGGGGCCAGGCGCCAAAGCTGTCGTTTAATTTTACTCTTGGCTGTCGGCTGTCTCGAGCCTATCAGCCGCTCCAAATACAGGGCGCTAAGACGTATCTAGCTGGGAATTGGAACGGAGGAGCAGCCACACATGGCACCATCGAAAGCCACCTTACAGGGGCAGTGAGACTGGAGATGATCGCATCTGTTTGGGCGTCAACAGTGCGGGACTTCGACAGTTGTGCAGTGTCAGACACATCAAACCTTCAGCTTTAGTAGGCATATCGTGGATGGAGTTGCGAGTGCGGCAATCGCCCGCAGAACTGCTCGAATCTGGTTGGATTGTCAAGAGTTGGAGGGGAAAGCTCAAGTATGCGGCCAACTAGATGAGAGGGTGAGTACAAGTCCGGGTGCGCGCCCGCAGGGGCAATGAGCTTCAAGTTGAACCTGACTCCCACGAAGTTGTTGCTGAATGATGCACGTCGCGCGATTCCACCTAGCCAACGCGCCCGCCTACCTGATGTGCGGGCCCCAGGTATCTAGACAATCCTCAGGCACTGGCAGTCAGACGCGAGTCCATCAAGTGAGAAAAGGCGGTACAGGGTACGCGCGCGAGCACTGAACTTTAACTTCAAGTCCTCTAGCTCAAACTTTGCTGCAACTTGAATGCCGTACTGCATGTCGTGCAATCCGACCCGCCCAGCCCTGCCCAGAGATATCCAAGACAGCCCTACTTGCACCTCCTCGCACTCAACTACTGCACCCAAAACAGTCCAAATCCCCTACGCAATCCGCTTCCACAATACATCCGCCTTCGTCGAAGCGCCAACGAAGCTCAGCCTCAAATACGTCTCCCCATCCCTCTTAAACACCAGATAATTCCTCACCAGCGTCTTTCCCATCAGCGACGGCAAATTCGCAACAAACAGCGGCCCGTGCAGCACCTGCCCCTGCGTCTCAGTCGCTGGGAGGCTGGTGTTGATGCTTATTGGCCCCATGTACGCAGTGGCGTATTTCCCGATGAGGGACCACTCGTAATCGCTGCCGTTTTTGACATCGTTGGCGATGAGATTTAGTGGCCGTTGTTCTGGGATGGTGGACACGAAGTTGGCTGAGACGTAGCCGTTGGCGGAGTAGGTGACGAGTCCCATTTGCTGCGTGTTAGCGCCGGTGGGAACGGTGGGGTTGGTGATGTTGTAGCTGGGTGCGCTTGTGAGTTCTCTTTCTTTTTGTTCTCATAGTTGTGCATTCGCCGAGGCTTACTGGGTGGTGTTGAGGAGGGAGTAAGTGCCCGCAAGGGCGTTGATGATGTGTTGTGTTTTCATGGTGCGGGTTGGGTCCTTGTTGCTCTGGTCCGGCGCAGAGAGGTGCAAAACGCTTAACTAGTACTTGGCACATGGAAAAAGGCCAGCAAGGGCAATCTCTTGACTTTATAACATGAATCCTTCTGATCTGACAAGACTCAGCCACTAGCCCCAGTTGCCGACGGATCGGATCCTTACTGCACAAAAAGACTCGGAGGTTGCAATGCTGCAGTATTTGAAGCATCCCTACGGCAAAGCCAAAAACCCCGCATGGAGAACATCGGAGTCGGTTGCCACTGGCACTTGGACTACCGTGGCCTTGCCAATGGCGTTGATATTGTCAGTATCCACCAGGTCGCAAGTCAGATCCTCCGTGTACCCGGGTTGGTGGGTTCGGATGAAGACGCAATGAATCTGACAAGGATGCTACCTACCAATGTAACCAAATTAAAGCAAATAAGCCTTGGCCGTTATCTTTGCCATCATCTGGTACATCCTGCAGGGCTGATCAATTAGCCGGTGTTCCCTGGTGTCCCACTAAGCGGCCCAACAGCATCAATGAGGAAACCCCATGGCTGCAGAGTCTGACAGCATTATAGCCTTGAATTAATAGCTGCGGTGCTTCATGACAGGCAGAACCGATGTCAGAAATCTCACCACCAATGTGTTCCTACGCAACTCCGTGCTATCACCGGAACTTTCTGGCACGTTGGTGGCTGTGGCTTTGGGATGGCTAAGATGGGAGAGCTTGGTGCGGCTCGGATTCCTCGGTTGCAAGATACCTAGTGATACATCGTATTGGCTTGTACTTCGTTCGACCAACACCGAAAGAACTGCCGTGGTGCGTCAACCGAGTTGCAACCGAGTGCCCTGCCGCATCACTAAAGACCATTTTCATTGTCACGGTTATTTGGCATGCTTGTTATTTTCTGGACATATATCAGCTTCGCAGTGTGTTGCTTGATGTAGGGCCATCAGCGGTGCCATTTTTTTTGTTGTGCTTCTCGTCTTCGCAGGATATCCTCCCTAAGAGCCCACAGTGTCTCTGAGTCGCGGTCGGCAGTTTCAATCCTATTTCGATATCCTTGTGTGGACCATGGATTCCGGAGACTAAGGAAGCCGTCAGCACCTCCAAAGAGACGGGACTGGGTTCGATCGTAGTAACGAGCACTGGAATCATCTGGGCAGTCATTGCGGACGGAATTTGGAGATACCAGAAGTGCGGGCAGGCTTCCGACTTTCTGCACAAAAGGCAGACCGTGGTGCATAGGTGCTATGCTGCCACTAGCATTTCCGGCAGCTAACTCGGGCGTAGGCCCTGGAGTAAACAGAGGGGGAGGGAACTGTAGAGATCGAGGCCGACATGGTGCCTGGTTGGCAAGCGTCGCTTCGAGGCGCTGACGCTTCGGGGGCGGTGGGCCACTATATAGGTCGTCTTCGTCGTCTTCGATGATGATGGGAACTGACTTTGATGTACCTCGCGTGTTGGTTCCGAGAACAGGTGCCAGACCATCACGTCGGCACTCCTCTTTGTCGGCACCAGCATTGTTGGGAACCCCTTGATAAAGACCTTGGACTTAAAGATAATGTAGACGGCCCTCGCTAGAGACATCATCATGTTTAAAGGCATCTCCAGTCCCGTGCCCGCCGGCTCTGACCATCTTGGGATGGGAAAACCTCGGACAATGACGGGGTTGGAGAACAGAGCGTGCCAGCATTGCCCAGCAGGTGAAAGGGGCAATTCGCACTGCTCGTACCCGAATGTGATGAATAGTAGCTGGGAGTCGGGCCTTTCCGCATGCTTTTGGATAGAACGTGGCAGCGGAGTTTGAATCCTCTCAACAGATGGTGTGCAGTATGCTGCGCTTTCCATTTGGGTTGGCCGTAGACTTAAGGCCGCGCCAAGCCAAGCCAGTTGCTCTCCTACTTCGGCGACGAAGTCTGGGACCCCGCTAGCCTCAACAATGATCTGTGAGTCTTGAATCCAAGACGAGAGACTCAGCCCATCTAGTGGTTGGCCTTAGGGGTAATGATCGTTAGTGAAAGCAGTGGTCTCTGGTGGAAGTCCACTTACCTTGCGACTTAGCAGGGCCTTCGTCTTGCAAAATCTCCTGGATCAGTGGGAGTGGCGCCCCACCTTAAGATCGTAGCCCAATTAGGACTAGCGTAGATGGACCGTGCGCTCCAAGAATTATCTTAGGCGTGGCCGCAGCTCCTAGCAGATTAGAAGAATTAACCATCCTTCACACTCACTTCTCAAGTGTACGAAGTCCAGTTTGTGGCCATGTCTGCTTCATGTACTCATGAAAACTCAGCGCCTGTGCATCGACGCCAGAGCCTGTGAGAGTAATGGCCGAGGAGATTGCCAAGTGGTGTGGCTGTCCGTACTCCTGCGACTCGAGAAACCCAACAGGATCCCAGTCCACAACAAAACAACCGTACAACCCAGAAACGAGACCCTTCTACTGAGCCTACGCGAGGTCGGAATCGCCCGTAGTATGGTCTCGCTTAAAGCCAGCATGATGTCCTGGCCTGGACTCGATAGGAGTATCTCCCTGCGAAGTCGATCGAGAAGCCATTGGTAGCCGACATCGTCAAAGATGAAGGTGCTGTAGATATCGAGTCCAGGTGGATTCGATAAAGAAATCTCATCATCTTCGCAGTCGTCAACTACCAGGTCGTCATACTGCCGGGCCGGGTCAGATAGCATGTTGAAACTGGGAATACTACTGTAGGGGAGGTCTCTCATGAACATTTGGTCAGCGGGATCATTGATATACCTGTCCATGACGACCCTATTGCTGGCAAGCTCTCGCAATTCGTCGGTTATAACCGACTCCGTATCAGTCTGCTCTGACTTATATTTTCCACCTAACGGTGACAGGCCTTTTTTCTTGGAAGAGGGACTTTGCAAAGGAGTCGAACGTTATCACACTTCTAATTCTGTACACGGAGCGTCGTCCGGGTTTGTCGCAGCGGATCAGATGCCTGGCCTTCGGCCCTTGCACGAAGCATCGTGGTGGGGTCTGCTACGAGCGCTTAGGAGTCGCCTTTGTGTTTTGCGACTTGGATGAAGATGATGAGATTAGCGGCCGCGAGACGAAGGCGCTCCTCCGCCGCCACTCCCCTTCTGAATGGAAGCCCGGAAAGGAGTATTACCTCTTTGAGAATAGCCCTCCAAGTGAGGTCTGTCGGGTGAGGTCAGTGTACGTTTGTTAACAGTGTTTATTGTTATTTTTCTTTCGTACAAGGACGGCGAGAAGACGAGAAGAGGGAGATTGTCTGCCCTCAATCGCTACCTTTCGGGCTTGGGGCTGCAGAAATATGCCTTGGTAGCGTCGAAAAATTTGCGCAGTTATGCGTCTTAAAGACGAAAAAAACCGGGTGCTTCTTGCCCATGTGAAGCACTCCGAGCTTTATCTACATGCGCCCCGAAAAACTGGTCCTGGCCTTCGAGCAATGTGTCTTTGACGCGGCGGGCTTCAGGTCTTGTCTGTGGAGGAACTCTTCAATTTCACTAGAGAGAAGCTGTGTGGAGATTGATGTATCACATCGGTCAAAGTGCGGAATCCATACTAAACTAACTGCCGCGGTTCAAGAGCCGACTTGCCCATCTCCACCGTCTGAAGACAAAAAAGAAGCCCTGGGGTCACCCGCGTTCTCCGACGCCGATGCCGCTCTCGATTTCCGCCGAGACTCCCGTCTGGAGCCACGCTCCGCCTCTGCTTTTTCCTCCTCGTTCGCCTTCTTTATGTGGCCCTCTGAGAGTGCATAGCCGTCGGTTAGGATTTCCTCCTCTGCACCCTTGGCCAGCAGTCTCAGCCAGACCGCTCTTTCCGGCCGTGGCTGCCGGTCGCTCGCAGCTTGCGCTTTCTTGGCGGCCTTGGTTGCGGCATTGCCGCTGCCGCTCCCCGATGACGCGGCAGATGGCTGGTCTGCAAGAGGCGGTGAGCTGAAGTCGAGGGGTTTCCAGCAATCCAGTTCATCCATGTCGTAGTCCGTCACAACCATCTCGTTAAGGGACTGCATATGCAGCCACAGCCTGCACGCCTTCTGGCAGAGAGTCTTCAGCTCGGTCCTGAAAGTTTCCTTTTTCGGTCCTTCGGGAAATGGAGCACACGCTATGATGCTCTGCACCGCGGTTTCGACCTGTCGATTGGCTTTGGCCTCTCTGTCTTGTTCGGACTGAGCCTTGAGAAGTACTGATCGGAGGTGGGCCTCGAGAGGCGGCTGCGTACCGGCAAGGTCGGACAGAAAATCGCAGAGCTTTGTCGGTTGTTCCAGCAGATAAGTAGGTAAAAAAACATGGGTAGACAGCTCGAAAGCTAGCACAGCCAAGAAGGCTGCCATGCGCATGTTCCTCGCAGAGGGTGAGTTGAACGGCAGGGGGATTCTATCCTTGACGACGAGATGACCTCTCAGAGCTTTCCACCGATGTTTCTGTGCCTGCATGTCGCCGCCAAAATCACCGCCAAAGTGCGTGACTGTTAGTTTGCATGCATCCTGGAAGAGGGCGCCGAATTGTCTTTCGCTACCCAAGCACGCGGTTCAGCGCTCTGGCCACGCCGTAGCGAAATCATGGATACAGGGGCGGGAACGTACATATTCTCTGGAGATACAGCCTGGAGGCTTGTCATGTATCCTTCCAGCTGTTTAACTCGGCGTTCGGCGGCCTTTGCTGCTGTTGTCAGAGATTGCAATCCGGCTTTGTTGTTCTCCTTCTCGATGCGAAGCTCATTTTTCAGTCCATTGACTGTCTCGGTACCCTTTGCAGCCCGGTTTGAGAAAGAGCTAACTGCTCTCGCAGCCGCTTATTGCCTCGTTGCCATTTGTCAAGCTGCGTCTCGAGATCGAACCGCTCGCGGTCTTGGGTTCTCTTGGTGGCCTTGAGATCGTCAATCACCTTCGCCACCTCTAGGGTGTCTTTGAGTGTTGTGCGGAAAACTGTCGTTTTCAACGACGGTTTGTAGCGCTGACAAGAGTTTCTTGATTTCATCGGGTAGAGGTGGCATGCTGAGTGGCTTTGGGTAATCGTTCGCAAGAAAGATTATAGAAACATGGAGGGAATCGCCTCCCCCCCCCCCCCCCACGAACACAAAAAATTTTTTTTTTTTATTCATAAT
>Ga0247758_1000381_pt1 | contig 39363 bp, 26 predicted proteins | sample UWRJL156409C4_FD_180950 | JGI IMG/M metagenome (GOLD analysis project Ga0247758, IMG submission 180950) | Plant litter microbial communities from Arlington Agricultural Research Station in Wisconsin, United States - UWRJ-L156-409C-4 | ecosystem: Environmental > Terrestrial > Plant litter >...
TGCTTGCTTATAGAAGGCTAGATACAGGAGAGGAGAGGGCCTTTTGTAGGCTGTGGTCGGCTTCCAGAGCCTTCTATCTACTATACAGGATTGGAATAGTGGCCGTAGGCCACGTAAGTGCTTATATAACTCACTGGGTTCCAGAGGGTTCGGCGCAGTGCGCCGACCCAGTGGACCCACTGGGGCTAGAAACCAATAAGTATAATTAGCTTAAGTTAACTAGCGATTACAGGTTTAGTGCGCTGTATTAGTCGTTAAGTACTATTATCCTCCTATATTAGAAACAGATTAATTAAGTCCATTTAATATACTTATCCCGATTCTAGTTATAATTAAAGTATAAATCTATAAAGTAAGAGAGACTGTTTTAAATCTTACTATAGAGATTTAAATCTGTAATAGTAGCTGTGTAATACACGAACGGGAGTGTTAGCTTATTTAACAGGCCTTAGTCTGCTGTATCCACTACCTGTAAATAAGCTTATAATATTAGTATCTTTCTGTTAGTGTAGAATTATGTAAGCTCTGCGATTACTAAGGTATGTTAACGAAGCGTAGACGTAATAAAGCAGTAAGACTTAAAGTATAATACATTACATAGTGGCAATTATTAGGGAAGATTGGAACAGTCCGCGCTTTATTTAATTTTATCTGCGATAACGCTAGTATCTCCACTATTTAAGATGTACTAAAGGAGAGTGAAAGATCTTTATAATAGAATGGCATCTAATATATTATGCTTATACAGATAGCTTATAGAGCTGCCTAATATACATCTGGAGAAGCTGTAGAACTCTAAGCTGCCCTGCTCTGCTCTATTATTAAAGGCTGTTCTGCACTATACACACTTCTTAATACACTATTAACGGTGAAATTTTAATGCCGCGTGGTCTAGGAATCTCTGTATTGAAATTGCCAATCGCCACAAAGTTTAAATTCTTATACATTAACACTGCATTTTTAATACTCTTAATATAGACGGGTAAGCTATTGGCGTCGGCTATGTCAAGCACTGTTTGTGTGAGCAACAACCCCGCGCCCTGCCTTTGGAAATTGGGATCTGTACAGATAAAGCTTATTTCTATTAAACAGGCAGTTAGCTTTAAGTTATAATGTAGGATAGTATCTAGACCTATAACGGAAGCCCTTATTAATAGATAAGCTACCTCGACCTGGGAGATAGAAAAGAGAAACTAAGGCTACTTACTGTAATAATGTTTATTTCTAAATTATCACTTTTTCGCCTTTTTAATAAGAGTTATATAATTATCGAGATACTTACGGCAGTACCTTTTTAAATACTAGAGATCTTCCTTTAAATTGAACTTTTTAAGATATAATAGAGATTCCTATTTAATAAACGTAATAATTAGGTTAGTCTTTACATCTTAAGTAACTAGCACTTTAGATTTTAGGTAAGTTAATTAACTGGCTGTGTATATAATAAGGAACTTCTGAAGGCTATAAGGCTTTTAAGTGTGGGGAACTAGGCATGTAAAAGAGTGTTTAGGTCTATAGCGGCGATATAGATTTCGGCAATACGTATAGTGTCGGCAACTGTTAGCTGTAAGATAATAAGTAAGACATTATACTGGGATGGTCCTTAAAGTAAGCGGGAAGTTAATATAGGGTAATAGGGTAATATATATAAATATATATATAACGCTAAAGTTTAATAACGATTAGTAGCTTTAATATACGTTACTTAATTGACTATTTAACCTTACACTTACTATTATTACCTAGAGTTTAGCTGTCGTAATATACAAGCGCCACGTTATCTAACGCTAATTCTTACACTGTGACACACTAACTTCTACCATATAGCTGTATCACGTAGCTAATATAGCTTAAATACTAATTACAGTTAGTGTAAAGGTACTAGTGTAAATGCTAAGACCTGTAATAAGTGGAACCTCCCGTGCTAAGGCTGCTGCTTTTTAGGATTATAACTAACTTAAAGATTACATTAGGCGTATTAACAATCTGCTATCTTCACAGTTGCGACATAACAGGGCCAGTATCTTAATGTTAACCTGATAAGAGCCCGCTCTAATGCGCTGCTAAAACCGTCTTAAGCCCATTTCCTACCAGAGATTAGTAATCTGATCGTATAAGCTTAAATAAGTGCAAAGCGGCTAGTGTGCCCACCTTAGGTAATTACAGTCTATTTATAATACTAATATAGCTAGGCTAAGTAGTGTAGTTAATTATATTAATGTAATTAAAGTTAGGAAATAAGTAGTAATATCGGCGCTTAGATTGTTGAACCAGCACTTAATCTTAACATCTTAGGTTAAGGCTACTAACCCAGCTTAAAAAAGTACCACAACCCCCTTTAGCTAAACCTTAACCTCCTCCTACCAAAGTCTAATAGAACACTTTATACTAATTGCCTAAATGGAGATAGACTGACGTTAATCTTACTGTGAAAAATCCTCCTTCCACTTACAACTCTTATTAATCCCTTGCAGTTTAATAGCTGAACCGTCCACTCCTATTAACACAAGGACTAAGCACTAGATCCGTTACTTAAAAGCTGCCATAAGTTAAGAAATAAGTGTTACTAGCTAGGAGCATAACTTAAGTAGGAAAATATTATACTTTTATATATATAGGTAACGTTAGATACGTTACACCTTAGTGTAGAGGGGCACCCGCTACCGCTTGCTGGAGTTAAGGAACTTATGCCTTATTAACTTAACACCTTGGTTATAACTGCCTTTAATAAACCCTGTTAAGTACCTGCTTAAGTTCCTTAACTTTACTCTTTAATCTAAGAATACTACCCGAACCTTAAACTTCACAAAGATAATATAGGTAACTTTAACTAGCTTATCACTTTGTAACTCTCTAACCTCCCCGCTGCTACTTGCTAGCTACAGAATAAGTACACCCCTGTAATACTGCCTATCTCCCCTGCTGTAAGCATCGCTAGAATTAATACCCTCCCTTCAGCTATAACTCTTTCTCCACTAACATTATCCTTTATATGTGTAAGTGCTAACTTCAGTAAGTATCTGTATAGCTAGCTAAGTTCGGCCTTAAGAGTCACTTAGGGCTTACAGTATAGTTAACTAGCTGCTTACGCAACCACTTAGCCATTACGGGTCGATACGAAGACGGTTGCTTCGTACGCAGCATAGTGATAAAGCAGCCCTGCTTTTACAAGTTATTTAATATTCTTTTCTAATTATAGTAGTAATCTTACTATATGTGGCTAAACTAGAAACCTGCTAAACTTTTATTTTCACTAATAGATTAGCATTACTAAGCTTCACTTACTATAGACAGTTAAATATAAAAGAGCTTAACCCGCTCCGTTAATACTAACCTTTACTAATTTTCCCTTAATAGCTAAATATAATGGAACTACTAATTTAAGAACGAATTAACGGCTTATGTGACTAATAGCACCTGGCTATTGGATGTTATGTAGTGGTTCTTCGATTAAAATACAGTTAAATAAAGCGGTAAGAACTAAGCTATAATAAGGTAGCTAATTGTTAGGGAATTGGTTACCTAGTAGCGTAGAGAAGTGTCTGTTCCTTAATTATAAGTATAAGAGCTTATTTGTTATTAGACGGCATCGTTAAGTAATATCCTGCCTCTAGTTAACCCTGCCCTCTGGAAAAGAGCTATAGGAGGCTGCCTATTCGATAAGGCAGGCTGCGTTTAAAAGACTCGTTATTAGTTATTTTCGTCTATTAGCTAATAGCCTTTACATTAACATAATAGATACGTCCTGTTATTATTTACGTAGCTTAAGAACTAATAACTAAACTTATAAGCTTATTTTACCTTTATATAAGTGTGTTTGCATAAAGACCGCTAGTGTCGGCATCATGGTATATAGTATGTAAATCTGCCTTAACTGGTTTGAAAAAACAGGTAGGCGGGTGGGAAGGGCTTACAGAGGCTTAATAACGTCTAGCTTAAGAACAGCACGTGCGTAGCTGAAAGGCAGCTGCGGTTAAAAGGGCAAGGTAGGTATGTAGCCTTAAGTAGACAGTTATACTATTTAAGGGATAAATCTTATATAGCGCAGTAAGCTACCGGTTGGTAATTTGATATTAGTGGATAAGAACTTAAGTCTATATATAGGTAGTTCTTTAAGCTGCGCTTTAATGTCTAACACTACTACCTATTATTAGATTATTACTAACTATATATGTTACACTTAAGGAGAGCTAATTAATAACGTTATTATAATATATACTACTAGCACTAATTAGGAAGTGCTAATCTGCAATAACTATGTCTATAAAGGCGTAACTAACACTTATAACGCAGAGGTGCTTATAACTATATACATTAAAACTAGGTGTGAAGACTTAATAGTGCATATAAACACAGCTAAGTATAAAGTTAGCTATTTATCCCCACTAAGATATAAAGCGTCTACAGGCCAGTTAGTAATAGCGATTAGATATTAACAGCTGTAGATAACACTAAACTGCTATTAGTAACTATCCTTACTTTAAGGACTATAAGTTAAAGTTTTAATAAAAGTTTACTTACTAAGTTAGGTTAGAAGATCTTTATTAAGTTTAAATAAAACCCCCTTAAGCTAAGAATTTCCCAGATTTTATCGTCTAGTATCTTTAATCATATAAGCAAAACCCTTAGTATTAGCTAGCAGACATGTAAACTCCTTACTGGCTATTGTAGCCGCATCCCAGTCGTTATCTGTCGCAAGAGTAAGGTCTTTAATCCTTAAGGATAAGAAGATATAGTTAAGAAAGGGAAGATTATTAAAGTGAGTTATAAAAGAGTACGATGGGGATACTAGAGAAGCAGCAGCAGGCTTTAATATATTTTCTAGCCTTAGAGAAAAAGAACCCGCAAATACTATACTTCCTACACCTTTTAAGGGTGTCTTAATATACTACTATTAAATCTTACAGAGAGACTTAGTAAAATTTATTTATGCCTTAGCTTACCGTTAACCTCTCTTAGCACACTAAACATATTAAATAGAGGAGCTACGTAATAATAACCACTCGTTTCTATATACTTCCTCTACTTTAAAGCTGTCTTTCGCATTCTACACAAAGATCATTGCGAAATTTAATACTTACCTTCTTATAATCCTTTACAGTTACTTTCTCTACACTTTTAACTACTAACTACGCTAGCTTACAGTAACTTTTAAAATCTCAGTTACAGTCCCTTTACAATCTCCAACACCTATAAGCTAGGCAGCTATTAAGATTAAAGCCATTAGTAAAACTTTACTTTTCTTACCGTTCTTAATTCCTACTAAGTTTAATAACTCCAGTTACCTTCTCCACAGCAAGTACTAATGTTAACATCCTCTTTATAATCTAGACAGCTACAAAGCTGAAGGCTATCGGTAAAACGCTCCTTCTCTTACCGCTTTTAATTCCTATTAGGTTTATTAAAATAACGTTACTCTCCTTTTATCTGGTAAATAATAAGTATAGCTACCCTTCAGTTGCATTTTAATAACTACTTATAACTGTAATCAGTTAGGGGATATTACTGGCAGTGTAGGAAGCGTTACTACTAACTATAACTTTAGAGCAGTCCTACAGTTACTGGTCTACTAAAGCTAGCTATAACCCCAAGTCTTAGGCCACGTAATTAGGCTGGCGGTTACGTTACGTAATAGTTTAAGAGGATGTTAATTTTTATTAACTCCTTAAAACTCGTAATCGTTAAACGCGGTAGATTTATTAAGCTGTAGCATAACCTAATCCTACTTCTTACTACTTTAAAACTGTTAGGTTTTCACAACCCTAACCCGGCCAGTGTGGCTGGAACAGTGTGGCTAGATCCACGCAGCCGCTCTGCGGCTGGCTCCGTAGATCCGCACAGCTAAGAACGCCAGACTCCACTGCTAACCTCGTATTCAGTCAGCCAACCTCACTTCACAGAAGCGAGTGTGGCCAATGCACTTTATACACTAGCCACCCTCACGGCTATAATATCACGGCTTCCACTCTTAAAGATAGAAATAATTAATTACTTTTAACACACACTCTTTTCCAATACCTTAACCCCTTTTACATTTTAACAGGTTATAAGCCTGGAGTCTCCTCCCACTACACCACTCTGGCTTCCAGCCACTGCACCACTCTGGCCTCCAGCTACTGCACTACTCTGGCGTCCAGCCACTGCACTATTCTGGCTTTCAGCCACCTACATCACTTAGCTTCCAGCTACTTATTACACTCTGTGTAAATAATTATACACTGCAGTACGCAGGTATAAGTTATGTTTGCAGTTATGAATAACAACCCACGTGGCCTAAACACTCTGTTTAGCTTAGTAATATAACCTTTCACACTCTAACTTTAGAGTTGTAAAGGTTACAAGTTCAACTTACACGCAAGTTAAGTTCTCCTAATTTTATAAAAATAATTATACCTTATAATACGTAGGTATAAGTTATGTTTGTAATTATAAATAACAACCCACACAGCTATATAAAACACTTACGTGTTTAGCTTAATAGTATAACTCTCTACACTCCACCTTTAGATTTATAAAGGTTATAAGTTTAACTTGCACGTAAGGTTTTTTCTACTTTATAGAATTAACTGATATTGCACTGTAATTACTTTAATTAAACTGTGTTTGGAAAATTCAGCCTATTAGGCAGTTTCTTTTAAGCAGTCTGGACTCCTAATATTATAAAACCACTATATTCTACAGAGGTATAAAGCCCACCATGGCTGGAAAACTAAGCTAAATAACTAAGCTAAAAGGCTTTAAGAATTATCAAGGCTAGGCTATAATAGCAAAAGCATATCTCTTACGAGAAGGCCTTTTTAAGGCTATTACTAATACTAAGAATACACATAATTGGATGTAGGAAAAATCACTAACTGATATAATTCTAATATGTAAGTATAATACAGCTAATTATATCAAGGCTTATAAAACTGGTTTTAAGGCATAAAAGATTCTGAAAGATCTTTATAATTCAGATAGATTCATAAGTAAATACCTTTTATTACAGAAGTTCTATCAGACCTCACAGGCTGATTTTAAGACTGTTAAAGCTTATATAAGTAAGCCAAAGTCTATACTTAATAACCTAGCTGCTTAAGACTTGAAAATGCCAGAAATAGCTAATATAACTTAATTATTACAAAATCTTAAGCCTGAATTTAGACCATTTATAGCCTAAGTAACCCAGAGCCTACAGGTTGACCCCTAAGCCTATAACTGGGAGAGTCTGACAGCTAATTTGCTTAATGAAGTAAAGTGGTTTAAAGTCTCTAATAAACCTTCTATTCAGTATGTGAAAAACTAGAAGAAGAATAAGCCTACTATTATATTTTATAAGTACTGTAAATTACATAGCCATACGGATAATAACTGTACTTTTCTCTACCCTGAAAAGGCTCCGAAAGGTTAGAAAACTTCTAATTCAAAAGCTGCTTTTAAGGTGTAAAAGACTAGTTAGAAACACCGTCAGAGATAATAGAAACTCCCTTGTAAAAAGAGAGAGGAAAAAATAACGGTTATTATAACCGTATCTACCCTTAAATCTTCCTCTATATTAGAGACAGCCTTATAAACTGAATCTGAAGTCGAAGATATTGTGTTCGAAGATGTTCCACTTAGAAACTCTCTTAACGTAGTACTTAAGGTAAATAATAATTATACCTTTTTAAATATTATAACTAATAACCCTTTAATTTTAAAGTATAGCTTAAAGGATTTATTAGATTAGGTAAAAGAATTATATTTTAAAAAGGGATATAAATCTTATATATAAATTTATATTTAATACTAGTATATCAGGTTATATAATATGTAATAAATTATGATTCACTTTTTATAAAGAAATAAATACTACTGTAAAGTGGGGTGAAGTAAAAACCCTATTAGTATGTAGAGAAGGAATATGTAAAATAACCTTTATTAATACTGGTAAAGAAGCCACTTTAAGAAAGTGTTTTTATATACCAGAATTAGGTATAAATATAATAAGTGTTATTATACTGCCTCCAGATATCCTTTAGATTAGTGGAAATAATACCCTTGTTATAATAAAAAATAATTAAGTAATAATAAAAGGGCAAGTGAAAGAAGGCTTATACTTTCTACTTGTATAACCTTCTATATACTCTATAAATATAATAATGGATTTACTTTATTAAAGATTTGCGTATATAAATAAACAGAATCTGCAGAATCTAGTGAAAAATATTATAATAAATAACTATTATAAATAAAATAATAATAATAATAACTGTTTAGAATGCGAAGTGTGTGTGTAAGCAGAACTTCCAAATAAACGAAATAAAGAAAGTAATAATAAAATACAGTATAACTATATGGAAAAAATATCTAGTGACCTTTGTGAGCCGTTTAGAATAAAAACATATAATAAAAAATTATACTTTATAACATTCCTTGATAAAAAGTCTAGATATCTAGAGGTACAGCTTTTAGCTAATAAAATAGAAGTACTTTCAGTATTTTTAGAATATAAAGTAAAGGTTAAGAATAATATAAAAGGATATAAAATACGCGTTTTTAATACGATAATGGGACTGAATATAAATACCTTTTAAAGTATTTAATTAAAGAAGGTATAATAATATAATTAAGTCCTTTATATATGTATGAATGTAATGGCTTACTAGAAAGAATAAACAGAATAATAATGGTTAAAGTACATGCAGTATTAATATAATTAAACGTACCGAAATACCTATGGGATAAAGCACTTTAAGTTATAGTATATACATATAACAGAACACCTTACAGTGCCCTTGGATTTAAAACTCTATACGAAGTGGCTAATAATATAAAACTAAATATTGATAATATAAAGATCTGGAGTTTAATAACATATTATAAAATAAAAGGACCTAAACGATCAAAACTAGAACCATAAGCTGAAAAAGGAATTTTAGTAGGTTATGGTGAAGATAATAATAATTATAAAGTCTTTGATTTAAAATTAAGAAGAATAATATGGTTAAGGGATGTAAAAGTCCTTAAAGGTCAGTTTTTGAAAGAAAAACAAATAAAACATGTCTCTTTTTAAGAAGAAGTAGAAGAAATCGAAGCTGAAGTCTTTGATATAACTGATACACTATATAATAATAATTCAAATAATCCAAATAACAATAATTCAAATAACCCAAATAACAATAATTTAAATAATCTAAATAATAATAATTTAAATAATCCAAATAACAATAATTTAAATAATCAAAATAACTATAATTTAAATAATAATGATTTAAATAATTCAAATAATAATAATAATTCAAATACTAGAATAATAACTAGGTCATAAATACGCCGTATAAATTCTAGCTAAGATATAGCTCTCTCTCCACCTCAAGTAGTGGTAGAAATCCCTAGAAAGAGTGATGAATACTATAATCAATATCAAAGGATCCTTATAAACCTTATCATAAATAACATTAATATATTTTATATAAAAGATACACAGAAAGAGCCTTCCACTTATAAATAAGTAATAAATGGGCTAGAAAAAGAAGAGTAGAATAATTTTATGCGTGAAGAATTAGAAGAGCTTGAAAATCAACGTATATGGGAGCTAGTTAATTTACCACATAATAGAAAGACTCTTAGAGGCCGTTAGGTATATAAAAAGAAGATAAATAATACTAATAATACTATAAAATATAAATCAAGATGGGTAGTTTAAGGATTTAACTAGGTTGAATTTCTAAACTATTTCGAAACCTTTTCTACGGTATGTAAGCCAGAAATATACCGAATACTATTCGTGATAGCTATATTAAATAAGTAGCCTATATTATAATATGATGTGAAAAATGCCTTCGTGCATACAGATATCGATTAAGAAATATACGTACAACTACCTACTGATTTTTATAATAATAATAATAATAAAGTCTGTCGGCTGCGTAAAGCGCTGTACGGCTTAAAACAAGCTCTAAAGCTGTAGTATAAACATTTATCAAAGATATTAAATAAGTTGGGATTCGTTATATTTAACTATAATAAAGGTGCCTTTATAAATCTAACTATATAGTGTATAATATTATGTTATGTTAACGATATAATAATAAGTGGTCTTAAGGCTAATGATATAATTGCCTAAATAAATAAAGCTAAGGACGATATAAAACTACAAGCATTAGGTGAAATAAATACATTCTTAGGAATAAATATCTTGATAGATTACAAAAACAATAAACTACATATATATTAAAATAACTATATTAGAAATATATTAGAAAAATATAATAAAAATAATTTATATTTAAAGAATAACCCTCTTCTAGCCAATAAATTATAAGGCAATAATCAGAAGGCTTTACAGGAAGAAATAACAATATACCAACAATATATAGAGTCGTTATTATACCTAGCCTTGAAAACAAGACCTAATATAGCCTTTACAGTTCAATACTATACAAGATACTGCTTTAACCCTGGAATTCTACACTTCTAAGTAGTAGATAATATATTCGGCTATTTAAATAAATATCCTAATTTAGGAATAATATATACTGGAGTAAATAATTATAATCTTATAATAAAAGCCTATAGCGATTCAGACTGGGGTAACTGCCTTAATAGTTAAAGATTAACTACTGGATATAAAATTACTCTTAGTAATAATTTAATAAGCTGGGGAGTTACATTATAGAAATCAGTAACGCTTTCAAGCACAGAAGCTGAATATATAGCTATAACAGAGTGTAGTAAAGAAATAATCTATTTACAAAATATTATAAATGAATTAAATAATTCACTATAATTAAAAATACTAATAAATATACCTGTTGTACCAGAAGATAATACAAGTGTTATAAAACTTAGTTATAACGCAGAATTTTATAAAAGAACTAAGCATATTGATATAAAATACCACTGTATAAGAGAACTAATTAAAATAACAAAATAAGAATATTATGTATAAATATTAAAGAACAACTAGCAGACACCTTAAAAAACCAATAACCGGCCCTATACTTAATATATGGCGAAATAAAATTGGGCTTGAAAAATATCGGCCTAGGGGAGTAGAAAAATAAGAAGGTTTTTTATCTAACTATAAAGATTTTCCTTCGAATATAAAGGTTTTACTATAAATAATACTAATTTTTCTCTGAATAATAAATAAAATGAAGAGGTTTTTATAATAAAATAATAACTTTTTCTTCTATATAATAAAGGTTTTACTTTTTCCTTTAATAATAATAAGAGCTAGTCTAGGCCTTTATAATCAAGACGTTAGACTACAGGGAGGTGTTGGGTTTTCACAACCCTAACCCGGCTAGTGTGGCTGGAACAGTGTGGCTAGATCCACACAGCCGCTCTGCGGCTGGCTCCGTAGATCCGCACAGCCAAGAACGCCAGACTCCACTGCTAACCTCGTATTCAGTCAGCTAACCTCGCTTCGCAGAAGCGAGTGTGGCTAATGCACTTCGTGCACTGGCTACCCTTACGGCTATAATATCACAGCTTCCGCTCTCAAAGATAGAAATAATTAATCACCTTTAACACACACTGTTTTCCAATGCTTTAACCCCTTTTGCATTTTAACAGTTCCCCACGCTAGTATTTAATAATTCATTTGTGTCCTACTGTTCAGACTCACCTCTGTGCATTATAGTGATAACGACCTACAGTGACATTAAACCCCTGTCTAGGAGTGCTAGCTTAATAAGCCGTCTTCGGAACGCCCTTTACCTGTTAGTATCCTGCTATACGTTCTGTCTTAGCCCGCGCCAGTCCTCTCGAGGCCTGTGTCGGGTGCAGGTTATAATATAGATGTGGTAAGCCAGGGTCTATAACCGTCCAAAACGAGAAAGCTAAGCGAGTGTTTACTATAAATATTCAGGTATTGCTGGCGATACGGCCTGCTTACCTCTGCTAGTCGATCTCTTACATATGTTAACTATAACGCATAAGCTGCTTACCCTTACCACTATTAGTAAGGCTTACCGTCGTTCTGTGCCGTTTCCAGCTCTTAACTGCTTATTAAAGAGATTTACATTACCGGCCATCCAGGGTATTAAAATAATCGCTACTAATATCCACAACGTAACTAACTACACCTTTATTAACCCAGACGTAATTAATATAACAGCTGCTAACTTTTTCAATTTCTGTAATATCACAGTCACGTACACGTATCTTAATTAATATAACACAGTCACTCTTATCACATACCTCCCTAAGGACTAAAACAGCTGTTTTATCACGCTAAGCGGTGTAAGTATAGTTACAGGCAGTGAAATATTACTGCACCTACTTTTAACTATAACACTGCTCTTAAAGCAAAAGTTTACTATATTAACCACTAACGGCAGCTACCTAAGCAACTTAAACACAGTAGTAGATGTAAACCCACCCTAGGTATTTACTAGCCTTAATAACATTAACCTGCTAATATTAGTTAACTTTACGTCGTAATTATTATACGACATAGCAGTGCTTAGGAAGGCGTTAGTTTAGGCAGGTTATAATATAATGCCTAAATACTTATACTTTTTTAACAGGTCTATAAGAGGGCAGTAAGGGTATATACTTACGTAAAGATATCCTAACGACTTTAACAGTATTATAGTAACCAAACCCGCTATTAACTAAGATAAGTTCTTCTTCTTTAACGTAATGGCTAAGTTAACTATAAACGTAACATACCAGTACCCATTACTATACAAGCTAGATACCCTTTTAACAGCTGCTGTAGAGGCTTATAATAAGCTAGACAGCGTTAAGGATAGCATTATCTCACACTTAGGACTTTACACGTTTAACCTCCAGACTCTAGTTAATAAAGCCTTTAATTACCACAGCGTTCCCTTTACCTTCTTTAACATCTTACTTAAGGTAGCTTATGTAATATATATAGGATTTAAAGGCCCTAAGGGTAAGTTTAACTAATATAACTTTAATAAAGACGTCTCTCTCCACGTAAACAGCACAGGGCTTACTGCCTTAATATACCCAGCTATAAGCGGCAGCTACTATTTAACAGCCACCTTCCATATATTAAATCTCTGGTTCCGTTACTTCTATGTTAAAAACCCGTCACTTAACTTAACCACCCTTATAAGGGAGGGCTTTTATAACATTTTCCTCACCACTGTTAATAAATACACATCTGTAATTAAAGTAGCAGATACAGAGCTCTTACACTTCTAGTAAGCTGGCGGTAAGATACAAGCTTAGTATAATATAATAGATTAACTAGTACCAGTTAACAGTAATACTAATTATTATAACTAGGTTTTTATTAAAGACATTAAGGTGTAAGATTTCTACTACTTATTTTTAACCCTGGGCACCGATTATAATAAGGCTAGTATTACTATGTTAAAGTAAGATAGTCTAAAGTATATTATAAACTAGGTCAAATATAGGAGAGTTAATAAGACTCTTAAAGCCGTAAAGATTATAAGCTTAAAAGTCCTGGTAGAGAGGAACATTTACATATATTTAAAAGTCTAGTATTACCAGGGTAAAGATACATCTTTACCCTTATCGTTTATATATATGTAATTATTAACCTTTATATTATAAATAGCTAAAGGGGAATAAAAGTGTAAAGGTTAAAATATTATTACAGTATTTATAAGAATCTCCCCTTTCCCTGTTATAAATGTAATAATGGTAGTATTATCTTCTTTTTCTTCTTTTTCCTAAAGTAATGTTAAACTTAAGTTAAAAATAGCTGTTAACTAGTGATAAAGGGTATATGTCTTTTAAACACAGCAGATAAAGTATTTATAAGTAAGGTATAAATTTAAGGCATTATTAAGAATATAATTGTAATCCTCTCTTACTTTATTATAAGTAAGTGTATTTATAGCGTTTTCTTAGTTAATATTCTTATATATTAGCTGTAAATAACAGACGTACGTAAAGGGTAACAGTTGTCAAATCTGATCTTATAACGACATTAGGACTTTAATCTCGATAAAGCTATTAATAAATAAGACGCTCCACTCTTAAAATATCGTCTAGCTATTAAGGATTGTAATAAACTATAAATTTAAATATTAGGAGATTAAAACCAGACTTAATAAGCTTACTATTTGGATTTCAAGTAATTATAACCCTTCCTCTCCTTTATTAATTTCTAAAATCCAACTGAAAATAAGTTAAAATATTATTACAATCCTAATAACCGTTTCTAATACACATTTTAATACTAAGTAATCTCCTTATAAGAGATACACCAGCAGCCCTCTAATAATAACAGCTATTATACTAACCCCTATCCACTTTAATCACCTTACCGCACCTAGCACTATAGTAAAAGATAAAAAGCTAACCGTTATTAATAATAAGCTAGCCGTTCCGCTTTTAATAATAATTATACTGTTAAATATATTATAATAGTGATCGCTTATTATAAGTAATAGGACTTTAATAAATATTAGAGTTGTCTCCTAAAGTAAGCTAAGATATACGTAGCCAGTTTCAGTCTTAAACGCTAATAAGAGGTGGTAATCTTAGGTGCTTAGAAGCGACAGGATAGTTGTAAGGGTGGTTATTATAGTGGAAACGACGGTGGAAGCCTCACTGTAATTGCCGTCGTAATGGAGATAGAGAGGTTATAGGGCTGTAGCTAAGCACGCGGCTAAAAGTAAAATAATAAGGATAAGGGTAAGCTAAGTTATAATTTCTAAACTCGATATTATTATTACTACTACTACTATTATTACTGCTGCTCTGTAAGAATATCTAGAAGGTAATACGCTGTAAGAAGGGTGGGTAAACAGGTAAGTTTATATTAAAAGAAAAAACATATACTTACTAAGATCACTAATATCGCGGCTATATAATGATAAGGCGCCCTAACACTGTAGGAACGCGGGTGGCTGTGGTAATAAGGGATATGGAAAAACAAAACATTCTTAAATACTCTTAAGTTTAAATTAAATATATAATATCCCCTATTATAAGCGGCTAGTTAGCCTAGGATAGCGGTATTGGGAAATTATAAATATAACAGTTAGACTATTACATACTAAATATATATACGCTTATATAATACTTTAATAAAAGTCTCACTTAATTTAATATTTCTTATTTAAGCCCCTTTTAAATATAAAGTTTTAATTAGTAAATGTTTGACTGAAATTTTAATTATCTGTAATAGAGGTGAATTCCTTTTACTAAAGGGCGTAAAATGAAATTTCAGAATTATGGTATGTTTAATAATAGCTGGTATTATTACGGATTACAGAAAGGAGGTTACACTACCACGGTTATAAGAATCATTACGATAGGTCTAATAATTAGCGGTAGTTAGGGCTAAGTTAAGTAAAACTCTCTTAAGCTAAGATTAGTTTATCTCACCTTATATATTTACCCCCCCCTTTTTTAAGAACTTTCTTTTATTCTAATTACTAGGTATAGTATTGTGTATTAAATCCGTATATTATGTTTTTTTCCGGATGGAAGATGGTTGTCTTAAGCTGAAGTAAAATTTAACCATCTTAGTGTTAAACGGAGCAGTAGTTGCGAAGCGTTATAGACCTTATTAGAACAGTTCACATTTAGTAAGGAAGTGTAGAGGGGGTTAACATTAAAGGTAACCTCTCACTCGATCAATTCGAGCACATTAACACCTACGTAAAGGCTTCAGCTACTTATAACAGCATTCAGGTTTCCAGAGGTATATTTGACTTTTATGTTATTCTGGGACTCCCCTAAATTGTCATTCCAAGTGCCGTCCACGTCGCCATATTGAAAGACCGGACCATGCCTATATGTGCTTACTTTCCTAATCACCGCTTTGCCTCACAGTTGGTCAAAACCTGCACGAGTTATGTATCTCCGGAAGGACGGAACACGCTCTCATGGTAGTGTCATCAGCAGGACCCCGGGGAAGCGATGCCGACGTTCTTCAACTTGCCGCAGACGGCCCGGAAGCGGCAGGATGGCCAACAGAAGTCCTCACGGGAATCCATCTAGGCGACAACGACCGGCACGCTGAGCACGGTCTGGAGAAGGGGGCTATTGGAGAGCTGTAGTGGTTGCATAACCTTTCGCTCTGCTCGCGGGAATAGGTCGAGCATTGAGGGGCGGGTGAGAAACATCACATTTGCAGTTTTCGGAACTAATTACAGTTGGATTGGAACCAGCGCTGATTTTTTTGGAATTATTTTTTGGAAAAAAGAGGACGTCATGTCACCTGCACCCTGAGCAAAGACGCATTGGGCTACTGAGCACGAAGGCTCTGAGCCTGCCGAGATAGCTGTGAGTCCACCTGAACAAAACAAGCGCTCCATATCTCCGACTTTTTCAGCTGCAGCAGCAACGGTAAAATTCTCCCCCGCTTGCTGCACATATACGATGGAACACACTAGCCTAACAACTGAAGCTTCCAATGTTCTCAACGATTTGACGGTCTGCGTTGCCTTGACCTATTTTAGGTACTTGACAAAGAACCGGATTGAGCTGCATCGCACCACTAACGCACTCGTTCCGTTCTCCGCCAAAGATCAGATCGGTGTCCACTTAAACCACAAAACGCAATCATGCCTGGATATAGATGTCTTGAAGAGCTATGGCTTCAACCAGAGTTCAACTACCGTCACTCTTCAACCCCCAGCTCCACCATCACCTACCATCAATTGCCACAAGGGAAGAACCAGCCAAAAAACTGCCAATCGTGACTAACCCGCCTCAGAAAGGGTCCCCAGGTACCACCTCGGAATAACAGTGGCATGACCCTGCCCATCCCGTCCCATCGCTAAATTGGCCAATCGCCCATCAGCGCCTCCACTTTCCCACATACAATTCGACCCCTGTTTTATTGGTAGCGAAGGACTTCGGGGCTCGCTAAGGATGCCACAGTCAGATTACCAGAGGAAAGGGTACAGGCCGGAGCCCTTACTTGCAGTACAACATCCCCTGCCAGCAGGAGCAAGAATAGAACCTGGAAGTGGCTTTGAAGGGGCAAGCCTCATTCGCCCAAGGCCCTTGTCCAATCCTCGCCCGAGAACCGCGCTAACAATCATTCAGAGGTTGTATTGTATTCCAACCTTGGCCACAAATTAAACCCGGACTGTAGAATTGGGGGAGGAGGTTCACCGGAATTCCCTCACGGGGGGGCGGGGGGTTTCCTGCTCGTTGTGAACAACAAACTTCCTGCCACGATCCTGCCCAACCGAGACACGGACGCATTCCTGCTGAAGTAAACCCGTCAATAAGTACACACACAATGGCGACAGAAAACCAGCCGGCCCCTGTTGAGACCCCGGATGCAGCGCCGGCGCCGGCGGTAGCGCCGGTGCCCGCAGTCCTCGAGGTCGACGAAGGCGTAGGCTCCGACACGGAATCGGAATTCAGCGGCGAGTCGACAGCTTCCATCTCCTCCAGCATCTTCCAGTACCGGAACGAGAACGGACGCACCTATCACGCCTACAAGGACGGCAAGTATATTATGCCTAACGACGAGCGTGAGCAGGAGCGCCTAGATCTGCAGCACCACCTGTTCCTGCTCACTTTCGAAAACCAGCTGTACCTGTCCCCCGCCGGACGGGATGGCCGTGAGCTGCGCAACGTGCTTGACGTCGGCACGGGCACGGGTATCTGGGCCGTCGACTTTGCCGATGAGTTCCCCGCCGCTTTTGTAGTCGGTGTAGATCTCTCTCCCATCCAGAGCCAGTTCGTGCCGCCCAATCTGAGCTTCCAGGTTGACGACATCGAGGAGGAGTGGACCTGGGGCTTGAAGTTCGACTTCATCTACAGCCGCATGATGACGGCCTCCCTGGCCAACTGGCCGAAATTTTTCGAGAGGGCGTACGGCGGTCTCGCTCCGGGCGGCTGGCTGGAGCTCGCGGATATCTGCCCGCTCACCAGCGACAACGGGACGCTCACCGACAATCACGCCGCGTCCAAGTGGGTGAATCATTTGATGGAGGGCTGCAAGGCCATCGGACGGCCCTTCGATGGCGCGGTGAAGTACAAGGAGCAGCTGGAGGCTCAAGGTTTCATCAATGTCCACCAGGTTGTGTTCAAGTGGCCCCAAAACAGATGGCCCAAGGACAAGAAGTACAAGGAGCTTGGTAGGTGTTGCTAAGACCTTTCGCTGAACGAAGTATGCTGACGTCGTCTCCAGGTGCCTGGACGCTCGAGAACATCTCTTCTGGTCTGCACGGGCTCAGCTCCGCCGTCTTCACCCGCGTGTTGGGCTGGTCCCCCGAGGAGTTGGAGGTGCTTCTCGGCCAGGTCCGGGAGGACCTCAAGGACACGAGAGTCCACGCGTACTGGCCCATGTGAGTGATCCCACACCTTGCTCTGGCTCGCGATACTAACCTTTTTTTTCCAGCTATGTGACATATGGTCAGAAGCCGTTCTAAACCGGATGTGCAAGGAGCGTGTTGATGGAGTTGGTGGGCTTGTCAACCGGTAAGCGATTGGCGTACGGTGTCGTGGGGAGCAGAAATCCATTTGCAATGCAAGAGCTGAGTTTGCGAGACTTGATTGGTTTGGCGGTGTCATATCGAGATCCGTCCTCGAACTCGCTTGTGTTCAATACGTGGCTAGGGTCGATGCTGGAGGGTGACCAACTCGCCCTTCCGCCACGGCCGGGGAGCGCCAAGTTAGCCTGGAACTTTGAATTAATCGTAGAGGAATCAGTGTGGACAAAGATCCGCCCCCGCTCATATACGTTGCAATCGATTCCAGCTTGGAGACATCGAGCGCAGTTTGGGCGCCGAAGATCGCACTGCGAATCATCCGTGTCAGAAGCCTTCCCAAGGGACCGCTCGCGGGGAATGCAGGAGCGGGAACAAAATACCTTTTTCTTTCCGGCGGCGATATGCATAGCAGCCTTGAGAACGACCTAGAATGCCAACCATGGCGCTCATTCGACGATCCGGTGTGGCTGCTGACGACGGGAGCTCACGAGCTGCCGTGCCGGTCGCCGCCTTGCGGGGATGTTTTGACTACTTGGGATCCAACGACGTCGAGCGGACGAACGGGAGGAATTGGGCAGAATCGCAGCGGTTTTCGTCGATGTGGCCGCTCATTCGTGGGCTCGACAACAAGGTAGCTTGTCAACTTTGGCGTTGGGCAGGTTGGTGTCGCGCGATGTCGCGAAAAGGATAGGCGGTGAGACCTGCACCAATGATAGAGTGGGCCCAAATACCTGAACCATCACGCCGCCAATAGTTAACCCTGTTTCTGGATTTCATTGGAAATCACAAACCATAGTTTTCCCTAGGTCGCTCCATTGGCCTTTTTTTGCACTATTCTACGGATCCGCATTGTTGGCCAATTCCAGCCATCAGTCAGCGCCCGGAAATGGCCGGACATAGCCGCTAGCATACCCGACGCCCTTCGAAGATCACGGACCGAGATTAGGTGGCTGCGGCTCGCGCTACGGCGGTTGGGTGTCTGTGCGACGCCGAACGGAATAACCCCGGCCGCCGACAGCAGACGATTACTCACCTCGCTGCATTCAACAACGGAATAAGTAAACAGCACTCCCCCGTCCCGCTCCACTCCTACACTTCCTCTCCCAGGAAGCGACCCACCATATTACCAGCAGGATGGTCGGCGTCCCCCTGTACCTCCATCCCTCGCGCCGCCAGCCCGGCCTGGCGGCCAACTTGCACGGCATCAGCGCGCGCAAGTTCTTCGGCGCCGCAGCCAAGAATTTCATCCTCCTTCAACTCCTTTTTCTGGCTCTATTCAGCTACATCTTCGGGTCTTTGTACCTGCAAGGAGCCGAGATCCACAACATGACAATCGGCTTCGTCGACTACGACCAAGGCCCCATCGGAGCGGCCGTTCGAGAAGCGTACCGCGGGTTGCAAAGCCCCGGCTTTCCGACCCTCGTCGAGAGCCCATCCGCAAATTTCCCGACACCATCCGATCTGCGGGACGCCGTGTGTAGAACGGAGTACTGGGCGGCGCTCTACATCCTCCCCAACTCATCCACCCAGATACGCGACGCCCTGGTCTCGTCCACCTCGTCTTTCGACCGGCACAACATCATGGCTTACGTGTGGAATCAAGCCCGCTATTCCACTGTCATCGACCAAGCCATCGCCTCCAACGTCATCAAACTCTCCCACGCCGCCCGCATAGCCTACACGACCTCACCCGACAGCAACCTCCTCTCAGTCCCTAACAACATCACCCTGAACCCCACCACCCTCTCCCTTCTTGCCGAACCCTGGGACCTCCGCTCCATCAATATCCAGCCCACCGCCCAGGGCTCCCGCGCAATCTACAACACCGTCGCCATCATCCTCATCATGATGCAAGAGTTCTTCTACCTCGGCGTCATCAACAGCCTCCACCAAAACTTCAAAGTCTACACAAAGCTGCGTCCCACCCGCATCATCCTCTTCCGCAACCTCAGCTCCGTCGCGTACTGCTTCATTGGCTCGCTCTGCCTAGCCGGCGCGATATGGGCTTTCCGATCGGGATGGCACGTCAACGGGAACCAATTTGTCCTGACATGGATGACCTTTTGGCTCTTTGCGCATATCAACTTCCAGGTGCTGGATGTCGTTTCGGTGTGGCTACCGCTGCCGTATGTGCCCATGATGCTGGTCATGTGGATCGTGATGAATGTCTCGAGCGTGATACTGCCGTTCAGCCTCAGCGCCTCGTGGTATCGCATCGGGTATGCGTTTCCAGCGCACGAGGCGTACCAAACGCTGATTGATATTTGGAGCGGGGGGTGTAATCCGCACTTGAGGTATGCGTTGCCGGTGCTGTTTGCGTGGGAGGTGGTGGCGTCGCTGTTGGCGGCCATGGGGGTGTATCGGCGGTCGCATTATGCGGCGTTGGGGGAGGCGGCGGCGCAGAAGCAGTTTGAGGAGAGGGTGGATGCGGCGATGAAGTTTCAGCGGAAGAGGGAGAAGGAGCTGAGGGAGCGGGAGGAGAGGGAAAATGAGAAGAAGAGGGAGGAGGAGTGTGAGGAGGAGCAAAAGAGAGAGGCGGCTGATGGGAGACGCGCGAGTGGTAGTGGTAGCGGTGTTGACTCTGAGGATGTGGAGCGAGGTGATGATGACAATGGTGGAAGGTCTCCGGATGAGGAACGCCTGAGGAGGGAAGTAGCCGAGGCGATAGAGAGGGAGGACAAACAAATCATGCAGGAGAGGAGGCGGGAGAGCAAAGGGTGTCCGGGTTATGGGCCGGCCTTTAGTTTGCCGTTTGGTCAGGATGGTGAGCGGTAGGACGATTAATGCGATGGGTTTTGGGGAGTTATTTTGCAGCCGGAGATGAGATTGGGATAGGCCTAGACTAAGAATGGAAATGGCATGGGCGCGGAGTTCTTGGACGCTTTGCTTTAAGTGGTAATGGCCTGAGTGGGTGACGTCTGATAGACTCGAATTGGGCGGGACAGTCGCGCGGACGTGGGTTTTCCCGCAACTGGCAGCCTCGGAGCATGTTTTTCTCGGGGATAGTCTTGGGGGAGAGTCGTTGAGGAAGATGGAAACCAGGGCGCTGCACTCGAGACGGCAATCGAGCAATGAGTTAGATTTAGCTCGGGAGACCTCGAAGCTCGAATCTGGCCCGGGTTCGAGAATTAAGCTAGCACGCCGGCGCTAGGTAGACTCCTTGGGTAGACCTCCGGCATCCCCCCATTAACGGCGCAATTCTGACTCGACAACAAACCCACCCAAACATTTTCATCACTACATTTCGCAGCCAAATTAAGTCTATTCTATTCCAAACTGGGCAAGCACGTAGTCCATAAGCGTAAAACTAATGTAGTTAATGATGATGACCTCTTGTATCTCTTCCTCGACTTTCCTTGCCGATGCCTCTACAACTATCTCCTCCAGCGCCCTCTATGAGCTCCTGATCTCCTTGATCTTAATAAAGGTGTTGTTGGGGTTTTCCTAAATAGTCTTCCTTCTATTCTACTTCTTAGACTTCAGTTCTTAGCGTAAGCGGTAGTTCTAGGTCTGCAGGACTGCGATCGTAACTGTAACGGGCAAGGTAGTGTGTTGCAACTAGCTAGGCCTACTCTACGAAGACACAGAACATGAGGAAAAGGAAGAAAGAGAGGAAAGGCCTCGTGAGAGGCCCTCTTCCTTATGTACATGACCGCGTTCCTCCGATCGGAGGGAGACAGAGGGTTCCAGAGCCGCCGCGTGCCTCGTTAAGGTTTAGTGTTGTAGTCTATGTGTGCACATCAGCAATTCTGGGAACGGCTTCGTTCAGGGGTAGGGGATCGCCGGTGGGGCCCGGCGCCACGGCCGAGGGTCGCCGAGGCTACACCAGGGCTCAGCCCGTCACAGGAAGCTCTGGAAGAATTCCAGAGCCTTTTGTGAAGTGGAACTAACTAATACAATAATGGAATAGTACTGTTCTGAACCATTCTACGTGGTTCTGTTGACGTAGTGGCTGACGTGGCCACTGTGATGTTGTAGTTGATTCTATGGGGTAGTAGCCCTACTAGATTCAGGGGGTTCCACCCCCTTGAATTCCAGAAGGTTCGGAGTGCTCCAGGGGCCCTAGTTAAAACTGCACCTTCTTGGAATGCTATGCTATTCAATGGGCAAATATTAGCCGAAGCTGAGCTGGGGCTGATCTGGACTGATCAAACGGTGGCGAAGAGTCATGTGACTACGAGTAGGGGTGTTTGTCGATTTTAGGGTTGTTGTAACGAAAGGTGCGTCGGGTTGACGAGGATAGGGGGTTGCACTGCAGGATGGTGGAGTGTAGTGTTGGGGGTTGTGTAAGTGATCAATTGAAGCCTGCCTTCCTCGCTCTCTGGCTCCGCCAGAGAGCTCTTCTTATGAAACTATCGTGGGGTCTGTCTTACGTACTGGTGGTGGCTCAGTCTGACTGGCGCCCTGGCAGTGCTAGGCATCTAGTCAGCTCCGCTGACTAGAGGCCGGGGCTCCCCATTCCCACAGCCACGGCTCTGGGTGTTACAGTAGTGAAACAGAGTAAACCATGCCAAGTCCACTTTACATTCTCGTCTAGGAAGAACTAGATCAAAACGCAGCTACTTATCCATTGGTAAGAACACCTACAAGATTGTTAGAGCTTGTGGCCTCGGCTAGCAGGTCATCTTTGCCCTTATCATCAGTGCAACTTGCAGGCTTTTTCAGCCACGGAGTTTAACACCGCCGATATAGTGAGCCGCCGTCGTGATAGGAATTGCTATTGCAGTGAGGGGGTTGCTACGTCACCGACTTTTGTATAGTTTTAACCTTCTTTCACGGAAACTATAATTCAAAGACAAAAACACTTTATACATAAGGACTTGACTTACACTCAATAAGATCCTATAGTAAAAAGTCTTTCAGATGTTTATTCCATTAGTTACCTCCGCTCCATCGTCCCACTGCTAATATACCCCTTCTTTGTTTCCCTCGAGATTCTCTAGTAGCTACCTAACTCATTCGATCTCGAAACGTTCTAATTAAAGAAATTACATTATTTATATAAATTTGGGGCACATCCCATCCAGCTAATGAACGGATGCCTTTCCGCGCTTATCGATCTCCTGTTTAGGCAGCTGCTTCCCGTGACGCGTCTCCTTACTTTAAAAGTGAATTCCTTATTGTATTCGTAAGCTTACAAAGTAAGAGCATTAGTAACCAACATTCAGACTTTCTATAACTTTCTCCTTTGGCAATCCCGAATTATAGCGCGGAACCGTAATGATTCATAGCACACTATCTGGTTATCATTGTTGTAAAAGAAATGTCTGTAATGAAAGGTTGTTTGTTTGAGAAAAATAGACAATTCAGTCTGAGCGCAATGGGATCAGAGACAGTGTTAAAATGGTAAGGTTTTCTCTTTCTTGTTTAAGTGATGGAAACCGCGCCTTGGTGGTGGTGGTGGTGCGAGGACCTAAAATTGGGTCCTTGCAACTCCACGGCTATTTTAGACTGTAGCTGTCATAGGCTTAACCTGTGCCTTATCGCCTTATCGCCCCCACCATTCACTGCCAGCCCTCTGGGTATGCCCTGAGGGCTGGCCTCCCCACAGAACTGTTAGATCCTTTGTAGAACCACGAATATACTACGGTATCCAAAAGGTCACGTCAACACCGTGAAAGTAGCAACTATAGCCGTGGCAGCCCAGAACAGTAACCCCCTCGCTCAGTCTAGCTCAGCCCAAGGCGGCAGCTGCTCAGTAGTTCCGAAGAAGGAAAGGGAAATTCGTAGTGTCAATTTTAGGGCAGTGTACTAGCTGTTTTATAAGACGAATCTTGGATCACAAAATTCCCATGGGGCACCGTGGCCCCGACCCCCCAAAACCTGGCAGTTGAGAAAGCTACATTCGTAGCAGTTATGATGGGGAAATCCAGCAAAGTGAGGCAAAAGAGGTAATATTCGTGATGATGGAGAGCCCTCCATCGGCCACAGATATTAATATTTGTGGCCTTGCTATCTAATCTATGGCCTCCGTTCGGGTCTGTGCAAAGGTCCCCACTGGCACAGAGGCAGTGGGACTCTTCCGGTATCAAGTTACTGGTCAGAGGCAGATGACGCACGGGCCCGTTGACCAGAAACGGCTCACTGAGCACCTCTTCTGGGGACTGAGCAACCAACGCTCAGGGAAAAAAGGCAGTGCTCAGTTGCCGAGCACCTGCTCCGGGGACTGAGCAACATATGATTGGTCACGCGGTTTTCAACCGTTACTCCTTTGGTCTGTCTGCGTGTACAGGGGATTGGTCAGTCCGGGCCTGACCTTCTGAGGAGTTACCGAATCGTCGATCGTCACAATTGAACAACAGTAGGAGTAATTGCAGGACGTAAGCGCGAGACTTAGAGGACAGAGGCTGACTTAAGTCTCAAGCGGTCAGATAGGTAATGTGGAAATGCAATAGTAAAGTCAAGACTGCGAAAATGGGACCAATTCTGGGCTACTCGGCTAGAGTTGAAGCAATTTAGCATGCTGTGGCGCAGCCTGCCGAAAATAGTAATTAGGGTGAGCAAAGGTGAGCCAGCCTGGGATAATCCTGAGTAGGGATTAAGCTAAGCCAGAGCTAGGGTGGGCAATGTCACGTGCGCGAGGTACGAAAAAGGGAAGTTTCGCAGACCCAGGTTCGTCTTATACTATAATTATTATATCATCCTCTCCTTTCTTTCACAACATGTACATCGAAGTACAACCACCTCCCCACTGCCACTTCCTTTAACCCACCTCAGTTCACTCCCCAAGCTCCGCCGCCTTCAACTGCACCTCTACACACCCCCCCGGCGTTGTCGTAGGTTTCGCCATGTACAACACACTCCCACACATCAAAAATCTTTGCAGTCCATACGTGGCCGTCACGCAAGTCACGTTTTGCGTCCCCGGCTCAACCGAGCACGTCGCAGCCACCCAGGTGTATGCAGATGTGGAAATATAGGACGCGGTCGTCAAGAACACAACGCCGTAACTCGTAGTCGAGAGGCGGACAAAGAGTTCAAAGTTCGCGTTGGTGGTAAGAGACCACGTCGGGGCGAGGCTGAAAGGCGTGGGTGGACCTTGGCTGGCGGGGGCGATGCTGAGACTGTAGGCTGGAGAGCTGCCGCTGAGTTTTATGATGTTGCCGGCCCCGGAACCGGCTGCGATGAACAGGCTGCCGGTGGCGAGGGCGGTGGGGCTGCTGGTTGTGGTGGTAGTGGTGGTTGTTTCCGTTTCGGTGGTAAGGGTTTCGGTGACGGTTGTTTGGATCTGGGAGACGATGACGCTGGTGACGGCGATGGTGATGACGGTGCCGGAGGTTGATTGGGAGGTGTACGGGACTGTTGAGTAGACGACCTCTGTCGAGGGGGCCGCATATTCGGTGACGGTTCGGGGTTCGATGCAGGCGCAGGCGGAGGAGAACTCTGCCTGGTTGATGCAGTTCTCGGGTCCATCGAAGGGGACGGCTGAGGAGGAAGAAGCTGGAGCTGATGAAGATGCGACTGCGGAGGGGGAAATCCTGGATTTGCAGCCGCGACGTTTGAGGCCTCGCTTCTTGGCTGGAGCGATGCTGGTAGTGACAGCGGGCGGCAGCGTCGAGGTCAAGGTGTTGACGATCGTGGCGGAGTACTCGGTGGCTGTCTCGGAGACATACTCATAAAGGGTGGACGTTTCTTCCAGGGTCGAGTACTCGAAGGACGAGGAAATGAAGATGTCGATGTAAGTCGATGTGCTGATCTCGGTTGAGTAAATTGGGTCTGAGAGAATGGTGACGGTCGGCACAACGGGGAAGCCAAATGCAGCCTGGCAGGACGCGATGTAGGCTTGTAGAGAGCGGTCGACGTAGCCTGCCAGTTGGTTGATGCAGGGGCTGATGGTGCACTGTGGGTTGATGAGGTTGTAGTCGAAGGAGGCCATTTTGGAGGAATAAGTGACAATTGGTAAAACGAGTGACTGAGGTACGCGAAACGAGCGACTGCACTCCAAAAACGACTGGCAAACAAGAGCGAAAGGAAAGCAAAGAGGGGAGAAAATGCGGCGGCAAAAGCAGGTGGAAAAGGGCAGTCCCGAGGAATTGGCACCCGACCTCCCAGCTGAGTCTGATCGCGCTAGTCTGGTTCTAAGACCATTCAGCTGGGACCCGCCCTGTCCACAGTCCCGATTTGGAAAATGGATCTCAATAAATCCAGCCCGCTAGTGGTTACCAGGCCCGTGGTTTGTGGGGCCTCACGACTTGGCAATGAACTTGGCAACGAGCCAATGGGCCTCCCGGAGATAATACTCCTACCGGAGATAGAATTTCGAAGTCGGAAGGCCATGATGAGACGGAATAGACATTGGAAATAAAAGTATACTGAATGAGGCAGACTTGTACTCAGCTGGAGAGGTAGTAAATGGCGGAAAGATAAGGCAAGTGGCGTCACCCCTCTCAGGACGTATCGGAACTCACAAAAAGGGCAGGGCATGGACCACCCTTACCTCCTATCAACCCCAGGTATATAAGCCTCCTGCTCAGTGTGCCTTCTAAGGACATTGAAAGATGCGCCTATTCCAGTTGGTATGAGTAGCTCATTTGGTTGAAACGTCTGAGGTTTTCATGCCTCTTATGTGGATGACTCCCTTTCTGAAGTGCTGTGCTCAATTCCTCAATTCTTCTTTTTTTCCTTTTTTCCTTCCAAATTCCAGGAGACAGTAAGATTCTTGGTTGCCCATGGCACATCGGCAATATCCCATACCATGGCGAAGGGTGCATGAAATTAGCAATTGCCGATGCTACGACTATTCCCGTCACAAAGCATAGCGATGAAACAACAGCCTAGTTGTCTGAGAGGAATCTGGGCTCACAAATTCTCCTTTTTCGTTCACAGTTCTGAGCTAGGGTGAGCCGGGGGGAGCTGTTCCTGATTTGTTGTGAGCTTTGCCTGATTTTCCCCTGAGCTAGGATGATCCCATATGCTACCGCTGTACAGCCTTAGGCCCCGTTTGGTTCGACTTTTCTCACACACAAAATCGCCTCGGGGTGGCAAGAAGTTTGCTAATCGCACTTGGTAGGTACCACCCCTGGAGGATCGCCGTGCAAGGGCCTGACAAGCCAATCTGTGGATGCAAAATCGAATCTTTTGAAAATTTGGGTTCTGGTGGATTGGATATGTACAAAACTCTGCGCAAGGGGCCTGGTCGGCATGCCTGCGCCTGACAATATACCCTCCTCCCGACGTACCGTTATCCAATCCAAGTCGAACCAAGCAGGGCCCAAGCTAGAGGTATTTACTAAATAATAACTTAGCTTTTGTGACGGGGCTGGCGTTACATACGCTAATGCAGGGAACTGCTACAACTGCCCGCTACACCAAAAGGTATGTGCAAGTTGACTAACCGTTAGTCATCTTACTAGTTCCCACTTATTACCAACCCGTCACAGCTTTATCTTGGGCCGTGGTAAGTGATCCCAAAGAACCCAAAGGAAGCCAAACAGGCGTTTAGCGAGCCAGTTTAACCTAGGGAAACGGATATAACGAACCCAAGACCTTTCTCCAGGCGCAGGCGAAAGTCGCTCCAAAAGTGTACGTACCAATGAATTAGAAGGGGTAAAATCTTTCCAGTAGGCCTTCGTGCATTCCTTGATGGCCTTATAGGGTTTGCTGAACACTTACTATAACGCGCGGAATGTCTCTGACGGTAACATACCAGGCTTCTTTTATTCTGCAGCTGGGGGGCTGAAGGCGCCGCTGCGTTCGAGACCATAACTGGAACTTATATCCACCAGCCCGCATGGATACCTCCAAGCTCTTCGGTTGTTGAGTGAGTAACAAGATTCATCCCCATGTTCTCATGATAAAAGCCCTAACATGAGTTCTTCTTAGCACGATTGGAGCTGGTGATACCTGCAGGAATTCTCTACTCGCTCCTCGCTCACGGGTAAGACTGGTCATTATCCCAGACGCTCAACTTCTCTACCGAGCATGCTGGACGGAAGGTGTTCCAAGAGCGAGTTGCGGGTCTTGGGGCTCTGATGGGTTATGGCATGGGATATGATGAGCTACTGTGAAGTGGGACGATGGGGCTGAAGCTGCAAGTCAACGAGATTAACCCTAAGTACCTAGGTCTGTGGAAATCCCGCAGCGGAAGAAATAACTGCCGCTTTCACGGATTGTCTCCCACCACGAACTCCACACGGTATGCAGGGTATAGGGTCTAGACCGTGGGAGAACTTGTTTTAGCTGCCCTCGAGCAAGCCATGCCCATCCACTTCGCGCCGACATAAGCCACTTGAGATCAGAGAAAGCTGAAAAATGTCTGCCGGTGGTTGGATTGGCTGCAAGTTTGTCATCATGCATGTGATATCATGCCGGTAATGCTGCGTAGAACGCCATTGGCTGCCAGTTGGTAATAAGGTGGCAGTAAGCTGCCACGGTAGTTGTGTAGGCTGCTATAGATGCAATACTTATTCAATTGCTCGCAAATAAAGAACTTCTAAACTGTTTATATCTATACGAGCGAGGCAGTGTCTCTGACGTTCTCGTACTACCCCACAGAATCAACTACAACATCACAGTGGCCACGTCAGCTACTACGTCAACAGAACCACGTAGAATGGTTCAGAACAGTACTATCCCATTATTGTATTAGTTAGTTCCACTTCACAGAAGGCTCTTGAATTCTTCCAGAGCCTCCCACAGCCTATAATAGGCCCTCTTCTCTCCTGTATCTAATTCTAGTTAAGCAAGCAACTCTACTCAAATCTATTCATTGTATAAGGCACTGCCTTCCGGATCCTCTTGTTTCCAGCGTTAGTATTCGCTGTGACACTCTTATTTACAGTGGCACTGCCCTGTAATTTAGGCCTTTGTTTACTTCCTATAGTGCCTATGGCACTGTAGCCGGCTTGGACCAGTACAGCACTTCTTCCTCTGAGCCACAGCGCTGTACTATAGCCCTGTGGGTTCCTGAAGTTTAACATCCTTCAATTCCACCAAATTCCAGAGTGCATTGATTCTAACAACTCGGGGCTGAAGGTCGATGCGGTATATTCTTTGTCTTCGCAGCTGGCAACGACCAACCCGGACGTAGGGGTGTTATTGAGGCTTGATGCCACCAAAGGTCGAGATCGTCGCCAACAGTCTAAGGCTCTGTAGAGGGGGAGGGGGGAGAGGGGAGAATGGAGTTGATAAAGCAAGGTCTCATCATCACATCTTGCTTTATATAATATCTTTGATCCTAATAGTTGGGAAAGCCGAGCTGAATCTAATTTAAACCTTTTTGCATCTATGGATTTACTGGTAGAGTAGTGGCTTACAGGGGAGTATATCGGCACCACAACGAAAGGCCTAAGCTTTGCTGAGATGTCACACGGACATCACGTAACTACTAAGCATCGGGCTACCCACACCCTTTCGGCACCCCAGTCTCAGCCACACCCATCGCGCTTATCTCGGAAATTATCACAGCCAGTGGGCTGCGATCAGGGCCGCTACTAGAAGGCGCTAGCCAGGGCCATCACCAACTAAAGCGGTTAGGAAGCACTATTGGAGGAGTAAGGTCCCAAGATGGAAACTCGTGGAACCTTAACCCTCCGAAGCCCCCGTATATAGACCCGCGTTCTTCGCAACTCTCGGTTCTTGGAAGCAAGGACTTTCAAGGCTATAGACAATTATTATTGAATTGAACTGTTTTAGTGGCCTCAGGCCCATTTTGACGTTCCACGCCATCACCGTGTCACACGAGATAATTCAGAAGCCGTGTAGTATTCACCATTACAGTCAACCTCCCTGTTTCCGCAAGGATTCCAAACCGGCAAACCGCTTGCATTTTGAGGGTAGCTTGCACAAAAGGGGGCTACAGAGGGACCACTTTATCCAGCAATTGGTTCCAGGCTATAAAGACCACTATAACTAACCGAACGCAGTAGAAATAAGGCTATTTACAGGGCTAACCAGTTATCTAGAATCTTCTGCTTACGTGAGTCTACCACTACGGCTTCTAACTTTCACTAAGCTTGGCTATGGTGATGCTGGCAGTTGCTGACGGCTGGAAAGAAGGATTTGATGGTCGGTGACAGTTGATTTTGATCTGAATAATTGATATGAACGATAGAAAAAAGACTAGTTTGAACTGGGCCTTTTGAGGGCGAGAAAAGAGGGAGTGATTGCCAGTATAAGAGCGTTAAGGGCTGCTTTAGCCCTATATCTATCTACAGGAGATTTTTGGTAATGTCTGTAGGTATTACTTAAAGTCACTTCCGCACTTGGTGCAGAATGCCTCTCCTCCTTAAGCACCCGACTTGCGGCTATAAGTGTTAAGGCCGCGATAGCTCCTTAGTATACTTCTTTCTTAAGGAGGGCGAGGAACTTAAGATAGGGAAGTTTCCTTAGCTGCGCAGCATTAACGACTAAAAGTCCCTAGACGACCTGGATTAGCCGACCCTTTACAGAATCTGTCTACAGCTCGATTTTCGCTACCTAATAAGAGTAGTAAAGCTTCACAGGATACACTTTAGATCTTATAAATAAGTCTAGGCTAGATGCAGTAACTGTAACTTCTGTCACCTTGTTCTTAACAACTTGTACGTCGCTCCGTTATTTCGGCAGTATAGCATTACCTTAACCGATAATGTTTTCATTTCCCTATCGAAGGGTAGCGATAAAAAGAACTAGAGGAACAAATAGAGCAGTTAGGGTCTTAATAGCGAAAAGATTACCTTAGATATTACAATTAATAGGCTTGCCCTTAGTAAGCCTATAAGTATTATCTTCAGTGTAATATTTGGTATTATACAGGTAATCCGGGTTAGGTATAGTGATAAGGTATCTAAGGAGTTAGCTTTAATGTCTTTAGGGAGGTTAATCGATTCCCGATATAACGTAAAAGTTATCTAAATATAGTTAAGAGAATGCCTTAGGGAAAAATTAAAGCTATTAGATAAACGGGACAACTTGCTTAACTTCGTTAAGAGGCTAATTAACGTTATAAAGAAATGCATTATTAAGGTCCGCGTGGGTAAGGTGTTGTAAATATAGCTAACTGCCTTGTTTATCGCGTTAAGTTACGTCTGGGGTAAGGCTAGGTAGTAGCTAACTCTTACTAAGTCGATACACGATGCGCTGCATACGTATAACGGGCTCTTACACGCTCTTGTGTCTAAGACAGTTAAAGACGTAATACGGCTTTATTAAGACGTAAGGACGCGTTACCTCTGGGTTAACACGTTATGTATTATCTAGGACGATAATGGTTTAGTTAAGATAAAGTAGATTAAGTACCTGCATTATATTTACTGCAGCGTGTGGTTTACTATTGTGGTAGCGTTAAGCGATAACGCTAACGTTAGCCTCTTAAGTGTTGATCTGTACTTAAGCTTGCAGCGGTAGGCCGGTGTTGCGATCTAGGGCTTTAAGTTAGTTAAGCAGCTGCTTAGACTGGATAATAAGCTCTTTCAGACACATTAAAACACGTAAGTGTGGACGTTTTAGGAGTTTTTGCTGTTGCCACGCCGCCTTATCTTTACCGACTAGGTTATCTACTTCTTATATCTATATAATATATAGTTTAAGGATATCGTTAACCCCCTGTATATGCTTAAGCTAACTTATACTGGTAACTTAGAGCAGTTAAGCCTTAGTTTCCAGCTTACTAATAAGTTAAACTAGACTATCTACATTAATTTCGTCTTAAGCTACTATTACGACCTGCACCCGATATAGGCCTCGAGAGGACTAGTGCGGGTTAAGACAGAACGTATAGCAGGACGCTAACAGGTAGGGGGCGTTCTGAAGACAGCTTATTAAGTTAATACTCCTAAATGGGGGTTTAATGTTACTGTAAGTTACTGTTACTATAATGCATAAAGGTGAGTTTGAACAGTATAATATAAATGAATTATTAAATATTAGTATGAGGAACTAGAGTTCCTTACAGTAGTTATAGACATAACTGTAGCTATCTATACTAACTAACTAAGAGGTACCTTATACCTTAATCACTGTGCTCTCGCAAGAAGGCAGTGAGCAGAGTGATCACCTTTTGTAGTTACTTACCTTAATCACTATGTCTTGGTGAGATCAGAGTGAGCAAGCATCGACTGGTTATAGGGGCTTCGGGTCTTTACACCCCTGGCCCAGTGCGCAGTATCGTGCGTACTGCCTTCCTGCACTGTTCCTTCTGCGGGGGATTTGTCGGGCCGCCTCGGCCTAAGTGACGGCCTGCAAGGTCGTCACACTGTGCGGATCCACGAAGCTAGTGGCTTCGTGGGTGCGCGGATCTACGGAGCCAGCCGCAGAGCGGCTGCGTGGATCTAGCCACACTGTTCCAGCCACACTGGCCGGGTTAGGGTTGTGAAAACCCAACAAGTTTTAAGCGTTTTCTCTTAAAGTGTAATGTTTAGGTTATAAATCGCGGTTACTATTTCCTATCGTTTCCTAATAAGCTTATAGATTATTATAATTCTCAGCTTAATATGTAGATTTATTATGTTAAAAGTAGTTAGATCGATTAGGTCTTAGATCCCTTAGTTTATTACATAATATTTAAAGGTCTTAATCCAGTTGGGCTAGTCTTATAAGCTCTTAAGCTTCTAGTTATTAGCTAAGATACTGTTATAAAGTGCGGTCTTTTCAGCTATAACGAGCTAAATTAGTATATTAGCGAATAAGTTTAGATTTATTAGGTTATAAAGGATTTTACGCATTATTAAAGGTTTTGCGGAGGTCGCTGCTTATAAGCGTCTTAAGTGCTTTGTTCTACACTTTGCTCAGTTAGATAGAGCCGGGCTTACGACTGTGGAACGGTTCACTAAAGGTACGGAGCTTATGAGAGCAGTGGAAGTGCAGTTGTAAAGTGACTTAATTAAGTAGAAAGGGTAGGAGCGAAGCTCCCAAACTAAATACAAAAGAGAGCTCCCTGTGTGTAAGGAGAGCACATGACGAAAGGCTCCTGCGCTCCAGCCTAGCCTGGAGCGGTAAGGCGCCTGCGCGCCTGAGCGCTAATAACTGCCACTGCAGTTCGACAGATCCGCTGTTAGTAAAGAGTCCTACCAGCTTCTTAGAGATACCGGAGCGTACTCCTTTGTGGATATTGGATACTTAGTGTAATTCTAACTGGGAAGGGGATAGCTTGCATACCAAATATCCCAGCCTTAGGTTGGAAGACCTCCACTATGTTAGCGATGAAAGTGTAATATTTCCAGGGCTCTATGTGTGGAAGGAAACGGTTAGGTAGTAAAGAAGATGATAAGTGGAAGGGGGCTATTAGACGTATAGTGCTATATACTAGGATACTTATAGTCTAGAAGAGTGATATGATTTGCGTTACTGCTAAATCCTCTGTGGTGGGGTTTGTGTAGCCTCTAGCTTGAATGAAGGACGTCGAGATGTTTGACTAGTGCTTGGTTCTGGCGGTTGGTGAAGACAAAGTCTGTTCTGCCAGATAATTTGGTAAGAAGTGGTATTCCAGTATCGAGACTTATGAGGTCGAAAAATCCCTTTGCAGTAATCTTGTCTTGGAATCCAGTAATGTAGTCCCCTAAAGCAATGCAGCTGAGCCCTGAGGTAAATGTCGTCGTATTATACGTGACAGCTCTGGCCGCCGAGCGGCATTAACTACCTATTCTTATGTATAAACAACAATCCAAAATGGGGCCCAATCTCTAAATACTGTCTCCAAAAGTCTTCGTCGTTCTCGGCCGCTTGCTTCTTGATATCCTCGTCCAGCACAGCTGTCCTCCACTCCAAGGCCTCCTGCAAGCCCGCTTTCTTCGCAGCTTCTTCGTAAACCTCCTTTCCTAGCTGGTAATTTACAAAACTCACGCCCTCGCCTCCATCCTTGCCCTTGGCCTGCACCCTTGCCTTCCACCCCAGCATCCGCCCCTCTTCTTCAAGCCTCTCAAACAGCCTCACCGTAATTGACCAACTGTCCCACCGCCTCTGCACTAAAGCATCGTACCTATCCTTCAGCTCTTCCATCTCTGTTAATCCCATCGCCTCCGGCAAAATCCCCACAAAAACGCCCCCAAGCTTCAGATTGCTCAAGATCGTTTCAAACATCTTGCGCACCTCCTCCGTCGTCCCGGCATAGTTGAGCAGCCACATTCCCGTCACGAGATCAAACCCAGCGTCTCCATCCACCTTTCCTAGCGTCGCCGCATCTCCCACCTCAAACCGCAGCCTCTTCCGGATCTCCTCGGGCGACGTCTCCCGCTGGCGTTCCGCGACGGCGATCATGGCCGACGAGATGTCAACCCCAATGACGGACGAGGCGCCCCATTCTAGCAGTAGGCGCGAGTAGTGGCCAGCGCCGCACGCGAGGTCGAGCACACGGGCACCGGCGACGTACGGTGCAACTGCGGCGCGTAAGTTGGCCGTCTCGACGCGCACGGGTGGGAGGGTTTTGAAATAAACGTAGGCGGAGGCAATGGCATCGTATTGAGGGCTTGTCATCTTGGGCAGAGTTTATGTATCTCGATCGTGAATGATGATAAAAGGACTGATATCAGTGAGGAGCAACCTGCGTGCGCGAATGTTATTATTTACAAAACTAGACCTCTCCGGGGAAAGTGGGATGCTAGAAGGAAAGATGCAGTTGGGGGAAGGGGGGGTGCTTGAGAGGGCATCTCGGGAATAAGATGCCGTACCGTAAGCCGTAATGTCGGTGCAATCATCTTCCGGATGCAACCTCGCAGCAGAATATATTTTCCTCGCTTCGGCGTCTTTGCATTTCCACTTGCGGCGTATCCTCTCGCGTCCAATCTCTCTAGGTAGACAAATAAATAACGCCCATTTTTGGTCAATAAAAAGCCATAGAATCCACTCGGGTTCATCATATATATCATAACAGATATGACGAGAGGTGAAATCCTCACAAACAAACTAGCGAAGTGAAGACACACTAATCGATTGACTGGCTTTCCCCCCAAACCCAATTGCACAACATTCGCAGGCTGAATGCAGAACTGTGTCGAGTGATCGGCGAGGGGATTAGGGATTTTGAGACGATTTGGAACTAGTAGAAGGTGGGTGGCCTCTTCTGACTTCATAGTGGGTTGGGATATTGGGATAAGGGCAGGGTTGGGGCTAGGTATTATCATTCACGTATTGTTGTATGCACTTCACCACTGTAACTAGCGTTCTGTCATGGAATGATGCTTCACTCATTTCTTTCTCAGTTGAACCCTTGCCCTCAGTAATCAGGAAAAGTGTGTTTTAGGGCCTAGAGCCATACTGTATGCTTGGCACTTCCACGCCAGCCTCCTTCCATATCTTCACGTAGCAACTCCCTTCATGGCAAGAATGGGCACCACCTCTTGCCCCTTTCTTCGTACTGCTCCGCTTTCATTATTTCCACGCGCAGTCTAGTCCAATCGTCATCCGAGGACAGCCATCTAGTACTTATAGCACAGAGTTCCGCCCTTGACGTCCATGTAATCCCTCACGACGGCGTCCGCGGCTAGTCCAGCCATGGGCATCTTGTCGTTGAGCGAGACCTGCGTTTCGTAGTCAAGGCGAAGCCCATTATACTCCATGGTCCTCGTCTGCGGAGCCTTTTGCTGCCAGAGCCACCAGAGTCTATCGACCTGGGTGTGGTGGAGAAAGAACAATGGATCTGCCCACCGTACAACGTTAGCAAAACCCTAGTTGACTAATCTTCCTCCAGAACAGGCGACTCACCGTTTGGAGAGGCGTTCTGAAATCCCATATCTCCAAATCCGAACCCAACACCGCGGTGGACGCCCCCGTGCGGACCGCCTTCAAGATCTCGTCTAAAGTCATCGAAGACGGTATTCGCAGTAACCTCAGCTACTCTGGCAGGCGTGTAACTCGCGTTTCCCATGTCGATCACGTTCGACAAGGGGTCGTCCTTGTACCACTCGCGGCTCAGGCAATGGGGGAAGACGTCAAAGTTGAAATATACCGGCCGGTAGTTTTTAAAGGGCCCGTCAGTCACGCATCGTCTGCCATCCTTGTCGGGGGTGGCTGCGCCATTGCCGCCGAAGCCGGTGACGGGGTCCCAGACGGAAGCCTTGGTGGGGTTCGACGAATCGGCCGCCCAGTCCCAGTACATGGCTGTTCCCGTGTAGCCGCAGTCGCGCAGCGCTTTCTCATACACGGTGATAAAGTAGCGATGCCAAGGCAGAAAACCGGCAAAATCGTGGATTTGCGGGAACAACTTGGCATGCACAAAAGCGAAATCGTCGTGCAAAGTCGAATTTCCGTTGTTGAGACGAGACGGCTTCTTCGTCACGCACACAGCGGCATTGAGGTACGCCGTCTTCTCAGCCGTGGTTGCCTTGGCCCAGGACTTGCGCAGCTTGGGCGAGGTGCACGTAGCCCTAGGCGCGGGTGAACGCGGCGGGCCTGGGATGGCAAGAGCGGCCCCTGCCAAGGCGGCGAGGTAGAGAAACTTCATAGCGAGAGACTTCAGCGAAGGGTGTGGAGCGAAGGACTGGGGGTGGGATAGTTGGGGAGGTGGATTTTCTTTCCTCGAAACGGAAGGAAAAGAGCCAACTTCTTATACACCTCTGGTGACCTGAAATTTGTGTTAGGTTCTCGCGCAAGCGCGTGAGGCTAAGTCTCCCCACCCGTTCACCAGATCCTTCCCCATCCGAACCAGCGTTCAGGATCTAGACAGATTCCTGCACCTGCCCGCCAATCAGTCAGCAGCGTGGGATCCAGAAACCCGGTTTGTGAACGGTGCGCATATCATCATCTGCTCAGCTTGTCGCTGATGGTACCTTGCAGCTTGCCCCGGACCGAAAGCCGAAGGAAAAAACGCGCTATCGTTTCCGCTACCTGCACCGACCCAGTGTCTTGTACTGATTACGTCCAATCGAAATCCTCGCCGTGTGCATGGGGCTGGTGTGTCAGCCCTGCGCACGAGCGCGAGGGTGCAGTCTACGGCACAGTCACGAGGCGAGAGTGCAGCGCCCCCACCCGCCCGCGGCGCGCGCACAGGGACAAAAGTCCTTCATTTTGAGGTGGAGTAATGGTAAGCGTGCGGCGTGGCAAAAGGACGGGACTGGAATCGAAGTTGGCTCTATTCTTGGAGCGAACCGTGCTGTGTGTAGGGCAAGGCGTTGTTCACAACATACGGATCGACGGGCCCTAACCCGAAGCTACAGTCAGCCCCCTTAATGCCTTGCACCCTTCTGTCTTGGGTCCGTAATACCGATACCCTCCCATTCCGGTGACATTCTAGCGTCATTAACAGCAGCGGGCTTGGACATTGCATGAATGCATGCTGTCCCCAAGAGTGGTGTAATGCCAGCAACCGAAAATGCATGCGTTCTGGGCGAAGGATGGGGGCCGGCCAGAAGGACAGTACTGGCCCGAAGAAATGTCGCAGGTGGATTCCACCATAGAGTGTCTCCAGCTTGTGGTGCCCAATTTGCTGTCTCTCCTGACTGAGATCCTTGAAAATGTCTGCCTCTTCATGGTACCGCCGCTGAAGTACCGACTGTACGTCTTCTCCTAGAGGCTTGCAGTTCTTTTCCCTTCCAACTCTAGTAGCAGTGTGATATCGATCAAGTGTCAACAAGAGTAGCTACTCGCCATTGCCAAGACGCCGCCTCACTTTCTCGACCCCGCACACCATTTTGAGCTAGCGGGTTTTCAACGCAAACACGCGTGCAGAGCGATGGATTCCGCCGCAGTCTCAGAGCCAAAGCGGCCGACCATCACCCATACCCGAGTCCGCTGATCAGTGCTTAAAATCATTTCAACAGTGCCTCTTTCGCGCATCATCCGTCCACCCCCGGGAGCTTTCCATGGTAGAAGACCAGCTTGCGAGATTCTCCACCTGGGCTGCGGCGATTGGAGTCTCGCCACTGGACGAGCATCTATAAACCACCGTCTCCGGTATGCCCCGGAGGTGCAAAGCGTCGTCAACGGCTTGCTAGAGTCTCTGGACTACCGCATTCGAAATTGTAAGCCTCAACTCATCCCTACCCCCAAAAAGCTGCATGCATGGACATGTCCGTCTGATAATGCCACACAGGATCAGATGTCCTCCGCGGCTTTGTCGAGTCCGAGTCGCCAGTGACGAAGGCCCTGAGTGCCTCTGATGAAATGTTAGCAAATTTGTTTGAGAGAAAGTGGCGACCGAGATCAGCTTTCTCAACAAGGTCTCCAACACAATTCGCAGAGCAAGCAATGAGGTTCAGATTCTCAAAGCGAGCAGCTTTCAAATCAAAGACGACGAGGGCAACGACATGGAGCCACTCCTGCTCACTCACTTCGAACATTACATTGGCGGCCGGTTCCCCAATATCAACAACACCATCCAACGAGATTCGCTCACGCAATGCTCCTCTGACGCAAACGCATTCTGTACAGGAGACATCGCCAAGGAAACTCGGCGACACAGCTGCAGGACGTTGCCTTTAAGACAACCGTTATGTTGCCGGCTGCTCAGCCGGTATTTCAGTCAGTAGCCCAAGGGGTATCACAGCAGGACGGCGCTCAAGTTACCGCCGTAGCAGCGACTGGGATTGCACCTTCCCAGATCAAAAGCGCAGCGACGTTATTCCAGGACAGGTTTAAGATGGCTGCATCCCGTCCGTCCATTGTTTCAGCCAGTAAAACAATTGCCTTGGACAACCATGAAGCTCTGAGTTTCCCACCTGCTCCTGGCTTCGCTGCCAAGCAAGGACACCAACGGCTCAAGTCGCAGTTACTCGCTGCCAACCGGAGTACTTTTGGTTAGTCATCCAAGTCACTGGGCTGCCTGGACACGCCAATAAGTCTAGTTATCTCTGACATCAAAGGCAGACATAGAAGCCATTTTGGACTCGGACCTCCAGGCAATAGGAGAGATCACCTATCGCTATTATCTTCACGCTCTCCCAGCCCAAAAGGTTTTCGACGAGCGACAATGGCAGTGAGTATAGATTTATTTTAACAGTCAAACTCCGAAATCAGCCCGACTATCTCAGTTTAATTATATGGAGTTGTGGACACCAATTTGCAGAGGTTGTTAGCTTGGCAATGGACCCTTCTGAAGGCTAGAGATTCTAGAGTTTTTTTTGGGTGGGGGGGG
>Ga0247758_1000383_pt1 | contig 39330 bp, 31 predicted proteins | sample UWRJL156409C4_FD_180950 | JGI IMG/M metagenome (GOLD analysis project Ga0247758, IMG submission 180950) | Plant litter microbial communities from Arlington Agricultural Research Station in Wisconsin, United States - UWRJ-L156-409C-4 | ecosystem: Environmental > Terrestrial > Plant litter >...
GTTCTTGGGGGGCGCGGGGCTGGGCCTCACTGGCCTTAACCCGGGTTCGGCTTGGCAGCATATCGGAGGAACCTTATAAAGTTAATTATAGGGGTGTATCATCACGTTTTGCCGCTTACTTGTGCTGCAAAACGCCGCTGTTATCAACAAGTACATTGTACCAGGGTATGCAGCAGCATTTGCCAGGACAACGGCCTGTTTCAAGCGACATCTCGGCGGCTTGTGTTCTGATGGTGTACGAGCCGTCTTCAGCTTCCCCACCCGTGCTAGCCACAGGGGCGCCAACGTTGCTTCGACCTATATGGGCACGACTGCGGGAATGCTGTTATGTACATTCCGCAGTAGTTACAGCTCCCGTCAGCGCGGCAATATCCATGGCGCGGGCTTCAGCCCATGTGCCAAGAAGAGATGCGGTTCGCATGCCACCACACCATTAGATCCGAAAGGACTATTGAATGACCAAACACGGCAGAGGTGCGCTTTGCGTCAAATCTCAGGGGCACCATCACTGCTCGGCACATAGGGGGGGGTTGATGTTGGCCAGTTCAGCCTTGGATGCTGAACTTATCAGCTCTCCCTCCTGGGTTCAACTTAGGAGTTCAATCCATCCCCGCCTCGCTTCGAAATAGACATCCGCCGGCTCACGTTTGGCGCTGGAGCGAACCCTAGACTACGGGTTGCCTGGTTCCACATGCAAACAACGACTGACACCACGCATGCTGCGAGACTATACCAGCTCTTCGGTAAATAGTGCCACGGTGCATTGCTTGACATCATATGGGGTTATCTTTGCAGGATGTAGTACAGACGTTACCGTTGTCCGATGCTGTCCTGACGACAGTTTATAACCATGTTCGGCTTCTCGTCCCCTGACAAATGCTATTGCCGAGCACAAGAAACGCTCGCATGGTGCGCAAGCCATTTGTCAGTCGTGAGTAATGAGGGTATGAAGATAGGATCCGCGTTCTATGGGAACCCAAGACTTTGACGTGCCGCAGCTGCCCTGTTGCGTTTCCCTATCGGCCCCGTCCCGCCCCGCGAAGGGGAAGAGAGAGGCTTGGCAAGCACCTAAGATCTCTGAGTCCCCAGCGCCATCCCCAGATTGTGCACCGGCAGTTATTCCGAATAACAAGTCACAGCCCTGCCATTCCCGTATTTCGAGATTTCTCACCGTTGTCGCCGCTCCTTCCGGACATCCAAGCGAAGCCTCGTTGCCATTGCCTTCACGCCCATTGGGCGGTCAAGAGGTCTAACCCAGAGGTCCACGGCAATCACCGACGCTGCCCTGCCCTGCCTTCACTAACGCTGCGCCAGAGGCTATCCTTGGCGATTGACCCTGCGGATGCCGGCGGCTTACCGGGCGCCCCAAGCCCGACGACTGCATCGTGCAAGTCTCCCAGTGGTTGTTCTCTCACTTTCATCATATCTTGGCTGCCGACGACCAGTAACCGGAGCCATCGCAACCACGTCCCGCGAAAGGACCGTAAGGGCCTAGAAAAGCCCATGAGGCTCCGCTCTTCGCCGCCAGTTTGATCGCCATTGGGCCATCACACCGACTATTTGAAGGGTGTGTGGATCTGCCTGCCTCCTCCCCCAAAAAAAACCACCGAACCGGCCTCCCTCCTGTGCGCCGTTTCCCCCACGTCCCTGCTCCGGTGTCCGTCCCTCCCCTCCGGCCGTCGTTGCGCTCGTTAAGGGAGTCTCGAAACGCCGAGACATGTACGCCAACTGTGCGTTACGCGTCATCACCGCCCTGCTGGCCCTATCCCATCCCGTCAACCGCGAAGGGTGGGCCGTTCCGACTTTCCCTGCCTCCTCCGGCTGTCACTTACATGCCCACTCTACTGACGCACCATTGACAGACGGCCCCCGAAGCCCCGATGTCGAGTTTCGGGCCCGAAGGTGTTCTCTCTCAGGCCCAACGAATGGATTTTCGACGATAACGTTTCAAGTGAAAGCGTTGCATATTCGAGGATACCTAGACTGGGTGACCAGCTAATTCTGCATATTTCAACCATTCGTTGTACGAATGTACCGGTACGGCGGACGAAAGTCACCTTTCGGCATGAAAATCCCCCATGGCTACTCACGTGGGCCTGGAGATCGCCTCCCGAAACATGGACACTAAAACGACAAACGGGCACCTTGCCGAACCGGAGATTTTCTATGTTTGTTTGTAATCTCAGAAATCGAGGCATAAAATCAGTAACAGAGTAATAGACGAAGCGTAAGAGTTTCTGTAACAGATTCCGATATAATTAGCAGGTCGGAGAAATCTATATACCTAATCTATCATCGAAGTAGTCGTCAGACTATCTATTAGAACCAGTCCCAAGCCTCGCATTCCGAGTGGCTCGCAGGCACCGCGACGTCAAACACCAAGCCAAACTCCGTTCGCACCACGCTAGACACCCTTTGGTCAACAGGATGGCCTGCTTTCCAAGCCCTTTTTCCCTCTGAGACATTCCCGTAGAGTGTTTTGACACCCAGTTGTATCCGTAACTAATCGCGAAAATCATTTCTTATCCTGCTCGACGGCATTGCTCAAAAGTGCCCCGGCGTAAACCCCAGGCCCAGAGAAGAGAAAACCCGCTGCTCCATCACACCTCTGACTGCGCCTCTTCGAACGCTTGCGCGTCTCTAGCAACAGTGTGGACAAACACAGAAATCTAGACCGGAATCTGGAACCCATGACCCTCAAGTAGGCTGCTCGACGCAACGAAACTGAATCCCCCGAACACGTCATCCTTGCCGTCCTTAGAGTCGGCAGCGCTCCACGGATCGTCGAATCGGCTCACCACCGGGCTAAGGCTCAACTCGGTGAACTCGGGCGCGAAATTCTCAGCCAACTCGGGGTCAGTGATCATCGGCTGGATCGGCGGCTCGAGCTCACGCGCTTCCAGCTTGACCCAGTCGATCTTGCGGAAGAAGCGATGCTTTTTGATCGTGATCAAATCCTTGGGCATGTTAGAACCAAGTCGCTTGGTGGGGTCCTTCCGTAGCAGGCGGGTCAACAAGTCCTTAGCGTCCGGGCCGAGGAAGTACGGTATAACTATCTTTTGCTTGACAATGTTCTCCTGGATCTTGGCGTGGTTCTGTCCTCGGAACGGAGGGTTGCCTGTCATCAGGTCGTAGCCGAGTGCGCCAAATGACCACCAGTCTACAGCTTTGCCGTACTTCTTGCCTAGAATGATCTCGGGTGCCATGTACTCGACGGTGCCAAGAATCGACTTGCACTCGTCTGAGGGGTCGACGGCAACCTTGGACAGGCCGAAGTCGGTTAGAAGCAGGTGCCCCTCCGCGTCCAGGAGGCAGTTCTCGGGCTTGAGGTCGCGGTAGACGACGCCCAGTGTTTCGTGCAGGTGGGACAATGCAACCACCATCTCAGCCATGTAGAATGCAGCTGTCTGCTCGGGAAACATCCGCTCCGTGCTGAGATGGGTGAAGAGTTCGCCGCCTTGGCCGTACTCGAGAATCAAGTACAGTTTCTCCTGGTCCTGAAAAGCGTAGAACAGCTTGACTACGAAAGGGTGGCGGTTGACGCTCTCAAGGATCTGGCGTTCCGTTTTGGTCTGCTCGACCAGCTTTTTGTGCACGACCAGAGAAGCTTTCTTGAACTGCTTCTGGGCGAAGAGCCGGCCCGTACTGCGTTGCTTGACCAGGAGGACAGTCCCATATGTCCCTTTTCCAAGGCACCGAAGATGCTCAAAGTCGTCTGCTGTCATTTTCTGGCGCGAGCAAACCACATTGACGTTATCCAAGAGGACGCTCTCGTCGATACCCGGGCCGTCGCAGACAAAGTCATTTTCGAGCTCTATCTCGTAGCTGGTCGTCGCCTCGGAAGCAGTCTCGTCTCCACTGCCGCTGTTACTATTCCTGTGACTGTTGCTCCGCAAAGCCATCCGACTAGGGCGACGACTGCGGCTAGCCGGAGTCTCGCTGCCGCGGGTCATGGAGCTGGCACGTGAGGAAAATGCGGTGGTGTCATGGGCGAGGCTCAGGGGCTCCAGCTGCATGCGTAGCTTGCCGATACCACTGATGCCAGGCGACGTGACCGGCTTGAGAACAGGGCTGCAGTTTGCGCTGACAACATCGCCAACGATGTGCGGCGGCTTGTGGGCCCGCTTGACTGGGGTCTTTCCGCGAAACTGAGGGGTCGAGGGGAAATCCGAAATATCACCCTCGTCACCAGAAGCAGTGGGAGTTCCGTTGAAGCCGCGCACCGTCTTGAGCGCGGGGGTCGCTTTGGGGATCATTGTTCCGTCGGGGTCGAGGTGTTAGGGCTAGGGCCCTTATTCATATGTGTTGCTAAAGAAGTTCAAAATGATAGATGCGCGAGAGTCGATTCTCGGCCCCCGAAGATCGAGTCGTCTGTCGAAAATATACGCCTCGCGCAGTGTACGGGAGCGTTGCGCTCAAGGCTCGCCGCGTCGTCGCTGAGCGTCGGCTCGGGGCTCAATGTGGCTGTTTCGGCAAGGTCCCTGGTTGTGAGAAGTCGCACGCATCTGGAATTTGAAGAATGAAGAAGAGTTGTCGTCGTGGTTCGTCTGGGTATGCATTGATGAGATGTCTCGTTGTCGGATTCACTTGGTGTTGGCAAAGAAAAGAGTTTCCTCTGTCAGGCAAGGGAGATCAGAGGAGAAAGAGGGACTCTCGAAAATTCACCAGGACCTGCCAAATGTTCACATGCCCAGTTTTTCTCCAGCAGGCGGCCAATCAGCGAGGGCACTTTAGCCTAGGGGGTAGCCCTGTCAGCCCCATCGCCCCATCGCCGCCTGAAAGCGGGCTGGGCGGCAGCGGGTCCCGTAAGCAAGGTTTTGGTTCTGGGGAAGCTGCGGATGCTCCACTTCCGTGAATAATCCTTCGCAGCAACTTCAATCCCTCAAGTGAAGGTCCATGTTCCATGTTTCTCAAACTAAAAAGCGGATAGGGACCCGAAACTTCAGAAAATGGTTATTGCATATATTGACGCGGTATCACAGCACCATGGCCATGATGGGAGGTGGAAAATAAGCTAGTTGAGGCTTAGGTGGCGCCTGGTCTGACTGTAGACCAACCAGCTATGCGTTCTTCAGATCTTCACAGTAAACTTGGTGACTTTGGTCCATAGTGCCGCTTTGCCAGGACTTGGTGTACATAGTCTGTAATGTAGATTAATCTATTTATGCGTACAAGTATGTTACCTCCACATAATAGATTGGAAGGGAAACCTAGGCAGCTCGTAAGTTGTTACTCGCTTGCGTGTGGATTTGATATCCAGGGTTAGGGCCCAATGTGCTTGACCCTCTCTCGATTCAAAAAAACTGCGCCAAGCCAAGCGGCTGTATGCAACACAACCTCAGCCTTCGCCCTCGAACCAAGCTTGACTCAGTTTCTATCAAACGGCCAACCACTAGTTCGACGCAGCAGAAACAGCACTTTGTCGCAATCATGATGCACCCGTCGCGCCGGGCGTATGTGGAGGAAGCTGACACCGAGGTAAGTTCCAAATCGCCAGTCTCAACATCTGGATCGCAGCAGCTCAACAGCACAGACAGAGGCCAAGCTGACCCGCGCCGTCGCTTGCAGGACCGTGGAGGCATCGACCTAGACTCAGTTCGTAAGTTCCACATTCCGGTGTTCAGACTTTATGGTGCAGTCCCTGACACAGGCTACAGCCCTCGACCGCGACTATGAGATTCCCGGAGCTGGAGCCGGCATGGCGCCTGAGAAGGCGTCCGCGCTTCTCTCCCAATTTGAACGACGACGACTGGCAGCAACCATAGCTGTCCCTACCGATGATGGCAGAGTACGGAGTAGGCTCCGAGAGCTAGGCGAGCCCGTCACTCTCTTCGGCGAGGGCCTTGTCGACAGGCGCGATCGGCTCCGAGAGCTCCTCACCGAGAAGGCGCAAAACTCAGGCCAAGACAAGGTAGATGTCGACATGAAAGATGCTGCGTCAGAGGATGGAGCCGAGGAGCAAGAGGAGGAATTCTACTCGAGGGGTGGGCCAGAGCTCCTTGAGGCTAGGATACAGATCGCCCAATATTCGATCCCTCGAGCGAAGAAACGGATCGACTTCCAGAAAAAAGAGGCAACGATTCCTTTACGGACACACATCAAATTCCGAAAAGAACTCAAGGAGCGTCTCAAGGCCTTTGAACTTCAGGGCAGTCAGACAGCGGGAGACCGCCATGTCAGCATGACAAGGTTCTCGCCCAACGGCCAGATGATTGCGACAGGCAATTGGGGTGGTCAAGTGAAACTCATCGAGATCCCCAGTCTGGAGCACAAGCAGACGCTGAGGGGACATACTGGTAAAGTGAGCGGTATTGCGTGGAGACCTGGATCTACGCTGCCAGACCACAATGTGTCTCCCGATACCGTCAATCTCGCATCTGGAGGTGCTGAAGGCCAGGTTCATCTCTGGTCGCTGACGCAGGATACGCCAATCGCGACGCTGTCGGGTCACTCCCAGCGCGTATGCCGCGTTGAATTTCATCCTTCAGGAAAATATGTAGCCTCTGCTTCTGAGGATACTTCCTGGAGATTGTGGGACGTTGAGACGACAACAGAACTGCTTCTCCAGGAAGGCCATTCGCGTGGAGTCTACACTGTCAGCTTCAACACCGATGGCTCTCTCCTTGCCAGCGCGGGACTGGACAGTATCGGCCGAATCTGGGACCTGCGCTCGGGACGAACTGTTATGATACTCGATGGCCACCTGGATGGCCATATCAAACCTATCTACGGTCTGGATTGGGGTTCGGATGGCCACCGGGTTCTGACAGCCTCGGCCGATGGGTGGGTCAAATGCTGGGACGTCAGGAAGGTCCAGAGGTCTGGGGGTGTAGGCGCTCATTCAAGCGCAGTTGCCGACGTGAGGTGGTTCAAAGGGCTAGACGACCCCCTGCTGGGCGTCCCGCCCGGCGAGGACGACAAGGAGATGCAGCTGCCAAAGAAGTCGGGCACATTCTTTGTTTCAGCAGGCTTCGACCACAAAGTCAACTTATTTTCGGCAGACGACTGGGCGCTTGTCCAGTCCCTAAGCGGCCACACGGGTCCGGTAGCAAGTGTCGACGTGAGCCAGGACGGCAAGTGGATTGTGAGCGGCGGGCACGACCGGACAGTCAAGCTGTGGGGTCGAAACGACTCTTCAGGCTTTTACTCGTAGAAACTCACGAGAAATTGCAGCAGTGTAGCCTAGGTTTTGCGCTGCGCTTTTATCAAATGTATTGTATCATGTCCTACCTCTGAAAGAAGGTGGTCTTCATCAGGGGCTTCACGTGATACTGCCAAGACCGTATCAGCGCACGGACCATACGAGTGCTGCAACGAACCGATAAGTGTAAAGTTACGATAGCGAATGCCATCCTTTAGTTTGTCTTCACCATTGGAAACCACGACGAAACACGTCATCCCTCCGGCCTCGCAAATGTACACGGTTTCCCTACGGTCGTTGTAACTGGCGCAAGGAGGAGGATCATTTGAATCGGTATCGGCATTCATCCACTGTCGCCGACGATGTCGAACGTTGACAGATACCGTCCTGCACGAGAGGGCTACCAGCCTCCATCTCTCCCGCCAAAACCGCCGCCGACCATTGTGGACCGTCCGTCGAAATCGCCAGTACCACCGGCTCTCCGGAGGCGTGAAGTGCCGCCAGCAGTACCATCCCCGCCAGCCTACAGCTCAAGGACGTCACCTCCCCGACCCCTCTCGCGCCGTAGCGCACCATCACCCGCGCACTCGAGCCCGCAGCGACCATTACAGGCACGCCCCGATCAATGGTATTTCACCCATGAAGAAGTTGCAAGCACTCCCAGCATACTAGATGGCCTTTCAGTGGCAGAGGAAAGGCTGCGGAGGGCGAAGGGCGTCAACTTCATCTACCAGGCGGGCATCCTGCTTAGCCTCCCGCAAACGACACTCTGGGTCGCAGGAATGTTCTTCCACCGCTTCTACATGCGTAGCAGCATGGTTGAGGAGAAGGGCGGTATCCACCACTATGTAGGTACAGCCAGTGCGTGCGGGAAATACCTAGTACTAAACAAGCCATTTGCCTTCCAGAACATTGCGGCAACCGCACTTTTCCTTGCGAATAAGACAGAGGAAAACTGCCGAAAAACCAAGGATCTGATCATCGCGGTCGGGAAGGTGGCGCAAAAGAATGCGAAAGCCATTATTGATGAGCAAAGCAAGGAGTACTGGCGGTGGCGCGACAGCATTTTGACCTACGAGGAGCTGATGCTCGAAACCCTCACCTTCGACCTCATGGTGGACATTGCGTACCATCAACTGTACAAGCAGCTAGAGGATATTGAGAGGATCCACCACAAGCCGATACGCGACGCGGCATGGGCATTCTGCAACGATGCCTGTCTGACGGTTCTTCCGCTCCTTATGCCAGCGCGCGACATTGCAACCAGCGCTATCTTCTTCGCTACGACAGTCACTCGCGAGAAGATTGACGATGTGCGGGGAGAGGCATGGTGGCGCTTCCTAGATGGCAACGAAGTACTCATCAACAAGGCCATCGCCGTCATGACTGAGTTCTATAAGGAAAATCCGCTTAAGAAACAGGATTCCAAGCTGCCCGGCTCGCCAGAGTTCAACCTAGAGAATACCAGGAGGAGAGGCGAGAACATTGATGGCTCAAGCCGGGGCGGCACCCCAATGGGCACCGATCGAGGCACACAGAGTCCACGCGGTGGCCTGCCGGGGCGTGCGAACGGCAGAGATGACCATATCAACGATGCAGCAGAAGGCAGCGTGAAGAAGGAGGAAGGTATCTCTGTGAAGAACGAGGAGACTGCAACGGACCCCAACGCCTCGATGATAAAGATCGAATTAGCAGCCCAGATAAACAGAGGCGACTCGGACACCGCACTCAAGGCCGCGGCCAACGAAATGGCAGCGCACGACCACGCCAATGGTGGTGGACTCCGCTCACCCAACCTCCCGGGCTCGAAGCGGAAGAGCGTTGAGATGGATGTGGATTCTGATGGCGAAAGGGAAGCGAAGAGGGCTCGGTTGGCGGACGAGGACGAAGGCGAAATTTTGTGATCCCTAAGTGGGACCACCATGTGAAAATGTTTTTGGGTTTCAGCGACTTTTCTGTACTTCATGGTGGCTCAGCGTGGTTGGGTTTTCTCTTTCCGAACGGCGTTGGGAAGGTAAGAAAGGCGGGAGCACGGGTTCCAAAGACCTGGGGTTTGTGAGGATCTTGTCACCTGGATTAGGACGCGTCTTCTCTGGGTGGTATCAAGGCGATGGGGCCTTTTGTAACTTTACTGTACGGACCTTCTTGTGTCTCGACGAAACAGACCATGGTTCGGGCAGTGCATTGGCGTTAATTAGCACGCATGGCAAGTGCACAGCTCCTATCTGGACTACGGCTGGGCTGCACTACATATGATGAACACAGTGCTGTTCTTCAACTATCTCCTTTCCACCGTGAAGAACAACTATTAGGCTGCCTTGATGTACTGGAAAGCAGACATGGCCACTTCTCTGTTTGACACACAGCAAGTTTCAATCATATCACAAACAGACACAGAGCGTCTTGAACAGCGAGTATCAGTAGGTATTTATTCATTTCGTTCCCTTGCCACTCCCATCCTATGACACCTTGCCCTCAACCCCTTGCTTATTCCTCCTCAGCCCCCCTTCCCGCTTCCCATCCAAAAAGTCAATCAGATCAATCATGTTTGCACACGCCATCATCGCGGTCCTCTCATGTCGACTCAGCAGTGCCTTTTTGTTAGGTCCCATCCCCGGCCCGCACATTTCGCTCACATGATGCTGCACGAGTTTGAACGGCAGTGGGCACCGCGCGGCATTGTTGAGAAAGCTGTCAACTGCCTCCCATGGACAGGCGTCATAGCCGGCGAATAGGGCTGGGTTGGCCAGGATGGCACGAGCGGACATGAGACCTGCAAGATGAGGGAGGTTGAAGCCTGGTGTGGGGTTGTTGGAGACGGGGAGCAAAGGGGATGTGAAAGGCAGGGAGGTCAGCGTGAAGACATCCCCCGACACGAGGATGGGGACCTTGGAGCCGAATGTGGATGTGAGGATCTCGAGGGCCTCGACGTCGATGGGAGTGCTGGAGGGTGTGTTGCGGGTGCGTGGGTGGATGGTCAGGAAGTCGATGTGGCGATCCTGGTCGGGTCCTAAGACGGTGGTGATGAAGTCCATGGTCTTGCGGAGGTCTTTGTGCACGCGGATCTTGACGCTGACGCTGCGGCCCTTGGGGCTGGAGAGGGAGAGCTCTTTGTCGACGGCCCAGCCATCACGGCGGAGGTGAGTGCGGGTTTCGATCATCATGTCGCGGACAAGCTCGCGCTTTTCCATGAGGGCCGCGCCGAGTGTCTCGGAGCAGGCCCAGGATTGCGGACACCCACAGTTGAGGTCGACGCCACTGCTGTAGGGCGCGACGAGGGCGGATGCCCTTGCGAGCTCGAGGGGTACGTTGGCTCCGAACTGGACGATTGTGGGTGGTTGCACGCCTTTTGAGGCGATGGCGAAGTCTTGAGGGAGTCAGCAGAGGCCCCCTTTTTTGCCTTTAAGGGGTTCAGGGAGTCGAACCGCTGTCTCGAGCAAAGCGATTCCTGTTGAACTCTTTGGCCAGAATCATGGGTGTCCAGCAGAGATCGGTGCCATATTCGTGGACTGTTTGGCGGAAGGCAAGCTGAGAGATTGTTAGCAACTCTGTGAATAAGGTGGTACCTGAGGGTGCTCGCCTTGCTGTATCGCACCATGGGCGCCGATGTGTATAGAAACTGCTTCTGGCTCTTTGCGAGCTCAAATAGTTTGAGGGGACTTTGTTGAGAAAACCATGTTAGCTGATGAGCTACGAAGAGATCTATTGTGCGTGCTGTGACTCTTCAGGACTGGTTGGGTGTTAGGTGAGAGTGTCTTACTGCACATGATCCGAATCCATGGTCGGCGTCATGATTTTGCCATGCATCTGATGGTTACTTCATAAAATATGAGAACAAAAAGCTTCTCGGTGTTGGCTAAGTTGTTTCAATGCCGTAACTGATGGTGGTGGTGAGTTGCCAAGCGCTGCCGTGGGGTGGCCGCTGTTAGGCATCAAGGTCAGCTGAAGCTCTCACTAAGAGGGGAGTCGAGCCAGAGGAGCTTGATTTACCGTAAATTTACCAACTCTGCCTTTTGGTTGAGTACAATTGGCTGTTTCAAGCGATACCCTCAGAGTTTCACTTCAAATGAATATTTCTACAAGGAAACTCGTGAGAGCCGTCCAGGGTTGACCGTTGAAGGCATCTGCCATCTCATCGCTGCGAGCTACGGTCGCTTCTGCAGGTCCTCCACCCCACTGATTGGCCGCAAGGAAGTGGCGATCCCCGCCATGCGGGCATTCAACCTGCATGTCCTCCCCAAATGCGGGTCTCTGGAGCCGTTGTGACATCAAAATTTCGTACATACGGTAGCTGTCATCTGAGCTCTCGGATTGATATTGACTCAGCTTGCACGCTATCGAGTGCGCATGAATATAATCTTCAACGGGCACCAGCTGCTACGGTTCAAGTCATTGAGCCATTTCCTCTCACGCCAGCAACGGGAGCCAGACGCCGACTCAGATACAAGTCAAAACACAGCAATGGGGGGCGACAATGTTGTTGTCGGCCTTCTAGGCGGCGGCCAGCTTGGTCGCATGCTGTGCGAGGCCGCCAACCCGCTGGGCATCGAAGTTGCCATCCTCGACGAGAAGAGGTCACCAGCCAAGCAGGTGCACAATACTGGCCACCACATCACAGGTTCCTTCAAGGACCCTCTGCGCATTCTTGATCTCGCAACGTGCTCCGACTACCTTTCGGTGGAGATCGAGCATGTTGATACCGAGGTGCTCGAGGACATTGGGAAGAACGGCGTCAAGATCGAGCTCCCTGATGGATCGACCAAGGTTCACAAACCGCCAATCCACCCTTCCTGGAGGACCATCCGCCTTATCCAGGATAAGTACCTCCAGAAGAAGCACTTCAGCGAGAGTGACAAGAACATCCCCGTCGCCGACCAGGTTGACATCGACAGCGATGCCCCAGATTCGCTCAAGTCCGTCCTGAAGAAGTTCGGATTTCCCTTCATGCTGAAGGCAAGGAAGGGTAGCTACGATGGCCGAGGCAACTACAAAGTCACCAGTGAGGAAGACTTTGAACCGGCTCTGATGGCCTTGAAGGGTCTGCCCCTTTATGCCGAGAAGTGGGCCCCTTTCGTGAAGGAGCTCGCCGTCATGGTCATTAGGACCGAGGACGACGAGGGCAACCTCAAGCGCCTCGTTCCTTATCCAGCGGTCGAGACGGTCCATGAGGACAGCATCTGCACCAAGGTTTACATGCCGCCGAGAGGGACCTCGGCGGCTCTTTGTGAGAAGGCTAGAGAGCTTGCTTGCACTGTTGTTGGCACATTATGGGGCCGCGGTGTCTTTGCCGTTGAAATGTTTGCCCTCAAAGATGGTGAGATCTTCTGAATATTTGCCAGAGATTTTTGCACTAACAATCTTGTAGGGTCGCTCATGGTCAATGAGGTGGCGCCGCGCCCTCATAACTCGGGCCATCACACAATTGAAGCTGTCCCTTACATGTCGCAGTTCCAGGCTCAGCTCCACGCTGTAATTGACCTGCCGGTCCCCGAGAAGCTCATCCCAAGGTCGAAATCAGCTATCATGCTCAACATTCTCGGAGGGGCAACACCTACTTCCCACCACGACCTGACTAAGTTAGCAAGAGGTACATTTGATGAAGACATGGAGGTCTACCTTCACCTCTATGGCAAGGACTCTAAGCCCGGCCGCAAGATCGGCCACATCACGCTCATCTCCAATCTATCCATCAACAAGCTCGAGGAGAAGGCCCAGCCATTCATTCAGTTGGTTGATGAGATTAGGCAAAAGCGGATTGATAGTCCTGCCGAATCCCTTCAACCTCAAGAGAAGCCGCCTGTTGACTTCTCGAGCATGCTCCAAACACACGGTAGCAGTTTCTCTGACAAGCCAGTTGTGAAGTCGGCTGCCCCTTCTACTCAGAGCACAGTCCAAACATACAGCGTCGATGTCTCCGATAAGCCGCTCGTCTTGGTGACGATGGGCTCAGACTCGGACCTCCCCGTGCTCAAGGCAGGGTTGGATATTCTCCGAGAGTTTGGCGTCCCATTTGCCCTTAACATCACGTCGGCTCACCGGACACCAAAGTACATGATGCGCGTTGCCAACGAGGCAGCTGGCAAGGGGATCAAGGTCATCATCGCTGCGGCGGGTGGTGCTGCTCACCTTCCAGGCATGATGTCGTCTGAGACGCCGCTACCCGTCATCGGCGTGCCAGTCAAGGCAACCCACATGGATGGGATGGACAGCTTATTGAGCATCGTACAAATGCCTGTATGTCCCGGCCCCCTCGCTAGAATACCCTAACTCATGATGTACTGACAATCCTGTGACTACAGAGGGGAGTCCCCACCGCCACGGTGGGCATCAACAACTCGACGAACGCGGCGCTGCTGGCCATCCGCATCCTAGGCGCCTTCGTGCCTGCGTATCAGGACCAGATGACTAAGTACCAGACCAAGATGGAAGAGGCCGTCATGGAGAAGGGGAGTAAACTTCAGGAAGTCGGCCATGATGCTTACCTGTCGGGTATGAAGAAGTGATCACTAGTCATTACCATTTTTCTCCGATAGCTTACTGCATGAGACACGATATGATGAGGGTGGCGCGTTGTGCCTTGGATAACGCATACGGGTACATGAAAAGCAGTGATGGTGAAATGAAAGATGAAACCCCAAAGATTACCCCTCCTGTCGTCCTCTAACGTAGTGCGAGAATGAATCCTCACCGCCATGACATGCAAGCTAGGTTAATGGAGTGTTGTTATCTGTCTCGTTCTGGTCGAGGAGTGTGAAGTAAGAAATCCTGTACCCGCGCTCATCCTATGGTTTTATCTACCTTACCTATCCTTCGTAGCTTACGCATGTATGTGCGGCGCAAGATAAGTAAGCATGATCCTCTCGGTTTCTGGCGGTTTTCTGGACCAAGCAGCCTCAGCAGCCATATACCACGCCGACGGGACGTCCCGAAACTTCCCAACGTCGGATATCGGGTGTGCTTACCTCCCGCATCGCCGGGCCCTTCCGGAGGTCTGTTCGCGGGTCCCTTGCTGCATGCCGGTTTCCCGTGTCTCTGCAAGATCAAGGCAAAGCAAAGTAGGCAAGCAGGCGGCAACCTTGTTCAATCATTCCGATACTACGGGCTCAGCGTCGCAGTGGATTGAGAGGGCTGACGCCACAGCGTCGTGGGAGGCGTTGAAAGCACGGGATCTCGGCCGAGATGAGTGAGTGTGCATGGGTGGGTGGATGGATGACATGGAGTGAAAGGGTGGGCAGGGAACGCCTATCTTGTCGATCGTTGGCTCATATTGTCATGATAGATAGATCCTTTAGGTTTTTCTTAGCTATTCTTGATATTAATCTACCTATTGTCGGTAACCTGAATAATGAAGACTTACACTTGCCAGTCCAAGACGCGCAGGATTGGATGATCCAAGCTACCTGTCTACACTGCTGTTGGATGAGTAGCGGTAGCGAGAGTGGTGCTTCTGCAAGGGGGTTTGGCAAACGTCGGCCACGGTTTACAGTCCGGAAAGCATCTGCTCATCATGTTAGCGTGTGACTACCTGGGTGCCCAGGATCTCTTGTGGAAACATACCCTCCGTACATCATGCCACACTCGTTGACTCCATCCCAGCACACTACGTAACCGCTTCCAGGCCGGTCGTCTGGGCACTTCGGGGCATCTGTGGAAAAGGGTCTAGTGGTCGGCGGGATGAGGGTCTGCGTCGTCACTGTTGTGGTAAACGGCCTCGTGGTTGGCGGGATCAGAGTGCGTGTCACAACGGTTGTGGCCGTTGCTGTGGCACTCGCTATGGTAGAGCTGGCCTGGACGGTGGAGCTCGCGCAACGGGGAGCCTGGGGGCGTTTTTCGGGCTTGCAGACATCGTAGCATCTAGGCCGGCAGTGTTAGTCTGAAGATTCTGCATCTGTCGAAGGGTGTCCCCTACGTACCCTCCCCATCTCACCCCGCATGTGAGGCCGTCGATACACAAAGTGCGTGGCGTGCATCCCTCTTCGGGCGTTGCAGCCGGAGCAGCGGTAACGCGCCACAGAGCGATAGCCAAGCACAGCAAGCTGGGAAGTGACGCGGGCTGCATGGTGTAAGAGATGCAGTTGTGAGGGGGGGGTTGTTAATCCAGATAAGCCTTGAACAGAACGCGATGTAGATGCAATTGTATCATGAGATGACGAGTGATGGACTAGGAGCTTGACCCTCCGCCTTTATGGGCGTTCGAAACTGCGAGCTACGTATGTAGTTGCCGCAGCAATGAAATGCACGCCCGTATAGACGGACGGAGCTCTAGATGACTTCAGATCCTCCGAGGTAAGATTCAGGTATACGAACCATCCTTTGGCTCCCTATGGTTCGTGTTAAGAGACAAGGTTGTTTACCCGGTCTGTCCTCTACCACCACATGGTGCCAATCTTTGGCCTCGCCCGCCACGGCTATTGTGCGGCGATGGCGATGGTTAGGAGGATAGTAGCAGCCAAGGCGGACCCTCGAGCGGAAACAGCCTTTTTGAGAGGAGTTGCTAACGACAGATCTTCGAGGAAAGAGTGAGGAAGAAGATTCCGCCGACCGCGGGCAGCCAACCCGGGAGGTAGGGTTACGTTGGGAAAAATATGGTGGGCATGAGATCTCCCAGGCTTTCAGAGAAGGAGGGGAGGGAGGTTACTTTGGATCTGCGACAAGAATTCTCAGAATTCTCCGTTCCCCAAAGACTGGTTCGCAAAGCAAGGTACACAGGGGTACCACTACGCTGCCTCGCGGCCTGGTGTGTCCCTGTGCACCGTCTGGAATGACATGGGAAGATTATACTTGGCACGCCGCATACCGCACAGCGAAACGGGCCTTTCCCCGGGAATAAACGCCGTGCAATCGATAGCAAAGAATTGCATGATCCGTAAATAGGTCGTTGTCGAGCCTCATGACTTCTTGAACCGGGGAAGGGAGAGTGCTTAAGGCTCAGGAGAATATGGAAGATGCGTGAGGCGAGAGTGGAAAGCGCACGCAAACACAGCGGTTGGCAACGGCTTTTCTGCGAAGAGGTGACGTTCATATGGGTCAATTGCGACTTCCAGGTCCAAAGAGGAAGGAGCTTAGGGGGAGCTAGGGTGGTCATGGTGAAGTTAGACTTTGTTTCATTCTTCTAGAATCGATCGAACAACCACAGCCACTGATGCGCAAGGCCAGAAATCGACCTGTGCTGGGTCTCAACCGTACATCGGGCACCGGATAATCTGACCGACAGCCCACCGTGTGGTGATGGCGACGACCTGGTCTGGGGAAGCCGGTCACTGCTAAAAATAAGTCGTCCTTCAAGTTGCCCCCTTCATTTAATTAATCCTCCCTCGCCAGACCCCTGCGGGGGCTGCGAGTGCAGCGACGAGCACTGATAGCGGTAGAATGCCCCAATGTTAGGTGCTGTATATTTGCCTTAATTGCGTAGCCTTTGCCAAGGGGCACTCAATCAATTCAGATGTTGGTGTGGGCAAACTTTATGGCCGAGAGGCGTGACGTGGGTGGGAGCATCATCAAGGAGCTGGATGGATGCGTAGGAGCAAGTGAAAATAAGAAGAGACAAGAAATTCAGCAAGGTATCAGGAAGGAAAGACCTCGCGATACAGGAAAACCATAAAAGCTGCCGGTCCGACCGCCACGAGGGAGTTAGTTTGAACATCATCATCGTCATCATAATCACTCACACTCCCCAGTCTTTCTCACCAACAGCACTATTAGTTCACTCAGAAGCTCAACAAGACTTCGGTATATTTCACCATGAAGTGGTCACTTACAACCGCCCTCCTCACGGCCACGGCCCTTGCCACGCCCGTTCCTGCTCCGGACGGAGATGCCTACAGACTGCGTGTGATCTCGTAAGATTCTATATATTTCGTGTTGGCTGTTCGGCACTAACACTAACCGCCACCCAGGATGGAGAAGTCGCTTAATGGACAGATCCTTTCCGTCCACAATGGCCTGGTCGGTGTCTTCAAGTCTGTCAAGGCCCCCACCCTCGAGGTGTACGCCTTGCCGGCGGCGCGGTCTGACCTGGTCACACTGCACTCGTATCCCGCGGGGAGCGATACGGTCCTCGCCCTGATCGGCGAGAACGACCTTCTCAACCTCTCCACCGTGGAGGATCCCAACGCCAGGGGTCTCAGGCCCAACAGCACCATCGACTGGTCCTTCAGCATGAGCCGCCGTGCTCCGCCTGTTGCTGAAGGCCGCCCCGATACCAGCAACCGTCTCCTCTACACCGGACGATCCGGCAACTGGGTTACCCTCCCCTCGGGGCCCAATGGACAAGACTACGTGGTCAAGTTCAAGGGCGGTACGTGTCCCATCCCCCGTTCATTATTCATGACCATATCTTTGAACCAAATGCTGACGAACGTCACAGGGGACTCGTACTCTATCTCGGTTGACTTGCCAGCTCAGATCGTCTATGAGCGCATCGAGTAAAGGAAATGCTGGAGGAGCTGGGCAGTAATTGCCGTCTATGAACGAAAACAAACCCACCCAAAACAAAAGTTGCATGAGAACGAGACTCGCGGCGTCTGAGCTGCTTGAGAACCACCGCGTATTCCCCTATCCATAGTATTCTCTCTCAAAATTTCATATTTTCTTAGCGGCATTCGCTTTGTTAAGAGTAGTATAGAGTTGAGATATCCATACTCGCTGATAAACTATCTACCATGGTCTCCCTGCCCGAGAGGTGAAAGCCAAGGAACGATGCTTCGTACCTATGGATACAAGCGGGAAGTAAATCCCTTGCAGGGTTAACTGCCATAGATAGGTATCTACCGGTAGGGTCTAGTCTCTCGGTAGCAACGTAATACCAAGCCACAACACACAAGCCCTGGTACACAGGGATATACACCGGTCTAGTTTATTATATTAAGCTACGTTACAATAACGGCTGTTACCTTCAGCCCTCCCCTAGTTACATACTACCGTGGAACCAATAACAGCCTAGCCTGTTATGCTCCAGCCGACTCCCTTGTGCCCATAGCTCCCTTCACTCTCTTCAAAATATATATCGCCGGCCTCATCCTCGGGCCAACCCACAATCCTCCCGTGAGGGCCCTAATCTTTTGCTTCAGAGTCTCGACTACCGCACCCCTCCCAACAACGGATACATCCTCCCGGCCCGTCTTTTCCCCTCCATCCGGTCCACGAATAACTTCTATCCCCCGATACCCCAACACAACACCCACTGTCTCCCAATCCTCTGCCCCGGCCTTCTTTGGGTCCTCCATCAAGATGTAATCAAATTGCCTCCAGAATGTATCCTTCGCAAGTGCCGCCGGGTTCTCCGTTTTATCAAGCAACAGTGAAATCTGACCGGCCCCCGCGCCGCGCTCTTGCCCGACAAGCCCGGCCCCGATGCCACCGCGCGGGCTGGGAATGATGGAGCTCATGGCGGTTCCGAAGAGCGTGACGCCTGTCATGCAGGCAAGGACATCGGCGTGGACGGGAACAATGGCGGATGCTTCGGAGTCAGCCTGCACGAGGTCGCGCAGGTAGGTGAGGGCCTCGCCTCCGGGGTAGTTAAGCGATGAGATGAGCAGCATGGTTGTGCTGGTGGCAAAGGAGGCGAGGACAGCCAAGACGAGGGCGGCCGATAGAAGGGAGGCGAGGAAGGATTTATTGCGGTGGTTGAAGAGGTACGAGGCACTGAGGGCGGCGGCCGCTGTCAGGGGTGGGACAACGTAGAAGATGAAGCGGGCTTCCTTGTGGGGCTGGAGAGAGTAGACGGCGACGAAGAGGAGGGAGGGGATGGCGAGGCGCTTCGCTGCCGGCGCGAGAGCTGGGTTGCGGAGGGAGAGGGGGAGGAGGATGAGGAAGGGGTACCCGTTGAGCAGGCGGGGCAGGGCAGATGTGAAGTAGTAGTGCCAGGGGGAGACACCCCAGAGGGTGGATGAGCCTAGGACGGCGTTGTAGTAGAATCCCCAGAGCTCAGGCCATACTGGCTTCTGCCAGAAGTAGCTGTCGACGGGGATGGTGATCAAAACGGAGACCAAGAGAGCAACAAAGAACGGGAGGATGACACGCTCCAGCGATGTTGCCGGGATGACGAGGAGATACAAGACGGAGATTCCCAGTAGGAGAGCAATCTCTGAGCGGAAGATGGCGGCCGCGAACACGAACAGGGTGATTGCTAATCGTTGGCGAGGTGCTGTTGATTTTGGGTTCTTGGGAGGGACGAGAAAGGCGAAAGCAAGTGTGGCTATCCGTTGTAAGTCCCCAAGAAACATCACAAACATCGGGGATTCTGTCTACTCACTGAGCCCAAACGCAAACATGTTGGGGAGTGTCCTCGAAGCATAGAAGATGATGTGAAACTGGCTCGCTTGGAGGAGCAGATACCATCTTGCCGTGGCATGACTACACCAGTTCCTGATGCAAAACCAAAACACAAGGAGCGCCGATGCGTTGAAGAGGCCAAGTAGGGCCCTGACGATGAACTGTGCGTGTTGAAATCCCATCAAATACACAAAGGGCTGGGCCAATCCGGCGAGGAGAACCGGGCCCACGAAGGTCCGCGGCACAGCACCGGGGAAAGTGAAATGATCATAAGAACTCGAGAGCTTGCGATTTATATCATTTGTTGGTGTCCCATATACCAGCACATCGTGTGTTGCCTGGATGTTGAACGACTCCTCGACCTTTGTGTATGGCGCAACAACAAGGTGGATCAGGATCAGCGTCGGAAGCAGGAGAACCAGTCCGGCATCTCACCTGCAGTCAGCAAGTTCCAGTAAGTTATGGTTGTGGGGAAGTGGGACTCACCAAAGGCCCTCGCGACAAGTTTCATTTTGAATTCGAGATCGCAAACACACTTAACGGCTCGCAAGACGCTGCACAGCTACGGTGAAAACGAATGGATGAAATAAAACTATTTCCCCCCAATCATATTCCTCATGGACGCAGAAATATGTACCGGGAATATTGGAGAAGATAGCTGGCCACGTACGGGACCCAGACCACGTACCCTTTTGTTGTTACATTCCAATCCGGTCCCAGGGATGAACAGGTATCGAGTTGAGGTGAGCTTGAGGTGAGACTGAACCCTAACCCTTCAACTTCCATTCACCTCGGTGTCGCGCATGGAGCCAACCCTCCAACGGCAAGACCCCTGAGGCAGGAACCCCGCCATCAGCCTCCCAGCTCCGCGACAACCCAACATTGGAGCTCTCCCCGCCAAACTTGGAACACAATCCCGCGCAGCATTCACTTGCAAACACAACCCAACAATAGCACGACCGCAAAGATGTCCGCTGACCCGTTCGACTGCGCGCTGTAAGCCTCTCCTCAGATTATCATTGACCCCGTATCTGAGGCGTGCTAACCCTCCTTGCCAACCCCGCAGCGACCTTCTCCGCCGCCTCAACCCCAAGCACACGGCAGAGCACCTCAACGGGCTGATTGAGCTTGCCCCCGATCTCACCGAGGACCTCCTCTCGGCGGTCGACCAGCCCCTCAAAGTTCGGCGGTGTAAGCAAACGGGGCGCGATTACCTCATATGCGACTACAACCGCGACGGTGACAGCTACCGCTCACCATGGAGCAACCAATTTGACCCGCCACTGGACGAGGGCGGCGTCGGCGGCGTCGGCGCTGGTGGGAACGAAGGAGCCGGCGAGGGCGCCGTGCCGGGGGAGCGCGTGCGCAAGATGGAGCAGGGCGCCAACGAAGCCTTTGACGTCTACCGCGAGCTATACTACGAGGGTGGCGTATCTTCAGTCTACTTCTGGAACCTGGATGATGGGTTTGCGGGGGTGGTCCTGTTGAAGAAGTGTATGTTTTCTTTTTTCTTTCCCCCTTTTTTCTTGTTTTCTTTTTGGGCGATCAGGCGTGTTCGCTGCAGGTAGGCCCCCCTGCCGAGCTGAACCTGGAGCGTCCCTACATTGATCAGTGCTTTTAAGACAGTTGTGTTTGCTTCTGCATATCATGCCGGCTTGTGCTGACTTCCTTATCTTGGCTACAGCTTCACCCCAAGGAGGAAGCAGTGAGGGTGTTTGGGATTCGATCCATGTGTTTGAGGCGAGCGAGCGAGGGCGCACATCCAGCTACCGTCTGACCTCAACCGTCATCCTGAGCCTGGCGACCAAGGGCTCTTTGTTGGGTGAGCTGGACTTGAGCGGCAACATGACGAGGCAGCTCGAGCAGGATCTACCAGTCGAGAACGATGAGAGCCACATTGCCAACATCGGTCGCCTTGTTGAGGATATGGAGCTCAAAATGCGCAACCTGTTGCAAGAGGTCTACTTCGGTAAGGCCAAAGACGTTGTGGGCAACCTGCGCAGCATCGGCAGCCTCAGTGAGGGGCAGCGCGACAGGGATGCACAGAAGGAACTTATTGGCAGCATGGCAAGATGAGATACGGGTGGCATCTGGATTACGACTCTTATGGCGAGGCAATGGGATTTCCTCTGTTAGTGAGCGTCTTGCTATTGCAGACAACGGCCCGATGGCCTTTGGGAAGCTTGATTTTACTGCGCCGCGTGAGTGATTGCGCCGTAAACGTTGGTGTACTGACATTCCTCCTCAACCTCTCAGTTCATCGACGCCAGTGTAATATAAAGCGTGTATGTGGAGCCGGCGGCTTGCTAAACTTCGCTTCAGGGAGGTGCGCGGTCCAAACAAAGTCCCGGAGAGTTTGCATACTGGGAGGACCCCGAGTTCGAAACAAAGATCACCGATAGCCGATCACCCAATCTGAGAATCAAGGCGCTTGGCACCTCGCTCCAGAGGAGGCCAGTGAACCACGGCAGATATGCGGGAAGTGGAGTTAAGGGGGGATCACGGACGTCTGTCTTGCGTATGCAGCTCATGATCGAACCTGTTCTTGGTGAAATGAGCATGAGGGTGGTGAAATCTATTGCGTATGGGCCTGGGCAAACGCGGACCGAGATCAAGCTGCTACCAGAGGGGTTGGAGCACTATATTTTTGCGCGGGAGATGGCGGTTGCCGCGGGATCTGCTTTCTCTAGCCGCCCGGAGACGCTACAGATGTGCAGCAGATGGGCTTGGCCTGCCGCGTGCAAGGTACAGGCTTTGGTTGTTTGCAGTTTCGGGGTACAAAATCCCACTTAAAAGTCTTGCGCGTTCGGTATGAAGTCAATCTTGATGCTCCCAAACGCAGAAATGATCCCATTTTCTGAGAGCTGAGAGTAACGAGCACTGGTGGCTGAAGCATCAGTTGATGATTACTGATGACTTGCCATCCATTGACCCATATACGAGCACTTCCAGTGCGCCAGGCCCTTGGCATGGGTCAACACCACGGATTTCGCCGCAACTACGATTCTCTGAAGCACTTCCTTTCGTCCCGGAGACGGCGATACCCCTGTATGCCTGCATGCCGTCGAGATGGCTTCTTGCCGATCCGGCAAGTGTGGTGGGGTTGTCACTAGAGCGGAGGCGCGCTCGGCTTCCTCCGCCTACATAGCAAGTCAGATAAAAAGGGGGCCCTAACGCTTGGAAGGCAGCCAGATCGCGCGCTTCAGACCGGGAGGGAAAAGAAGGAAGGATACCGGCTGAATTGAAGGAAATGAGATCGATGAGAGGCCACTTTGCGGAAGACATCCCGTATGACGGCTGGTGAAGTTTGGAAAGAATAGCACAGGACTACTGCGGCGCACTGACCCGAGGTGGGTTACAAAGGAGGCGATGGTCTCACCCACACCGAGATATCGGCCCCCCCGCGTTGCCGACACTGAGCAAGCCGTGGCGCAACTTGTCGGGGTTCGCATCAAGCGATCGGTTCCTGGGGTGGAGTCTAGGGCAAGTCTCAGATCTCTCGCTGACCTTGTGATGCGGAGTCTAGACCGTGATAACAAATATTCGTGGGCGGTTTAGGAAGGTCAAATAAGTAGTCGCTCGGAAAGCCCGCGCCGAAAACTCGCCCCACTAGCCAGCGCTCCGAGACAGGAAAGCCCGCGGAAGCGTCTGGAAGGGTGTTCCCTCGCCGCGGAGCCCCTGGGCGGGAGCGGCTCCTTGGGCCGAGCTGAGGCGGGAAACAGGAGGCAAATTCCGTGCCGCCGCCCAGGCCAAGGGGGAACTGAACCGCATTGTCAAGATCCAACAACGCGCCGACTGTTCGTTCAAACTTGGGCGCATCTCACGTTGAAGGGATCTCGAGAGCGGCCCGGGACCGAGACAGAGACGCGATCTGACTTGTCCAACGCTTTAGTGTCATCGAGCGACAGGACTGCGCACAAGCGCCGAAGCGCTCACAGACCTCGTTCCTGCAGCTCAACCAAATTGTCTCTATGCGCGGACGATCTCCCCGAGGATGGTAATTTAGCGGCACATGGTGCTGCAAGTCGTTTGTCGGGCTCGGCTGGCGTTTATTATGCATAATCTCACCGAAGAGCCCTTTCACACGTCCTCAGTCCCTGAACCTGGCAGGCGAGAGACGCTGTCTTGTCTGACGAGGACGTGAGACATTGACGGGGGATGTTTCGGGCTGTTTGGCGTCCCACGGCAGATGTCCAAAATGCTTAACACTTGTGTAATTGTCTGGTGGGCGAGCAGGCAGCTGTTGATCTTGACTGTTGTGGCTGCTGCGATGGCATGACCTGGGACTCTGGGGCTGAACGACGGGCGAGTGGAGGGCATTGACAAACGCCGATGTTGACAAGCCATGCGGCCGAAAGGAGGCGGCAGGGGCCGCCACTTGCCGGACCGCAAGACAGCGAGACAGCATCCCGTGCACGTGCCGTTCGTTCTTTTTGGGTGGCCGATGCTGCAAACGCACAGCTGGAGATCACAGCACTGAAGATCGGATCAGCTCTAGAATCTGTCAAATTCTGGCACGGATAGCAACCTCGCCCTTGGGTGGTGTGGCAGGGTTGTGCTTACCGCCGGCCCCTTGGTCCCCACCTTCCCGAGCAAGCGCATTAAAACCCCGCTGAACAAACCTCTCGTCCAACTTCCTCAGATCGGTCACTATCCGTTATAAGGCAACGTTGCCCCTGGACTATCCCGTAACCGCACAATCATCGATTCTGCCGCGTGTACACTAGGCTTGAGCATTTGGTGCTGGCAGTCTTAGGTGTACGAGTGGAGAGGGTTGGGCCTAATAAGTTATTCCCACTTTTGTTTAGGACATTGTGTCTCGTTGCTCTCCATTTTTGTGGCCGGGATCGGGTATTGGGCACCTCTGGAAACGCTGCTGCTCCATGTTACCTGTGTCTGCCCACAACGGCTAGCAACAACTCTTCGACTGCTCCACGCCCCTGGACAAGGTGTGACGACCACTAGACACCGGGTTTCGTGCGAACCTAACAAGCTTGCCCAACCTAAACACCTGGCAGCCTGTTTTGGGATCCCCTCGTCATCTCATATCTTCAAGGTCGCTCAAGGTCCACTCGGCATAGCATCTACTACCCACGGATTCCGGCGCTAGGACTCGACAGCGGTGCGGGCTCAAACAGGTATATCAAGCACTACGGTCCATTTCAACCCCTCACGCCACGACCCCTCCCTATTCGCGTCTCTGTCGCAAAAAGAGAGCGGACAAAACTTCAGACCACGGCCACGCGCAGCGCATCCGCGCCCCCGAGAAAATATGGCGAACAAGCCGTCGGTGCTGATCATCGGTGGTCTCGGGTACATTGGCCGCTTTCTAGCCCTTCACATCCACCAAAACGACCTTGCATCCGATGTACGCATTGTCGACAAAGTGCTACCGCAGCTCGCATGGTTAGCTCCCGAGTTTGACGAAGCATGCGCTGGGTCCAAGTTCATGCAGGCGGATGCGAGCAGAGAACGTATGGTGTTTCTATCCGAACTTGCCTTATTGCCTTGTCTCCCCCCCCCCTTTGCGTGGCGTTAGGTATCTCCTGCGCTATTGAGAGCAGAGGGTGGCCCCCACGGTCTTCGTACGAGGAGATGGGCTTCTGCATGTCGCTAACAATACTGTCCGGTACAGAGGCCCTTGCGCGGATTTTCGACCGACCCGATGGCAAGCAGTGGGACTACGTCTTCAACTGCGGTGGTGAAACGCGGTACTCGCAGGAAGATGAGGTCTACAAGCTACGTTCTCTGGGCTTGTCGGTAGCTCTCGGCAAGGAAGCAGCCAAGCGGGGGATCAGGTGCTTCATCGAGCTGAGCACGGGCATGGTGTATAAGTCGGACTCATCACCAAGTAAAGAGCAGGACAAGTTGAAGCCCTGGAGCAAGATTGGGTTGTTCAAACTCCAGGCAGAAGAGGAGCTGGCGAAGATCGAAGGGTAAGTGCCTCATGGCCACTACTAAGGCCAGCAGGACACCGCTCTGACAATTCTGCAGGTTGAACCTCGTTATCGTCCGACTCGCACATGTTTACGGGCCATACGCTTCTCAATGGGTCGCGACAGCGCTCTGTTTGGCAAGAGTGTACAAGGCGCTCGAATCAGAAATGAAGTGGTTGTGGACAAAAGACCTACGGACAAATACGGTCCACATCTACGACGTCACACGGGCGTTGTGGGAGATTGCAGGTTGGTATGCTGCCGGCAAGCCAAACTGGGATGCAAATGCCATGGGCAACGTGCCAACGTTCAACATCGTTGACAAGGGGGCGACGACCCAAGGTGCTATGGCCGACATCATCGGACAGGTTTTCGGCATCGACACTGGTTTCCAGGGCCAAATTATCAGCACCTTTGCGAAGATGAACCTGGACAGCGTTGTCGACGATGTAAACGATGAAGTTCTAGGGCCATGGGCCAGCCTGCTGGAAGATGCCGGCATAACGAGACCCGGCCCCCTGACTCCCTTTATGGAAAAGGAGCTGCTTAAGGATACAGATTTGAGCATGGACGGGTCGAGGCTAGAGCAAGTTGTGGGCTTCACATACGAGAAGCCTGTAATCTCCAAGGAGCTGGTGGAGGAGGTAATCGAGAGCTATAAAAGGTTGAATTGGTGGCCATGAAGACGGCGGGATTTGGTCTAACTCGCGGGTTAGTCTTTGGTCAGGTATTCACTGAAGGGAGCTCTGTACTACTAGGATATCCGTTTTAATCGCGTTTCAGCCAAGTTGCTGTGTGTTGTTTGGTAGTATCGTTACCGGAAAGGCTCCAAAATAACCCCTTACTTTTCCAGATCGGCCCGTCAAAGGGAGAGACAATGTTGCCAAAGGGGTTGATCGTTGACGAGTGGATCTGAAGCCCCCTTTAAACGGCTGTTTGCAGCCCTGAACCTTCACATGCAATTTGGATGCAGCGTTTCTTCCAGTGGAGGTTCTTCGTACCGTTACCCCGCACCCCCGCCATCAACACCGCCATGTCAACTTACAAAGTAGATTGCACAGCAAGCAAACCCGGAAATGGGTGGAAGTCTAGGTGCTTATGAGAAATGGCATGAGGGCAACTTTGGCGTCCCTCTGTATCCTTTCCGCAGAAGAAGGCGGGCATTGAGCATCGCGATTCGCAGCCGAGCGCTCCTGTTTCCGCCCTCGAAAACGACTGGCGGAGAGACTGCCTGGATACCACAACCGGCCCCGTTTGCCCAGCTGCCCAGGCGCCCAGCTTCCCCCGCAATGCGACAATGGGGTGGGATGCGTCATTCTAGACGGGGACTGGCCCCGTTTTACGCCATCCCCGTAACAGTCTTGACCCTGAAAGGGTTTCGTCTCGTGGAGAGGGAAATCTCAGAAGTTACCTCGGTCAAGCCTTGACAAGCAAAGCACGCGGAGCACCAAGGAGCACGCGCAGGCTGAGCTTTCGGAGCAACCCCCGAATGTGTTTGCTATTGACCCTCCCTCACCCTGCCGCCGATGGGGGCAACCTGCCACAAGCTAGGTTGTGAAGGGAGGGGAAGGAGAGAAGTGAGCTTGAGCTCTGGATGGATAGATACTTAGGATAGGCGTCTTGCCCGCTTATATCCACCCCCTCACTGCCCATATAAACCGATCCCGTCGCAATTCGCAATCTGTTTAATCTAAGCTGAACTCAATTCCGAGTTCTTTGGCCCCTTTCTCCAACTACAGCTCACTCATATCCACATTACCCCGCCATCCCCCATTCTCAACCGTTATCATGGCTGCACCGCTATCCAAGACGATCGGAGACCTCAGCGGAAAATGGGTTATGGTACGCCCCCTTCTCTGCCTCTGTCTAAAGTGGCCAAAGGCTGACCAGACGGAAAACAGAACAAGAGCCAGTCCAGCAGCATCGACCCTGGTCTCGCCCTCCAGGGCATCGGCTGGGTGACACGCAAGATTGTGACGATGGCGACGGTGACGCTGGACGTCAAGCAATACACGGGGCCGCCCTCGCCACCAGCCGATGCGTCAGGCCCAGAGGTGACCCACGTCGAGATCGAACAGACGGGCACGGGCGGCATGAAGGGGTCAACAGAGAAGCGGTGCCTTGACTTCACCTTCCGCGAGCACAGCGACTGGCTGTTCGGCAATGTGAGGGGTCAGACCAAGTGGATCCAGGCCAGCGAAATTGAAGATGCCTTCCTTGCCTCCAAAGACTGGCTGGAGGAAGATGCCGAGAAGACTGGGCCCAAGGGCGAGTCCCACATGCTCAGCCACGTCGAGAGCGTCGACAATGGCTGGACTGCGACACAGATTTGGGGCTTCCAGCTCGTCGAGGGCGTGCGCAAGTATGTCAGGCATATCGTAATTGCCAAGGGCGGCGACCGTGTTGAGCTGAAGCTAGTCTACGACTTCGTTGAGTAGAGGGTGTTAGTCCTGGTATAACGAACGAGTAGCGAAGTAGTTGTTAAGAGTAGCGCGCGTTGCATAATATCAGAGCATATTCCCAAAAATTACGGTCATGATGCTGGGTTTAATTCGCCTTGCCTTGTCGTTAGGCATGTTCTGAGGCCCCAGCATCGCCACCTGCGAAACTCGGAAAATGGCCGCGGACAATACCAAGCTGTCCAATGGCACGTAAAAAGTATGATGTGATTTCTGGACGCAAAAGCGTTGAGGGTATTTCCCGTTGTCCATCCTAGTACCGTTTGCCGGTCATCCCAAATCTTCCATGTTGAATGCCCCTGTCGATGTATAAATCACGCCGCCGCGCCAACGCCAAACGATGAGATAGTCCTCCATTCCGCACATGCTGTTGGCAGAACCCTCAATTCCAATGCACAACCCTATTTATATACCCCACCTCCCAACTCTATCAACTCCTCACCGCCTCAAGCTGGTCGCCGCTTGGCAAACTCCTCGAGGTCCTGGACGGTCGCGACGCCAAGCACAAAACGGCGGTTGTCGTCGGTGATGACCGCAAAGTCCTGTTTTTGGCCGTTAGTGGCGGCGCCAGCAAAGAAGGCCTCGAGCTCTTCGAGCGGGGTGTCCATGGTGATGACACGGTACTGTGCGCCACGGCGGCGGAAGCGCACCATGGCGGTCCGCACCTCATCCTCGGGCTTGACCTTCCCCTGCTCGAGCAGCGCCTGCAGCTGTGGGATGGAGATGTAACCGAGTAGGGCGCGGGTGGTGCTGTCCACGACGGTCAGGTGCGTGTAGTCGCGCTCAAAGGCTGATAGGAGGGCCAGCGAGATCGAGTCCGACGGCGTCAGTGAGAGGGCAGCGGGAGGGTCGAGGTCCTCGACTGTAGCCTATAGACGTGTAGGTTAGTAAGTCGACATGAGGAGGTCTATGGCATTTTGTTTACCCCGCGATATCTCGACGACCATTTAGAGACAAAGGTCTCTGAGAGGGGGGCCTCTTGCTGATGTGCTGGTTGAGACATTATATCAGTCATTTTGACAAGAGTTGTCGTGGGCTCTTGGGGTCGTGTTTGAGCGTGATGAAAGTGGTGGAGTTATGTAAGAACAAAAAGAGGTGGACAAATTGAGGTCATCCCGGGCAGTGACTTCACACTGAATTGTTAGCACCGTGGCGCCACGGCCAATGAAAGCTTGCAGGCTTGGCCATTAGTGGGGTCCACCTTAGCGGTCTCCCCCCCCATAAAACAGGGGCCGAGCTCCTCCGCATCCAGGCGCTGTTGGGTCTTGGCTCTCATGATGCCGAGTTCGCTGAACCGATTGTACCTGTGGAAACCTCATAGTCCCTTGATAATAGGAAGAGATAACAGCCCTTCTTCACATACGCCGCGCCTTTCCTGACGACGAAACGGTGCAAAGAATCAGAAAATGTATTTGCTAGGAAGGGGAGTACTAGGTGATGTAGACAAGGCAACCTGTAGCAAACGTTCACCAAGCTGGGAGATATTTGCCTTTACCCTAGCCGGGACGTAAGAAGCATACCATATGCCTACCATTTACTTATCTTTCCCCGTGTTGCTTTATATACCTCTACTTTTAACGCTTTCATCCTATTCCAGGTCAACGATCTCGGGAGCGACCGGCGGGAAGTGGGTCGCAGCCGGCGATGCACACCGCCAAGGCGGCCGATACGCGACAGCAAGGGCCGGGTTATGTTCCGGGCGTCCCTCGCGTTACGGACTACCTTACCTCGGGACAATAAAGATGGGGGAATCGAGGCGTTGTCTTGAAGTGGCTCTCCATGAGATACCCACGCTATCTCTGCGGTACAATAACAACGATAGCGACACTGTTCTGCAAAGTCGCTAACTTACGCCAATCATCATCGGGGTGGTCGCGATAAGGATAACGTGGGTGGGCTCAGTGGACCCCATTGACGACCGACGTCATCGGTTCCAAACTGAGAACTGGGCAGTCATGACCTGGGTCATGACTAGTTGTCGCGGTTTGTGCTGCGTCCCGGTTATTACTGGTCGGGGAACAATGCAGAGCGTAATGATCATGGCTTCGGACGGGGTACCTTACTAAGGTAAGGCTCGAAGGGTCGTATTATGCGTATCTTTGCTGTTACCCGACAGCTCACATTCCGCTCTCTTCCGCTATCTCCGTAGACTCCTCGCAAAGCAGTTTGGCTATCTTCCCTCCTCTCCTGTTTTCTTTGTTTGTTCCTTTTTTCAATTGACCCTTATTCTTTTGACGCCTCCATCTCCCGATAGTACGTCGGATAAACACATCAAGTGTTCCTCGCGTCTCTGTGACACTCGTACCGACTAAGTTCCCCCGAGTGTTCCCCGCTTCCGCCAAAATGTCCCTCCTTTTTCCGAAACTAGATACACTCCAACAAAGCTTTGGAAGCCCATCGCCCTTCAACCAGCAGCGAAATAGCCCCAAGGCGAATGGACCCACGCCACTGGAGGCCCGCATGGACCTTTACCAGGCCTACTCGGTTGTCGATGATGCAAAGGGGAAAGCAAAGAAGCTGAGCGCAGAAGCGACGAAAGAGTTCGAGATTGCCAGCCGCAAGGCACAAGCAGCTACTGGTGGGATTGAGCTCTATTCACCTAAATACTATGCCGCTTGCACCTTTGGCGGTATGATTGCTTGTGTAAGTCGAGCAAGGTTCGAGCTAAGTGCGGGAAGCTGTGTCCTAACCACTACATATTACAGGGAATAACACACACGTCCATGACTCCACTGGATCTTGTCAAGACGCTGCGCCAGATCGACTCGAAGTTGTACAAGAGCAATAACCAGGCATGGGCCACGATCTTCCGCAACAACGGTATACGGGGAATCTTCACCGGGTGGGGCCCCACGTTCTTCGGATACAGTGCCCAGGGCGCATTTAAATACGGATGGTATGAATACTTCAAGAAGACGTACTCGGACTTGGCTGGCCCCGAGGTCGCGCACAAGTACAAGACGGTGCTCTACTTGTCGGCTTCGGCTTCGGCCGAGTTCCTGGCCGACATTGCCCTCTGCCCCTTGGAGTCAGTCAAGGTTCGGATGCAAGCCGCAGTCCCACCGGTATACTCAGGTACCTTCAATGGCCTTAGCACGATTATAGCCAAGGAGGGCGTCTCGGGCCTGTACAAGGGTCTGTACCCGCTCTGGGCCCGGCAGATTCCGTACACAATGATGAAGTTCGCATCATTCGAGACCATCGTCGAGCAGATCTATGCCCGGCTCCCCGGTAGCAAGAACGACTATAGCAAGGCTGCCCAGACAGGAGTCTCGTTCGTCGGCGGTTACATGGCCGGTATCCTGTGCGCTATCGTATCACACCCTGCCGATGTCATGGTAAGCAAGCTCAACGCCTACCGCAAGCCTGGCGAGGGGTTCGGAACTGTCACCTCGAGAATCTACAAGGATATCGGATTCAGGGGCCTCTGGAACGGTCTCCCGGTCCGAATCGTCATGATTGGCACCCTGACGGGCATGCAATGGATGATTTACGTGAGTCTTGTCCTGTTGAAGAACCATGTCTGAGTTTAGATGCTAACAGGAACGCAGGACTACTTCAAGATCTTCATGGGTCTGCCCACAACTGGCGGTCCCGCACCGCCGAAGAAGCAAGATGCGTGAGAGGGTTTGGTTTTTAAGGCGTACGAACGGCTATTCGGGCTGTGTCTCTTGTGTGTACTGAATGAATTACGAGTCCTAATAGGCGAATCAGCAACTTCGAAGGTTTGTTTGTGCACAATTGCAGCTTCGGGTGAAGAGTCTGCACACGCAGCCAGGTTGTTGAAGTTGCACGAGCAAGTGAAACTAAGATCCCAGCCTCAACAGAGACTACGGTAAACAACAGCGCTAGGTGTTTCGTACGGGGACATTACAGCCTGCTGGTAGGTCACCGAGACCGTTGACAGGCTGAAGCGGCTTTCGCCCCGCTTTGGGCTGTGAAGCGCCACCAATTCGTCATCGGTCAACACACAGTGGTCAGAGCTTCCGCACTGCCAAGCTCAGCTCCCTCCCGCCCTCCCTACCAATCTCTGCCAGGTCTCCCCTCTTTACGTGTATAGGGCAGGCAGGTTGAAAGGTCAATCTTGGGCGCTTAAACAATGCGTCTCTCTCTCTAGACTCGATATTTAAGCTGTATACTGGCGAGGAATCTCGCACTGAAATCGATCCTTTCCACTTTGCTTCTCCAGGTTGTTCAGTTGACGCGCTTGTTCTTTGGGCATCGATTTGGAGCTACCCCTCTACTCTGCCCCTCCACCCTGTTTCACGACCCGCATCATTACCTCATTTGAGCTGCTCTGTTCGCTGGAAATCATCCTACCGAATACGTTCTAACTCAGATACTTCAAATATTTCTCTACTAGTGGCGTGGTCGCGTTCGAAGCACGCACCGCCAAACTTCGGTCATTAACATCCAAACTGCGGCCAAGTGGCTTGCTGGATACCAGAGTTATGACCAGAGTTAAGGAAGCCGATAGCCATGGGAGAACAAATACCGTCCCCGTATTGGAGGAGCTCGAGGATCCAGATCTCACAGGGGATGAGGTGCCCCCGCCGGCATATGGCGAGTTTCATGACCAGCTCCAGCTCTCGCAGGCCGGCTTCGAGGCTGGCGCCGCCGTCACAGACGACGGGCGCATCACCATCAACATCAACCAAAAAGATGGCCGCCTGGCTGAGCTCCTCGGCCCTACTCTCCGCCGCCAGCTGGTCCCCGATACTAGACCTGTGAGTACCGGGCCTCTTCCGCCACCCTATATCCCCGCCAGCCTCGGCGGCCAGCCTGGTCAGACGCCTCCGCCACGTCTCAACGTCGTGATCCAGATCGTCGGCTCCCGGGGTGATGTCCAGCCCTTCGTCGCCCTCGGCCAGGTTCTCCGCGATACCTACGGTCACCGCGTCCGGGTGGCCACCCATCCCACCTTCCAGTCCTTTGTTGAGGAGAATGGGCTGGAATTCTTCAGCATCGGCGGCGACCCTGCTGAGCTGATGGCCTTCATGGTCAAGAACCCCGGGTTGATGCCGGGAATTGACGCCCTGAAGAGCGGCGAGATCAAGAAGCGGAGACAGGGGATCGAGAAGATCCTCATGGGCACTTGGCGGTCGTGTATCGAAGCAGGCAACGGCCTAGGCCCCGCGGTGCAACAGCAGAAGCCTAGTGAGCCGGTGGACGAGCATTATGTGATGCCCGGCGATGCTAGCAACCGTCCTTTTGTCGCGGATGCTATCATTGCCAATCCGCCTAGCTTCGGGCACATTCACATCGCCGAGAAACTGGGCATCCCGATGCACATGATGTTCACGTAAGTTCTATTTGAATCCGCCTGTTGGTTGCGCGCTGAAACAGTGTCGATTAGGATGCCGTGGTCGCCGACAAGAGCGTTCCCCCATCCTCTCGCCAATATCGAGTCTTCCAATACCGATGTTGTCATGACCAACTACGTCTCGTACGCCTTGGTGGAGATGATGACCTGGCAAGGCCTCGGCGATGTGATCAACCGCTTCAGGACTAAGGTCCTCGACCTCGATCCACTGTCCCTTATCTGGGCACCGGGGCTGCTTAGCCGCCTGCGGATACCGACTACGTACTGTTGGTCGCCTGCGTTAATCCCAAAGCCGAGTGATTGGGGCTCCGAGGTAACCATTGCTGGGTTCTACTTCCTTAACCTGGCGTCATCCTATACGCCAGATCCAGAGCTGGCAGCTTTCCTTGCCGCAGGTCCACCACCCGTCTACATTGGCTTCGGCTCGATTGTCGTAGACAATCCAAACTACCTCACACGAACGATATTCGACGCCGTTGCCACCTCTGGCGTGAGAGCTTTAGTTTCCAAGGGCTGGGGTGGACTGGGCGCTGACTCAGTTGGCATCCCTGACAATGTCTTCATGCTAGGAAACTGCCCCCATGACTGGCTGTTCAAGCACGTTTCGGCAGTTGTCCATCACGGTGGTGCTGGAACATCGGCAGCGGGGATTAATAACGGCAAGCCAACAGTTGTAGTGCCCTTCTTCGGCGATCAGCCGTTCTGGGGTGCCATGATTGCCAAGGCAGGGGCGGGACCAACCCCTATTCCCTTCAAGAAGCTCAATGCAGAGAACTTGTCTACCGCTATCGGGGAAGCACTGAAGCCGGAGACACGGGCCAGAGCCGAAGAGCTCGGCGCAAGGATTAGAGAGGAGCGAGGCGTTGATATTGGAGGGAAGAGCTTTCACGAGTTTTTGAACACCGACGAGTTGAGATGCTCCCTCGCCCCCAGTCGAGTCGCTGTGTGGCGAGTAAGGAGGACAAAGTTGAGATTGAGTACCCTTGCTGCTGCAGTACTGGTTAAGGAGGGAGTTCTGAAATACTCAGATATGAAACTGTCAGTGACCTAAAAGCTGTCTGATGAGCATGGCTAATAACGTTTACAGCTACCGGGCGATAGAGTACAACACCGAGGACCAGCCATGGGACCCCATGTCAGCTGTCACATCGGCCCTTGTGGGAGACCTCGGAACAATGGCTATGGCTGCTGCGGACTTTCCACGAGAGATATTCGAGAAAAGGAAGAGCAAGACTCAGGCTGCAGATGGGTCGGCAGGGGGAGACGCCCAGGCTGAAAACGCCTCTCTTGGAAGCTCCGGCTCAGCTTCGGTACCTAGCCTGCTGTTGTCCAAAGATAAAGGGCCTGCCACACCGGACACGAGCACCGAAACCCCATCACGCACGTCGACCGGTGAAAGCGGAGCTACAGCTTCTCAGCAGACTTCCTTGGCAGATACCAAATCCTCTACTGGCCGGAATCTCTCACCCGGGCCGGGGCGTCTACCAGGTAGCCCATCTGGGCGTCCCGCTAGTAGAGGCGATGCTTCTCCGTCTTCAGCGGGCCCGAATCCGTTCACCTTGGAGACAGCCATTGACGCAAGCGAGAATGTCAGCCGCATCGTAGGCACGGGCATGAAGATGCCTATGAATGTGTGCATGGGCCTCGCGCGTGGGTTTCGCAACGCGCCAAAGCTGTACAATGACGATACGGTGCGACCCATGGAGAAGGTTACGGGCTTTGCGAGCGGGCTCAGAGTCGCCAGTAAGGAGTTCGGTTTAGGCTTCTACGATGGCGTCTCAGGATTGGTAACACAGCCACTCAAGGGCGCTGAAAAGGAGGGAGGCCGAGGTCTACTCAAGGGCTTCGGCAAGGGCATCGGCGGGTTGATTCTTAAGCCGGCCGCCGCGATCTGGTCTATTCCCGCGTATGCCATGCAGGGCGTCCATGCCGAAGTGCGCAACATTTTCGCACGTAGTTCCATCAACTACATCGTGACGTCGCGCGTGGTGCAGGGCAAGGAAGATTTAGCCACCTCGACAACTGAAGAGCAGAGGGACATTCTGGAGCGTTGGCAGCGGACAGGGGACGACTTGAAGGGGTTTTACACACTAAAGCAGAAGGAAAAGGCTGGGCTGCAGACAGATGGGGATGGAGACCGTGGAGGCAGCAGCACCACACTGGCGGGAGAGCCCCCGAAGACAGGGTGGCTTCATACCAGAAATCTCTCCTTTGAAGATAGGAGACGTCTTCATAAGGACAAGGAAGTCTGGAAGCAGCAGCAGCAGCAGCAGCAGCAGCAGCCGCCGCCGCCGCCACCACAGATAGGTGTTCCTTCCGTCGGCACCAGCAGTAGTGGTCTCTCTGCTTCGGTGGAAGACGAGGAATTTGAACGCGCGATTCGCGCTTCTGTGAAGCAGACGTCGCGTGGGGACAAAGCTGAGGATGCCCAGGTTGAAGCAGCTATCAGGGCCAGCCTGAAGGAAATGCGCCGTATTGCGGGAGAGCAGAGCCGCGAGGCTAAGCCGGAGAAGCCTCAGGCGGTGTCAGCCCCGACGTTTGCGCCACCCCCTGGTGATGATGACCTGACGAACATCACGGATGAGGAATATCAGGCGCTGATTGAGGAGGCGGTACAACGTAGCCTGGCTGCCGAGAGAGACGCGGAGCCCCAAGCAACCAAAGCAACAATGACCACACCACAAATTCCCGACGATGACGATGATGAGCAGCTACGCCGCGCAATGGAAGAATCGCAGCGTCAATACGAGCAGGAGCTGCAGAAGCATAAAACGGAGGAGGATATTTTGCTCGAGCATCTGAAGAAGCAGAGCCTGGCCGAGGAGGAGTACAGCAAGTCTCGTGGGAGGGGTAAGGCTGTGGCCGATGAGGATTCCATAGATGAAGACTTGAGACGTGCAATGGAGGAGAGTCTGAAAGATAGCGGGAGGGGTGGTGGTGGTGGGCCGTCGTCGTCTTGATTTTACTATTGTCACGAGTATGTATCTCTGGGTTTCGAGGCGTGGGTGATGCTCAACAATGAAGTCTTGTGGATGAGATACATGAGCATGTTGATACCCCTTCTGCGAGTCTTCATGTCTGTATTTTTCTCTTTTGCTAGGCATCTCGGCTAGATTTTGGTTCACATACTCCGCGAAATGCGAAAATGAATAATCACCCACCGAGGCCAATAGTGAAACCAATACTCTTTACAATACCTTCTTCGCTGTGTCATAAAACAATCCCACCGGCGGAGGAGATTCTGTTCGAAGCTCCCCGCATCTGGACAATTCTGGCGGATTTGCGCCATATCATTGGCTCTTAGTGCGCGAAGTACACAATGATTTCATCATGTCGTCGGGCAAAGTCAAACAGACAAAGGAAGTGGAACCATTCATCACCCCCTCCATGCCTGAGTTTAGATTCGGACGTCAGTTGACCTCTGTAAACAGTTCTGACGTAATTTTGTCTATTAATTCAAGTGTGATATCTCTCACCATCTGTCGGTAGTTTAGGTACGCCTACCTACTTCAGTTGTTTCACTTACACACGGATCACACACAGTTGACAGACAGAACGCCAACACCCAGAAACACACACTACCAACCGACCTATATCATGCCCGCAGACACGGAAAACCACGAGAGGCCGCTGCTCATCCTAGGAGGCACAGGAACAGTCGGCAGCAGAATCGCAGAACAGCTCGCCGCATCCTCGGTCCCCGCACTGGTAGCCTCTCGCAGCGGCATCGGCGAAAACGGCGTCGTCTTTGACTGGCATGACCGAGATACATGGGGGAATCCATACGAGAAGGCCGACAAGGGTAAAATCAGGGCTGTGTACCTGATCGCGCCGCCTTCGGCCGATGCGGCCTCTGCCATGATGGAGTTTGTGGACTTTGCGCGCGAGCTCGGCACGCGCCGGTTCGTGCTGCAGAGCGCGTCGGGGATTGAGTCGGGTGGGCCGGCTATGGGGAAGGTTCATGCGTATTTGAGAGAGCTGGGGACGAGGGGTGAGGTTGAGTGGGCGGTGTTGAGGCCGACTTGGTTCCAGCGTGAGGACCCTATCTCTCGTGGTGTAATTTTTGATTGTTGCTGTTGCTGATGCCGGGGAATCTAGAAAACATAGCGGAGCAGGATAACCATGTGGCATCGATCAGGGACGAGAGCAAGATTTATTCGGCTTCTGGTGATGGGAGAATCCCCTGGATCAGTGCAGATGATATCGCCGCCGTAGCGGTACAGATTCTCACGAGAGCAGATCTGCCAAACACGGAGTTCTTGATTCTAGGGCCAGAGCTGCTCACATATGATGATGTAAGTTATCTGATGGAGATGTCATCACTCAGGCGGGCCTTGTAGCTAACACGATGCCGTCATCTAGCTTGCGAAGATGCTATCGGAGATTCTGAAACGGAAGATTGTCCACGTGGAGCTGTCCACCGCTGCCTATTCGAAGCGGCATCAGTCTTTCGGCATGCCTGAGCACTATGCGAATATGTTGAGCAGTATGGACACGGCTATCAAATTTGGGGCCGAAAACCGCACGAACGACGTGGTCATGAGCATTACGGGTGCTGCTCCGAGGCCGTTTCGAGAATATGCTCAGTCTGTCAAGAGTGTGTGGGAGCCTCTTACTGTGGCTTGAAAACAACGATGCTGTGGGCGGGGGTGAAAGTGCTTGGGATTTTCTAGTGGAAAAAGAGCTGGTAGCTAGGTCTCGATCTCACCTGTTTCCTCGTTTCTTCCATGTAGGTGTGTCGATAGAACGTCTCGGCCAGCGTGAAGCTGAAGGTGGCTTGGCAATCTTGGACACCAAACGTCGAAGGTTCTCCCGCTGGAAGCATGGTACTCATCAAAGCAGATCTTACCTCGGTAGCTGGATAAGTGAATCTTATGACACAAACCCGTTAATGCCCCGGGCAGATGGAGATGCCATCTGACGATGTGAGCATGAAACTCTTTCGGTGGTGCCCAGCACTCTGGGCCGTTCGTGCCGTTCCTCCCCGCAGCCCCTGAGCGATGACATCATTGACAACCGCCAGCCCCGCAAAAACGCGACTTACAGCATGTTGTGCCCTCCGTCCAGGTTCAGTTGCAAGAAAAAGACTATGCAATACATAGGTGCAAACATAATGAGAGAAAGAAAAAAGAGGTGTTCCCGTAGCGCGTATGATCCATTGGCTGCTCTCCCTGTGAACGTGAAGCAGCCAAGGCACAGTTGGTGACAAGGAGTTTAGCTACTTGGCTCATTTGGTCAGCCTTTTCTCAAAACAGCTACGAATACCTTCACGGTTTAACCCATCTTAAAGCCCCAGCCAGTTTTCTTCATTCGTCGAATTTCCCCTTGACCACCTTTTTCGTTTGAATATTCGCAATCGTTTATGTAGCGTACGACAATGACAATACACCGACTGCACTCCCCTCCCACCATCCGACACGCCAAAACACCCGATCGCAGTGACATATCCTCCCCCGATGAAGTAGCCCTGCCCACCTAGCTAGTCCAAGACGGCATATACCTACGACCTAAGATGCCTCGCAAGCCAAAACCCACCCCAGGCCCCGTCTCGAGCCCCATCCCTCCAGCAGCAGCTCGCCCCCCCCAAAGCCCTCCGCGAACGCTTCCTCCACTCCCTCCCGTCCTACTCCGGCCCCTACGCCGTCGGCTTCCTCGAGATCGAGCTCCCAGTGCGCTCGCCGCGCCACTTCTCACACATCAAGCGCAACGGCTCTCCCGCACTCAAGCTCGACACAGTGCTCTCTTCCGTCTTCTACTCCTGCGACACCCCCAGCAACATCCCAGGCCGCGTGCCATGGCTGCCACGACCACGGACCGAGACATGTAAAGGCTATGCGACATTTCTCAGCGCGCCGCGCATGCTGGTCACGGCGTACATAGCGCTGACGAGCATGTTCACGAAACTCCCGGTCTACCGCAACGCACGGCTGTCACGCCGACATCCCGTGTCTGCGATGGGGGGAGGAGACTCCCAAAGCAATAGTAGTAGTAGCAGCAGCAGCAGCAGCAGCAGCAGCGAGACAACGCTCCGCAATAACAACGAAGATGAAAATGCAGAAGGAGGTGGAGTAGAAAGAGGAGGCGCGAAGTCACCGATATTCCCCGTAGTTATTTTCAGCCACGGGCTAGGAGGGTCTCGAACGTCGTGCAGCGCCGTGTGTGGAGAGCTAGCGAGCTTTGGGTTCGTGGTGGTTGCCA
>Ga0247758_1000386_pt1 | contig 39211 bp, 33 predicted proteins | sample UWRJL156409C4_FD_180950 | JGI IMG/M metagenome (GOLD analysis project Ga0247758, IMG submission 180950) | Plant litter microbial communities from Arlington Agricultural Research Station in Wisconsin, United States - UWRJ-L156-409C-4 | ecosystem: Environmental > Terrestrial > Plant litter >...
TTCGTCGGGGTCGGGCTGAGGGGAGGGGTTGTCTTGTTCAGCTTCTTTGGGGGGCTTGAGGGAATTGGCTTTGCGTTGGGCGGCCTTGCGGAAGTTGACAGCAGCGCTGAACTTGGTGAGGATAAGGTTGTCGGTGATGGGGTCGATGACGAGGTTGCGGGGGCTGATGCCGTTGTTGACGAAGCCGTGCTCAAGGTTGAGATTGTCGATGAGCTGGAAGAGCTGCTCGGCCCACTTGAGCTTGAAGGGTCGAGTGGTTCCAGTGGCCTCGAGGCTGCCTCCCGGGATGAAGGGTGTGGTGAAACCCAAGACGCCGCCGGACATCCCGGGCTCGCTCACGACGAGGTGTCGGATGGGTGCGATGTTGGGATATCCCTGCAGCCTGGCGGGGATTTGAATGCCCTTCCATATTTTACTGATGTCGGCTGAGTGTTCATAGTGTCTGAAGATAAGACGTTCGGAAGGACTCGCTGTGTGGTGGACAATGTCGACGAAGGGCGCAAGACGGGCGTCTTCCACCAAGTCGTTGCGGGTAGCGGTCTCGATGCTGGAGTGGCCCGACAGCCGGTACACCTTTGGCGGGGCGTAGTGTGTGCCCGGGGTAACATCCTTCTTTGCGGTGGTTGTTGTGGTAATGACGGTGCCGTCGGGTTTGACTTCCGCAAAAGTGATTGCCTCCCCGGCGTCCAGCTTCGCCGCGAGAGCGCTGTGGATGGGGGCCATTGTCAAAATAGAGCTATTGAACTTCTGCCATGTCGCATCGTCCACATCCACAATCTTGAGTCCGACCCAGCGTCTGGAGTCGCCATCGTAAATTGGGAAGCGGACAGTTGCAAATCCTTCTTCATTAAAAGGGTCATGTGAAGTAGGGGATCCGAGGAATCGAATGTTGTTCTCCCCAGCGATCTCAGCAGCAATCCGGGCGGCGATCTGGGCAAACTCTGTGGGTTCGTCGGTAGAGGACATTGCAATGGTGTTATTTTATCTTTAGCCAACAAATGATGGCTAAATTGACAAGAAGTGCGGCGTGTGGGATTTCCTGTGGAGATGATGATGGAGAAGCCAGTGGAAATCCCTAAAGTCCCAGAAGCTGCCGCTCTTTTGACACTTGGTCCCGTCGTCATTCCGACAAAGAAGTAGGCCGCTCCACAACTTCAAGGATCTCATCTCGCTTTCCTAATCCGGCGTATTCAAATGGACGTGCTGTGACAAAAGACTTTGCGAACACTTCTTTGTGCAGACCCCTGCTCAATGCCATTTGATCAAGCACCAAAAAAAGGGGCCATCGCCAAAAAGGAAATGCTTGCGGTTTATGTGGATCGAACACATGACCTTCAGATATACAGATGTATAGAATGAAGTGAGACTTCAGTCTGACGCTCTCCCAACTGAGCTAAACCCGCCTGTTGATGTTGGATGGTTGGTTACTATGACTCAAACCGACGGGGCCTTGCTGTTGTGCGATGGGGCGTGCTGTGGGCCCGCAGGTCGGCGCAAAATATTCGGACTTTGTTGGTCGAATCAGATCCACTTGGGCGTTATCGGGTCCACCGGGAGATGATCCAACTGGAGAGGACTGTTCCGAGAGATGGTAGGGTTGATGGCCGCAGTGGTAGCTATGTGGGGGAAAATGCTGAAAAAAGATATGAATGGCAGAAGGAGCCTTCGAGAATACTAGGCGAACTGTACTTATGGTTTGTGTTTATCAGTCCTCGTTCTTGTTTTCTCTGACTCCTCCAAGGAAGCTTGGCCTCCAGGAACGCCTCTGCCGCCTCTGCCCTCCCCTGTCTCGAGGTGGGTCAAGGGCTGTCATAATAGCCTGCCAGTGATGCGAATGTTAGCACATGCCTCTACCTTGCATTGTGAACCACTGGCTCTCTCACCTCGTCAAAAACATTCTTGAGACCCTTTTGCGTTAGGATGTTGCATTCAACATACGCAACACCAAATCGATGGGCCAGCTCGTGTCCTAGCTTGGTGTAATCCTCGTGGTTGCCAGGTTCTCTGTTTTTCCGAGCAAGCTCCAAGAGCTCTTCATCATCTTCACTCCCAACTCCGACGATGAGGAAGGGCACACGGGGGCAGTGGTGCGTGATTTCAGGTATCCAGATGCCTTCGGCGTTGACAAAGGTACGCAAGCTTCCTATGCGGACGAAAACGAGAAATACGTCTGTTCCGGGGTATGAGAGAGGCCGTAGCCGATCACTTTCTTCCTGTCCGGATGTATCGAAGAGTCCAAGGGTGTATTTGAGGTCGCCGAGCCTTGAGCCAGAGAACATAACATCAGTATTTAGGTCACTGGAAATGCGTCCCAGTTAAGAGGACTACCAAGAGAGCGGTCACTCTTACATGATCGTCACTGCATAGTTGTCGAAGACTGTTGGTACGTAGTCGCTGGGAAACTTGTTGGTAGTATATGTGATCAAAGTCGAGGTTTTTAAGGCAGCTCTATCGCCCACAGCCATAAGTCTAAATTGGAGAGATATTAGAATATCGCTCGATACAACATGCGCAAAATGCATTATTGGTCACTTACTTAATCTTGTTGCCGGAGACGCTGCTCTTGAACGAAGGCAATCCCTTCATGGTAGCTAGCAGAGGGGTGCCTGGTGGCTGTTTTTGGGCTGTAGAACTAGTAGCTGCGGTCGCTGGCCTGGAAGGTGGAGGCTTCGTCGAAGGAACCGCCCCTGGCAGTATATTGTTTGCATCAACTTTGGATTCCGGAATGTCCAACCCGGCCGGCACAGCCCACTGTCCCTGGAGCAAAGACGCGAATGTTAGGTCGGGGCCAAACTTGTTTATGTCATCCAGCGTCACTGGAAGGCGAAACACGGCGATGATAGAGATGTCGTTCAGCGACAAATGACTCCATGCGTGGGATCGAACAGCCGAGCTTGTGAATGATATGTCGGAATCGCTTGATTGCGCACGTGAGTATACGCGGGAGCCCTCAAGGACGGTCTCAAATTCCCGGCTCGTGGGAGGAAACGGTTGCAGAGCAGAGGGCGACTCGCTTGCAGTCGACGATAGCGCCGAGTTAGTGGAAACACTGGTGCCCAAGTAGCCGTAAGCTGTCGTGGTAGTCGTTACTGTTGACAGTCTCCGATTGTCGATAACAGAGTCGTTGTCGTAAAACCGAACTGAACGGTCATCCATCGCATGGATATCGCCCAACTCCCGCACGCGGGCTGCAAACTCTTCATCACGTTGCAGAATCTGCTCGACCGCCGCGCAGAGCTTCTCCCGACTTTCCATGGCCTCGATATCTGACTGGCTAAACACTAGAGTAAGTGGGCATAGATGCAAATATCCTAGAGCTGGTGAGCATACCATACAAGCGTCGTGACCATCAGCGTCAGCGACGCCTTCTGTGATTCCAGCCGAGGAAGGAGCCTCAGCACCTTATTTTCTCCCCAGACCCATTTCAGGCGATGCATCATGCCATCCTTGAAACACACGAGAGACTCGAGTTCGGAAAGGGTGAGTACGCAATTCGAAAAGGTGATAGCAATGAGGTCAAGCCGCACAAGGGCCTTCCGTCGGCTGGGCAGCGCTGAAATGGTATCGATGAGCCCCTTGACCATTTCGAGGGCAACACGCACCTCCTCGGCAGTGGCGAGCGTATCGTGCGCCGATTGCGGGGCAGCGACGACGCCCGAGATGAAACCGGATAGTGCTGCGCATATTTTGCCCGTGGTTGCAAGGAGGCCGACTACCGAAGCCGCGATGCTGAGGGGGTCTGCCATCCACGCAACTGGGGAATGGGAACCAGGATGTTTCGCGGAGAAATCGCTGACGTCGAGCTGTTGGGGAGTGCGACTCCGAATGGAGCCAGGAAGGTGCGGCTGAATGTGGTGCCCCTTACCCAAACTAGTGGACTGGACTCACTCCCATTGGGCCGCAAACGACAGGTAAACTTGGAACTCGCCGTCTCTTTGCTCCCGAACCCCTGATGAGCCGTGGAGTAACAAAGATAAACCCTCGTTTCAGAAACGTTGATTAAAAGGTCTGTACTCGAAGGCCAACCATCCGGCAATGAAGATGTGAGCGGTGCAAGACTTCTTGCTCACCCTCATCTTAGTGTTAGCATGGCAACATCACCCCAAGCGATGACATTCACCCTCACCCTCACCATCCGGGATAATCAATTGCATACCTGTTTACAAGAGGACAAGCAATGCACTGCGTCGGGAATATGACCGCGGAGGCAGCAAGGGAATTCCTCAAACGGGGAAATAGGGGCAAAAAGTGGGGAAGCTGTGTGTGGCCGGGACACAAAAAGAATCGTCGCCTGCAGGATTCGAACCTACGCCTCCGAAGAGATTGCCTGTACTGCTAATCCGAGGATATAGCAGGGCAACGCCGTAACCACTTGGCTAAAGCGACTGGATTGGTTTATTGTTTGATGGGGTTGTAATCGCAACCCTTGACGCGGTACACTGGGAACCTGGCAGGGGAAATGCACCTCAACGTCCACCCACACATAGGGGCAATTAGACGAACGAAAAAAAGAGAAAGATCATCACTGACATTAGTAATAACGAAGATTGGGGTTGATGGAAATGAGTCCGAGGAATTGCAATGTGGAAGTCGTTCATCTGATGCCGCTGCCGCTGCAAACCGATTACCCCTTTTTCGTCGAACTTCATCCTCTTCTCCTCCAACCCCACATCTCACAATGCAAACGATGCAAGCCATACCCCGAAATACTGCGTTTCTGAATGCAACTGCCGTCTACTGTGCATTTATAAAAGCCTCTGACTATGTATTTGACCAAGCCATTCCAGCGTGGATCCTACGCCGATTTCATAAAGGAACATCCGTATTTATACACACAGGACACCCTCCCATAATCTTATCCCTCAATAACCTGGCGTGGGTGACCTTCGTCCCGACCAAATGATGCGTCCTTTGCTCTGCAACAGCCCCGACGATGTCCTCGTCCACGTCCTCCCCTGGATGCAACCGCTCAAGCAGATGCCTCACATGGAAAACATGACCACAGGCAAAGCCTACGAGCGTTTCTCTCTCCCATGTAATGAATGGTTCAATGCATTCCGCGCAGTGGCCAGGCTTCCATTCCTTGGGTGTTTTGGGCGGAACTTCCGAAGTGTCAAGACTGTCCTCCTTGCCGTCTTCTCCTATGGTCTGGACATCGGTAGTTTCGATATCGACGTGGTCCGCAGCCTGAACAACGACTTCGAACTTGATGCCCTTCCTTTGTCCATTGCGCAAGAGGGTTTGCGCCGCGGCAACCTCACTTCGAAGCACGCGTGCCACGCCTGAGCTGATGCTGTATTGGATCTCGTGCTCCTTCATGATGTGCTTGAGGCCCTCCCGCAAGCCCTCAATCTCCAAGCCTTCCGGGATGCGCTGCACTAACTTGATCGGGTTGATTGCTGTGCCAACCTCTTCAAGAAGGCCGCGAATGAACCGAGGCTTGTCCTCACTGTATTTGAGCAAATCTTCCCAGAGGTCAGGATCATCTTGCTCCTTGGCGAATGCAATGGCGCGGCTGACGTCCCCAAGCCGGTCGATGATGAGATAGAGCGCTCGCTTCATCTGGCCAGTTTTGGAATACAGGTATACAAGCTCTGGGATGTAGCTGTGAGTTTCGCACTCTAGGGCGGCCTATTCCAGTTAGTTGTCATCGATCCAACATGGGAACTGGGTAGTTACTAACCTTCTCGAATGTATATGCCGTTGATGTCTTCAAAAACGTCATCAATAAGGGCTGATCAAAAATCGCAAAAAGATGAACGGCAAGGTCGGCGAAGCTGTCAACCAGCGACTGGCTGTCGGAAACAAGCCGAGCGCGTGACTCTTGACCATGCTCGTGGATGCCTTCCCCTCTCCAGAGGCCTCGCAGGTAGAAGAAAGTGTACAAGTTCAGCTCTTTCTCCTGGAGCTGCTTGACGACGATTTCCGGTTTCACAAGCCCGTGCTGCGCTTCGTCAACAAGTAACGTGATGGCTTCTGAGGTGGCCTCCTCAAGATCCTTCGGGGTCATGCCTCTGCGGCGGCCTTGCGGCACTCGGAGACCGATAAAGCTTGGGATATCGTCCGCCACTGCCTCCGCGAGATGGCCTTCCTTGATCAGCCTCATCGCCGAGTCGGCGTCCTGGAGCTTGATGTAGCACTTCAAAGCTTCTCGACTGCGTCCATTGGCCTCGTGCAGCATCGCTAAGCCTTCCATGACAATGCGCCAGTCTCGGCCGACTTCACCATCCTCAATGCTGTCCTCTCGTACCTCCCGGTATTTTAGCTGGTCTTCTAGGGTTGTTGTAACCGCCCCCACATTGAACAGCTCAGGCGGCCACCTCTCAAGAAGATCTCGAAACATGGGCTTGTTGACCTTGAGGTAGTGTGCAAGTATGACTTCGTAGATGGTCTTGGGAATTGGGGGGTGGGTTGACTCTGAAGGTATGTAGTTGACGATTTCGTCGAACTTGTTCGCACCAGCAAACCTCCATACCCACATCTCCCATTTGTCAGGGGTGCCAACGACCTTGCCGCAGATCTGCCCTGCAAGGGCCCAGTTGCCATCTTCGATGAGCTGTTTGACCCATAGCTCTCCGATTCGCCGCTTCTCTTTCTCCGCAGAGGAGTAGAGGCTTTGGAGGCCATCAGCCACCGACGCGGTGTCGTCGAAGAAGTCATCTGTGCCCTGCGTCCGGTCTGGCGTTGACGATCCTTGGTCGAACGATCGCTCTGGTGAGCCGACAATCTCTGGATGCTCATTGACCAATTCCCAGGCTTCCCGATACTGCTTGCGCTCCAGAAGCCATGATAAATGGTCACCAAGATCCCTCTGCGTCGCCAAGATGCAGTCGTATGGGCTGTGGATGAAGATCTTCAAACCAGGCTTCCCAAGATTCGGATGAACCGAGGTACGGCCAGAACGAAGGGTGGAGGTCGAGGTGCCCGAAGCGCCGTCGTTGCTATCCTTGCTCTTCACGCTGGCTCCAGAGTTGAACAGCAATGACTTTGGGTTGAGTGCAGCGTTCAGCATGTCGGTACCGAATCCAGCCAGCGTCTCCAAGGCTCCTCGGGTTGACGTTGCCGCAGCCACATTGCGGGCGGGTAGCACCCCCAGATGGTAGTCGTTTGAGTAGAGGCGTTCGAAGCGGCTTACGCTGAGCACGTCCATGTAGACTTCCTCGTGTGACGTGAGATCGATCAGTCGAAGTTCTGGCGGGGAGTTGTTTTGCCTGCGCTTGACGCCACCTGAAGGCTGACTGGCTGTTGAAGCGGCTGATAAGGTATGTTTATGGCCCCGCGTCGGTTTTACCTCGTCATCTTCTCCCTCTTTGTCGTTCGAACAGAAAGCAAGAACCAATAATAGGTTCTGGGTATATAACGAAATGCCAGAAATGATACAATCCAACCGAAGCCTTCAACATAGTTAGTCATATCTCACTGAAACGAGGGTATTTACTCACTTCTTTGCGATGTCCGCTCTACCAGCAGACCTTTCGCCGGCGTTCTTGCCAGTGCCGACACCGCTGGGGTGGACATGCATGATCCAGATTGTGCCACCCCACCCAACGAGCAATCGCTCGATCACCTTGTTGCTCTTCAACTGCTGTTGCTTCAGTTTCTCCGCAGCGGGGGATATGACCGCATCCGCCGGTTCCTTAGCAATCTCATCGGATTCAACCGTCTGCTCGTCAATCCACTCGACTCGGCCCTTCCAGACACTGGCCATGGTCTCCCATTCTTCCCCCAGCGGCCTCTCGGCGTGACCGATACGCTTCCAAGCATCGTCCGCATCGGCACTCTCGAGGTGCAGCTTGGTGCGCATGATCTTGATACCATGCTCGTTCAGCCATGCCACGTATCTCCCTGACAACGACCATTTGATGGCGTTGATGGTTCCTTCCCCCGAGTGCAAGACAGTGTCTTTGCCAGTACCCGCCCCGACGACGCTTCCTAGCCAGCCTGCAGCTTGCGCCGCCGCACCGGTCGTGGTCGACGTGCTCCGTCCCTGGGGAGCACCCGTGGTTAAAATCAGCTGTCCTGCCAGCCCGCCAGACAGGTACATTCTGTCGGTTTTGTACTCAGGGGAGAGCGCCACAGCTTGTATTGGGCGAGCAAAGTTTCGCAGCTGGACGTCCTTCATGTCGACCAGAGACTGCACGCAAACATTACCGTCGGTTGACGACGTCGCGATGTAGATATTGTTCGATGGGGTGTTGGGAACGGCATTATGGTCCTTTGGTGGCTTTCTCGACGCCGCGGCGGGCGATGCCAGGCTTTCGGCGGTGCCCGTGCTTGGTCGCAGCGGGCTGTTTGTGGCCTGGGAGGCTATTCGCGCCGCCGTCTCGGCCTTGAAAGTCGGGAGTGGAGGCGGATACGGGGAGATGGATACACCCGTAACCGATGCGGAGTGGGCATGGTAGACGCGTAAGGATTGGAATATTGGAAGTTGAACGACGTGCTGTGGTGCGTGTTAGGGGAAGGCCGACGGGTTGGGAGAGGTGACACTCACGATGTTGCCATTATGTGTCCCGAGGATCTGGTAAGAGCGTACAGGTCAGTCGAACAGCCACCGAACGATATGGAACAGACAGGACGCACCATTTTGTCCCCCGCAACAAGAAAAGAGCTGGTGGCATCGCCGTTCCTGTAGACTGCGCCGAGATGTGGTGTGAGACGGGCGTATTTGAGCTTTGGCTCATCGTCATCGTCATCCTCGTCCTCGTCCTCATCTTCCTCCTCTTCCTCGTCGTCGCCATCGCCGTTATCGTCGCCGTCATCATCCTCACGATCCCCAGTGACTGCCGAGTCGCCGACCGACTCGGCGCCGTCGCCCGCGGTTGCCTGGTGGTGGGATTCGGCTTCGGAGGCTGTTGTCGTGGATTCTGCTTCTCGGTCGGTACTCGCGTCCGCGCCCGGGGCAGGAGTCGCTACTGTCTCATCGTGTATTTCGCTATCGCCCGCTTCCCGCGAAGCTTCCGTCATATTGATCAGAGAGCTGGGGGCAGCCTCATGGCGTTGTGGGCGGCGGGAAGGGCGAAGCTACAGGACGATCGATGCTTGTTTCAGGAGCTCTAGAGGTATTGGAAGCTTCGAGCTACGTCACGCCAGAGCTCCGCCGGGACCCACTTGGGCTAAAGCACGCCCTCAAATTGGTACACAGCGGCATGTGCTCTGACAAGAATGAATAAAGTCAAGGCAGCCGCAATGAAAAAAAGACTTTAGGTTAGTACTAGCAATGAGTTCACCCATAGTAGGGCTTTGACTTATTACAACTTTCTTAGAGAGCATTCACGAGCACTGGAAATGAGCTTCTTCCCAGCAAGGCGTTTGCTTGTATCAGTTAGGGGCCGCGCTTTAGCCAGGGTGTGTGGGGTTTGACTCGGCGTGGGGCAGGCAATGATTGGCTGAAGCTCCGCTATTCGTCGCGTGCGATGGAAACGCGCCTTCCTGTGAACCGCATCAACGCCTAGCAAAAAAAGCGACTGCTCAAGCGACCCCTCCAAACCGCCCGCCACGACAAATTGACACTCGACGGAAGACATGGCTTGTCTCTGGCTCTTGTCGGATCCCCGCGCTCGCTGACACTTCGCATAAACCCCGCTGCCCGCCATGGCGTCGGTCACCTCGCTTGGGCTGCACCAGCCCACCAGTCTTCGACATGCGATCGAAGAAGGCATTCTTCCGCCCGATGCTCCCCCGTCCTCGTACACCTGGGAGGTGGTCGTCGACCGCGAAGGAGGCTCGGAATACGTGGACGAGATTCTGACCACCGAAAACTGCGTGCTCTGGTCCCGCGGCGGCATCTTCCGCAAGAGCTTCACGGCAAGCATCGAGAACGAACCCGTCACACAGGCCCTGCTTGCCTACTTTCCCGCCTCCGCCGACAGCCACGATGCCACCCTTGAACCCGATGCCCCGCACGATCGCAAACCTGTGCCGAGCCAGGCCCCTCCGCCCGCGCTCTCGCGAGCTCTCGTCGTGTTCCTCAAAACCCAGGCACACATCTTCTTCCTGTCCGGCACGAGCCACATCGTCCACATGCCGTTCGAGGTGGAGTCGGCTTGCGCAGCACCATGCGGTGTCATCATACAACGGAAGTCAAGGGGGAGCAATACGGCACCGATGTCACTCCGAATGCCCAAAGTCCCGCCGAATTCCTTCCTGTCCTCGCAGGTCTCAGCCCTCGCCGTCCCGCGCCTGAACGTTACGGAGTTCTCGACCGAGGCGCTCGGAAAGCCGAAGATGTTGCCCCTGCGGTTAAGCTCAACGCTTGAGAACATGTGGCAACCACCCATGGAGACCCCCGACAGTCACTGGCCGCGTCTCGTCTGCCTGACCGACCCCCTACTCGAGATCGGGCTGGTTGTCGCCCAGACTGAAAAATCTCGAAAGCCCGGCCGCAGAAGAAGCTCCGCTGGCTCCCTCTTCCTGAACCCTGCTGAGGAAATTCTACATGTGCAGGAGCTCAACCTCGATTCTGAACCCGCAGCGGGAAAACGCAGTCTCAATATTGCGGTAACAGTCAACCGTGAGGTGAACATGTACACAGTATGGAAGCTCGCCTATCTCGAACACGAAGACCCATTCATTGGGAAGCAGAAGCAAAAAAAGCCCAGCGCATCTCGTCGACGAAGCTCCATGGCACCGGGCCTGGCTAGCGGCGCAGCGACTCCACTGCATCCGTCAATGAGGGAGAGCTTCGGGGCCACCCTTCCTGGCAAGAAGACGAGGAAGAGCGTGAGGATTGAGGAGAATGACAAGGTCTTGGACAACGCCTTGAGCTCCCTTGACCCAGAAAAGGGCAGTGACGCCACCCGAAGGCAGTCGCGGAGGGTGAGCTCGCTTCTAGCGAGGGCCGATCTCTCAGCCTCCCAGGATAGGTCGACATTTGTTGATCAAGCCCCGCACCCGACCCATGGCAGCAGGAGAGTCGAGTCCCATGGCAGCCAAAGGGGAAGAGTAAGCGGCGGCTACGGCCTCCCAAGCTTCAGCGGGACGTTTAATCAGAGCCTCAACAGCCTCGCCGAGGCCCCCGTTGACAACTTACTCGAGGAACTGCGAGCAGGGGGCGATTTTGAAGGATTTCACAACATGGGTCTCGATGACCATGACTTTGAGGGCCTTACGCACGAGATGCTTTTCACCAAGATCTATAGCATTCCCGTCGACAATGCCAACGTACGGTACTCACTTTCGACGTTGCCGGCGCGGACACAGTCCAAAGTTTTCGTTCTCGTTGGACCGCCAACTGCGACGGACGAACAAGGCCGAACTTCCATACTTGTCGGTATCCAGGACCCGGTGGATAAGCGGCTCCAACTTTTGACGCTGTTTGTCGAAAAACAACAAGCTGGAAGAGCAAAGTCTGCACAGGAGGTTGACTCGATCAACATCGTATTTGGGGAACTTAGGAGGGTCCAAAGCGTTGTTGATTCGTGCAAGATCTCTGACGGCGGCGACAGCTGCGAAACGATGATAATACTCTCCGAAGACAAAACCGGGGGTCGAGAGCTCAGTCTTCAGTCACCCTGGAGCAAGGTGACAAAGCTAGCCTTGCCATTCCTGTTCTACGACAACCTAACCAGCCTTGACTATGCTGGGAGCCACAGAACCGACAAGGAGGCTCGCGGGAGACGTTCGATAGGTATTGGAGTCACCGGTACACAGATCGATTCCCTCTGTCATCCCCAACTGCGTGGTATTCTTGACCTTCAGGGGAGAGATGGAAAGTACCACCGGATTCGGGTGAAGCTCCGCCCATCATCTCATCAAGTTTTAAGGGCAATAAATGCCTGTCGCGGTGTCCTACCAGCGAATTTCGCGGACAAGATTCTAGCCGGCTGGTGGCAGGTCATGCGGTGGCTTCAAGCGGCAAAACTTGGAAGCTCAACGCACCCACCCGCTGACATTGAATGGTCATCCTTCGTCATTCTGGTATTGAGCAGCTTTCTAGCCCTAGAGTCCCGAAGCGGTGAACTCCGACGGCCCCAAGGACACAGCGCATCCAAGTTGCCCCCGGACAGCAACTGGGAGACAATGCACGTTTACACCGCCCCTAACTCGTCTGCTTGCTCGTCCTGGGCAAGGAACAAGGGTTGGCAGTGGATGTTGGAGGAGGGGGCGCTGGAGACCCCACGCAACCCAGACGGCTCGCTGTCCACTGCAAGCAGCTTCATCGCTGTGCACACCGACTTGGCAAGAAAGTACCTCACTTCCTCGGATGGCGCGGCGGCATTTGGCCCTCAAGGCTATCTTCCGACCGCGGTAAATAGAGACCAGGAGAGCCGCAACATGGCGGCATGGGCCATTACCATGGGTCTTCACCTCCTTCTCGAGGAGCAACGGCTTATCATCCTTACCCCCGAAGACTTGACCCCCAACTCCAGCGATCTGAGGGGGCTTCTCTGCCAACTCGCCAAGTGGCTCAGATGGCCAAAGTTCCACGCTCTGTATGCTCTTGGAATGCCAGCAGAGCCAGACGTGAGCGATGGTTCAGGTATGGCAGAATTCCTCGGGCTGGTCTACCGCACCACTGACCATTTCTTAGCGGCCTTGTTCAGCACCAACCTCGATGAGCCTTCTGATACTTATTGTGTTCTATCATGGATTCAAGCACACCTCACCGCCAAGCCAACGAGCGAGTTCCCTACACTCGCCAAGGTTTATGCCACGGCGAGCCGGGATTTACTAGCGGAAACCTCTCGCTCTCGGCTGTGGGATGCCCTCACACCCCGCACTGTCATGTTCGCGAGGCTCTTTGGGCTTCTCAGCTCGGTAAAGAATCACGTCGAGATGGTTGTTGCCATGCACGAATGCGGCTTCACACCCCAGATCTTGGAAACGCTCCCAGAAGCAGTCTTGACGCCCCTACAGGACGTCATTTTCATGTGCCAGCGACACCCGCCACCATCATGGTCAATGGATTTGCTCGCTCTCGTCAACCGGACTGACATGGCAGGAGTTCTGAAGCCAGGAAAGATCTGGCGCGCAAACGGAAACGATGCTCAAGCTCCACCTCATGTCGCGAAGTGGGATTTCCGGATGTTGGCACAGCATCTCGGCGACTTGCCTGACCATGCCGAGGAAACCGACGGCACCGAGAGGCAGGCTGTGGTGCGCTCACTCTTCCGAGAGGATCGGCGGCTGAATGAGGCACAGAACATCTTGTCGTCGACGAAACCCCGTGTTCTCAAGCTAGACCCAAGACAAGAGTGGACCGACTCAGAGTATCTGGAGCGACAGAAGGAGTTGGCCACTACCGCCGCAACAGGTACCCTCGCGATACCTGCCGGGCGTGGCCTGCTCTACTACTCGCTGCGATACCCGCTGCTTACTCAGAAATACCACATTGGTGGTTTCAACCTCACTTGCATCGTCAAGCCTTCAAACAATACTGTCGGCGTCGACAAGACGCTCTTCACCGAGGAAAAAATCAACTGGGCCTTCTTTCACCAAGGCGTTGCGGGCGGGCTTGCGATATCTCCGCACGCCAAGGGCATTGACACCTCTTGGATTCTGTACAATAAGCCCGGACAGGACCTGAGCAACCGTCACGCCGGCTTCCTCCTTGCTTTGGGACTAAACGGCCACCTGAAGTCAGTTGCCAAGTGGGTAGCGTTCAAGTACCTCACACCAAAGCATACAATGACATCTATTGGTCTCCTTCTCGGCCTGGCTGCCTCCTACATTGGGACCATGGATTCTCTCATTACCCGGCTCTTGTCAGTCCATGTCACCCGAATGCTGCCTCGGGGGGCGGCCGAGCTCAATCTTTCCAAGCACACGCAGACCACCGGCGTCATGGGCATAGGTCTCCTCTACTGCAACAGCCAACACCGCCGGATGAGTGAAATTATGATGTCGGAAATTGAGCACACTGACGACGGCGAAGAAGAAGATCCCCTTCGCGACGAGGGATATCGCCTTGCCGCCGGCTTCGCGCTTGGCTTCATCAACCTCGGTAAGGGCAACGATCTGAAGGGATTGCGCGACATGCGTTTGACGGAAAAGCTCCTTACAATTGCCACATCAACAAAACGGGTGGAGTTGGTGCATGTGCTGGATAGGTCCGCTGCTGGTGCTGTTGTTGCAATTGCGCTCATCTTCATGAAGTCAGAGGACCACATTGTCGCACGGAAGATTGATGTCCCTGACTCGATATTGCAGTTCGACTATGTTCGCCCAGACATTCTACTGTTGAGGACCATGGCGAAGAATATCATCCTATGGAAGGAGATCGATCCAACATTCGAATGGATCAAAGCTGGCTTGCCTGCGGAATACAGGTCCAGGTCTCGACTGACGAACGTCGCCAAGCTACGAAGTCGGGACCTACCATTCTTCTCGATTGTTACGGGGCTGTGCTGGGCCCTCGGTCTACGCTTTGCCGGCTCAGCTAACCCTCAAGTTCGAGACTTGTTGGTTCACTACCTGGACCAGTTCATTCGGATTGTTCGAACCCCGCCTGGCAACTTCGACAATGAGCTGGCTCGGGGCAATGCACGCATGTGCATGGATCTGCTCGCCCTCGCTTGTGCTATGGTGATGGCTGGCACTGGAGATCTCGCTGTCCTTCGCAGGCTGAGGTCTTTACACGGACGAGACGACGCAAACACCACCTACGGCAGCCACCTTGCTGCTCATCTTGCTGTTGGTGCCCTCTTTTTGGGTTGTGGCACCGCCACCTTTGGCACCAGCAATCTCGCCACGGCGTCTCTCATTGTAGCCTTTTACCCGCTCTTCCCAACCAGTGTGCAGGACAACAGGTCGCACCTTCAGGCGTTTCGACACTTTTGGGTGCTAGCAACTGACCCTCGCTGTTTCGTGACCAAGGATCTCACAACTGGTCAGCCCATCAACATTCCAGTTCAGATAGAACTCAAGGCGAGCTCGCCGTCAGCCGTTGCTGTTATTGCTGCCGCCGCGGCAGCCCAGGACACTCAGGGTCCCGCAACCGTTACGATTCGACGGCAAACCCCATGCCTCCTCCCGCCATTGGAGGACGTTTTGCGGGTCAGCACAGATGCTGGCGGGATGGGATTCTGGAACCAAACCATCGACTTCGAACACTCGCCGCACCTGGTCGAAGACTTCCGTAAAACCCAATCCGTGTATCTTCGACATCGCCCAGCCCACGAAAACCCATACCCTGCAACATTGCGAGCACTCGGGCGCAGTGGCATGTCTGCAGATTCGGATCCGCTGGAGTGGTTCTTCTCACTACAGGCTTTGAGGAGCCTTACACATGCCGAACGAGCCGTGGTTATGGACCGTCTCGGCTCTGGCGGTGGGGTCGGTGAAGGCGAGGGGGCGACCACAGCAGTTGACGCAAAGCTCGTGCTTCGAAGCGGGCTGGACGGCTGGTCCCGTGATAGACTACTGGGGTTGAAGCTATTATTTGAGTGGTCAGATCGGAGGTCGACTTTAGTGAAGCCGGCCAATGTCTCGCCGTCTACAAAGCCTGAGGAGAGTGCTACTGGCAAAGCAAAGCAGGATAAGGGAAGATCTAGAAAGGGGAAGAAGAAGGTCTCCCTCGAGCCGACGCCCGAAGAGAAAGCAGCGGCGGCCCATGAATCTCATGTCGAAGCGGCCGAGAAGGAAAATGGGTGGTGGCTAAGAGACAGTACTATCGAAGAGCTGAAGGGTATGACCTGGTTCGCGGTTAGAGATGGTTGAGGCTGTTGAGGCTTCACACGGCGAGAACAATGTGTTATGATGTCACGCAGCTTATGGATACAGATTCAGCATCGAATTCATGACGGGACGACGCTAGATTCAGTCTTCGGGACACGGTATGCCCTGGTGAAGCAGTCTTATCAGATGTCAGACTGACCTTATATGAGGGTAAATAAAAGTACTTCTTGATCACAACCATTTGACCCTCGGTGAGTCCATCACAAGTGACGTGCTGCTAAAGGTGCCGAGTGTCAGATACGCCCGCCGTGCTGTCGAATCTCGGAGAAGCCCGCCGGACTGTCCAGTCTACGATGCGACCTCAGCAGATTGCCGTGCACCACCTACTATCGAGTGTGCCCGATGGCAGCGAAACAAAAGACCTGGAGATGTACATCTAACCAATCATCCGTTTATATTTTCTCGCCTAAATAGGCTTAGGTGAGCTGGCTGGGCAGGCTATGCCTCAGGCTGTGCCTCAGGCAGTGCGGAGAAATAAAGGCGCCGTCTCGTCTCGCTCTGGAAGGGGGGTATTTACCGAGAACTTTCCCGGTCGCATCTCGCCTTCACCGTGCTGAACTTCGCCCAATGACACCTCTATGGACCCACTAAGCATCGCCATGGCCGTTGTTGGCCTTCTCGCTGCAGCCGGGAAGGTCGGCGAACTTTTAGAGGTCCTGTCAGGAATGCGGAATGCCCCCCAGACTGTCAAAGACATCCTGGCCGAAGTGCTGCATACCGAAGTCGCTTTGCGCTCTATCCAGCGGCTCCTGAAACGCCTGGACTACTCGAACCAGCGCCGGGGACTGATCCAGATCGACGAACTGCGTGTCACGCTTGCTGATGCTATGCTGGTGTTTTCATCCTTTGAGGTGTTTCTGACGAGCTTGCCACTGGGCAAGGCTTGGACGATGGCCTCATGGCCTAAGTATTCGAAGCCAATCAAGGAGCATATGGCAAAAATTCAGCGGTACAAGCTCTCGCTGACGCTCATGTTGACGATTCTGCAATGGTGAGTTAAGCTCTCAGCCCGTATCGGCACGGAAACGGACATGCTCATTGACATTGGTAGTGAAACGGACGTCGAGGCACATCGGAACCAAAAGAAACTACAGTCTCTTATTGAGAGAGTGCTGGCGGATAATGCGGAACTGAAGCATAGGCTGCGCCAGTCGGAGGACTCGTTCGACGCATGCAGTCTCACTACCACTCGTCCAAGCGCCGAGACAGTTACAATCCGCTACAAACATGTCGAAGACAGAGATGATGATGGCGTATCAATCTTGGAGCGCCGAGCCAAACCAAGGCCTCCACTCAATGGCAGCATCATCCGGTTTACTTTCGAAAACGTACTTCAGAAGTCTTGGGTTTACCGCAGGAACGAAAAACGCCACGATTGCGACATATCTTTCGCCAGTACTGCCCCTCGATCACATGCCTGGTCGGTATTTTCGGGCTACAGTTTGGCAGATATTTCAGTTTTGTCCGTCATTGCCATGCCGATTACGATTGGAGACATTGAGAACGGGCAGCACTACCAGGTAGCGCTTAGGGCCGAGGAAGTCATATTGGAGCCAGAATACCCGGAGCCAGGAGAACCAATCAAGTCCTCCCAGCGCTGTCCTCTACGCCCTCCCCGCGAACACATTAGTATCTCCGCTGAGCTGCTTCCTATGATACCGCGAATAGGAGAGGGGATGTACTCCTTAATGGCTGCCAGCCGCCTGGAAGAGGAATCAGTCGATGTCACAGACGGAGCATATCTAAGAAGCCGACTATCATATTTGGGAGTTAATGAATTTGGACACAGTGGGGAAGCTAACACTAATCTAAGCGTGGTGAATAAAGAACTTCAGTGTAAGGCCTGTGGCAAGGTAAGGACCCAATGCAACCAAATAACACAAATATAACGGGCGTCTTTACAGCAGCTGACAGGCAAAACAGCTGCTCGACGAAGTCTCAATCACGAAGCTAGGTACGTACCTACTTTGTCCTGTCTCCCTCTCGATATTCTGACCAGGGTTTAGCCGACTTTCTGTATCACAACGAATGTTTCTTGTGCAGCAAGTGCCACACTCGACCAGATCTGCGATCCCGCGTCATCTTCAAGGAAGACGGGTGGATTCTCTGCAGCAACTGCACGCACCCATGCAGTATCTGCAATGCCAGCCGCAAGACCGAGAAGCTCCGTATTCTCCCAGCCGGAACGATCGTCTGTGACGGCTGTCTCCAGTGTTGGAACTGCTTTGGCAGAATTGGCAGTTCCTCATACGTCGATACCAACCAGGGGAGGCTTTGTCTGCCGTGCTGGGAGAGTATCAGCTCGGCGGACGAGATGAAGAAGGAGGGATCCATGTACCACGCTATCACGGACAGCGGAGTGGTCCATATTGTGCACACCAAAAAAGGTGAGAATCATGCAGCCCGAGATGCCGACATTTGGTAACAATTTGACTTCAGGGACAAGGGCAAGGTCTGAGTATGGTCGTCGACCACCACCGTTCACCGACACTGAATCTCTCTGGCCATCACTGCATTTCTAACGCCAATGAGTTCAACTCTCATGGTTCACTCCAGTAAGTGAGCGGCTGGGTTTGTAAACGATTCATAGACGGCTCACAGGTTTCTTCCCTAACATTTTACATAGGTATCAGGCAGGTTTTACCCACTTTATGGGTTTTCTGGAGGCAAGCACTGCTGTCCCTACCCTAAAACCCTCATAAACCGTTGAGAAACCGCTTAAGATTGGCAAGCTGAGCTTTTATGGTTGGTAATTTCAGGTGCGGCTGGGACGGCTTTATTACACGGCTTGCATAGTCCATACCGCACTTGCCCGTGTCCTGAAAGCCGACGGCGGCGACCCCGGCGTTGTTTGACACTGGCCTCGGCACCCCCAGCGCATCCGCATCTGCGTCCATGGCGTGCTGTCTGTTGGGTCTACTCTCAATGCGCATGAACGACGACCCATTCATTACATGGTGTGGCTCATGCCGTCGGGCGTACTTGGGCGAAACTCGATCGCAGAAAAGGTCTCAGGTATGGACCAATTGCTCTGAAGACGGCGATTCAAGAGTGGGCAGTCTGAATGGTGACGCACAATGGGGAGCCTAGTCTATGTCCGAGCAATAGCTCCGAGATTGGTGCTTATGCTTGACACGAGCACAACGGGAAGTTCCACATCCACACCACGGCACACTCTTCCCCGCAGGTTCGTTCGATGCTACTCTACACCGAGGGAGGCTAGGCTAGGTTTATCAGCAATTGTCACTGGGTCCGTGCGATCTGTGCCCGACAATGACTAAGGTCCTTCAGGCCTAGTGGATGATCACGACGGCCTGGGAACGAATAAAATCCGCCAAGGCGGTAATGACCTCGCGGTTAGACCCGCCATAAATTTGCAATTGTGCGCAGAGCCAAGATGAGCGAACCAAAGTTCCCCCAGTCTTGGGCGACAGAAAACCCACTTGCGCTGTCCGCTTGGCGATTAAAAGTTGGCTCGTCCGCAGTGTCCACCGACCCGCGGAGTCCCTCCACGGAGTTTATCCACGGCGAGTGGATTAATTTGCAGACGACATGGCCGACGGCGACGAGTCTGTTCTGCCGCCGCCGGCGCCGCCCCCGGGCACCAACCCTGGTCAGGGGCCACTTGGCATGCCCGGCGGCCAGGATCGCTCGTACCAAGTTGACATCATCGTCTGCGCGGTCATCACGGCCGTCATTGGCACTGTCTTCGTCGCCCTGAGGTTCTATACCCGCCGTGTGATCATCAACGTCTTGGCTTGGGAGGACTGGTTGATCCTGGCTGCGCAAGTCTTCACTGTCGCTATGTGCGGTGGCTTCATCCACGGTACGTCCCATTTCTTGCCCATGTGGTTTTCGTTTCTCCTGACGACTGACTGGTGCTTCAGAGGCGTATCTTGGCCACGGTCAGCACTCATGGCTTGTCCCGGCTGAGAATCTCGGCCCCTTAAACAAAGTAAACACACTCCATCTTTCTCCCACTCCCCCCGACTAATCCTCTCCAGGCCGGCTGGTACACCATCTTCTTCTACGAACTCAGCCGCTGCTGCGCCCAAATCTCCATCACAATGCTATACATCCGAATCTGGAATGTCCCCTGGGTCCGCCGCACCGCCTACGCGCTCATGGCCATCGTGGTCACTTACAATGTCCTCACCATCATCATGGTTCTCACCGCCTGCGTGCCCCTGAAGGCATTTTGGGATCTTGACGTCCTGTCCCAGGGCGCCTACTGCCACCATAAGAACCTGTGGTGGGCCAAGACGTATCTGCAGGTCATTATCGACTTTTTGATCTACCTGCTGCCGATGCCGGTTATCATCCGTGTTAAGTTTCAGACGAGGCAGAAGGTGCTGCTGATTGTGCTGTTTGCTATGGGTTTCTTGTGAGTCTATTTCTGCGTTACGTGCCCGTATATGTCCAGCCCGACTGACCGCCTCTCAGTATCTGCGCCCTCTCTCTCGTGCGGGTGTACATCCTGAAGATTACCGCCAACAGCATTGATTTCCACTTCGACAACATCCCCACGGCATTGTGGTCGTGTATCGAGACAAACGCGACCGTCGTCATTGCCTGCAATATGACGCTGAAGCCTCTTCTGACGAAGTGGTTTCCCGATCTGATGACGCCGCGTGGGGATGGCAACGAACAGAACGTCCATGGCGACATGGAGGCGGCTGGTTCGAGTGGTCGCTTACCAACTATCGGTTCTGGGCCCTCTCGTCCGATTGAGGGCCAGCATCAGTCCTGGATGTTTGTTGGGGTCAGTGGGGAGGATGAGAAGGATAAGAGTAGTTCGAAATCAGTTTCCACATAGTGTTATAGGATCGGAGGTCTCAGAGGCGATCTAAATAGACAATAGCGTTGCAAATGAGGGAAATTAAGACCCTAGAGTTAGGATTTATGTTTCAACTTGGCGCACTATACCACTGCCTGGGGTGGTAATTGAGAGATGAACAGGTGATATCTCATCTACAATACCTTCTGCTGCTAAACAATCTTAACCTTCTGAACCCGTGCATTCTCAAACAACCCTTCGTCCACATCCCGAACCATATCTCGCCCGATATACATAGCTCCCAACCCCGCACGTTCTCAAGTCCCTTTCTGTGTGGATCGCTCTAAAACAGCCTGGTTATCTGAGAAGAATCTGGGCACACGAAATTTCCTTTTTCGTTCGTCATCCTGAGTGAGCTGTGGCTGATTTGTCCTGAGCTTCCCCTGATTCTTCCCTGAGCTAGGGTGACCCCATACACCGCCGCCCCACAGCCTCAGAGGCCCCTTTTTAGTCCACTCCGGCTAAAGTTTCCTATCGATGGAAAGCAGATGACGCGTAATCTATAAGGATAGGACGTCCGCCATCCATCCATGCCAAACCGCCAGTTAATCGAAATGTTCAACTCCTACGCTACCCTACTGCCTGTATAACTAGCGAGCATTCGGCCGCAGCCGGTGAACGTACCTTATATAGAGCCAGGTCGCTTCGAGATTTACAGGATTTTAAAGACTGACTGATCATCGCGATGTGATCGATTGGCTGACGGTTTGGTAGTGATAGTGCGGCATTATCTCGGGGCGGGGGAGGCTGGGGAGGCGAGCAGACTACTTTTTGTTAACTGTCAGCATCATCATCATTAGCAAAACGCTCCTTTTATGATACTTAGCTGGTGACGATTATTTGGTACCTGGTTTTGACCTTGTGGAAGGAAAGGAAGAAGAACTGCGATTGCTGGGGAGGGGGGATGAAGGAAGAACCACGATTTTGAGGGGAGGAGGTCTTTTGCCATGGGGTTGATTTCGAGAGGAAAGAGTTCCCGCCCCTAACCCCTTACCTTCCGCAACGGCTCGGCCACCACCGCCTTCAACGGCTTTGGCGTTCAACCACCGGCTTCAGCAACGGTGAAAAGACGGTTTTGGCATCAAGATTTCGAGGAGGATTCGATTTTCAACGTGGGGTAGTAAGTGCTTGGTTGAAGCAGGAGGGCGAGACACTCCTGCGCTTCCGGGTAATTGAATGACTATTCTTCAACCATAATAGCCTTAACCGTGACACCGTGGGAGTCAGAGGCGTTATACTTGTAAGTCTACTTGGACACTATCATACCGACAGCCTTAATAACTCTAACTAATACAATTAGACGAGGACTCAAGGGGCAGATGTGGATCTAAAGCCCGCATTGCCCCCTGAGTATACATGCGCGCTGGCTATTGGCTAAGGCGGACTACGGCTGGCCGCGCCCACAACGCTTGAGCAAAAAGAAAACACTACGACAATTCTGGAAATAGCTCACGACACCCTGGCACTCTCCAGGTCGTCATCACCAACGGGAGATTTCGAAGGCAAAATCCTCGCCATGATACCCTGTTTGCTCGGTTTACCAAGTCCTAAATCCCCAGTCTCTTCAATAGATTCTTCGAGATGTGGCAATGATGGGGGCGGGTGCTGAGTTGTAGGGGTTGTAATGTCGGCTGACGTCGTAATTTCAGCTGTAGTCGTAGTCTCGGCTGTAGTCTCGGTCTCTGTCGTCGATTTGGTGGTCTTGCCTCTTGAGTTGGCGCTCTTGAATCCAGCACAAATGATCCTGCTCCAAAATTCCCATCTGAAATACAAGCCGCAGACTGTAAGATAGACGAGCACGCAAATGAGGAGGGAGATGCCGAAGTTGCGAGGGTTCGCGGTGAAAGGGAGGACGCCGGTTTGCATGTTAAACATGCCGGTGACCTGGGTAAAGGGGGTGAAAAGCTGATAATGAGGGTTAGTGCGATCTTCCACTTGCGATTCCTTGTCCTTCTGGTGACTTACGAGTAGGATGAGCGTGACGCCAAGGGCATTTGCGGCGGCATTATAGGTCTGGAAGCCGAAGAAGCTTTGGATCTGAGCAAGGCGTTAGCGAATATCAGTGGGTACCTATACGCATGTGCCGATCAATGGCAGGGCGGCCGATGCGGTGATGCACCATACTTCTTGCCTGTTGGTGTCCGACAGCCTCAGTTGTAGCGCTTTTAGGCTGGTGAGTCTCTTCCTCAGTTTGGAGTAGGATTTCGTGATTTCTCCGAGGTGCGAGATCCGCTCTTCATTTCCATCATGGGTGAAGTGGCCAATGTCAGTCTTGTTGAACTCGTCCCAATCTTGAATTGTTTCTGATAGAAGGGTGCTGAAATGAGAGAGACGGCGAAGCATTTCTTCGTTCCAAGTGTTGAAGTCTTTGACGCCGGTCCCAGTTTCGGGCAGTCCAAGACATCTGAGTCAGGATTAGCAGCAGCTCTTGAAAGCTTTGGATACACCGGAGGAGACGGTATAGGGGTCGCTGGCAATACCTTTTGTCGGCAGCCCCCTTCATTTCATCGGTGAGCTTATCCCATTCCAGCACAGCGTTAGCAAGTTGAGCTTTCCAGATCATCAGGAAGTAAAGTCTGCTCTCCCAGACAGGTCTGTCTAAGATACAGGTCCACCCTAAGAAAGGATCCCACATGCACCCATTTTCCTTCCAGCTTCGATGGTAGACCTTGACTGAGTGCTCCGACTTGGATTCGTAGTAGGTGTCGATAGTTCCGTAGACAGTGTAAACAAAATTTTCCGTCCCAGTCAGCGAAACTGACGCCTGGGCTTCGTAAATGCACGCCTTTTTGGGCGATGCTTTGTTGCCATAAGACTGAGCCGTCAAGCACTCCGCAATCCAGGAATTCCTAAGACTATCGCCACTGGGCCGCTTGCGAACGTCTTCGCGCAGGCTTTTGTGGTATCGAAGGGCTATGAACGGTATACTCAAGTGCATTGTATATCCTGGAATACCGTTTGTCTAGATGATATCTTGTTAGAGCTAACGTTATAGCTTGCGCTATGTGGCTAGTTCAGGTGCACTTACCTTCAAGCTCACGTTAACACAAGGACTAGGGCATATGTGAGTGTAGAAGAACTTGATTAGCGCCTCCCTTTGTCTTATCGGCGCCATTTTTGCAAGTACTTGGATTCCAGATGCATCCATATTCGACAGGTATCTATTTTTCGGGTCAGCGGCTGGATCTAGAGTGTATGAAATGATTTGGGGGAAAAGAACTGGGAGATGGCATACACCAGTACCCTGTCAGCCCGGATGAAAGGGCCTTCCGACAAATCAGTGCTAGCCTTCTCACCGGAGGGTATGTTTGGAGCCTTCTAGTTCCGGTGTTAGTTTCTAGTCAAGGCCTGCAATACTGAGGGAGCCTCCGCACTCACCCAAAAGCCAAGCTCTTCGGTCAGTTGGGCTGGTGTTCGGCCGCCAATCTGCGTCCTGGGAACTCCGACTCCATGCCCATCCGGACCGACGCCGACGTTGCTCCTGACGTCGGTGATCGCGATGAAGGGAGGCACACATGCTGGCTCATTCGAGGCGTACTTGTACGCGCGTTCGCAGAAACCGGAGACAACGGACTCCTGGTTGAGATGGCACTGCTCTGGTCCTTTCCTGCCTCTGGGCCGACGTCTCATAAACCGCGACACTAGGCGTACATTCAAGTCCAGGCCGCCGGAGCCATTGCCACAATCGTCGGAGTCGGAATCAGAGCCGTTAGAGTCGGAATCAGAGTCGTCAGAGTCGCTGTCGAATTCCGCGAATTCCACATAGGGAGTGTTCCAAGACTCGTCCGTGACGGTCCGAGGGAGAGAGAAGATAGGAGGCCATTTGAACGCGCTCACGGTCGGCGGCTCCAGAGACGACATGGTGGGAAGTGACAAATTACAACGACTCCATCGCCTCTTTGTTGATCACGAGCGATGGGACAAGGGATTAATCCGGGATGTGATGGGTTGAGCATAGCAATGCTGGGCGAAGGGTTCTGGTTGCAAGCTCGGTGAGGTAGGGCTCAGAAAGGGGAACCTCAGGATCTCGTGCGCCATCAAAGTTACCAGAGTAGCATCAGGGCGCAATGGGGCGCTGAATATGCAGAGATTTGAGGCTTCAAACGACAACGCACAGTGTCAGCGCTGCAATGGGCGACCATGCCCGATGTCAAAGTGCGAATCTCGGCCGTGTCCGCAGTCCACCTACCCCTCGGCTTCTGAGGCAGTGTTACGCTACCCTTCCAATGTATGCGATGTGCGCTTTAGGCTTCAACATACTGTATGGCCGCAATGGCATCATTTGACCTAGCTTGCAAACATACCAACGTCTCATCAACTTCCCCAGTAAATCGTTCCATGGTGGTGAGGCCCGCCTCCAACCGAGGTTTGGCAACGACGTGTTGTACCCGATAAGGCTCCAATGTCGCATCATGTATCCCAGTGTTGTGAGCTGAGATTGCGGCCCGTCTTGAGCGAGAGAGCCCAATCTAAATATCTTAGTACCTGATGCCCCGTTAGTCGGGCCAAAATGTGCTGCCAGCAAACGAATTTCCATTTACCTTTTGTGGTAGGTCCTCGTCCCGCAGCCACCCTGACGCCTGAAACGAGCTAGTATGTCATTGGCAAGCGACCCGGCGACGTGGCTAATGATTACCCCATGTCATGCAGGAGGAGCAGTCTAAATATGCCCCAACGATGCAGACTGTCATGCACCACCCTTGCGCCGACCCACAGCTTTGCGGTCACACCGGCGTACTCTTTGGATCTGAGGGTGGGCTGATGGACCAATTATATCTTATCGAATGCTGTCTAGTCTTGGACGTGAACAATCGTTGCTTGAACATTTTCATGTCGGCTATCTGCGATGGTTCTGAATCTCTAACGGTCTTAGATAGACTATGGCCGAAGCTTTGAGCAGCCAAATAAGGTGACTGACAGACCGCTGTGAGAGTGGTCTTGAAAAATGTGTATTGCTTTTTTTTCCCCTGGAGATGTTTTCCTTGGAGATATAGCCTGGAGCTTGCAGATGGTAGTTAGACAAAGAAGAGAGACGGTGCAAACATTGGGAAACCGGCTGTCCGCTCACACAACTAAATAGCGGTATAACTCAGAAATACGACTTCTGTGCTGATTCTACTTCCATTGATCTCCGTCTCTTATCCAAGTTTAACATATGGCCGATACATCTATAAGAGGTGGAGAATGCTCAAATTCACGAAGCAAATGGCTCTTATCGGTTAGTTCAACCCCTCAGCCGTAAGCCGAACAGCCACAGATCTCTCTTCTACCCCCACCCCCTCCTTTTTGTCTCAGAGTGAGACAGCGATTGCCAGTCCCACAAGGGAGCTGACTGCTGGAACCAGCAGGAAGCGGACAACTCCAGTCCTTCATGCCCATTTTGGTCTCCATGGTGTCATCCTGCATACTGCTCAGAAAAACGAGTTAGATTTGAGTATCAAAATAACGGCTCCGGGAGGGGCAGAGGTCCAGGATGTCGCTGAATGGTCTCTCAAGCCCGCTATATGTCGCCGCTCGTGGTTCCCCGTCGCTAAACCCACGAGAGTTTCTCAAAGTACATTTAAGTACCCAGTGGTAGCTGACAAGTTTGCCAAGAGCCTGATTCACCCGTAAGGAACGGGAATGGCTTTTCGGAATGAAGCCCAGCGTCCGAGGAGATAAGGGAGAACGGGGGGTCCTGGGTAAGGTATGTGGGTAATAAAAGCGTGGAAAGGGAGGAAGTACTAAAAAGTGACCCTTGAAAGCAGCACCATCTTGTTCTGCACTGCCTCCCGAGAGATAACTACCAGAGTCAGTGAGTGGGAGATGTGAAACCATGGCTACGATTCCGACCTGACGCTTATCTCCCAGACCCTAGACTGTAAGTCCTGTGTTTTCATTCGTGTTGTTGTTGCATTAGCCCCGAACAGACTTACAAGACAAGTTTGAGCATGAGGAGGGCGAGCAACATGTCTTTCTGGGTGTCAGCAACGGCGACGCTCAGAGTAAACCCTTCTGAAGCCGCTATCTGACCACGTCCTAGCGAACCAATCCGCGACCGAGTTTAATTCACTGGCAGAGTCTGAGGTACAACCTCAGAGCCGGCACCAGCGATTTGGCGCCTCACAGAATTTTGGCCTTGTTATTCATGGAACTCTTTCGCGATCCTGGAAATCCATGTCTCTGAAGTGCGGATATCTCATTGGCCGAAGATCAGATTCCCGCCACCAAGGGTAGGTGCATCGTCCCCTTGCCATTCTAATCTTAATTTCAGGGTCGCCCGCCACGTGACCGCTGAGTTCGGGAGGGCGAGAAATCTCTGAAGCTTCAGCCACGGATATCCATCAGCAAGCAGATGTCGCCGTAGCAGCGCCACAGCCAACGTTTACCTCATCTCCATCCCCATCGAAGCTTTGAGGCTTGCCATAGGATCTGTAAAGGTCGGTTACTGCTTTTGGGATGGCCTGGAGCCCTTCCTCGGCTCTCTTGCGCTCTCCTCCCACACCCGCGACTACCGAAACCCCTGGCTACTCCCTTCTGTCGGAATGAGCCCCATCCTATGGCGGCGCTTGCCCGCCTTGGGATTGGGCCCTCTGATTGGCCCTCCTGACACGTGATCCAATTGACCTGTGGCATAAACCTGCACTTTCACTTTTAGCCTGCCCGTTTCGTTCGCTTGCTAATGTTCTTTTCGGCAGCACTTCTCTTGAGATGGTACGTCATTGGTCGTGCCGGGTCTCACCTTCGGTTAATTTGGACCCCGGTCTATTGAGTAAAAGCTAGTTGACACTCGTTCCTGCGTAGCCCTCGGACAAATCGAAGAAGGATGGCGGAAAAAAGAAAAAGGTACCGACAAAGACCGCCTGGGTCTGGATATGCGTGAGTACCCACGGTATCCCTAGAACTATTGCTCTTGGGAGACCAAGTTACTAACCACACATCGCAACTGGATGCAGTGTATTTGTGCGCGGCAAGGACACGATATGATCCTTCTCCGAGAGAATTGTCTCAACCATCGTTGCAGTCATGCTCGTTGCTACAATTGCGAAGTCCACCAGATGAAGGTGCCGAGATGAAGTACTGTCTGACTGGCAAATACCGTGGGTATCTTCTAGTCTGCAGGCACCACACAGCGGGAAAAGTCTTCCCGATAAGCAGCGCAAATTCGCGGCTCTGGAGCTGAGGGTCGCATAGTTTGGTATTTACTTAGGATTATAATTTTAGGTGGCCTTTCTTTCTTTTGTTGGTGAACTAAAAGTTGAGAAAAACGTCTGATTCAGGGAGGTCTAAGAAATGCGACTGGAAAATAGACTTAGAGCTTTAGAAAATATTTCTTCTTCATAAGGTGGTCGTGGTTCAGGTTATCTATTATGTCACACCGGGTCAAAGGATGTAAGCGTTGATAAGGATGTATCGCTAGGGGTACCAAGTCCCGTCACTCATCGTACTCTCCGGTTCAAATGACAAATTTTCATTTTCGCAAGGTTCCAGTTTTTAGGACATTAGAACATAGATAGCCTAAAACTGGGACCCCTCCCCCCTACCCTAACCCCTTGTTGAAGCCCTTCCAGTCCTTGGAGTCCCTGAACTTCGGACCAGGCCATCCGCGCCTCTCATCCATGTCCACATTCCTTTGCGTGCGATCCCACAGTACGTTCCCGGCTTCAGTGATCCACGGAACGGCGATCCTGACAAGGCCTGTGGTATCAACTTGACTAGCGTCATGAGCCTCAAAAGCATAACGCAATATCCAAAGGCCGTAGAGGTCGAAATCGACGTTTTGGATGCCTTGGAGGTCGTCGCCGCCGGCAGCGTTATAACGAGCCGTCAAGTGAGCGAGAAAGTAGCCGTACCGCTCGTCCCTCGACACATCCATATCCGGAATCGGGAATACTGCGACCTCTGAGCCTGTCAGACAATCTCCCCACAGGTTGTATAAGACACTTTACTTACCCCAGTTCAGTCGCTCGCGTGCAACCCAGCAGAATTCCCGCAGGTCAAGTGTCCACACTTCGCGCTTCTCGGGCGAAAGAGGGACCGTGTCTCTAACGACAGCTTGGAAAAACTGAAGAAGAACCTCTCCCAAGTGTGATTGCTTTTGAACGGGAAGCTCTTCCGAGGCCTTGAAAAACGCTCACCACACAGTCCAGGGAGGACCTGAGGAGCAAGGCTAACCGCGCTTCGAACGACTTGCTCCACTGCCAGGCCAATGGCGGCACAGGCCATATTGCGATCCCCAAAGCTGCCCTCTTCCGACTGCGGGTAAAGGGCCAACGTTATAAGATTCTCTCAGTGGGCAAGTGCCTTGATCAAAGCTAACACAGTTGCATGTTACAAGCAGGACCTGCCCAGTTTTAACTTGCCATGGTATTCCTAGCAATTTGCCATGTCAGCACTAGAACACAACAACTTTGAGCTTGCGAATATGGCACTCTTCTCGGGAGGCCCTGAGCACGAGTATGGCAGCTCCCCGGTCACCGGTAAAGTCCCCCTGTAGCATCCAACGGAAAAAGACGGCAACGACGCGTGCAGGTGCTTAATAGATGCCTGATCATCCCAGCTTGTCCAGTGCGCGGCAAAAGGCGCGACCTGATATTAGCCACGACCGCCGGCTGCGCGCCTCCCAGTCCACCAATCGATCGACGCGTGCAAAATCACATGGTAACGATGCGGTGGCAGTATGGGACGAGCCTGCGGCACGGTCGAGTCCAATCTCCGTCAACCCGGTCCGCGAAGAGACACAGGTACGCGTCCGTCGTACTTCAAACTACCTACTTCCCCTCCTGAACAGGTTCACGACGTCGAAGGTGGCTGTGACCTTGGCATCGCAATCAAAATGCTCTCGCAGCCAACTCTCTTGCTCGTCCTCGCCCTTGGCGGGGCGGCGTCAGCGTTCAACCAGGCGCAGTTCATGCCGCAGTCAAATATCGCCAACGCTGGTCCCGATGTTGCTGCACCCATTGTTGACTTAGGATACTCCCAGTACCAGGGGTTCTACAACTCAACCTTCAATATCAATGCGTACAAGGGGTAACTCACCCGTTCGAGCACATTCCATCGCAAGAACACTTCTGACCGGGCCAGAATTCGCTTCGCCGCTCCCCCCAAGCGATGGCAGCTCCCGGAAGCTCCAGCCGTGAACCGCGCGTCCGTGATCCAAGCCGTCGCCGACGGGCCGAGATGCCCGCAGTCTCCTCCGGGGCCGACGTGAGTACCGCGTAGTCAAGCGACTCTGAGAAGAATTGCTCAGCTGAAATCCGCAGGCCAGCCAGTCCGATCGACTTTGAGACGACGATCCGGGGTAGTGAGGACTGTCTCTTCCTCAACGTCTTTGCGCCCCCCAACGCCACCAAGGTTCCCGTCGTCGTTTGGATCCGTATGTGTCTCTCCCCCTGCCGCAACGCTCAACTGGGTTGCTAATGTCCACAGATGGCGGCGGATACGGTCTCGGCTCGGCCAACTGGTTCGACTACGCGCAGATCAACAAGGCGGTGAACAACAGCATGATTTCCGTCCAGATACAATACCGTCTCGGTGCATTCGGTTTCTTGTCGTCTTCCGAGCTCGCCAAGCACGGAACGCTCAACGTCGCGCTGCACGACATGCGGTTCGCGTTGCAGTGGGTGCAAAAGTACATCAGCCTTTTCGGCGGCGACCCTAACCAGGTGACCATCTCGGGCGAGTCGGCCGGTGGCGGCTCCGTCATGCTCATGGCCATGGCAAACGGGGGGACCGAAGGCACGAGTCTCTTCCGGAGGGGCATCGCCAGCAGCCCCTATCTCCCGACGCAGCCGTGAGTTTTTAAACCGTCGAGGTCAGCACCCCGCAAATAATTACTGACATTCCCCCAGAAAATTTGACGACACTGGGCCCGAGGAGTACTACCTCCAGTTCGCGCGCCGCGCCGACTGCCTGGCCGGCAATGCCACTGCGGTGCCGACAGATGGCTCCGTCTTCAAGTGCCTCCAAAACGCCGACACCACGGTCCTCCAAAACGCTAGCGCATACACTAGCTATGGCAGCAAGTACGGCCAGTGGGCCTTCATCCCGGTCACAGACGGGACCCTCATCCGCGCGCAGCCCAACGAGCAGCTCCTGACAGGAAATGTCAACGGGGAGCGCATCTTGTCTGCCGTGAGTCCTTCCTTCCTCTCACACCACAGGAACACAAAACACATTCGACTGACACCCCAAGTCCAACGCCAACGAAGCGACCTACTTCGTCCGGCAAGACATCACCACCTCCTCGAAGTTCATCGACTTCCTGTACTACCTCTACCCCTCGCTACGCAAGGCCCCGCCGGCGCTCTACTCCCGCTTGCTAGAGCTGTACGCCGTGCCCACCGGCTTCCCGACCAACCTCACGGCCGCGCAGCGCTTCGACACGGACGGCCTGCACCCGCCCTTCGCCACCACCATGTCAGCATACGCCTCGGGCTGGCAGCAGGCCGCCAACAACCTCTACGCCGAGACGACTTTTGTCTGCCCCGCGTACTGGCTCGCCGACGCGTACCGCGGCCCGGGAAAGAAGGGGTGGCGCTACCAGTTCTCAATCCCCAATGCGTTCCACGGCTCCGATCTCACGCCACTGCAGATGGACTCCGGCGTCGCAGCGGAGCGGTATGACGGTGATTTCCGGAGGGGGTTCCAGAACCTATGGGCGCAGTTTATCCTGGACGGAGTTCCGACCCTGGGGCCGGCGGCAGCGAATATGGGTGGGTTGGCGGCTGCCGCGGAGGCTACGTGGAAGCCGTGGGGCGAGGGCGGGAAGTTCGATATGCTGAGTGTGAATGTTACGGACGCGAAGCCGGTGAAGACGGATTGGAGTGTTGTGGATGCGATGAAGTTTGAGGGCGGCAGGGGAGAGAGGTGTAAGCTGTGGGCCGAGATTGGGTTTCGGTGATCGGCTAGCTTGCTGCATCGGACCGAAACCTCGGCGGGTTGATGTGCCGGATTATGGTGCCGAAGGGGGTGAGTCGGCGGGCGGGGAGAGGCCTGGCATCGCTTATATCCGTAGCGAGTTCAGCCCTGTGCGATGACGCAGAGTTGCGCCGTCCTCAAACAAGAGCACAACACCAAAGCCGCCTGCACATCCAGTCTCCGCCCCCGAACCTGGGGCAGGTCCACCTGATTCCCAAGGAGGTTCTTGACACTTCGGGGTCGAGCCGAGAAACATCGGGGAGATTGTCACGACGGTGGGCATCGACTTGTTGTTGCGGGGGACGGGGTCAAGGCTTCACCTTCTCACGGTGGATAAGACCTCGTGGTCCAAGGGCTGCGGAATCCGTGCCCGCAAATCGACAAGTTTCAACCCGGTCTGAAGGACTCGTTCTGATTGGTGGGTTGGGGTGGTAGGCGTGGTGTGGGTCGGGAGGTACATCCGCCATAACGGTCTGAGCCTTCTGAGATAAGACGGATCAGAGAGGCGCAGGGGGATTTGAGTTGCCGAGGATGGTGTTATGGTGTTCTTGGGTGGTTGGTACCCTCCCCCTTCCTGTCGGCGTTCTCAGACGCAGTGCCACCAGTATTGATTGACCCCTACATGTTTCGCAGCTTGGACCTACAGCGTACCATTCCGGTACCAAAACGGCTTTGAGCACTCGATATCGTTTGTGCTACGTAAGCTATAGCCCCAACATCCCCCGCACCTAGGTTACGGTAGATATGAGATCTTCCTTACGCAGCCCTTGATACCTCTCTTGCTTCTGTATCTAATTTTATACCATAGACGCCACAACCTCGGCCCTGCCTGCGAGTCCCGGGCATCGCCCGTGACAGTTTGCACTACTTTCAGAAAGATTGCACCCACGTTACCAGTCAATACAGCCCGTGGATTCTCGTGGACCTCATGGGCAATTCCTGGCGCCACCACCAAGTGAGACACAGAAAAGGGCTACCGCTATTTGTATCACATAATTTACGAATCGGTTATTTTTTCACTCAGAGTTCATCGCAACATGTGCTTTTTACATCCCCGTCGTGCCAAATCCATACCCAACATGGCAGACCAACCGAACGCCAAAAGCGCCAGCCCGGCCCCCCCCCGACGACGACGACGCGCCGTCGCCGTCGCAAGCCTCCAACGAATGCAACACCAAGCTCACCGGACCATTCGTCCCCTACCGGCCATTCCAGCCCGTCATGAACGCATACTACATCTACGGGTTCAGCGCCGACTCCGCCAAAACGTTTAAGCTCTGCGGGGAGAACGAGTCGGACTTCCTCTACCGCGTCGAAGCCCACTTCACCGGCTTCAGCAGGAGCGGGCCGCTGGGGTCCCGACCAAGCATCATCCTGCACAACGGCACCAGTCGAAAGGACCCCCTCCTCGCAGCCGCGGGCGACCCGCCTGCGGCCTTGTCCATGATTTACGGTGTCAACCCCAGCTCCATTATCATGATGCCGCAGATGCATCCGGGGCCTAGAGCCACCACCAACGACCTGGCTACCGAGATTTTGCTGGCTGTCACGGTGCCCACCGATAAGGGCGTCGCGTTCCGCTTCGCCATTGAGGTGGGGACCGGGAAGGGGGATCGCGAACAGTTTGAGTGGCGGAAGATCAAGGATCCTGTTACCAAGAAGGGCGGGTACAAGCTGGTACGGCCGTCTCGTGAGAGTGCAGGGGACAGCTCAGCGGCCGGAAGCAGCAGCCAGGCCGCGTCATCGAGTTCGGCGGGCGACGAGACTCTTGCTTTGCTGACGTGGCCCAAGGGGTGGTCGTGGTTCAAGCTCGCCTTCACGCTCGAGTTCAAGGGGAGCGGGTTGACGGGGGAGCTCGGGGAGAGATGGACGCTCATGGCTGTTATCACGGCGATCCGTCTCCTGGTGCTGAGATTCGGCGGGAAGACAGCCAAATGGCAGATTGCTACCGCGGAGAAGGCGCGAGGACGGCGGCAAGCCAGATTGTCTAGTCACAACGGGGATGCACAACTTCATGCAGCGGCCGAGCTGTACAAGGTTGGCGAACTGAGTGGCGAGCTGTTGGAGCTCGTCGAGGCGATAACGGGTTTGATGTAAGTTGAAGATATTAATAACACTTAGGTGGACCGGAGTCATCCTGTTTATTATTTCGACGCGGCGCCGTACGAGGAAGCGATGATGCGGGGCGCGCTTGGGAGGTTTGGCGTTGTGAGACGGCGAGGTTTATTGCTGGGCTTTCTAAGCGTTTGTGGTGATCGAATAACATCTGATTTTTTTTAAGAATAATATTCTCCTCTCCATCACCCAAACTCCCTACCCCGTCGATATGGGGTTGGTTTAGGCTGGTTACACCAAACTCTCGGTAACCGGCGGTGATAGCAATTCCAGAGTCACCAAGGTCACTATGTCGTTCCCCGTCCCAATCCTCCAGGATCTCCACCGCCTCCTACATTTCTCCAACAGCGTCTTCCCATCCGTACTGCCGCACAGCGCGATCGCCAAAGTCACAAACCCCCCGGCTACAGCAGCCATCTAATCGAGGTCTCTGAGGCTCACCCCCACGTCGTGCACCACCGTGATCCATAGGGCTGGCATGCCGCCACCACCTCGGTATGCCCCATGGCCAACAGCAGAGCAGTAGGCCTCCGCATTGCCCTGCTGCCACGGGAAAGACAAAGCTCTGGCGGACGTAAAGTCGGGTCAGAACGACAGTTCCACCACATCCATGTGAGAAGGTTTCGGCCAAAAGAAAACGTCTCTGTTCTCCGTACAAGAACTAGTCGGAGGAGAGGGGCTTGTAAAATTAATACCACTGTGATGACTTTAGTAATTGAACACAGACCCCAACTGCTCTCGTTACAAATCACGACCCGCGGGGTTGTAGAGCAGCCCCTTCTTTCTCAGCTTCGTGGCCCTGAGACAATGCTTCTGTGCACAACAATCAGATAGCGAGAGTCAAAGAAAACGGGAGCAATACGATTGTAATCCATAGCGGTCTTTTAGTTTCATAGCTGTTCCTTCTTAACGTTGGTTTACTACACGAATTCTTCAAGACTCTCCATATGAACGGCATAGGAGACCAGCTGAAGTAGATTACCGAAAGTGGAGATAAGGCCGGTAATTTTGCATCTAGAGTTAAGGATGGGTGTTTATCCCGTATCTTCCTGTAGGAGGACATCTTAGATGAAGGCTTAGGAGCTGCAGAAGATGTGGTGCAACACGAACTAGATGGGCAGTTCTAACACCTAGATTTAGCTTACTTAAGAGTAGTGCTTGAGGTTTTATATTGTAGCACCCAGAATGGTGTGCGCGGCGCGCTAGGAAATGGTGTGGTACGCTCAGTTGTGCTAGGATGGCTAGTAGAAAATTTGAGCCACGCCAGTTAAAGTTCCCTTTCTTTAGGTTACACTATTCCGCCTAGCAGGTAAAAACATGTAGTAAAAGCAGTAAATAAAGACCCCAAGCGAGAAAATGAGCAGGCAGTAGAAAGTTCGTTTTATATTATCATACTTCGCCTTACATGAATAAACTGCGGGTTAGATTGAATCACTTGCATGCAGATGGGCCAACTTGGCTGTATTGTGGTATGTCTAGGGGCCTGTTTGGTTCAGGGTGGTGTGACGACCTCGGGCTTCGGTCTCTAACTCGGGGTCTCCAGGCAGGTCCTGGGGGTCAACTTTGGGAGGGTGGTCGTGGATAGTCAAAGGATATCCCATTGCACAAGTCTTGGGGTGCAAAGCAGTGTTATTATCGTTGCTGAAGGAGGGGGCTTCTTAGTCTAGGGCCACCGGGTTGCCCGGCGTATATATACACAGTTCCCAAGGGACCAATCACTTTGGGACCGAACGCCAGTCCACACCTTCCGTGAGCCCCCTCTTGATTGGTGGTTCCGTACATCTTATCGTGTCAATGGCGTGCTTCCCCCGGCTTATCATACGACCCACCCGTTGCCGTTTCCTTGGGTCGTGACACACAATTGGCTGCGTGGGTTGCGTTGCGGAGCGTTGAGGCCATTATAACCTGAGAGGAGAAGCCTCTGGCCAATGCGAGCTATCTGGCTGGGTATCTGAACGGGGCAGTGGCAGCTGTCTGGCCACCCCACTACCTGGGACGCCAGGTGGGTCCTCCCACACGAAGTCCTGTCAAATTAGAGGGCGCCGGACAATGGAGGGGTTTTTTTACAAAAAGGCGACTCAATTATTAGACCCGAACCCCGAGATTTTTACCAACGGAACTTCCCGTGCGGCTGAGGTTGATGAATCGAGTCACTTGAACCACGACGAACCCCGCTCCGGGTCGTTGAAGATGAGGAGATTTGAAACTTGCCCACCCTACTACAGCGGTCAGTCTACGAACATTCTGAAGACCATGGCCTCGACTGTCATCTCCAGACCAAGTTTTGCACATGGCCACCTCGAACAGCGGGAGACGGCAAATCCGCAAATATGTGGCTATTTCTCCGGCAACCCAGGTGCGTTTCCAAGGACTGGAGTCGGGTCCGGAAGTATCTTCTGATAGTAGAAAAGACTTTCCTCTCTCATGCAGTGGACAGTCGATTTGCAGCAGCTCCGATGACGCCGGATCATGGGGATGCTGTGACACGGCACAGTGCTACATTCCTGCTACGTGCGAGGATGCTGCTGCTCCCACCTGCGGTGGTACCCCTGTGTCGCTGTGTCGTCTACATCCAATCATGAGATGGTCAGTTCGTTCTCGATTTCGATACAAGATATCCAGCCATGCTGACGGCCGTTCATAGCACCTACGGAGTCTCGTCAGTGTGTGTCACATTCATTCGCCAGACCGCGGACTATGATGTGTCAAAGCGGACGTCTTGGGGGTGCGGGACTTCGCCTACCATCTGGTTCCTCATGACCGAACCAACCAAGGCAATACAAACTCAGACGACTTCATCCTCGGTCTCATCAAGCACCATATCAAAGGGACTATCGACTGACGCCATAATCGCCATCAGCGTGGCCGTCCCGATAGCGTGCATCACAATCTTGGTAGCTGCGGCGTTATATATCCTCCGATGGAGGAGGAGTGGCATCTCACCAGCTGAAGAAAACCCGCCAATCACATCGATTAGGCCTGGTGGCACAGCTGCAGAGGGAAACAGTCACAGTGGGCCGGTATTCCCCGAGTTGATGTCCTCTCAGATACACGAAGCAAGCAGGGGCAGGGCCCAAGTCCTTCCTGAGCTGGATGGCCGACAAAACTGAAATACATGTACTGGTATATTCTGGTCCAAAATTCGGGACCGTGGCCCGGGATACGGGCCCAAGACTAGCGTAAAAGCTGTGACGCCACAACCCCGGTTCTCGAACTTCTGCATTCACTTACTTCACTTTTCAGGCGCTGGCGAGTGGTCCGACGCAGCTCGGCGCTAGGGGGGTCGGTTCGCCAGCGGCCTGAAGGCTAAACTTTGGAAGGATTTGTTCTATCAAGGGGACGTGGGAAGCGAGTTTTGAGTCTGGGATGGTCGCCATGGCTGGCAATGGAGATGAGGAAGTGGAAGGCTGAGACTGAAAGTCTGAGGGAAAGGGCGAGAGCAGGCAGCTAACTCCCCGTATATGACCTATACTCCACGCGAGAGAGGCGGGGTAATTACTGCCTTGATGTGACACAGCATAGCTCTATTCTCCCAATTGGTTTAGATCAGCCAACATAAACCCACCACTCGGCAGCTGATAACCCTCCACCACGCAAGACGAACCTTCCATCCCCTCCCTTATCTCTTCCTCTGACCTCCCAGATCCGGCCCAGACTTTGTGCCTCAGAACCTGTGCCTCAGAACCCTCGACTGAATCAGGGAGGGGGGATATAACCAAACCATACAGGGAAATGCCTGTAACACGCATCAAACCAACAATACTTCGGTATCCTCCCACGGGCAGCACTGCGCTCCTCCATAGTTCAGAATGCAAAACCCCAGCCGTCCGTACCGCCTCGGCTGCAAAGATATCAGCCCCAGTATTAATGCCGAAGGTTCAGCCAATGCTAAACATATAAGTCCCTCAAAGACTTTTTGTCCTGCTCCTGGTTTGTCTTGTATGCTACTAAGAGTAGTATATTCTCCATGTGTCACATGCGGTTTACGCTCCCTTCTCCTTGCAGATGTAAGAAATGTCCGATCCTGGTTTCCTCCCTGCGGAACTTTACAGTCCTGACTTTCGTATCTACAAACAAGGCCAATACCTTCACGGCTCCTGGGAGTTGCAGTTAAAATCCATTGCTGCCGCTTGAACCGAGCTGCTTCAGCTTGACATCGCGTATGACCTTCCCGTGTACAGTGATGGATGTTCGCGAGGGGCAGCCAAAGGGGTTCTCCTCCGGCACGACGTAGTCGACGCTGACAATTCGAGGCGAGCTCTCAAAGTCCAGTTTCCACTTTTTCCGTCGCGCATAGGCAACAGCACCGGTAACCAAAGCCCAACTCCACAAGGGGGCACCGTCTGCGATCTGATTCCAAGCAGTAAAGTTGTTACCTGGTTTAAACTCTGCCGCAATACTATACCAACAAAGTCCAATCCCGCTGGAGAGGTCTTCGCCCCATATTCCGGTAAAGTAGCGATCACTACGTAAGTGCTCGGCAAACCGAGTGGCGGACGTAGAGATAGCGATAAGCCGATCCAAAGGCTTTAAACGCTAGTAGAAATCCTCGTATGCAGCCTTCGTAGATCCACTTATACAAGCTGTATCTAACAACGCCAATAGCTTCGTTTTCACATAATTATAATAGCGTAGAAAACGGTCTACCTAACAGTAGCCTACTGGCCTTTAATCATCTCCCTCAGCCAGTACTAATAAAGCCATTCTAGAGAAGAGTTAGGCTTTACTTAACGCGCACCTAGCGGCTTCTTCTTAAAGGCTCCAGTCAATTAGGAATCTCTCCTATATTAAGGATAACCTTATACGGCCTACCTTATTGGCTCTGGCAAAGGTAATGCCGTATAGGCACCGACTTAGAGTTAAGGGATGGACTTAGCATAACGCCGCTACAGCACACTGCGTTCCACCATTTACAATAACTTCAATTACAGACACGATATTAACTTCATCAACACTAGCCATCCTGAAAGTTTGGTGTGGTTTGGGGCAAAACTGGGGGAATGGTGGTGGTTGGAAATGAAGGGGCTGTCGCTTAGGAGTGCCGATCCCAATGTTACAAAGTCAGGTCGTTACATGATTAGGTAAGCCTTTCTAATAGATATAAGCATTCCTAAGTGGAAGGCTGGACGACTTATCCATAAAGTTCTGGGTGCTGGCTATTGCGGGTGCGAATGTCCCAATTCTGGGCCCTTCGGCTAAAACTGCACCTTTTTGGAAGGCTGTGCTGTTCAATGAGAAGATATTAGCCGAAGCTGAGCCGGGGCTGATCTGGACTGATCAAAGGTGACAAAGAATTCACGTGGCTATGAGCATGGGTGGTTGTCGATTTTAGGGTGGTATAACAGGAAATCTTCGACCCGACTAAGGTGACCCGTTCCTTTAGCTGGAGCCTTCGTATGATCACCTAACCCTCTTCAGTCGAACCTTCATATCTACATCAGGCGGCACACCGGCTGCTCCCTTGTACTTGGGGTCGCTGCGCGGAGGCCGGTTCGACGGCGTCCCATCCATCTTCACCCACTCGACAAATTCGAATTCATACTTGGTGGCGAGCAGAGCGATCGTGAGCATGATTTCCTGCTTTGCAAAGTGGCGCCCAGGGCATATGGGTATGCCCCCACCTGTTGAATCACGAGTTAGTCCAACCTCAGTTCTCGTAATTCCTTCTCCCACGAAAAGAAGAAA
>Ga0247758_1000387_pt1 | contig 39167 bp, 14 predicted proteins | sample UWRJL156409C4_FD_180950 | JGI IMG/M metagenome (GOLD analysis project Ga0247758, IMG submission 180950) | Plant litter microbial communities from Arlington Agricultural Research Station in Wisconsin, United States - UWRJ-L156-409C-4 | ecosystem: Environmental > Terrestrial > Plant litter >...
TAAATTTCCAGTATTAAGTCTTATGGCTAGGCGATATTTAGCCATTCCAGCTACTTCAGCCCCAGTAGAGCGTGTGTTTTCTATTGGAGGAAATATTGTTACTGAAAGCCGGAATCGGTTGGATCCTGAAACTGTTAAAAAAACAGTATTATTAAAGAGTTGGAAAATAAAAGAATTAAAAGAGTTGGAAGATAATTTTCAGAGCTCTGCAATAATAGAAGAAAAAGAGGATGAATAGGTATATTGAGTTAATGACTTATTAGTTACTAGCTTAGGTATCTGTTATATAAATTAGGTTTTCATAACTTATTATAAATTTAAACATCTTTTGATTATTTCTATTAGTTTAAGATACATTTATTATAAATACTATTATAGTAAAATTTATTTAAAAACTCTACTTTTATTATACTGACTAAATGACTGACTAAGACTGACTAAGACTAAATTTAGTCAGTCTTAGTCAAGGCAGTGACTGACTAATGCCAAGATTAGTCAGTCACTAAATTAGTCAGTCAGTCTTAGTCACGGCACTGACTGACTAATGACTGACTAATTACCAACCCTGATAATAGGGGTAAGGGGCAATAGTAAAAAGGTACAAGAAAGGCTAGAAAATAAAAAGGCTTTGACTTCTTTTATTACTCTTTTTATTTTAGTAGCCTTATGGCTATGTGAGTGGAGTGTCTAGATATAACTGGTTAATTATGGTTACGGTGGAATAATAATGCCGAATACTACAGCGGCTTTTTAAAACTGGATAAAACTGGTTAGTTACTAAAATGGTGAAATAATAAGGCCAGATACCACAACGGCCGGTTAAAACTGGATAAAACTATTGAATTTTCACAACGACGGATAAAATAATACTCTAACGGCTAAAAGGAAGTGGATAAAATAATAATTTATCACATTATTTTAAAATAAACCGGTTTTCACCATTTAATCAATCTTTAAAGTTATTAATAAAATGTTACAACCTGCACCCGACACAGGCCTTGAGAGGACTGGTGTGGGTTAAGACAGAACGTATAGCAGGACGCCAACAGGTAAGGGGCGTTCTGAAGACGACTTGTTAAGCTAGCACTCCTAGACGGGGGGTTTAATGTCACTGTAAGTCGTTATCACTATAATGCACAGAGGTGAGTCTGAACAGTAGGACACAAATGAACAATTGAATACTAGCGTGAGGAACCAGAGTCCCTTATGGAGGTTGTGGACATAACTATAACTATCTATACTAGCTAACTAGGAGGTACTTCGTACCTTGCTTGTAGCGTCGTAAGTGCTTGTTACGCAAGCACTTTGCACCGCGCGAGCGTTCTGCTCGTGAGGTTTCTCCTGCTCGCGATGCGAGCACTCAGCATGCTGCGAGCAGCACCTCATTAGTCTTAGGGGCTTCGGGTCTTTGCACCCCTGGCCCAGTGCGCCCGGACGGTGTGTACCGTCCTCCGCACTGTTCCTACTGTGGGGGATTCGTCGGGCCACCCCGGCCTAAGTGACGGCCTGCAGGGTCGTCACATAAAACTAATCCATAAATAGACTTTTATTTTTAAGTTTAGTTTCTGTTATCTACAGATGGAAGTAAAAAATCAAAATTTTACATTCAAAAATAATAAATTAATATAATTATATATTATATTAACTTAAAATTTCGATCTTAAGGGAGTTTTTCTGTAAATTCTGACATAATTTAGAGATACTATTACTAATTTCCATTTATTATTATTCTATTTAGTTAATTAATTATTAATTAATTAAAGTGTGTAGTTAATGTAGTCACTTGAAGTCAGTCAGTAGGTTGACTAAAACTACATGTACTTAGTAAAAGACTAACTACTACTAACTAAACTACAGTAACTTCAGTTAGTGACTACAAACTATAAAGTACATTACTAACCATATTTACAACAGCTTACAGTAACAGTTAATAAATAAACCTAAATTCATTAATAGTAAGTTAATAGGATAGCGACTAGTAAAAGTGAGGGTATTATAGCTGTAATTACTAGAGTTATAAATGTAAGGGTTTTAAATAGATAATATGGTAACGTTAATAATAAAAATGAGAGATTGAGGATATAAAAAGACGATTATATGGTGTATAAGACAGAATGAAGATGAGAAGAAAGTAGGCAATTAGGCTTTAGAAGCTAATGTTTAAAGGAAGAAAGAAAAAAATAAAAGGTTAAAGAGGAGAGGAGGTTTTATAGAAGAACTAAAAGGTTAAAAGTGGAATTATAAAAGTTAAATAACCTTAATAGAAAGACTAAACGGAAGCTATAGGATAATTACATAACGAAGGAGAATAGAATTACAGAGGTTAGTTAGCTATATTAGCAATTACAGATAGAAGCTACATAGTGTAAATACTTTAAAGAAGGCAGAACTGCGGAACGAAGAAACTTAGGGTAGTGAGTGATAAACGAAGCTAATACTTAAAAACTGTAGAAAAAAACTGGATTAAGAAGAGGGCGATATTATAAAGCTAACCCTGAACTGAAAGCGCCTTAATACTAACTAAATCCTGGGGAGCTGCCCTAAGTGAAAGGGCTTTAAACCCCAGTTAAAAAGGCGGTGACGTAAGACCTTTAAGCCATTATAGTTAAAGGGCGTAAGTGCAGTAGGAGGGTAAATAACTTACTTACACTTAATCTGTTTTATAACATATACTAATATACAGTATTAACCTTCTAACCTGTTGACACGTTTAGTAGTTAAGATTAAACCAATTGTATGTTAGAAAGATAAATTAAAAAGGTAGGTAGGGCGGTAACGCCTTAACTACACACTGATAGTAACCCGTTAGCAGCAAAGGGACCGCTTACCCTTACAGGTAGACCTTTCAGCTTCTATAGTGTAAGATAAAAATAATATAACTGTAACGGATATATAAAACTTTAACCTAAAGAAAATATTACTTTCTTTACATTATAAACTTATAAGAGCTTAGAGCTTTATACGTATATGAGTTAAAACAGAGAAATCAGCTATAATATCTTCTTATATTCAAAACATGTCCCTAAGGTACTGCTACCTTTATACTAGTATAACATTATCTTCAAAACAATAATGTGTATAATCCTTAAATATCTTAAGAATAATAAAAAAGGTTACATAAAATTTAACTTTTCAACAGATAAGACTTAAGAGTATAACTCTTACACTTTATAAGTATAGTGATTATCACAGGTAATATTATAAAAATGAAGAGGATAGATAAATTTAACCTTATAAAGATATTAAACAATAATAGACGGGGCTTAAGCAGACTAATATTAAATTACGATATTCTTAAAAGCATATAAAAAATGAAGAAGAAGAGGAAGAAATTAAAATGTTAATTAAGCTTTTAAGGCTAGAAGCTTAAATTTAAATTTAAAAAATAAGATGAATGTATTATTAATAACTAACCATAAATAAAAAACCTAAAAAAACAATAACCAAGATAATAAACACATTGCAAGTATACTGTAACTATCTTACATTATAACTAAAATACACTTATAATACCTTTATTAAGTTAGACTAATTAACGTTTGATGAGCTTTAGACAGGTCTTAAGACGTTAAGCCTATGTAGGCGGAACGTTATCGAGCTGTATACTACCTAAACCCCTAAGGGTAACAGTAACACAACAGCCTAAGCAGGTATATTAGCTTTACCCTAAGTAATAAGAATATAAAGATAACAGGACAGCTAAGTATTATATATACTTATAAATTAAGCTAATAACTAAACTGTTAATAGCCTGAAAGTAATAAGAGGAGAGGAAAACTTACATTTATATTATCTAGCTTAACAGCTATCTTATGCAAAGTAGCTAATACTATTTTAATAACATAATACTTTATAATATACTTAAAGCTAGGACCTTAAGATAGTAAGTATTTATTAAATAAACTTAAGGAAACGTAAATACGTATGACCTGAAAATAATTACTATAATTAGTGCTAGACCTTAAGTAACATAAGGAGTTTGTAAACAGTTAGAAAACAAACCGCAAATGAAAGGAACTGTTACTTACTCTAGACAGCGGAGCACTCCTTATAATTAACAGGATTACTTAAACGAGTGTAGTGCTGAAGAGCGTTCATATAAGCCACGCAAGACAGGTGGTTAATGCTGTTATTAAAATACAAGGCGATAGCAATACGAAGGAGAAGCAGTAGCACAACTTAACTAACGAAACAAGAGAGTAAGGATATAAAGAGGCGATTACGGGGCACTTAAGATAAAGTGAAGGTAAGAAGAAAGCGGGTAAGCAGGCCTTAAAGTTAATAGTTAAAGGAAGGAAGAAGCGGTAGAAGGCTAGAAAGGATCGGAAGCTTTATAAAAGATCCAGAACGTGGAAAACAGAACTATAGAGGCTAACCATCTTTAACAAAAAGACTAATAAAAGCCACAGGGTAATCACGTAACAAAGGGGAGTGGAACAGCCTTTGAAAGGCGAGCCCACTACACCAGTAAGTACAGATGAAAGCCACGAGGCGAAAACGCATTAAAGAAGGTAGACCTGCAGAATAAAGAAACCAGAGGCGGTGATCAATAATAAACGAAGCCAGCAGCTAAAATAAAACTAAAACTTTAGAAAAAGACTAGACTAAGGAGGGGGTAACATCACAAAACTAACCCTAAGCTGAAAGCGCTTTAATACTAACTAAACCCCGGGAAGCTGCCCTAAGTAAAAGAAGTTCTTAACCCTAGACGAAAAGGAAGTAACGTAAGACCTCTAAGACATCACAGCTAAGGGGAGTAAGTGTAACAAGAGAGTAAATAACCCACTTCCACTAATAATAGCACTAACCTTATAACTTGTAACCACGTTTAGTAGTTAAGACTAAACCAATTATATTTCAAAAGGATAGACTAGAAGAGTAAGTGGGGTGATAACACCCTAACTACACCCTAACAGTAGACAGTTAGCAGTAAAGGGGCCGCTTGCCCTTATAGGCAGAGCTATCAGCTTTTACAGTATAAGACAAATAATAATAATAATTAAAGCAGCCCCTTATCTTATCCTTACAGATATTCTGCTTGGATAATACAGTGTAGCTATAGGCTCAGTATAATCTTCTTATCCCTAGCCTTTATACTCTCGCACTTCTTAACATTAAAATCAGTTAGCTTATATAAACTATTATTCTTTTATTTTTACCAGGCTATCTATTATCAGTATTACCTATTATCTTAGCTTACATTAAACCATCTACTAGCAGCGCATAACTAGAGAAACCTTTAATAACACATTCTTATAATCTATATATAGTAAACTATTATTTGTCTTACACCGTAGGAGCTGAAAGCTCCGCTTGTAAGAGCAAGCAGTCCCTCTACTACTAACTGTCTACTGTCAGGGCGTGGTCGGAGCGTTTCTACCCTGCCCACTCTTTTATTTATCTTACTGAAATACATATAGTTTAGTCTCAACTACTAAACGCGGTGATAGGTTATAAGGTTATGCTGGCATATGTTATAAGTGAGACGGGGGTGTAAGTAAGTCGTTCTCAGCCCTGTTACGCTCACTCCCCTTAGCCGTAATAACTTAAAGGTACTACGTCACCTCCTTTTTCATCCGGGGTAGAAGGGAAGACCCCTTCAGCCTAAGGCAGCTCCCTAAGGTTTAACCGGGACCGAGGCGCTTATAGTTTAAGGGTAACTCTGTAATGTCTCCCCCTTTTAGTCCAGTCTTCTTTACACTGCTTTAGTTATTACCAGTTTGTTATTCTTTATTCGTCATAACTTTCAGTTCTACACTCTGTTAGCCCGCTTCCTTCAGACCGTTATTACTTAGTTCCTTCTGTCCAGGGTCGCCAGCATAGCTGGTTAGCCTTTATGTGCCTCTTGTAATAGCCTTTTATAGCTTTTATCTAGTCTTTTTATTAAGGTTAGCTAAATTTTACAGTTCTCGTAGCTCTACCCTCTAACCTTTATAAATTCTTCTTTCCTCTTTAGCTTTTCTTTAAAACTTTTCTTCTTTTAACTATTAAATTCCTCCTCCTAGGCTTTAAGCTTTACACACCTTGTAATTACCTCTTTATACCCTTACTTACTCACTTCTACTGTTATTACATCTATTCTAAACTCTTATAAGTGTAATGTTATTAACTTTAATTATAACTCTCTTACTATTACTATTTATAATTATCTTATTAACACCCTATTAGTTATCTACATTATCTTTTCTTTATCGTGTTATTAATATATCGTTAATAATAACGCTAATAAATTACCTTATTTAGCCTGTATTAACTTGTTAAATAACTATACTTATCTAAACTCCCCTTTAGACTATTATAAGTGTTATCTTATTTAAAGTAAGTAACTGCTCCTTCTGTTTATAAGGCACTTACTAACTGATTATCGACTTGACTTATTACTAAAAGTGTAGTAATAGTTATAATAATTATATTTATATAATAAGTTCTTATATCGCTTACACTGTATATATTATCTGTTAAATTATTTAAGGTCTAAGCTTCACCCACACCCTAAAGTGTTATATTACTGTTATGGTGATCTGTACGTCTTATAAGCTAGCTGTTACTTTAATTTATTAAGATGTAAGTAATTTCTTCTGTTATATTATATATAGGTTATTAATAGTATAATGGTTAATTAATTGGTTTAATACAGTCTAACAGGTCTAGCTATCTCTCTACCCTAATGTTAGGATAGTTAAGTAATAGGCTATTAAGCGTTTAAGCTATAATTAAAGTGTTCCTCTTACTCCCTTAGGTTTAGGTTTGTCCGTTACGATTTATGACAGTCCTAGTAGTGGTCTTGTAGCGCTAGCTTAAGTTACCTAAGTGCCTTTACTTACCACTCCTATAAGGAATTTAAAGATTGATATTACTCTACCTATTTAGGCCTAACATTTTAAGACGCGTTTAAACTTTATCTAGCGTTATTTGACTATACCTAGCGGTTTTATTAGTTTAAAAGATTAGATTACTTAATAGTAGGCTAATTAGAATATAAGTATATGTTAATTACAGTCTATCTGCAGTTTATTTATTACTAACTGTTATTATAAGCTATTATTAATAACACTTAAGATTAAAATCGTCCTTTTGTTAAAGGTCTTTAAGTTAATAGTAGTAGTTATTTTTAATCAGTGTATAATAATAATGTAAGGGTTATTTACAATATATTTATAGTACGTTTAATATATTTTTTCGGTTTAAGTTTTTAATATATAATTATCCCTTTATATTATTTACTATCTTATCTTTCAAATTAGGTCTTTACTATATTACTTTACAATTTAAGCTAATGTTTTAACATCTTCTTTTTTATACCCTGTATATTATTAAAGTTAGTACAGTTTACTTAAACCTTTCCTGTTATCGTTAAGTATCTTAACTAAGTTATATTCTTATAACTTTTTAATTTCCATAATCCAGTTAATAATAATCGCTATATGTACTAAGTGTAAAAGCCTTACTTTTAGGTCTTACTAGTTATAAAGTTAAATATTATATAAGCTGCTCTTATTATACTTTAAACACCTTAAGATTATATATGTTGCCGTTTCTAAGGCGATACTATGCTAGTGTTAAGGTAATATTACCTTAAGGGCCTTCTTTTAATAAAAGGAAGGATTATGTTAATTTTCTCTGTTTTAACTGATATAAAGATAAAGCTTTAGGCTTTTATAAGTTCTTAATAGAGTTGAAGTAATATTTTCCTCTTATTAAAGTTATGTATATCTGCTGTAGTAACGATGTAACCACAGTATGTAAATATCTTATATCTCTCTTTTCGTTATCTTTCCTCCCAGTTATAAAGTGTAAAGATATTAAGCTCACAGTCTGTCTACCTCTTTTAATTTGGGTTTACCGCTCTTCTTAATGTAAGCCTTAACAAATCTTTTACTTATTTAGTTTTCGTCAGACTGTTATTTATTAAAGGGGTATATATAATTATACTTTAGTTTTATTTTATCTACTTAGTTGTCTTCTTATTAATGCTATGTAAGAGCTTTATAATTCTTATATATTTAAAACGTTACTTAAACTTTACTATTTATTAGTTTAGGTAGATATTAAGTAATAGAATTTAAGCTGTTAACTTTAAGTTCCTTACTAAGGTCGTTTTATACGCTTTAAGTATAACTTATAAGCATTATTTTTAAATGGTTTCTAGCTTTTTAACTATCTTTTTTACTAGTCTTTTAAGCTTTATTAACATATATTATATATTTACTCTATAAGTAAGGACACTTTCAATAACGTTAATGTAAATTTCCTAAGTGTAGATTGTTTACACTCTTCATGTTTTCTCTATAAGTTAGGTTAATGTAAAGGTTTAAGTTTCCATTTTTCTAACAATCCTTTTTAAGTAAGCTTTCTAATTAAGCTTTGTATTAAGCTAGACTCATAAAAACCTAGTTAACTCCATTAACACTGGTTTTAGGTAATCTTCTTTTAAAATCTTTACTCTTTCAGTTTGTAAGCGCCTTACTTACAAGAAGTGAATAAGTTTACTCTTCTTTAAGTTAAACATTATCCCCTTTTCTTTTACGTATTCCTTGGAAATCTTATATACAGTTTTAATGATCTTCCATTATGTTAATATATTATATGTAAAGGTGTAAAGGTTTATATCGTCTGTAAAATTCAGTGAAATTAAGCTTTTAATATGTTTTAACTTTTATACAGTGTATTAATAAAAAGAATAAAGAGTATTATTAATAAGGGGGATCTTAAAGGGATCCTTTAAGTAATATCTTATAGTGCCAACAGCCTGTTATTAAATAGTAACTTGGCTGTTCTCCTATATATATAACTAATTAACTAAAGATAAGCTTTCTTTTAAACCTTAAGTCTCTTAATATAATAAATAGCTAGTTTTAATCCACTTTATTAAATACTTTAGTAATATCTAACTATAATAATGAGGTATAAGCTTTATGTGATTATGCTATATAAACGTTATTAACGATAGCTTAAATAACTATATCTGTTGCTTTTTTCTTTTTAAATGTAAACTGGAGGTTAGGGGGTACGTAGGCTATTTCCACTACAGTAGAGATTCTCTCTATTAGGATAGCTTTAATAATCTTCCTTGTTACGTTTAATAAGGTAATTGGGCGGTATACTCTAGTGTGTTTCTTATGCTTAATCGATTTTATTAGTTTTAATAGTATTATAACATATACAATATACTAACACTCTAGGTAATAGTCAAGGTTAAAGCTTATTTATGTAATCTTTATTATAGGCTTTTAAGAGGCTGTTAGAGATCTTATTTAATCCTAACGCTTTTAAGACACTTACTCTCTAATCTTCTTAACGTAAGTGATAGCTATTTTATCTTTATAGCTTGTAGTGTTAAAGTAGCTAGTGGTTTAAGGAGTTAGTAATAATCTAACCTAACGTTTGATATTCCACGTTACTTTTAAGCCTTATTAGTTATTATCTTATCAAGGGAGCTTTACTAGCACCTTGTTTACGCTTTACTAATTACCTTATCTTTATACCTCTTCGCCGTCTTTCGCTACTTCTTTACGGTATAAGAGCGCTTCGTTCTTTATATCCTTTATACTCTCCTTATATCTTCCACAGCTCTCTTTATTTAATTATCTTACTACAACGTTATAGTGCTTATATTCAGTTTCTTTTTGGGTATTATAACGTTTACAATTTGTAGGAGCTCCTCTAACAGTACTTTAAAAGCTTTTTCCAGTTTATACATGTTATTTATATTAATTAGTATTATAAGATGTTTTACTATTACTATAGCCATTACAGTGTTTATCATTTTATAACTGTAATCTTCCTCTTTTTCATTTTATTTTACTAGTATATTGTTAATTTTAATTACTTACAGTACGTGGTCTGGCCCGACTATGCTCTTTGCACCTAGGTAATTAACACCTAGCGTGTGGGACACTTATATGTAGTTTATTATGTTAATTCTTTTTCCGTCTTTACGTTTAAGTTATATTAGTTCCTTAAAAAGGGTCTATAGCGTTAAGTCCCAGTCTTATACTAGTTTTACTAATAGCTTAGCCTTAAGGCTCCTACGTCCTGCCTTATTCCATATTAAGTTACGTGTGTTAAACTCGCCTATTATAAATACTCTCCCTTAAGGTGATTTCGCCTTAATTTCGGTTAGGAAGATAACTAAGTTATTTAATTTCTTACTTAATATGTAGATTAAGTAGACAGTTATAGCTTCCTCTCTATAGCTAAACGTTACTAACGCTTACTTTAAGCTAGAGTTTATAGTCTACATTACGTTAGCGAGTCGTTTGCTAATATATAACATTACTCTCTTATTATAATAGATTATACTGTATTTCTCTCCTCTTCTATATCTTAAAGTACTAATAAACTAACCGTAAGGTAATTCATATATTACTATTAAGTTATAATTACTTTATATTTTTAGTGCCTTATTAAGTCTTACATCTTTATTATTAATATTCTAATATAATACTTTTAACTTCATTAATTGTTTTATAAAGGGCTACTTATAAGTAGTAATATAACTAGTTATAAGGGTTATTAGACTTTATTCATAGTTATTATTAGTCTTACTAGGGCTCCTATAGGCTGTTAGCTAAGTGGGGTCAATGTAGTCTCTAAGGCACTACTGGGGCTTAGTAACTTTATATATTACGTAATGCTGTTATTTTTAAGTATTCTTACTTTCTTTAAGAGATTAGATCTCCTTACCTTAACTTATAAGATTTATCTTCTCTTATTAGCTATCTAGTTTCTATATCCCTATGCGACTGTGAACTGGTCGGTTACAGTACACTTACGCTTAGTAATAGGAGTGAAGTTTAGGTTTTGCTTATTTCTTTTCCTTCACAGTTTTTCATACATTATAGCTCTGTTGAGGAAGATTACTCTAACGCGCTCACGGTGCTCCTTCACTACATAGCAGTCCTCATAGAAAGTTAAGCAGTTACTATTACAGCTAACACATATTAGTTTATATTATTCTAGCTTCAGTTTTATTAAGCAAGTTACTTTTCGTTCGCTAAATTTTATATAATCTACGTGTAGTGCTCTTATATATAGTAGGCAGTGTAATGTCTCTTTATAGAATTTTGCTTTATATCCCTATTTATTACAGTTTAAGTACTAAATTGCTTTCACTTCCCTCTTATAACGCTTATAAGAAAAGTGCTTATACTTTATAATTATACCTTTCTTAATTAAGCTGATAACGTTTTTAAGTTATATACTTTGATAATAAGCTATATAATAAGGTTTGGTTCACCATTAGGTCGTTTACAGCCTTACCTGTAGTTATACAGGTAGTTAAATATTATTATTATTATATTTAAGTAAAGCAGATTAAGCTTAACTTTATATAATAACTAGTTTAGTCTATTAGTAATATCTGCTATACCTTCTACTTAACACTTCACTAACTTATGTACAGATACTCCTACTAAAAGAATCCGCTTACTGCCTTCTGTAATATTCTGCCAGCAAAATCGTTTCAGGGCGCTTGAACCACGTAGCCCCTCTGCAAGTGGCTGAGCTAGTTAGATCCGTTGAATAAGCGAATCTAATCCATAACGTGAACCCTGTAATAACTTGTGTTGCTACGGCAAAAGGTTCTTATATGCCACGTTTGTTAATATGGCGAAGGAGGCGATTGTTATGGTAAAGTATCGTAGGAGTAACATAATATTGATTAACTATAACGAAAGTTCTACATTATTTTCTTCTTATCTTTTAATTAGTAACCTCTTTATCTGTCTTTTAATTAATAACTATACTATATTACAATATAGCTACTTGCACTTAGGCCTTAACATTTAAACTTATCAGCTTAACAAATAAGGAGATTAAAGAGCGTATTAGGCTTAAGCTTAAGACTGTTAACGACCTTCTTAATCGAGCAGTTAATCGGGGTCTGGATTTAAACGCGCCTCGGATTCTTAACTGCTATGTCACTGATACCGTTAAAACTGGGTAACTAAGTAAATAGATATAATTTAAAGAGGAGGTGATTAAAAAGGTCTATTTTAATTATTATAGGCGTGAGTTATTATACGCTTAGATCTCGTATAAACTAAACAGCCGAATCTCGCTTATAACAGTTTGGAGAATCCTTTGAAAAGCTGGCTTTAAAAAGATAAAACCAACATAAAAACTAGGCTTAACAGCAAAAATGAGAAAGGAGCGTTTAAAATAGTGTTTAGCTTATAAAGATTGGACTTTAAAGGATTAGAAACGTGTAATTTAGTTAGATAAGACCTCTATTATGTTAGGTTTTCGCTATAAACGTTATTATGTTTAGAGAATATCAGAAGAACAGTTTATCAAATTATATATCAGGAAGCAGTAGAAGGGATATTTTAAGTTTATATTTTAAGGTTACTTTTTATATAATTAGAAAGGACCTTATTATATCTAGTAAAAAGAGATTGCGGTAGAAAAGGCATTATCTATAAAGGAACTTAAAGCTTTGAATTAGGAGTTAGAGCTAATTCTAAAGGTGGAATGGGAACTTACTAACCTTATGTTATAATTACGACTCGATTGTTAAAATCTAGGTAGAAAACCAGTATAGAAGTAGACAGTAATAAAGAAAAAGCTAACACATAGGGGTGGGAAAGGTATTGACTGGTAACGTTATCAGAAGGTGATTCTCCTTCTAAAACTGCTTCCTTTCGCTAAAAAATGCGGCTTAGACACACTTGTTCAGGAAGACTACGCTCCATTACACGCTTATTACGCTTAAACTTAAGTTTACTTAACTATAAGGGTTTAGAGATTACTTTAAGTACTTAACTTGCCTGATCTGAATATAATTAAGCTTATATGAATGTGGATAAAGAGGGAGATGATAAAGAAAGGCGTACCTTAGAGTAAGAAAGAAGCGGAAAAAGTCTAGTGGAAAACGTGGAAGGAGTTACCTTAAGAGAGGATCCAGATGTGGATTAAGCGAATAATAAATAACGTGTAAGAGGTTATTTGGCTTAAGAGTGGTAATGAATATAAGGAAGGCCAGTCAAAGGAGCTGAAAAGTAAGGTTTCAGTTCGAATTGTTAATAATGGTGGGGATAATGATGATAGTAACTGGGAGCCAGAGGGCTTGTTTCTGTAAATAGTGGCAAGTAGATGAGTGGTGGGGGTGGGATTGTAGCTGGAATTAGTCCCTTATAATTACAGGGGTTAAGCCTTAAAGAGGTTAGATTGAATAAAAGGCGGTAAGCGGATTCTTTTAGTAGGAGCATCCGTACTGTGTTAAAAAGATCACCTTATTTTATAATAAGCTTATACTGTAGCTTAGCCTTATATTAAGCCTTTATTTATATAATAAAGCATAATAATTACTAAAAAATATCTTTATACATCGCTTACATATCCTCCTCTACTATACTGTTAAACAGCTTATATAATTTACTTACTAACTCTTTATAGTTAATTTTAAATAGTATAACCAGCCCGATCCAGTTAGCTACTGCTATACTACACGCTTAGTCCATTATTCTATTTAAACTCTACTGCATTAGCTGTAACTTCAGCTTATCCTCCCTAATCAGCCTAACTAACAGCTAAAGCATATCTTTATCCTACCTTTATAAATATTCTGCTTAGCTAACATGTAGTAACTATAAACTTAGTTTAGTCTTCTTATCCCTAACCTTTACAATCTAACGCTTCTTAACTTCAAATCAGTTAACTTACATCTAATGTATTTATATAAGTTATTATTCCTCTATTTCTATTAAGCTATTTACTGTCAGTATTGTCCCGTTATCTCAGCCCACCTTAAACCAACTGCTAACAGTATAAGACAGAAAGAACCGCTAACAATACACTTCTATAATCTATAGTACCTACCACTCCTACTTAACCTTCTTCTTAACATTACTACCTTTTACCCATCGTTCTTCTAACTGTAGTTTTAACAGTAATATTCTTAAATAACCTAAACAGTCTTAATAATAAACCAGCAGATATCACATTGTATACCATTAATCTTTAATACTGATATAAACAGTATAAGCGTAACTATTATTAAAAGATATTTAAAATCGCGCCATAATATATCTTAACTATATATAATGTCTAGAATGACCTTAATTATTATAACGATCCTAACCGGCTCCTTAAGTGTAATATAATAATGGGGTTTTCGTAAGTAAGTAGGCACCTTATCCGTTACACACGCAAATTAACATATTTTACATATAACAAACTGGTAGTCGGCTAAGTCAACAAATAACTCCATACTGCTTAGCTTACAGTGGTAAACTTAAAGTAGTTTCGCGTTAAAACTGGCAATCGCGTTAAAATTAGCAGCTATATCAAACTCTAACTATATATAATTACTTTTATTACCCCTTTTCACAGTCAGCTACCTAATGAAGTAATAACGGGCTGGTAAAGCAGTAACAAGCTAGCAAAGCGATAATAAGCTAAAGTTACGATAATAAGCTCGCGCCTATTAGCTTAATTATACAGCCCTTACACCCCATCAGTTTTTCACCACTGAACTTTAATACTGTTTTTCTGCTCATTGTAACAGTTTCTTTAAAAAATAACATCAGTATTAAAATTGCCTTAATCAGAGCATTTCTCCCTTGCCATCATTTTTCAAATTAAGAGCTGAAAGGTCTACAGAGCTAACCCCCTATCTTATCAACAGAGTTCACCCCCTGTCAACAACGTCTCCACTTCTTTTTTAGTGTGGTTTTTAACAGAGTTGAGTCCACTCCATCGTGGCATTATGGATAGGATTGTAAGTCCTTCACGATTGCGATTACGTTTAAGGCGGCTGTTAAGTGCTAGCTGGATGCGGCTTCACTTAGCAATGCCTTCGGATCCCAGTCGAAATGCGTCACAATGCCTTAAACTAATAGTAGTACTCAGGTGCTGATGACCCTAGGCGGGATTTCGTCGAGCACAATGTCCCTGATCCATCAACTGCTCCCTCCATCACACATAACACCATCTAAGCCTATAGAGATGCTATGAGCCAAAGATAGAAGCTGTCTTTGATGATGGCATCTTTATACCTATTGATATCACAGAATTCAACGTTGTCATCGTCCTCGGGTCCTCCTTCGAATAAATCGTTTGAGCCTGGCTGGGGTATAACACTGTCGGTCTTTCCCGCCCAAAGTGACATCTTGTCGTCTAACGTCATCCTTTTTTGGCCACTATCTTTCTTGGCTCCAATGTCGGTGCTGTGTGTCGGTGTACGTTAGTTGATAACGTCGATAATAGCGCTGATTCACACAGTCTTGTCAGCGAAACGAACAAGCGAAATGCTCCCAAAACCAACAGCAAACCCACTCGCAATGTCTATGGACAAATTTCATTTCATAGCGTGTAGAGGCTTAGACACCGAAGAAGAAGTCCCGAGCTTGGTGGCGAATGCCTTTAGGAGTGTCCGAACCTGCTCGGCAATCGCGTACCATTCCTTCTACTGTTCTGAATATTCAGGTTTTCGTAAATATCCGCTGCTAACTGCTCACCGTAGACCTGTGTCGATGGGGCCCCGTACACTGAGCCACCAGTATACATTGTGCGATCATAGTCGGTGTTGGCTTCCGGCTGGATGACCGTAGCAATATCGCTTCCTACAGCCAAGTCATTTTCATTCTCTTCATGACGTCAGCAGCGAAGCGGCGAAGCTGTCGAGCCAAGACTCCGTCTTCATCTATTCCAATCCCAAGCTCGATGAGCGAGAACTCCTAGTCTTGCGGTTCACAGGAACCCCCAAAGACGGACACTGGGTAAGCGGTTAGAAGCCACGCGGTGTCACTTGGCGTCTCGCCTTCATACCAAATTCTTGTTGAGGGAGAAAACTAGGTTCGCGCACTAGAGGCGACGGCTTCTGAGGGCCACCTGTTTTGCAGTGGCGGGACTGACCCACCCTCTTAACACACGCCGTCGAAGCGGGGCGTATCGGCGGGAGAAACCCTCGTTTCCAGGGCGTTTCTGTGCATCCAGGGGGTCCTGGAGCATATCCTCCCCCGGCTCTCTCATCATTGCGTCATGAAAATCAGGATGGTCCATTTTAGGGTTAAGATTGCACCGCACTGCAATAGATGTGAGCCCCAAATACCAAAGGAAAGAAGGCGATGATCAAGTCCATCCACGAAAAAGATCACACGTTGAAAAGACCTCGCTTCCTGGCACCGAAAATTCTGCGTGAGCGCAGTTGTGCTTTTCGTTCAGATTAGCCGATAACAGAGGAGTCAATCAAGGAGAATATATCCAGACTCAAACTCGGGGTGATGCACAGGGGTGGTAGGATCAAGAAGTCGATGAACGAGAAAAGGCACCGTTGAGAGAGCTGAAAGGAGGGTACAGTCTGTTAGACTTGAAGGAAAAGCGAGATCCCTGAATGAATCGCGCTATGAGCGCCAAAAGTCAAGCGAGTCTGTCTCATAATTGGAGTTTCCATGTCGTAACCGACAAAGCTGGACAGAAAATACCCAATCTCGACTCCAGCTGACGTATAAAATACAGAATTAATTGTAGCTACCACAATCTGAAAACCGACGCCTTTCTCTCTTCAAGTTTTGCGACCCCTTGTGTAAACCGACTCAAACTCTTTCACCGGTTCTTTTAACAGCAACACCCGAGACAGTAACTAGACAGAGACTTAGGCTCATACGAGAAGTGCTAATTTTTAAGGACATACTGACTTTATATGGATCGTTCGCGATCCGGGCAAGAGACTACCTGCACGTGGTTGCATTGGTCAATTTTCCGGGAGTGAAACCGTGGGCGGTTATTGGAGCTCCAGCACATGACGCATCTCAGCCGCAATTTTCGGACATCCAGTAAATTAACCCTAGCCACAATGATTGGCCACGCCGAACCAGGATTAACCAGTGAACCAGTCAAATAGTAGAAGAGGTTCTCGTCCCGCTCATGTCACAGGACCCCTGACTTCAAACCTCTTGGTCGGGTCCTCGCCGCAGTCGAACTTGCTCTGCGCGTCTTCTCGCCGTTGACAGCCACTGCACCATGGACCCAAGTCTATTCCGTCAACGCGCAGCAGCGCTCCACGTCATCCCGCGACAGGATGATAGCTATCGCGGCGGTTGGCCTTTGGGCTACATTGGGAGCCAATGCCCGACCAACACGCCCGTGATATGCAAACGGGACACAGACGAAGAGCCCCAGGGTTGTTGCCCGCAGGGGCAGTTCTGCAAGACGACAATTTCTGAGGTGTACTGTTGTCCGAGTGGTAGGTCACTCATAACCAGTGCCTTTTCAGTTCTTTTGATCGCGAAAACACCGCTAACCAGTGATTGAAACGTGTAGAGGCAGACTGTGGAACGGCCGTTACCAATCGACCAGTCTGCGCCAATCCAGCGTGGACACTGTTTGGTCTCACTTCGAACCGGTACTTCTGCTGTCCGGCGGGATATTTTGGCGTCAAATCTGTCGAACTGAGCGGGCGCGGCTTATGTGAGGTCAACCTCGATGGTTTACCTACGACTAGGATTGCGTCGACCATTACCAGAGGAACGCCAGCTACCACCGGGACTGTGACTAGCGGCGGGACTGCGACCACTGGCAGCACTGGACAGAACAATCCCCCAGGAGGGGCCTCGGGAAGCACTGGAACTGGAACTGCTAGCAATAACAACGGTAGTAGCGGTGGAGGTGGCTCCGTCTCCACTGGGGTCATCGCAGGTAGTGTGGTCGGTGGCGTCGTTTTGCTTCTCCTGGGAATTGCACTCATCTTATGGCTGCATCGAAGAAGTCTCAGGAGAGACCCAGGGCCTGGAGCGGGTCCGATACCGACACCAAGGGCGGAATCGGAGATTCACTCTCCGCCTTCGCAGTCCATGGCCTCCACTGGTATGGTGCCCCAACATCAGCATCAGCATCCGCACCAGTTTGTCAACCCCGCCATTCCCACACCGCCGCCGTCACACTCTGTCTCGCCGCCCCCACAGTACATGTACCCTCAACCTCCCGAGGCGGGCGGCATCGCACGAGTCGAGATGCCGGTCTACGCTCAGGAACTCTCAGGCTCTGGCCCTACTGTTAGATGAGGAAACCTTAAGGGCAAAAACTTTATGCAATTGATGGTTGTATAATCTCTGGTCAGCGTCCTTTGGTAAAGAAAGGAAAAGAAAATTGGGACTGCCGGCTCATTTTATAATCTTTGGTTCGGAACCAGTTACTCGGAGTTTACAGTGTGTATTTAAGGTCTTTAGGGACATGGCTGAGAGAAGGAGGCTCTCTGAAGACTGGGTGTAGTTGTGAGTTGAATGGCCCACTTTTAAAAGGGGTAAGCCAAACCCAAGCAACAACCTCCTCCTCTGCCAGCCTCAACATATGCGCGGCACATGCGTAGCATTTGCTCCATTAACTGTGAAAGAAATGCAAATCCTAGTTTAAAATCTGGCATCAGGCGAGATCCGATCCTATATTTTACCATTGATTCGCTTCTTCGAATTTTAGGTATTAAAGACGGCCGATGCAACGTCTTCAACCTTACACTAGTGAATCGAACATCGCGCTCCTTAACTTCATTTCAGGAGAGGCTAGCTTTTTGTGACTCACTTAGGGCTTACCCTTACACCAATGGCTGTTTGAAGGCCTGCTCAAACTCATCTCTGGGAATTGCAATTTTAACTTTTCCTGTCAGTCCTCAACACCACCGTCACCACTTTGACCAACTCCCACGGCTCAAAAGTTCTACTCTAAGTTCCGCTCGACTCCGTATCTACTGAATCAGCATGTCCACCAGAACCCAGCAGAATGGCCGGTCCTTTTTCAACTTTCCGCCCGAGATTCCCAACATCATCTATCGCGAGCTCTTGAGGGATCTAGATGTGCCCATTGACGTCTGGCAACAGGACAATCCGGAGTACCCCGGAGAGCCTTTGAGAACCAACTACCCCGACAAAGCTGATCCATATCTAAATTGTCCGCACTACAAACGATCCAGACCTCGGCTCCTACGGACCTGTCGTCACGTCCTCGATGAGGCACCGCCGAGTCTGTGGGAGTGACTCCCTGGGGTCGAATATGGCACCTGTAGTGGAGTCTGCCGCAGTGGTTGATCCAGTGTCTGAGACGGCCGATGTCAAACTCAGACGCGACGGCCAGGCCTCTTATTTGGTGGGGTCGCTGTCGTCTTCTTCGACGATGTGTGCATCTCAACAAGGCCAGTGTCTGCCGGTTTGATCTTTTCGAAGGATAGTCCCCGCAACCCTATTTCGTATATGCATCGCCTTCCCCGGCTTGCACTTTGGCTTCCTCGGGTTGTGGCGTTTCTGGAAGATATCGGACATTTGGGAAGCACGGTCTAAGGGTGGGCGGTTGTAGGTTCGTAGCCAAACTTTTGTGGTGATAGCGATGCAATCAGACGACAACCGGGGCATCAGATATCCCCTGCGGGGGAGAAGGGACTCCGACCACCCGAGCTCCTCCATTATTCTCTTCGAACCCCGGCCACCCCCACGATCCTGAGATCAGGACAGCCTTTGCTTGCTGCACATCTGCGAGACCGCATAATCTCCGACCAACCCCGCCCCGGGCCCCCGGCATTACGCTTCTCCTCTTATCTATATCACCCGTGTGGGCTGATACGTGGGCTCAGGAACACTGGGGCAGGTACTTGTGCCATGTCGCTGACCAGTGGTGGCCAGATGACGTTGCCTGGCTCTGAGTTCCTGACATAGGATTACACTACGGAAACAGCAGTATCGCTAAATAAGTAACAAATAATAAAGAGGACATATCGGTGTACTGTAGGCAACGTCCCCATGTACTGTAGATCCACCAAACAGCCCATACATAACCCCAACCCTGCGATGTCGCCCACACCCCGCGATGCCGCGCCAGCTGCCAGAACGCGCCCGCATTCAACCCCATCAATTGCGAGAGAGTTGGAGTTTTTGGCACAATGATCATCTGCATGAGGCATATGAGATGTCAGAAAGAAAGGGGGTTCTGGAAGGTGCCAGAACTGTGGATTTGGCAGAAGTGGCCACAGCCGCGCAAACCTACGTGTAATAGCTTGCCACAATCCACAAGGATAAATGGGAGCTCTCTGGATTTGCCAGAGAGCGGCGCAACAGAACAGAAGCAATACAATCAGGCAGTTTCAACCCCCATAAAATTCACCCAATCCAGTGTGCAGCGCTTCTGACATGAGATTCAAAGGGGGGTGGAGATAGAAAAAGGTTACAGAACACCGCTGCTAACTAGGTTAGAAATAAAGATGATCACGCTCCTCCCACACCCGTCTTTCGTACGTATATAATAACATGCTTGCCCGCTCATGCACTTAGTGCCAAATTTCCCTCCAAGCTCCCCCCGGCTCCTCCTTCCTGGACACCCCTCAGCTCCACCTAGTAGCGTCACTCGGTTCAACTGCTTAACCACCAATATTGGCACTTAGAACCCCCAGTTGTGAAAAATTCCCATTGCTTCTTAACTTTCTCCAACACGTGAATATTGGGATTAATTCTGGACAGACATCAAGTGCTCTTCCTTTCCAGCAACGAAACTGGTCACGTAATCCTGTCAGCCAAGGATTCACCACTTGCATGACCTGCGCCCCTCTGAAACCAACCAGGCCTCCACCAGTGTCCTTCAACCAGCCACTTGCCGACAAACTGCCATAGAAAATGGCACCCCCAACCTGTACCCGGCCCCCCAACCCGAAGGCGAGGCTAGAACACTATGAAGGTAGGCTCTCTGGCGAAGCGAGAGAGCTATAGAACAGAGTTGAACAAGCAATACAATCACACAATTGCAATCCAAGAGTGCAGTGCTATCTGACAGTGGAAGCTGCTTGGCAACAACCCAAGCACTTGCAGCCAAGCACTGCTGTTGCGGGTGCTTAGTTACACAAGGTTCTCTCAAGCACCAAGCACACAGCGATTAGTCGTAGGGTCACAGTAATCCGATTGTATTTTTATTAGAAATACAATTTAAATATATAAAAATAATAAAATTTCAATCAAAATTGATTTAAATAAATATGCATAGAATACATTTTTGAGATTTATATTATTTTTATGAATAGGAGAGAAAGGAATTGAACCTTCGACGACTAATTTTGCACCCCTGGGCCAGTGCGCAACACAGTGCACACTGTTTCCGCGGTGGGGAAGCCGTCGGGCTGCACCGGCTCCAGTGACGTTCTGCAGAGTCGTCACACTCTGCTCTCAAGGTGCTACGTCTGATCTGACCCTGCAAAACAAACGAACAGCAGCAATCACAGCAGCATGGCTTGCAGCAAGTCCGAAAGCTAACATAGCCCTAGACCGAAGCAGCCTAGCTGCTTTATCGTAAATGCGGAGTACCAACCCCGTCAAATCCTCTCCGAGGGGATGCCCTGTGGGGGCTGAACGGACAGGGCCGTGACGAGAGACCAGCGCACAGCCATTTTACAAGTACCATCCATGCTAAGAAACGTCGTGGTGCATTCAACAGACAGTGGTAGTTTTGACAGGGTTAGGGTTAATCCCCAGAGCGGATGCTTTCAGGGGCGAGTCGAGTGTACTGCTCAAAGGCCCAGGTGGTCCAATCACCGAGTTAGGGGAATGAAGACATGACTAAGATGACTCCCAAATCCCAGGATCCTCAGGTGCATTACTTAGGTGGTCTAGCCCCACGTCCGGACGGTAATATATATTAAAAATGAGAGGGACATCAAGGAGAATCTAAAAAGAAATGCAGCTCTGGGGTGTCTAGATAGCTCCAAGTCAATCAACATCTACGGTCCCTGGCCACCCTAGACCCCGCAAATCATCGTTTAACATATCAACATCGTCCAGGGTGTATTGTCCTTGCTGATACCGTGTCAGCCACCAATCTCTTGGCCAACTTAGTGGCGCTTCGATGTTGAAACCTATTTAACCAATCGCAAAGCCGCCAAGATATAGCACCATGCAGCTGAGAAAAAGCCCTGGAGCCGTGCATTCTGTATGGCGAGCGGGCTGTTCCGTGTGGTGGAGATGACCTACCAACTGATCAATGAGTGACCACAGGTTCAGGTGGTTAAGGGCTGACGGGCTTTCAACGACACCTCCGACACCCGACAGCTGCAGCCAACCAGAGCTTCTGAGCATCACTCCCTTCATTCAGCTGAGAAAATCGGATGGAACAGACGTCAAACTTTTGTTTGGGCCCCTGAAGTCCGAATCAACTACCTAATCATTTATAACACCATCCCCACCTAAGTAGATACCCCTCACGAATCTCATGAAAGGCCATAACCCGTATTTTAGTCCCGCAGCTTACCCCTCCGCTCTGATGTAAGACACCTCCAACATCAAACCACAGTGCTATAAAGCGAAAGCAGAGGGATCAAAATGGCCAACTTTACACTCCCCACCGTCTTCCCCTTTCTGCTCCAATCCCAACACATCAACTTTTCCGAATGGATCTCCCTCTTCACCCTTCTTCTCGCACCGATAATCGCCCACATCGTCTCCGGCATCCCAAAGCTCACATATCTATCAACAGCACCATCGACCTTACCAAAATGGCACGACTACCTCGCCCTCTACAACCCCATGGCCATCATCTGGCGCTATGCCGCCATCACCAACCGTCGTCTTCGCGCACGTCGTAGCCAAGTCTGGGGCCCCACCGATATTGCAGCGGCGAACGCCATCTTTTGGACTTCGTCGGGGTGGAATGGGTCCGAAGACATTGTTACGCGCGGTAGCAATCTGGTACACTGCGCACGGTTGTATGCGGCTGTGTGGATCACGAGCGATTACGAGTTTGTCGCGAGGGGTACAGCTACTGGTAGACGGCACGACCTTGCCTTCCAAACTGGTGTTGAGGCTGCCAATGCGCATCACAGGATGCCGCCACTAGATGCGGGGATTGGCGTTAATGCTTTAGGTGGTGTGGTGGGAGTGGATGCACGGACAAAGAACAGACATTCCGTTATGGAGGTGGACAAGACGCCTGTGATGATACACGTATCTAGCAGCGGTGGCGGCAGAGCTAGTGACGGAGAGGCGTTGGCCCCATCGCGGTTCCTCGCAAAGTCCTGGCCGAGCAGGATCTTCCGCGTCGTCTATATCACGCCACTGGCTCTCTTTTGGGTGTTGAGTCTCGGGTTTGCATTGCCTGGCCCCTGGCAGATCGGCAGGGCGCACCCTTTGACCAACTACCTCGCGGCCATCAACGGGTCGGTTGCGTTCCTGGTCATGGTCATGTATGTGTATTACTGGGCGCGACTCGGCTGCGGGTCAACCGTACTCCCTTGCATTGGCAAGCCGTGGTTCAAAGTCCTCGTGTGTATGGAATACACCTTTATGCTTTCCACTATGGTTATTTCGGCACTAGAAACGAGGAGGGCGCCGTGTGGAGTGTACACTACCATGGGAAACGAGATGGATCCCTTTGTTTACGCATCTTTCGATAGTTCTTAATATGAGAACCGGAGAGCTCATGTGGCGATAGAATAACTAGTTAGGAAAGGACATATTTTGATCTGCCTTTTGAGATACAGTTATAATACCTTGCTAACCACTAAACAACTAAGAACACTCTAACCATAACCAGGTTCAGTTACGACGTTCTGCGGGCACTTATACCCGGGCGCCCATTTCTTCTGGCGCTGCAGTTTAGCTGTCTGTTCAGCCACAGCCAAGAGCTCAGCATAAGCTTAGATAGCATTCTGTGTAAAAAGCTGGGAAAGAGCGTGCGATGCTCGACTCGTCTGTAACAGCTACCCTCGTTAGGTCAAGGTGAGAAATCGGTTCTTTGTTAGAAAGTGGTAAAGGTGCTTGATTAAGGGGAAGATGTATAGCTGCGCTTCTGACTGCCTGAAATACTGTTCTGCTAAGTGGGGCCAATTCCGTCACTTTCACAGGTGTTCCTTCTAAACCTTACAGTAATAAACATAAATACGCATAGCAGAAGATGTATCATTCTCATCCCTGGGTATTTTTCTACACTCCCTAACAACTATTACGACCTGCACCCGACACAGGCCTTGAGAGGACTGGCGCGGGTTAAGACAGAACGTATGGCAGGACGCCAACAGGTAAGGGGCGTTCCGAAGACGGCTTATTAAGCTAGCACTCCTAGACGGGGGGTTTAATGTCACTGTAAGTCGTTATCATTATAATGCACAGAGGTGAGTCTAAACAGTAGGATACAAATGAATAATTGAATACTAGCGTGAGGAACCAGAGTCCCTCACGGTGGTTATAGGCACAACTATAACTATCTATACTAACTAACTAGGAGGTACTTCGTACCTTACTTATAATATCGCAAGTGCTTATTATATAAGCACTTTACACCACATAAGCATTCTGCTTATAAGGTTTCTCCTGCTTATAATGTAAGCACTCAGTATACTATAAGCAGCACCTTATTAGTCTTAAGGGCTTTAGGTCTTTACACCCCTAGCCCAGTGCACTTAAACGGTATACGCCGTCTTCCCACACTATTCCTTCTATAAGGGATTCGTCAGGCTGCCCCGGCTTAAATAACAGCCTGTAAGGTCGTCACACAATTCCCCCTCTTTAACGTTCTTTTCCCATAAAAAACCTAAAAGGTAAGTTTCTCCTTTCACTACTTCACTATATAATAAGTGTCCAGCTCCCAGGTCTTAAAACGGGAACAGGGCAAAAACACTAACCACCATCTAAACCTTACAGCCTATACACACACGTTTAATGGTGAAATGTCCCCTTATTCTTTCTGTAAGTCTGCCGACCCTCTACTTATCTGCCGGGTTTTAAACTGGTCCGATAGTTATAACTATTATTTAAAGAGGCACCGGCCTTCCTAGTGTAACACTTTTAATATTAGTAAAGCGAAGTTAAAGGCTCTTCTTATTAAAAAGCAGAACCTTAACTCACAAGTCAAGTCTGCTGCTTAACAGCTCCATAAAGCTACTACTAAGCTTTAAAAGGTGTCAGCGCGCCTGGCGCGTCTTCACAAGTAGCAATCCCGCCTTAAGGACCGGGCTGTAAAAACGTTTAGTTGTAAAGTGGAGTTATTAAAGTTCTAGGAAAGTGAGGAGGCTAGGCTAAATGCTCCTCCTGACGACATGGAGTCTTTTAACTAGGGGAACTTTCTGGCAGGGTCTCTGCAGCGAGCGGTTACTTTATAACTTAATTTATAACTGCCTTCTTTAATAAGGGGTTATGGGTTTAACTTCCCATAAGAGTTTTAGCGATTTTTACTTATTTTTCTTTTACTGACTTCTTTTCCTAACAGCACTTATTTTCATATAAAGCTTATTAGGAGCTCCAGAGGCCTTACCTCCTTATTAGGTCTAAAGTCCTTATAACCCTAGCTAAAGTTCTAATAAATGTTCTCCCATACCTACTAAGGAGTTTCCTGCCACTTCTCAAGCTCTACGTCCTATAATAGTCTTACTCTTCAGTACAGTGGTTTAAATGTCAGATCTTATCTTATTTCTAGTTCTTATTATTAATTTTAATTAATCTAAATTCTTTCAGTAAAACTCCGTAATCAGGTCTAAGCACTTAAGGTTTTTAACTGGCTCCTATAAGTTACTTTCAAGGCCGTAATCTAACCATTTAATAAGATACTTAAACGTATTCTTTCCCTTTTATAAATCTATAACTTCCTTAACGTTATACTTATCCTTATCAGCATCGATCTTAATCTTCTTTTCCAGAGGAACTCCTTTTAAGGTAGGTTCTAGAAGTGAGACATGAAAAACCTTAATCTGCACCTTTATACTAGCAGGTAAGTCTAGTTTATAATTAAAGGTGGCGACTTTTTTCTTAATTTAAAACAGTCTGTACCTTTTAAAGTTAAGCTTTTTATTAAGTCGTTTCAAATACAGGTTTTATAAAAAAAGGTAAACGTAATCCCCCTCTTAAAGAGTTAGTCCCTTAACTTATTTGCTATTATAATAAAGTCTTTTTTTAAATACTAGTTACTTAATTTAGTGTTTATTAGCAAACTTCTTTATTTATTCACGTGTAAACTTAAGTTCAGCTTATAAATAGTTATATAGTTCTTACATTTAGTCTATATAGATTACAACTTAAGGGGCGCTAATAAGTAGGCCTTAACAGAGCTTAAACTCCTTCCTGTAATTAGTAAAGAATAATAACATACCTGTTAACTTAATTAATATTATATTATAAGCTATCTGTATTATTAGTAATAGCTTAAACCAATTATCTTATTTAAAATTAACATACACCTAAAGATACGTTATAAGTATCTAATTAACTCGCTCCGTTTAACCATCCGTCTATAGGTAGAAAGCTGTTAAAAGCTTACTTTTCACACCCATTCTCTATATTAGCCTTTACTAAAACTTTAATATAATTAGCTTATCTTAATCCGTAACGATGTCATCTGGCTAAAGGTGTCGTGAAACTACCTCTTTCTTAAAAATATAAATAAGTTACTTTACTGTTATATCCTTTAAGGTTGGTAAAAAGTAAGCCTATTTCGTTAATCTATCGACCACTATAAGGATCTAGTTATAAGTAACTCCTGTAACAGGGTCCCTAGACTTTAAAATCCTAATAACAAAGTCAAGTAAGATGGAGTTCTATAACGCCTGTGGTACAGGGAGTGGTTTAAGAAGTCTATACGGCTTATAACGTTAATTCTACTTCCTGTAACAGATATTACAGTTATTAACCACTTTCTTAACCAGCTTCTTCATTCCTAAAAAAGCGTACGCTTACTAAGCCTATATTAAAATCTTAACTTAGCCTATATATCCTCTAAGTTAAGACTTATAAACCTGCTAAACGTACTCCTTCCGTTTATCCAGGTTATAAATATATAGTTTCTCTTAATACTAAAGCTTTACTCCTGGCTTAGGCACACCGTCTACACCTTCTAACAGCTATTCCAGCTGATAACTAATTTCATTATAATTTAAATACTTTAAACACTCCTTACCACAGTTTTATACGTGTCTTAAGAAGTTTCCTAAAAGGCATTTATACTCGCAAGTTCCTTCCATTAACCTTCTTACTTAAAAGTCCTATTATTATTAATAGATATTATACTTTATTTATAAGTTTATACAGACGTTAATAATTTATTCTAACGTTTAGTTATCTAACACTTATAACGTATACTTTAATATACTATTCTTAACTTCACTAAATATAATAACAGGGACCAGGACTAGATTAGTATCCTTATAATCTTATCTCTAACTAAAAGTATCAGCTTACTTATTATCTTTTCCTTTAATATAATAAATTTAAAAGTGGAATAGGGCCATTAACTTTACCCACCGTGCTTACTATAAACTAAGTTCCTTCATTAAGAAGTACTAGAGGTTATTATAATTTAAAAAGACCTAAACCGGTTCTTCTATACCACTTAAATACAGTACCCACTTAGCGAAACACTAAATAATCGCCATCAGTTCCTTATTATAAATTAAATATCGTAAGGTTAGGCTGTGGATTCCTTTTAATAAAAAGGCAATTAGGTGGCGTTTCCCATTATCCTAGACTTAGCTAAGTTCTTCACTAATTACAAACTCTAAAGAGTCTATTTTAACTTAAAAAGGCTTTAAAAAATCAGGGAGGGTTAAAACTGGCGTTATAATAAAGGTATGTTTAAGGTCCTTAAACACCTTTTACTATTTATCAGTTTACTTAAACGGTTTACCTTCTCTTATAAGCTCGTGTAGTGGTTTTACAATCTTTATAAAGTACCTAACAAAATAGCGATAAAAGTTTACAAAGCTAATAAAGGCTTATAATTCTTTCTAATTCTTTAAAGTAAGCTAATCTTTAATTACCTCTGTCTTCTCCAGTTACATTTCAAGTCTTCCAGGGGTTACTCTAAACCCTAAATAGTTTAATTCCTAAACGTAAAAGTGGCTCTTCTTTAAGTTCACTATCAGCTTTACTTTCTTAAAAGCTGTTAAAACCTGTCATATATGTTTTTAATATTCTTTTAAAGTTTCAGAATAAACCAAAATGTTATCTAAATACATAAAGATAAACTTATTAAAAAAGGGGTGGAAAACACTATTAATAAGGCCTTAAAAGGTCGTAAGGGTGTTTATTAATCCCATTAACATAACATAATATTAATAATACCTGTTATAAGTTTAAAAGGCCGTTTTATACTTGTCCTCTTCCTTTACTCTAACGTAGTTAAATCTTATAGGGAAGTTGAGGCTGGAAAACTAATTTACCTTAACAATCCGTTCTCACATCTCTGTAATAAATAGTAATAAGTAGCGATTCTTAATCGTATCCTTATTTAACATTTAGTAATTAACAACTATACGTAACTTACTATCTCCCTTTCTTAAGATAAATAACACTAAATACCCTACCAGGGATTAAGACTCCACAATAAACCCATTCTTTAAGTTCTTATTAACATACTCCCTTAAGGCCTTAACCTGTTAGGGGTTTAAATGGTAAAGCTGGAAACTGTAAAGCTTCACTCTCAGTTTTAACTTGATTTTATAATCTTATAATCTATAGTCTGGTAATTATAATATTTTTTTTCAAAACAGGGTAAACTTCCTATACTCCACAGGTACCTTAAATAAGTTAACTTTTTCACTTATCTGTAAATCAGTCTCTAACTTCTTTCTACCTTTTAAATTATCATTTAAGTAATATAATAAACCTTTTAATCCTTTAACCGTCTTAATAAACCTAACCTAAACCATACTTAGTTTTAAGGGTTTAGCGTGTTTCTAAGTACTTCGTGCAGTTTTAAAGCGGTTTAGCACCTTTTTAGCTTTCTCTAAACAGTAATCACAGTTAAGGAACTCACTAAAAGTAAGGTGGCCACTTCTCCAGTTAATTATAAGGTTATACTTTTCTAACTAAGGTAGATTTAAGATTATATTATATCTTATAACTAATGTAACGTTAAAGTCCACTTATTATTCGTCTCTGTCCATTTTAATTAGGAGTAGCAAGTAGTAGGTAACTTTACTGTTATTATATTAATATAAGCCTCCTTCTCTATTCTAAATGGGAATAGCCTCTTTATACTTTTAATTAGGGAGTTTCCTTTAATTAATTAATAAAGGGTGTACTAGGTTAGAAGCACTCCCACTATTAATCACTACTCTTACCTTAAACGGCCTCCTTTTTCTGTTTATTAGGTTAACATTAACGGAATAATACTTATACTTTTTTAACATTTAAGTTATAGTAACTATTTATCCTTAAGGTCTTATCTAGCCTAACCTCTAAATGCCTCTCCTTCTTCTTAGGGTTTTTACTAACTAGCAAATTATTAGTTTCCAGCCCTTTTAAAAGGCCCACAGCCTTTTCCCAGTTCCTTCTGGAAAAACAGGCAGCTTTAATAAACCTGGTAATTAACCTTCCCTAAATTTTCACACCTTAACGTCCAGTTAACTTTAAACGGTACGATATTCTTAAAATCCTTAATAAGTCGATAATACACTTTATAGGCTTAAATCGCAATAATATCTTTTTACTTTTAGATCTATTAATAGTCTTCCCACTTTTACCATTTTTTAGCTTTTCCATTAAGGTGTAGTGAACATGTTATAACTAGGTAGTTATTAAATATTCCTCCTTACTAACACGTGGTAAGGGTTTAGTTAACTATAGTAACCTTTCACTTATTACTAGATTCTCTTATTAGAGAGTAGGAGACTTAGTAATGGGCCAGTTCTAACTCCACTCTTATAATAGTGTAATCTCGTTTTTATACATTAGGGAAGTGGTTATAAAGGGCCTTAAGTCCATAATACTGGTTAAAAGCGCAGTTATCGTACACGTAGTTAATCCACAGTACATCCCTATAACTAGGGTGGTTAACGTTAACTGTAAGTGCTGTAATTATAAAGTACGGAACAGGAGGAGCGGTGCTTTATTTCTTCTCTTCTTCCACTTACTTTTAAGTTTATTATTTTTCTTAAACCTTTTTTTAAAACTCAGGTAGTAATAACCTAGCTTATTCTTTTATAAAGTGGTCTTCCTTAACGAGTCGATATTTAAGCTGATTAGTGAAGTAAACTCTATTATGGAGTTACAACCTAATCTCCACTACTCTGTCTTTAAACGTTACAGTAAGGCCTTTAACCTACAGGTCCTTTACCTCGTTTACCAGCTTTTAATGTTTTTCCTTTAGCTCCTAAACTCTCTGCTGGTATACTTACTTTATACCTTCTTAAGGGACCCTTAAGGTACCAGTCCGAGGCACACCAGCCTTAATACAGGGTAGCTATCTAAGCTGTCCTTCTTCTAAGGAGGTGAGGGTGTTAATCCACTTAACATACTTAAAGTGTTTAAAAGTCTTAGGGGGCACTGTTAAGAAGAATTTCTGTTTCTCCAGTTTAATTCTCTCAGCTTACTCTCTTTTACCTTTTAAGGCTTACTTTACCGTTTAAGTGGCCTAAAGGGCTAGTTCTTCAACTCCTTTTACCATCCTAGTGATTTCTAAATCGGGGTCCTTCCTAGACTTCCTTAATTCCTAGGCTTATAAGGTGAGGTTTTTAAGGCCTGTAACAGCTAACCGAAATATCTCTTCCTAAAGTTAATCTTTTATAACCTACACTTTTAATGGTTTTAAGTTTCCACCTTAAAGTCAGTCTTCTGTAACCTGCCCCTCTATGGCTGATTCTTTTAAGACCCCTTTAAAGATTAAATATACTATATCTTACGGTTCTTCCACTTCCTCCTTATCTCTTAAGTTACACTCGTCCATCCAGGTGTAATCTTCTTTATTACCTGTTATTTTAACATAGATATCTCCTAAGTTAAACCTAACGTGCTTTCCTCCTTCTAGAACGGGTTTCTAACCGACTTATTTTAGTGACAGGTATTACCATACTATATATCCTTTCTTATTATAATTAAAACACTGGACCTAGGATAGGTCTTTAAACTACTTCTATTATTACTGTCGTTACGGCTTATTACGGTTAGGTTAGTTCTGACAGTTTACCATACTGATATCTATTAGCCTGGGGTGATAACCTATCACGGTTAACTAGTTCCCCTTCTTTAGTTTACTTAGCTGGTAAGGGGTCTGTTCCTTCTAATAGTTTTTCCGATAATAATAGTTATAATACTAGTTATCAGCCTTAATGGCTATCTTAACTAACTCTTAAAGACGGTCTGGTTAATCTTCTTAGTAAAGGTCTCTAGTGACGTGTTCCTTTAGACCACTTTAAAATAACATTACTAAGGCCTTTTAGCTAAGTTTAGTCTTTATTACTTCCAGTTTAAAACGTATGGAGAACTTAAAGATTAAAGACGTCTGTCTTAAGGTTATAAAGCGTTACTTAACCTGCTTAAGGGCGTCTAGTTCTTTAAACTTAATCTAGAGTTAATTAATAAAAACGTTAAAGTTATTAAAAAAAGCCTAAGTCTCAGGGGCTTCCTTTTGTGTTTTATTTATAAAGAGGTTATTAATTATCTTTATATAAGGTTTATACTAATAAGCGGCTACTTTATTTAGTAAGGCTCTGGCGAACCTAACCTTTCCTTCTTCTTTAAAGAACTACTCGTCGTAATAGGTAACATAACTTTAAAGCTAGGCTATCTAGGACTCTAGTTACGCAGAGTCTCCCTTAAAGCGTAAGGGTGGAGAGAGCTTTACTCGTTTCTTCTATAAGCCCCTAAGGTCGTTATTCTCCAGCTTAATAGCGTTAAGTTATACCTAGAGTTTCTTAATAAGGCTAATATAGCTTTTAATATCTCTAGGGAAGGCTTTATTAAGTTCCTTAACCAGTTTTTACTAGTTAAAGTTTAAGTCTTTAAAGTGTGTAGCTAACTTATTAATAATAAGGAGTTAAAGCTAAGCTTACACCTCCTTAATCTCCTTTCCTTTTCCAGAGGTTAATATGTTAATAAAAGGGAGGTAATGTCTGGGAATTTAACAAACAGCGTTTAGAACTTAACGCTAATATCATATTATAACCTATACCTAATACAGGCTTTAAAAGGACTGGCACAGGTTAAGACAGAACGTATAACAGGACGTTAACAGGTAAAGGGTGTTCTGAAGACGGCTTATTAAGCTAACACTCCTAGACAGGGGGTTTAATATCACTATAGGTTATTATCACTATAATGTATAAAGGTGAGTCTAAACAGTAGGATATAAATAAATAATTAAATACTAGCGTGAGGAACCAGAGTCCCTCACGGTGGTTATAGGCATAACTATAACTATCTATACTAACTAACTGGGAGGTACTTTATACCTTACTTATAATATTGTAAGTGCTTATTATATAAGCACTTTACACCGTATAAGCGTTCTGCTTGTGAGGTTTCTCCTGCTTACGATGTAAGCACTTAGCATGCCGTAAGCAGCACCTCATTGGTCTTAGGGGCTTCGGGTCTTTGCACCCCTGGCCCAGTGCGCCTGGACGGTGTGCGCTGTCTTCCCGCACTGTTCCTTCTACGGGGGATTTGTCGGGCCGCCCCGGCCTAAGTGACGGCCTGCAGGGTCGTCACAATAACATGTTTAATACACTAAAACCCTAACAGCCATTCACATTCTCCCCATCGCTATTAACCCTACCCTGATTCTATTAAAGATGTTCTCTCTGTAAATGGGGCAGAAAAATAAATAAAAAGCTAGAGGTTACTAGTTAATGGCATTTTTAGCGTGAGAGGGAGTAAATATGAAGGCAAGAAAAAGACATGGCTCTCTCTTAAAGGACACGAATACGTGTAAAAAGGTTGTCAAAATGTTACGACCTGCTCTTGATAAGGACCCGAGGGGGGACTGGACAAGATAAGACAGAGCGTATAGCAGGACGCCAATTTAAGGGGTGATCTAAAGACGGTTTGTTAAGCTAGCACTCTTAGACGAGAGTATACTGTTACTACAGTGACCATTAAAAAGTCTGTATGCACAGGCCACCCCACCCACTTCCCCTATCCTAACACCCATTCTTTAAATATCTATTTCTTAGCCATTATTATAGTAATTAAAGTTTAAGTAGCATTAAAATAAAGCCAAGAAGACGCTATTTAATATTTAGTATACTAGCCTTAAGCTCTACGTACTGTAAGCCGTCGATAAGGAATTAAATCTAAAAGGCCTAAAATAAAGTCTAGATCTATAATACTTAATCGAGTTTAAGTCTAGGCTGTAAGGTAGCCAGTTAATAGGTATAATCCTATAGCTTACCAGATAGCTTAAAAAGTCCTTAGAATAATGGATATATATACTATCCTATTAAAATAACCTCTTATCAGCTCTGCTAAAGTTTAATACAAGGAGTAAGCTTTCTTTTAATACTTAAATATAGCTAAAAGAGCTATATCCCTACCTTAAAGAGTCTTTATCCCTCTTTATAAAGATAAGCTTAAATTTCCTACCCTTTTAGATAATTACTTATATTATAAATGAAAGAGAAGCAGCTTATTAAGTCTGGTTAACGGATTAGTAATTAAACTTCTTATAATTAAATTAGAAAACTTATTTAAGGCTTTTATTTAAATTGTTTTAAATAAAGTATTTATTAGTATAAATTGCTTTAATAAGCTCTTACTCTCGCGGCCTTTAGGTATGGTAATAGGTATATTAATGGCATGTAGAATATTTATTAAGCTTTAGCCTTTTAAAGAACGTTAATGCCTTAACCTAAAGTCTTAAATAATAAGCCGGAGTGTGTTAAAAGAGATAGTGATGGTATCTTTATTTATTAGATAGTGAAGGGTTTTCTACTTGATTTTCAGATCTTAATAGATATAACGAATAATCTTACACTTATTTACACTGTTAAATTTTTTAAGGCAGCCACTTTTAAGTAAAGAATCTAAGGATTAATAGTGCTGTAAACGTTTAAAGGTTATAGTAATAGTGTTTTGGTAGACGTGATGATTATATACGACTTAGCCCTTTAGTGTACTGGTTAACACAGCTAAGATAATAAAAGAACGAGCTTCTTTTAATAACTCCTGGTTAGGGCCATGATTTCTGGTTATTTTAGTGCTAAAAGCTCTGGAATTAAGAGCTATAGCGGATAATAGTAAGTAGAAGAAAAAGAGGGGTAGTTATAACGTGTTACGAAATTTGTTTTAAAAGTAGCCTGTGCATATAGACTTTTTACTAGGGATTATATAGGTCGCTGTCACTATAATACACAGAGGGAAATCTAAACAGTAAGATATAAATGAATAATGTAATACTAGTATAAGAAACCAGAGTCCCTTACAGCCATTATAAGTACGATAATAACTATTTATATTAACTATTTAAACATCTTAATACTTACACGTTATGTTCCCAGGACACTGTCCCGACCTCTGTTATCCTAAGGCCTGGGACGTTCCCCGCTAGGACACTCCTAACTAGTTATAAAGGCTTTAGGTCTTTACACCCTTAGCCCAGTGCGCAGTACCGTGTGTATTGTCCTCCTGCGCTATCCCTTCTGTGGGGGACACGTCGGACCGCGCTGGCCTAAGTGACAGCCTGTAAGGTCGTCACACAAAACCCTGTGTAGCTTGGTTGAGAAAGCTTAGATAGAATGGATGTCCGTTAAGGTTATACACTAGTAGGGTCTCCTAGCTTACAGTAAGAGCCTTACACTTTATACTTGTTAAACTTCAGGAACCTACAGGGCTGTAGTACAGCAGCTGTGGCTCAGAGGAAGAAGTGCGTACTGGTCTAAGCCGTACTACAGTGCTGTAGGCACTGTAGGAAGTAAATAAAAGCCTGGATAACAAGGCAGTGCCACTGTAAATAAGGATATCACAGCGAATATTAATGCTAGAAACAAGAGGATCTGGAAGGCAGTGCTTTATGTAATGAGTGGAAAAGAGTAGAGTTGCTTGCTTAACTAGAATTAGATACAGGAGAGGAGAGAGCTTGTTATAGGCTGTAGAAGGCTCTGGAAGAATTCTAGAGCCTTCTGTAAAGTGGAACAAACTAATATAATAATAAAATAGTACTGTTCTGAACCATTCTACGCAGTTCTGTTAACGTAGTGGCTGACGTGGCTATTGTGACGTTCTAGTTGATTCTGTGGGGCAGTAGCCCCACTGGCTTCAGGAGGTTCTACCCCCTTGAATTCCAGAAGGTTCGGAGTGCTCCAGGGGCCCTAAGGGGCCCTGGAGTGGGTTGGAATCTTCTGGAACCCTAGAGGGTTCCAGAAGATTCAGCTAGTGGTTTCGGGGTACGCAGCCACACTACAGGGTACCTGGTATAGAGTACTCAGTAACTAGAAAAATTAACACTTATAAAGGCTATAGCCTATAGGCCTAGTAAGCCTGTAAGGCCCTATAAGCCTCCAGCTTGTAATAAGGTTACTTAAATTACACTAGAGGGTACGCATTAGAGTAGTAGTTCCTGTACTGCCTATAACCCTCTAAACCAGAAGCTTAAAGAGCTTATAAGGCCTTATAACTGCATATAGTTTAACAGTATGTTTAAACTCCCTAAGTATAACTAGTGTAAATCTTAAAGCGGTAAGGTAATCACTTATAACATTATATACTGCTAGAGCAGGGATTCTAAACACGTTAAATCTGTTCTGATATAAACTAGCTTTAATAGTATAGTAAGATCTAGTATTAAGATTAATACTTTTTAAATATAGTAATAATTTTTGAGATAATCTTATCTACTTACATCTAATTACCTAGTGAGAAATACTTTAGTAGATGGCAGTATATGTTACAGATAGAGGTGTATTTATAATAAAGGGTTATTATATTACTGATAAAAGGAAGTTAGTTATATTCTAATGTTAAATAAAGGCATAACTTATAAGAGGCATTATATAGGGATATACAAATAATGCTAGTATAGTTTTTAGCTTAGTTTATAACGCATATAAGATTGCGCTTTTAGTTATTTAGGCACACTAACCCTGAAACGACTGCATCCACTGCAGTGGCGCCCAATAGAATTCGTTCTTTCATGATCTCGAAATACTCCAAACCAGCCCGGATGGGATCTCAACCATGCACTCCCAAAGATTGAAGAAATATCTCAGGCGTAACGGCTAGGCCAAGGAGCGTTTCCTGGATCAGCCGACTTCAAGAGAGCGGAGGAGTGTCGAAGAACTCATCAGAACTCTGACACACCAGTTGCAGCCGTTGTCTGGTCTGACGCTTACAGGCCCGCTGCAAGACACCGAAATTGTTCTTTCTCACCTGAGAACGTACATAGACCAGTGTCTCTCAACGGGAACCTGGGTGATCAACCCTGACGGAACATACCGCGGCCGCCATGGTGGTAGTGAGGCCATTCTCGTCGAAGCCTGGGGACGATTCGACATTGTCACGCAGTTCATGGTACGGTCCGAAGATATCCCAATTCTGGATATCTTAGATCCCGCCTTTCGCGGACTTCGACTCGCCATCCAGAAGGAGTTGCCTCGCGCCCTCAGTTTCCTTCTTGCAGCCCTAATAGCTCTTCATCGCTTTAGCAGGAGCGACTTGATCAGCATCACCCTGAAGTTTCTTTGCGATGCGGGCCGAGAAATCCTTGGAGAGGAGCACCCGCTGCCCAAATTGTGGAGGGCCATCGCACAACTCCCCTTTGGCGACAAATATAGACCATTCGAAACGATCTTTTTCTTCCTCATGCGTGAGCTGGCTTCCAAACTTGGGGACCGCAGCCCCTTGTTCGCCTCTGTTGCCATCGATTAATTCAACGGGGTGATGACAGCCAAGAGTACTGGGGACCAACTGACATTACTGAGCGAAGCGTTCGAAAGGATGGGCTTGAGTGGTGATAGCTCTGCGGGATCGGTATGGGCCGAATTGCGGATACGACATTACACCACCTTGCGGAATCTGAGCATCGAGCAGGGGAGGTTTGAAGAAGCGGAGGAAAGAACCGATCTTGACTTTCCCCCATCGAGATTGCTTAAAATCTGGCGACTCCAATCCAAGGTCAGGGTAAAGGAGCGCAGCGGCAAGTTTTCAGAGGCAATGGAGCTTTGGCTCCTGTGAGGGGCCAAGTAAGGTGGATACCGTTACTTGGTGACTGAATCGATTATGGTTTCTATAAAGAGGAAGATCAAGAGTAGATACAGGAGCTGCGCTCCGCGCAGCTATTTAGGCGGAGGCCCGCCTCCATGGGAGCGGTGGTCTGGGCTCTCAGCCCAGACCCACTTTGGGGCCTTAGCCCCGTGACATCTCCAGGCTTTTGGGATGACTCTGGACTTCACCGAGGAGCACTGGGTCCAGCCTACGCTGAGGTCCCTCGAACAGATCTCGTCAATTTTGGGCCATCATGCTGAATCGCAGCCGTTCAAGGCTATTCGATTCGATCGGATCCGTCATCTCACTACTCGGCCCACGAGCGACATTGTCCTAGCTCCTTCCTCGTCGGTTGGCTCCGTGCCCCTAGACGCAAGTCGACATTCTTCACGTGAAAACGCCCTTTTGGGGCAAGACGCAATATAATCATTGGGCGTCAATCATCTTGAGCTTCGCGATCCAGTCTTCCAAGAACTGGAATCCCCTCATGCACCAGAACTATCCTATTCCGTCCAAGACCTGGTTGAATCTTTTGCTGCCGATGACGGTCAGCTTTCAAGCCGTTCTGTCTACAACCAGGGGGAACCGTCTGCAACATACAATCTGGAGACACATGATTGGACCCGGTCCCAAGATGCCCACTTTCACGATTCCGAACTGTATCCGAGATCATACAGTGCCCTCGAAGATTATGAATTAACGACCATGTCTTGGGGTGACCGCGACGAGTACTACGGTTCAACTGTTCAAATTTTCCAGTACAGCTATGATGAGGGCCACCCCTCTCTGTATTGTTATCTCCCGACGGATGACCCTGGCAGCGCGTTGTATGATAGGGATGAACCTGCGCCGTACGATGGATCTACTCATCTGGGCAGGCCTAGGTAGAGTACAAACCTACCAATATTGGACTCTTTACTGAGTTGCTAACTGGAAGGTAGCTCGACAGGACTGGGCAGTGGACAAGGAGAGCAAGCGAATCCTGAGTATTGCCCCTCCACCAACGATCAAAATCGCTTCCATCGACATTTAAGTTCCCATGCTCGGCAAATTTCGGAGTGCGCGACTCCTTGGGGCGGCGGCACGCTCCTAAATCAACCGGACGACGAGAGATCTCCCGGGGATGGCCAATCGCAGACTCTATCCGGCGGTAATGCCCCTACCGATAGGTAGAGAGAGAGAGAAGCAACAACTAAAGGTAAACGGGGTGAAGTCACGCCTTGTGAGGAGCTCTGTTCTGACAAGATTGACTACAAAAATGACAAAGGCAAAAGTCTGGATAGGCCTAAGAGGCACGAGAAAAAGACCGCGCTACACAAAGCCGAAAAAGAAAACAATTTATCCCGGCCCAAGAAGGGGGGTCCATGACTTTTCGCTCCAAAGGGCATATGGAAGAGGAGGTGTGAAAAACAACGACCCGTTTTACTCGTATAGAGACACGTATTACGAGCTAGACTAGTACCTATAGGAAGGCTGAGAGGCTGCTAGGATTTGGCGAACGTCACGAGGCTTGCAAATGATCACCACCTGTTCCTGGGTTTGGCCATCATGCTGACATCGCCGGTGATATAACATGCTAATATCTCGATCAGTGCTCTCCCTCGCCTCGTGAAATTCTCTGGCTTCAAGACCGAGCAAGCTGTTACACTACCTGAGCTATAAACACAACTTGACACCATTCCTTGACGTCATCTGAGTCCTATTGAATAGAAGGAACTGCAGTCCTCCGCTCAAGAACGTAATCAGCCATGTCAGCACGGGCAAAGTTTGCCCGCTACCTGGTACAATATTTTTGTATCGTTATCACGGCAGTGGAAAAGCGCCGCAAAACATTTCCGAAATTTGGGTGTTGGGCTCCAAAATCATAAAGCCCCTCGATAATGCATGATGCAGACAACTTGTGTGGCTGCGCAACCGCTGAGGAATGAGATCTTGGGAACATGGAACCCTCGTAAGCTATTGGACATCCGCCTCTAACCTCTGCCAAACCGAAACTCCGTGTCTAGCTCTGACTGGACCGAGAAGCCAGCTAATCACCATGTCTGCGGCTAACAACACGAACATTCACGGCAACGTTACCCGGAAATCCAATCTACCCTCTCACTTGGTCGCGGAGCAGAGGCCAAATCTGCCGTTATCCTAATCGCTATAGCAGCACATTATGTAACCCATGTTACACCAAGGACGTTAAAAAAACACCATCAGGGTCAAGTGCAGCGGCTGTGGCGATGGAAAATTCTAGAGGGCTATGCGTGCCGCCGAGGTGAGGGTCTCGGTGTCTACTGTGCTCTACTACCAAGTGCT
>Ga0247758_1000388_pt1 | contig 39144 bp, 44 predicted proteins | sample UWRJL156409C4_FD_180950 | JGI IMG/M metagenome (GOLD analysis project Ga0247758, IMG submission 180950) | Plant litter microbial communities from Arlington Agricultural Research Station in Wisconsin, United States - UWRJ-L156-409C-4 | ecosystem: Environmental > Terrestrial > Plant litter >...
ATGGTCGCAACCGCGTAATTGATCCGAGTCATTCGCCCACAGCGAAACTGCCACCACATTAATAGATGCAAGCCCCCAGAGCGAAAATAACGCAATTCCGCGATTTCCGCAATAAAACTCAATTAACTACATACAATTACTCTGCTGACTAAGCCTCTGCGACCACGTAATTGGCTAGTATTACCCCCTACCCCTACTCTCGGAATCTCTGCGGTGCCGGTGCCTTGCGAGTGCTCCTTCGAGTGCCAACCACTCCGCCTCCTCTCTTTGTGATTCCCACTAGTGTTAAAGCGGTCACCATTACCGTTGACGAGGGTGTACTGGGAATAACCCTGGGGTTACTAAACACCAGCCCTACACCGGGAGTAAGGGAGACTGTTATCTAGCTCCTCTTAAGGTCAACGCCCTCCCAGCTCAAGGGGTTACGGTAAAGACTAGGCATTATCCCCGACTGACGGCCTAGGGTTTACTTCTTAACGGCCTTCTTCCTCGGCGCAGCCTTCTTAAAAGCGCTGTTATAAGTGGGCTGTGGAGTAGGGGGTTAAGTAGCTGGTATAATAACCTCGTCTTCCTAGTCTAATTAACTGCCTCCTAGTGGTGGTGCCGTTAGTATAGGGGCCTTTCTACTATTATTAGTAAAGGTGGTAAAGCGGCGCGGCTGACCCTTAAGAGTGGTGATAACGTCAAACTCCTAAATCTGTAATAGGGGGTCCTCTACAGTAAGCCCACGCTTTAGCCACCAGAAGCGGTGGAAGTCATCCCTAGTAAAAGGCGACTTCTCACAGTGGCGCTTAAGAAGCTTATAGTTACAAGGTAAACCGTATTAGGCCCTTACCCTGTGAGTACAATTAACTAAAGGCGTAAGGTTAGGCTTGGTCTTTATTGGAATGGCACTTAGTATAATCTGGCGTTACTTTGTAACCAGATTTAGCACTTTAACAGAGACGTTATAAGGCGTATTACTAAGCTAATCTTTACTTAGGAAGTTAAAGCGTAAGTGATTCCTTTTATCCTTAAAGGCCTTGTCGATATTACTTTTTATAACCTTAACTATTTTAAGAGATTACTTAATGTAGTTAAGTATAGAACTTCGGCCAGTAATAATGAATAACTTAAGATAACGGTTAATAAACTCTACTGGAGATGTAATCCTTTAACTAAAGTTTAAGTTATGGTTAATATAATAACCAGCCCACTACTCTTTATAAGGTATCTAGGTCTCTTTAAGGTATTATAAAATGGCCGTTTAGTGGTGAAAGTAAGCCTGTAACTTCTCCCACACAGCCTTAAACTTATCCTCGATATAAGTGTATACTATAGACTCCTAAAGCTTATAAATACCAGCCATTAAATACTCCACTATCTTAAGGGCTTTATCAGGCTTACTATCGATAAATCTCTCGTTATAATTAATAACGCTCTTATTATACACCCAATTCAGATTACTCTTATTATTAGCCTAACTTAATAGTAAAGGCAATCCCAAAACCTCAGCAACTCTAACTACAGCTTCCTTATTCCACTTCTTCTTAATCTAAAAGGCAGTATTCTTATTAAAGTGGAACACGCAGACCTGGGGCTTTACCTTAAGGTATTTAACCGCAATAGCACCTCTTATAACTATGTTAAAATCGGTAATGGTTACACTTAAGGGTTACACCCTAGCTCTCAGCCGTGCGGCGTTAACTTACTCCATTAACCAATTAAAGCCATCTTGTCTCTCATTATTAATTAAGCTAAAGGCGCAGTTAAAGGCCTTACCTTAATAGTTAAGGGTAACGACTTAGAAAAAAGCAAGGTTCTTATTATTAGTCTTATAGGTGTTGTTATAAAGCTGTACTTAAGAATACTGTCCTTATTACTTCTTAGTCTATAGAGTCGTCTAGAACAGACCTTTTAGCTTCTTAAGGCCGTTCTTATCCTTTATATCGTTACCATTCGGAGATTTAACCCACTTAATAGTGTAGGGAATACCTTTACCGTTAAGAAGGAGGATAGTAATTAGGAAGGGGTTATATCCTTTCATCATTTCCTTACAGAGGCGCTAATAGTATGTTTAAAGCTACCGTATAATGAAAATAATACTAGGGAATTGCTTCCTTAATTTAATAGTAACTTCTTAGCTTTTCACTACTAGCCGGTCGATATACTTGGTAATAAAGTCTTTTTACACCTTATTAAACCTTGCCTTAGGTACCTAATCCTCCGGTTCGTAGCCGTGGTGACTCTCACAGCCTTCTCTAACCTTAAAAGTCCAACGCTTTTCACTGTTTATAAGTAAGGCCTTAACAGTTCCTTTCTAGGGACAGCCGACCTTAACAGTGCTTATATTACGAGAAAGGGCTTCCTGCTTCCGAATTATACCTCTAACGTAAATAAGGTTAACTCTAGTCGGTCTAAAGCCTTTAACGTAGTTATTAGACCTCTGTTTGATGATAGAGAAGCGTGTAAAGGCACAGAACTTGTGTAGATCTTCCATAAGGGCCTTAAAACTGTCGTATTTACTTGTAAGGAGGGCGTGATTCGCAGGGGGGTTCGAGAACGGTGGAACATCCTTGTCGATAGCCGGGATTGGATCGTCCTCGCAATCAGAGTCTTCGCAGCCACTCTAATCGCTATACTCGTCAAAAAAATCGGTATCCATCTATCGCTATTAGCAGGGTAATTGATTAGAGGTGTTTGCGGCTTACTGCAGGCCTTTGCAGGATCGTGGTGGTGGTGGTTGGTTATAGTTGTAGTGATACTGCGTTTGCGCGACTCTAATGGTGATGCTTTAAATTTGGACTTTTGGATGCATGGCGCAGAGATCTTCGAGTGTGGGTCAATTACGCGGTTGCGACCGTGCATCGGGGGTTAGGGTTATGTATGGGGTTTGCAGTGAGCTACGGTACAAAGTGATGGGGCCTACGGTACGGCGTGAGGACCTCTTGAAGAATCCCTTTCGCAAGGTCCCCCAGCGCATGGAGCTTGACGCTTGGTTCCTGTCAAAGAACATCCTTCACCAGAACCAGCGGTCCCTGTTCTCTCCCGCAGGCTTTTTTCGAGGAAATATCAACAAGTTGATATTTATCTTCCCTCGCCGGCCATGTCTACACCTTCACCTCCCCCGACGAAAGCGAAACCCCCTGCGAGAACTGCGCCAGCCAAGCTACCAAACGCAGTCTCGCTACCGGCCGCGTCGTCCTCACCAACCCCCTCATCACCCGCTGGAAGCAAGCCCTCACGCACACGCCCGAGCCGAAATCCTGGGCCTACCGTGCTGGCGAGCATGGAGCCTGCAGATGCGGTGCCTTCGTGGCGGCGCATCTGCACTGGCGTATTAGGTCGGCGGATGGGATTCTGGAATTTGCGGCGGTGCCCTCGGCGAAGGTTGCGCTGGTGGTGGGCAAGGCGGATCACTTTGCCGAGATTTCGAAGCTATCGCGCTATCGTGGCTATCTTTTGGCGTATCAAGTTTCGGCTGGGAAGCCAGGGGGTGTCGGGCCGGGGGATGGCTTGTATCCGGCTGCGTCGGAGTGGCGGCCTTGAATGGGTGCCCTAGACACCTAGGTGGTGTCCCGGCCGGATGTCTGCCTTATCTTTGCGCAGGAAACTTTCCCTCTCTGTGCCTGGTCTTGATGAGATAATACAACTGCTATGGCCGCCAGGTACGATAGCTGGCTAGGGAAATAGGGTTGTCTCCTTCTTGGATTAGATAAGCCTGTACGCTAGGCTATCCTTTACTAGTTGCGAATTTACCTAGTCTAGCCGCCGGTTCCGCAACAATCAACAAGAGTTGCACTTCTCATGGGCCCTTCTGACCGAAGATTGAACACCGTGGTTTTTCTCCTAAGCTCTACAGTGCGATACTTCCTACGCCTCATCATCCCTCGAGGGTTGTACCGTGCTACAAGACTAGGCTCTATCGAGATACATCTCGCTGTCGTTTCGCCCGTTTCATACAACCAGCGTACCCGCAACACTCAAGACGGGCATTCAACACAATGGAAGACTCGGATGGCAGGACGGTTTCTAACCCGGAAGAGGAGCAACTGCCAGCTCTGAAACATTACGAGCCGAAAGATAATGACTAACTGATTCTGGACCTCGAAGTTCTGCTCTGCGATAAGTGTAGAGACCTGATCATCACATATATAAGACACGCTTTTGCTTGTACCGAGCTCCAAGAATCGAGATATACTTGGGGGTCTGGTGAAAAAGAGGAACTTGATGGGTACCGCAGGACGGGCGCCTTGCAAAAGACATCCTTCGACTGTCAACTGTGTGCCGTTTTTGTCTTGCACTTGCGGCGGAGGGACTGGCTCAGGATGACCTATGTTAAGTGAGTGTTGATGACGAAGACGGGGTATTCAGCCTGTGCACGCCTGGTATGAGGCCCCTGGATTTATCTGAAGAGCCGCCTTATGTGTTGGAGTTCGCGTTCTGACAGCTCTCACTGTGCGGTCCTGGGGTCCAATGGCAGGAACACTTGAAGACCTCCAGGCACATCTGCCACACTGTCGATAGAGTCTTTTCTGCTGTTCTTGTGCCGGAGGAGTATCCCTTGTCATCGGAGGCGCTCAAGCTGGCAAGTAAATGGTTTACCGCCTGCCAAAAGACCCATCTGAAGTGCGTCAAAGCACGAACGCGGGTTGGGAAGCTTCCCAAACGCGTCTTGGACGTCAACTGCGGTACGGAGACAATGTTTCTGCACGAGACGGACGGGGACAAGACTGGCGACAACGCTACCCTCAGCTACTGCTGGGGCAAAAAGCGAGTGTTCAATTTCAGTTCAAAACAGAAGTGATGTTCCCCTTACCCGCCACACCCTTGGTAAAATTCAGTGCCCCTGCACCGCCCAAACAACGGCATTGTGCACCCACGCGGAACTCAACCCCCCCCTGAGAGACCACCAACGATCGCCACACCCAACGCAAACCAGAACAACAAGAATACAGACACCACACAATTGCCAAGCCATGTCTCAAACAAGAGCCGAATCAACAAGGCTACCACATCCGGCCACGTGAGACCAGCACCATCGGACCCCTCCCTCTTGACCACCTTCTCTTCGACATGGCGTGACTCGTCCTCCGATCCGTCTTTCGTGGGCGTCCGTCGGTCCCTGTGATGGTCCCGACGGCGTTTGCCAAGCTCCTCCTCGACTTCCAACTGGCGCTCAAGGTCGAGCAGCTTCTGTAGAGGCGGGGAGCAGCGGTCAGCGCAAATGTAAATAGAGATGCTGCTAGCAAGCGGCGAGGGAGAGCAAACGATGAGGAGGGAAGAAAGTGCTAGGGACGAACGAAAGGAGGGACGGGACTTTAATGCTCACCTTTGACTTGAAAGTCTCGGAAGTCGGGAGGAGCCCGTGGAGCCCTTTGTGGGCGGGATCGGAGGAGTGAGTGGTGGTTGTCGCCATGTCTGGTCGAAGGGAGGGAGGCGTAGTCTGGCTGGTACTGGTGTGGCTGCGATGTGGCGGTGATGCTGATTCGGTCCTTGGGTGAGACGGATGGCAATTGTGCGTGTCTGTTCGAGTTCTTGTTGTTCCGGTTGCGTTGGGTTGGCGAAAGAGAGTGATGGTGGTCAGGGGGCAGATTGGCGTTGCGCGTTGGGTGGACGTTTGGACTGGGGGGCCAGGGGCTTGGCTTGATATCGAATACTTTGATCATGATACGATGCAAAGTATTGATGGTGAAGAAGAAGAAGAAGAAGAAGAAGAAGAAGAAGAAGAGAAAGAAGCCAAGTTCCGTCCCGCGACAGCAAATAAAGGGCCCAGAGGTCGCGCTTCTGCTCTTTCCTCTAGTCTGCTGTGTGTCACGGTCTCGTCCTCTTTCCTCTCGTGCTCGCATGCGATCTTTCCACATATCGTGCGGCGATGACGCTTACCCAACAGTCCCTGAGAAGAAGGCACTTTCCCGGACTTGGGGGGCCATCGGAATACAAGGTAAAGACTATGTCCAAAAGCAGTACCGCCAAATATTTAAGGAGTTGGAGGTTCCAAACTGCGTCCTCGACCGCATCTTCCACTACGTGAGATTAATATGGCTTAACCGATTTTGGATCGACTGTCAGTATCGTCTACGGCGTCCGGTAAAAGCGAACACCTTATTGGCCTTCTTAGGAGACCTATTGCACGAACAGGGACTTTATCTCCTTTGCTAGTAACTTTTTCTTTAAGGGAAGCTTATGAAGGGAGAGGGGTCCCGACTCTGGCGTAAGCATTTACGCTATACTCTGGCCCAAAGCAATAATGATTGACGACTGAACAGAGATTGGTTGTCATCGCAAACGCCAAGAGTCTCCACATGCTGGCGCCACGGGACCGGGGGTCCATGTTTCTGATGCAGTCGGTGAAGGGGGAGAAAACCTGGAACCTGATTTTTCGAGATATCAAGCAGGAAAACCAGTGCCATGGCGGTGAAGCTGAATACACTGACGCGTCTGAATGGTGGCATGTTGTGGAGTATTGGTTGAAGAAGGGAATGAAAGTGAATCATGGGAACCCTGCATTTACTTTCACGTTGGGGCCGATGATTGAACCTTGTTTGTCGCAATTACAGTTTGTTACTAACATAAGTACCGTCTACCTGGCTTATATTTCCCACCATCCAGCGCATTTCACTAATTATCTCCTGAAACCAACACCCCTCGTCCTCGTTCTCAACACGCCCAAGTCACAATGGCGATATTACGCACCCCTCCATGTAAACCCACCCAGAAACACTCAGTCCGTATCGTCATCGTCCCACCCCCCAACAATACTACCGGATTGCGGAACCACGCAGCCTGGATCGCCACGATCGACCTAGAAGGTATCACCCTAGCCCACATGCAAAGCGGCCTCTTCTGGACCACCCAAAACATGCGGTCGTCCCGTGGCTACTACGTGCCCTGGCGAGAAGTCCTCGAGCCGTTTGACAAAACCATCCACCAAATGCCGTGGAAGCAAGACTTCATCCGCCAGTGGCTGGTCCGCGAGTTCCCCGACAAGCCCTTTTCGGAATCGCGGTGGACGGGCACGGTGTCGTTGTTTGGGCATTCGGCCGCAACGCTGTCAGGCTTCTGCTTGGGGAGGTTGAGGAGGGAGGTGATTCGCGTTGTGGTCGTAGAGGACGAGGTGGGAAGGGTGGTGTTTGAGTTTGATGCGGGCGATTCTAGGGAAAATGTGAACTGTCTGCCGCTGAGGGGCGATGCGTTTGATCTTTGGTGGGTTTGGCCGATGGAGTCGGTTATTGCGAAGTCTTCGGAACGAGGGCCGGGAAGTGTTGGGGGTGGAGGAGATAAAGGGGACTTGGTGGATTGTGATATTGGGGGGGCTGCTTCGTGGAAAGACGTGATGGTGCTCGTGGCTCGGTCTGAGAGTGTCCAGACAGTGGCTCGGGGCATTGCATGGCTGCTCTGCGCCGTGGGTCTTACTTTGTGTATTCTGGCATTGTCTCTGGTTGCCCTAGTTGTAGGTGTGGTCGCACCGACCGAACACTGTTGATAGAGATTGCATGGGCCTGGCAGTGTAATAGGCCCTAGCTGATCTTTTTGCCCCTTTTTGACTCGTGGCTTTTCTTTGTGATTGGACACAACAAGTTGAGATAATGAGTTTCGCTTACATGTATGCACGACAGGACGGCGCTCTGGTCTCAACACACACAACAGCAGCCGAAGCACAAACCAACCTACTACCTAGGCTGTTGAGCTGATATGGTGTTGGAGACAGCTCAATTCAAAGCATCATTATCTTTCATCACGGCATGCGCCTCCAAGGAGAACGGACAAATGGCCGACTGGAGCGCTTGTCGGGTATTCAGACACCCAATTAACCATACGGTGGCCCGGCTCAATTAGGTAGTCTACAAATCACACTGCGGAGGCAGGTCCGAATCGCTCCATAGCGTCTGGCGGCAGAGTGCACATGTGGTACAAATAGACTTGTTGGCCGGATGGGCCACGCTGGATGATCGGAATCGGACTTCAACGCAGTGCATGTAGGCACCTAGATAATTAGATACGGAAGTTATCACGATGGTTTGGGTTTCATTCGCCACACTCACCAGCGCGCTGCTCGCCACGGCGGCGGCGCAGAACACCAAGATCCGGTACATGCCGTTTGGCGACTCGATCACGGAGATCGTGTGTTGGCGCGCGCTGCTCTGGCGGCAGCTACAGGATGCGGGATACAAGAACGTCGATTTCGTCGGCTCCCAAACCAAGGACACCAACGGCGCCGGCTGCAGCAAGAACGCGGGCTACGACAAGAACCACGAGGGCCACGGCGGCTACACGGCCACCGACATCGCGAGCAAGAAGCAGCTTGTCGACTGGCTGAAGGCCAATCCAGCCGACATCATCACGATGCATCTGGGCACCAACGACCTCACGCGCGGCAAGAGGACCAACGAGATCATCGCCGCCTACTCCACCATGGTGCAGCAGATGCGGGATGCAAACCCAAAGATGAGAATCCTCGTAAGTTCTGCCAGCGACCCCCGAGACGTCCAAACACGTATTTACCTCCCCATCCATCTCTGCAGGTAGCCCAGATCATCACCCCCAGCAACAACCAGGGCCCAACCAAGGATCTGAACGCCGCGATTCCCGCCTGGGCCGCCTCCAAGAACACAACCGAGTCGCCCATCTGGGTCGTCGACCAGCAAACTGGCTACACCGGCTCCGACAACAGGGACGGCCTCCATCCCGCGGATTCCGGGGACATCAAAATGGCCGCGAAGTGGTACCCAGCCTTGATTACCGCCGTCAAGTCGTTGCAAAACTCGACGACGACGACGTAATTAGCGCAAAGTTGGATGGGACGGGGTCAAGTCTGGCTCGGAGGGAAGCGGCGCGGTCGCTATCAAGCGCCTGCTGGTACCTGCGTATCTGCCTAGGTTAGGCAGCTGCAGATGCACAAGTGAAGGACTTGGTGGATCAACGCCCCTTGGAAAAGTTAGGCCGTTGAGAATCAAACTGACTTCAACAACCATGAAATCACTGGCCCATGATTTATATCTTGCCACTCCTCTCCGCCCTACCTTATTTCCACAGCACAGCAGGCGGGCCGTGGCAAGACTGAAGTGCTCCCCCGCCATTCCATGAGGCCTGTCAGCGAGTATATGGTAGATCATGGTTTGATATGTATGATACTCACTGCGATAGTTGGACGTGTGTGAATGAAATGTTGTGTTTGATGTTGGGACGGTGATGTTTCCTCGCAACACCATGGCTGGCTCCTCCCTTCGTATCCTCGCCCAAAAAGCAGAATGTCGCTCGCAACCTCCGCGAACAAAGACGAATGCTGATATGCCCTCGAAATCGCCATTCCACACAATTCCTCTCCGCAGCCACGCGCAGGCATAGCATGCAGTGAGAAAAGGGGAAGGTCGATCCGAAAATCGCCGATGTCAACGGCATCATCCGAAATGTGGCCGCGCAATGGCCCGGAAGGCGCAACGCGAAGCCAGCAAACCAAACGGCCCAATTCGTCCTGTGAAATGTCAGCAACGCCAGAGAGCCGCCACATGGCCGCTGCAGGGAATCACGGCTCGGCCGCGTCTTCGCTCGGGTCTGTGGCGGTTAGTCACAATGCCGAAGAAGAAGAAAAAAGGGTAAAGGTGCGGTCGATTCAGAGCAGCCAGCTCGGCCTATGGAAGTGAGGGCGCCAATACAATGGCCTGGCGGACAAGGGTTGAAGGGTATCAAGACGCATCCGCTTCCTAAAACTCCAGATTGCTGGCTCGGGGCCATATCCCGCGGCAAAAGCAAGCAAGCCCTTCAGGCTATCGCGTCCTCTTTCTCGAACTGTAGAAAAAACACATGACGCAGTTGCTGTCGTCGGTAAACCTCCAAATATCTCTAATCATCTATGTCGTTGGCGTCATGCTCGCCAGGATGCGCTGAAAGTAAGTCACAAGTCGCTCAAGCCGAGGATTACCAGTCTCTGGCCCGAGGATCGTCATTCGCCAGCCTCTCGAGGTGCTCTCGTTGAAGCCGGAAGCTCGAATAGTTCGCGCCGAAGATCGGGCGGAGGAAGCTGATTCCAGGTCTGGGTTTCAAGGCGGCATCTGCCATTTCTTTTCGGACCACCTTAAAGGCCTCGTAAAAGGTCGCCTTGATCTTGGGGAACAGACTGGAGCCGCCAGCAATGTCATTCTCGGGGTTGTTCGGGTCGATAATCGAGAGGCGATCATGCTTTTTATATGCGAATGTCGTGACCTTGTTCTGTATGGCAGCACATTAGCTACACACGTAAGGGAGAGTGATGGGGTTTGTTGTGATACTGACCTTGGGGATGTACTTGGGAGGGTTGAGGCAAATCGCCACCTTCTTGTAGTTAAATTCGTTGCCGTAGAAATTCAGGAAGTGCATAAAGAGATCTCCCAAATGATGCATCGGGTCCATATTACGACTTTGAACCTCTGGCATCATTTGCAACATACTCACAACGAGACATATGACTGAGAATCCGCCAATGCCGCCGTTGACCGGCTCGTTCAACCCTCGCATGCAGAGGAGATGCTTGATCATTGTCACCAGGACCGGCATAGCAGGGTATTGCTCTTTCCATGCGTTGAACGTCTTGACAGCTTGGAGGCCGCCCGGATTCTCGAAAGAGATATCAACCTTGAGGCGCGTCCTTTTGTCGACGAACTTTACCAAAGGAACCCTGGCGCCGATGATGAACTCGATTTCGTTGTTGTGGACTCTGCGAGATTTGCGAAGGCCGTCTCCGAACCTGTACAAGGACTTTCTGTCGGTGTATCTGGGGGCCCCGTTCCTAAAGAGCAAATGATCGGACACAACAACCAAGTCCATGTCGCTTGTCGGAAGGTAGAGGCCCGTTGGAAACGAGCCAAACGAATATACCTCTGCGTCATGCCAAAGGTTTCGGCAGTACTTCTTCAGATCATCAACCAACTCCTGGCGGATGCGCTCCTCGAAGTCACGCGGTCGAATGTATTCGTAGAAGTCAACGATCTCTTTGTGCAGCCTAAAAACACCGTTAGCTGGGCTCATTGTGATGGATGGGAAGGGCATACCAAATGCCCACGACCTTGGTGTCTGAATGGTTAGCTATCCACCATGGGGCTCGGTCTTCGCCCTCGGTCTGGATCCAGGGGCTGACAAGACGACTGATGCCATCACGACCCACATTTGGGCCCACGGGCTTTCCCAACTTCACGTCAGGGAGCTTGATGACATCGTCATGAGTTCGCTTTCGGCTTCCGAGTGACTGTGCCGCGAGCTTCTTTTCGATTGCCGCGGCTTCGCGACGAAATACAGCGTTTTCGCGGTTCGTTAAAGGAATGTATCCCAGAGCTGGCGGCCCCTCGCTCAGCTTGATCTGAGATGCGGAGCCTTGCAATACTGCAGAAGACGCACCCCGAAGCTCAGTGCCTGGTCTGCCATCAACAGGCGCCCGCGGTCCAGTGGGTGCACCAGGGATTTTCGGAGGCCGGGTCTGAGACGAGTTGCTGGCGCTTGCAGGCTGAGGCTCGTGATCGCTCTCGTCGCTTGAATCGCATGCGATGAAGTCCGCGGCTTCGCTGGGAATTGAAGACTTGGCGTCTGTCGTCTGGGTGACACGGGCCTTGCGGATCAGGTGAACAACATCTCGCTTCTTGCTAGGAATCGCGGCCTCTCCAGGCGGGATGGCAGTGTACGGGTCTGGGTTGCACCACTTAGGAACACTGTCCCCGTCAGCCGCAGACTGATCTCGTGCCAAGCGGGAACGCTTGTGCGAAGGTTCAGCAGAGTTTCCGTCCTCGTCTCCAGAAATGTCCATCTCAGCCTCTTCGCTGTCGGACAGCTCGCCGACTGGGCGAAATGTCACCCCGCCTTCCTTGTAAAGAGCGAGCTCGGGTCCCGTGGAGTGGGAAGTGCTCAGCAGCTCACGCTCGGCAGGGACAAAGGGACGCCACGGGCGACTCGGGAAGCCGGCTCTACCACCTCGATGAGGTCCGCCCCGAGCTCGATTTGCATTGCCGCCACGTGGGTATCTGCGCGCATCCTGCTCGCGCCGGTTTCCAAATGAACGGTCCTCTTGAGGTCGGTACGTATCCGCTGACGCGTTTTGCACACCGCTAGGCTTGTCCGCACGGAATGTGAACTCGCCCTGCGGCGGCCGGTAGTTGTCGGTATGGGACTGCATGGGCGGAGGAGGATAACGTCTGTCGTAGTCGTTGTGCGATCTAGAGTTGCTGTATCGTGAGTCTCTTGAATCGTTATCGCGCGAGTACTGATCGCGATGGTTAGACGGCGGCCGGTAGGCGTCGCGAGGTGCCTGTGGCGGGGGGCGCGGGGGCAGCGAGTTGGGCCCTGAGCGACCTGGGAGCGGGGCTCGCTCATCTCGATCGCGATCGCGATAATCCCGGCCGCCGGAATTATTTCTGCCTCTCGGTCGCGAGGATCGCGATTCTTGCGCCATTTTTCTTGGTGCGCGATGAGCTGGCGGTCGAGAATTTTGACGACGTTGTCAGGATGTGGTGGTTGGGTACTCGAACTTTTTTTGCTGCGCGCTCGGCGGTCATGGCTGCAAGGTTTTGGAAGGAGCCAAAAGTCGCCGCAAGGTGGCGCTAGCCGGATTAGGCCTAGACCAACAACTTTGAGCAGCAGGAAATCCCGACCTCCGTTGAACACCGCGCGAATCTGCTACACACCAATAATCATGTAAGAGAATGTCTCTTTGCACTGTAGTCTTGGTCTCATTGCACTGTAACCCCTAAATTCCACCACACATAACCCTAACCCCGCGCAATTCAATTGCCACGGTCGCAGCCACGGTCGCATCTCGATCGCTCTCGTAACCGCTTTCAATTGAAACCAGAGAAAATCACAGAAATAAGGCCTTTCCGCTATAAAATTACAATTGACTACGTACTATTTCTTGCTGACTCAGCGAAAAAAGCGCTGACTAAGCCTTAGAACCACCCTGGTTCGGCTCAGTGGCTGTGGACCGCTTGGAGCGAGGTGCGCGAGCCTTAGTGATGCCGGCTGTGGCCGATGCCTTGTGGCCTCCAGATGCAGCTCTAGATGCGGCCCTAAGAGTTATACTATTCACACGGGCTCTGGAGGGCCTTGAGCTACCTCTGGGGGGGTTGCTGGACACTAACGCTGCGTCCCCAGCGCCTATAATAGTTGTCTGGCTCCCATTAAGGACCACACCCTCCCACTGAGACCTGTTCTGTTAGATAGAACCCCTTACCGTGCCTCCACGCGCACCTGCACGTGCCCTTCCATAACCTCCACGACCTCCACGACCTCCACGGCCTCTAGTTAGCTGATTAAGGGGTAGTTAGCTACTGGCTACCTCTATAGACTCCTTAACTTAGGTTAACTGTGTTACTAGTGTAACTGTAAAGGGCTGAGTAGCCGGAATTACCTCCTGGCTGCCCTGTGGGAGCGGTGCTGTTAGTATAGGGGTGTAAGGGTTGCTTGTAAAGGCCGTGAAACCTCGCGGTCTACTACGTAAAGCTGTAACTTTATTAAACTCTTGATACTGCAGGTAGTTATCCTTGTCAGAAAGGCTTCTCGCCAGCCACTAGTATAGGTGGAAGTCTTCTTTGACGAGAGGAAGAGCCTTATAGTTGTAGCGTTTAAGGAGGGCGTGGCTGTAGGGGATGCCGTATTGGGAGGTGAACTGGCTAATACACTCCATTAAGGGGTTGGGGTTTGGGTGAAGTTGTGTCGGAATAGCTCCTTGCGTGATCCTCTACTAGTTGGTTGCCTTCTTAAGAGCCTTGCTAGAGACGTTGCAGCGCCATCGAGCGCATTGCGCGCCGGGTCTTCCGAGGCCATCTGCAAGCCTAGTTAGCCCAGAAAAAGATGCGCAATCATTTTACGTACCTTGCGACGATGATTCCGCTGTTTCTGGTACCAGAGAGCGATGCGAGTGTGTTGTGTTGCGAGGCAGAATTTTACGAATGAATGAGGTCCAGAGAAAGGCATGCGACAATGGTCAGTGGGGCATTTGAATTGCGCAGGGTTAGGGTTATGTGTGGTGGAATTTAGGGGTTACATTGCAATGAGACCGAGACTACAGTGCAAAGAGACATTCTCTCATGTAATCCAAGATCCGCTCTTATAGGCCATTACCGGCGATCAGGCAGGCGTAGATAGCTGAATCTCGGCTGTGTGAATATGTTATTGCTTTCAGACCCCTGCACGCGACGGACTGTTTTCCTCCCATTCTCAGTGGCAGATGACCAAACACACCTGCCAAACAAAGCGGGCAGTCACGCTTGAGCGAAGGGCTCATCACAGCTAACACGGAAATCGCAGCTTCTTCCAACGCAACCACTTTTCAGGCGCTGCTCTCGAGGTTTGGTAACTTAATGCTGTCCTTAGCTGTTGACTATCTCGAAGGCCGTCAGAGAATGCAGGAAGTGCCCCTTCAAATGGAATATGGCCTGCCGTGACAGTAGGGTCCGGATGCGCTTCAACGTTAGGGGGACGGTGCCAAGCGCTTCTTTCCGTCAGTTCGCCCATCCATCCGAAGGGTTCGCAAACTGCGACCGCCTAGTCAAGAGGTGCCCGAAAATGCACCTTTCCTTATAATGAGGAGCTGGGGAGCACGTTTCCGCTCCCAAACAACGCATCATTTGTCAACTTCAGTTTTTGATACGTCTCGAACAGAACACCAAAGCAACAGACAGACAAACGATGATGATGGCGTCCGTTCAGGAGCAATTTCCCTCCACCGTCCACCACCGCCAGATTATATACTGCACAATCCGACCCATCGCCGCGATACTTGGCGTCATCGCACTCTGGCTGGTTGACTGTCCTCGTGTCAGTGTCAGGAATGTAGGTTTCTTCCCCAAGAGGTTTGCTCCTTCAAGGCAAAAGCTCTGACTATTCATAGATATTTCTCATATATTTGAGCGACTATTTCATGGTGTTGTGCTGTTGTTCCTCACCGACTGCAATCCACCCCGCAGGGCTCATAGTAACCGAATTTTCCAATGGATCTGCCTACGGCTTGACCTCGCTGGTAGCAGCATGGACCACACACCACGCGTCCAAGCCAGCAGCTGTATTGCTACTCATCGCCGCGTACGTATACACCCAGTGTTTCTTGACCGTCCTTACTGGTCCGGGCCTTGCATTCTGACATTCAACTCTTAGACTGGTGCGTTTTGCGCTGTTCTTCATGGGCTTGGTGGACATGCATCCGTACAGAGTAGCAACAAGGGCGGCGCAGGACGCTGAGGCGGCCGAGACCCAACCGGCATCACCACCACCATACCAAGAACCTGTGCAGCAAAACGCCAAGTAAGCGGCGCCAGTTCTACGTAGAACCGAGTTTGCCCTCGGTTGGCGTCGACCAGAGCTACTCGGCCGAGATGCGCGGTCTGTGTGCGTAAGAGCATGTCAGAATTGGGGGTTTCTGCGAGGCGTTGAAGCACTTACCGATAACGAGTCGGGAAAGGGGAAGTTTGAGCATGGTTTTCTTTCATAAATGTGTCTCAGAGATAAACATGATAGCTGAACGGCAACTGAACTCGGAGCGCGAAGGATGCGTCCATTGGGATGTATACCGCATATGCCACATGGAGTTGGTATGATGTGACACTGAGCAATTGGTATTACCGAGCGTTAGAGCGTTGATAGATCATGCCACAGTATCACTGTCAACACCCAGCCCAATAGCAAACTTGCGAGCCACCCACGCAGAACCGTGCTCTTCATACTCTTGCTTTGTCACTACAAGCCTCTCGACATGTTCGTGCTGAGCAAAACTTGCCGCCCCCGCCCAGGTGCTGACGATAGGGTCCTGTGGGCGCGCCACCCGAACAATGCAAGCGTCAGGAACTCGCTCCAAAACCTCGGTCTGAAGCCGCTGGATAAAGTTCTCGAACAGAGAGTTGCCACCAACCACCACAATATTCGCCAAGAGGCCAGGCCACAGCCCAACTGGTAATACGGATAGAGACTGCATGACCAGGTCTCCAAGTCCGGGCTGTCGCATGCCAATATCTAACGGGTGGAACAGCAGCTCCGGGACCACGAAGCGTTCGTTCCGTAACGTCAGGATGTCTTCAGTAGAAATGGCGCCTTTGCGAGCCTTGGCCATTAGTCCGGGCTCGTATTCGCGCACCTCGCCGTGGAATCGCGTGTGTGAGTCAGGCAAGACGTAGTCCTTCGCAATGCCCGCGCCGGTCAGGTAGTCCAGCTTCCTCTGCCCTCGAGAGCCTTTCCACGTCTTGTCGAGATCACCCTTGAAGTCCAGAGAGATGTAGCACGCCGCCTCTTTCATCTCGTTAACCACATATGTATCGTTACGCATATCGAAGTGCCGGACGGACAGCAGTCGCGTGAGGTAGTTTGTCATCAGCTTCCCGCCAACGTCCAGCCTCCGCACGGCTTGGTGGAGCGGTCGGCCCTGTATTATTGGCGTCACGGTAGTGTGTGAATATCCGGAGTCAACGACGAGGACGACTTCGGCGGGGTATTCGACCACGGCGTCGGGAGCTCTTGGGGTTTGGAAGATCGCTTGGACGTCGTTGTATGCGTTGAAGGCGGGCCCTGGATGGGTTAGCATGGGGCGCGAGCAGTGAAGGAAAAGGGGAGCACCAACCAGGACCACGGTAGTAACTCGCGAACCCAAACTCCTCAAACACCATCTGGTCGCAGTGAGATTGCAGCGCTGGCAGCGAGTTGGAATGCTCAGCCAGGACGAGTCGCGTGTCCGAGGGGTCGCATTTCTGCGGCGCCTTGTCGTCGAAGAACTCGCGGTCCCAAATCTCCTTTTGCGCCTCCCAGTTCACAATGAACCCCTTCTCGACAGGGCGGCGAAACGCGATCTCGCCGAAGTCTTTGCATTTGTCGAGCTCGGAGCCGACGAATGTTTTCCGGTGGCGGTCGCGGGCGATGCAGTTGGCGATGATGCGCGGTTCGTTGTCGGACGCGAAGCCCGCTTTTATGGTGTATGCGCCATTGTCAATCACCAGCGTCCTCGACGGAGGCGCTGGCCCTGATGGTCGTGCCTTTTTACCTCCCGCCATGCCACCCGAGCTTCCAGTCGCGAAGCAATTGAAGGGTTGATGTCACGGTCGCAGGCCTGCCAAAAAGTTGCAGGTGGCGTTTGGTGGGGTTCTCGGCTGGTGCCGGCTCGACCTCTGCTTACCCCTGCAGTGACACACCGTGACTTCCTTCGTAGGGTACATCGTCGTCCCCCGATTGTCCCCATCGCACTACGTTATCTGTGTCGGCACGCTCAGAAAAGACGTGGCGAGGGTAACTTTCACTCAGAATCCATCTCAAAACGCATCAGTTTTAGATAACCTGACGGACTATTCCCGTGGGCGCCTCTCCTCCAACCCGACATTCCACGTGACGATCATGCAGCCATCTTGTTGCACCAATCACGCCCAGCCCGTCGCGCTGGGCGATGCTGCGGCACGCAGAGCCTCACGGCCGCGGTCGCCTGAAGTGAGGCAACCCCTCTCAATTCCCTCGACATCAATATCGGATCAAAATCGCCCAGCGGCGCCTGATGGCAAATCCCTTAGACCCCTTAGGAAGCCATGCGACTCCTCCAATTTAGCGACGGCGAGTTTCACCTGACCAAGTCCTTTGTTCAGGATGTACCCGAGTACGCCATTCTGTCACACACATGGGGCGCAGACACGGAAGAGGTCACTTTCCGAGACTTGGTTGATGGCACCGGGGAGCACAAGACCGGCTGGGAAAAGATCAGGTTCTGCGCTGACCAGGCAAGACGCGATGGCCTGAGCTACTTCTGGGTCGACACTTGCTGCATCGACAAGTCGGACAACAACGAGCTATCCAGGGCAATCAACTCCATGTTCCGCTGGTATCAAAACGCTGCCCAGTGTTACGTCTACCTCTCAGGGATCCTTGCATCTAGTCTGGGAGGAAACCAGCAACGAGATATTGTCCAGCAGCCAGCCTTTCGATCGCACACATGGTTCACACGTGGCTGGACACTCCAGGAGCTTTTGGCTCCGGTATCGGTCGAGTTCTTCACACAGGATGGCCACCGGCTGGGCGACAAAAGATCTTTGGAACAGCAGATCCACGAAATCACTGGAATTGCCATTCCAGCCCTTCGGGGAGAGCTACTTTCTGATTTCAGTGTCGAGGAGCGGTTTAGGTGGGCCGAAAAGAGGCTAACCACGTACGAGGAAGACTGGGCTTACTGCCTTCTGGGCATTTTTGGCATATTTATGCCGCTCATATACGGCGAAGGGAGGGCACACGCCACCCGGCGGCTCAGAAAGGAGATAGCCGACGCCGCGAACCGCAATGAGAAGACCCGAGATCCTTCAGGTATGCATCTTGGCGTGTCTGATGGGTACTGAGACTGATTTTTTCGAAGCTAAAAGCGGCATATGGATGGTACCATTCGAACGGAATCAGTCCTTCACCAGCCGTGAGCCCGAACTGAGGCGACTCCGCCAGTTGCTTTTCTCGGAACATCGCACTTCCAAGGTTGCAATTACGGGCCTCGGAGGTGTCGGTAAGACACAGCTGGCGCTAGAGTTACTGTGCCGCCTCAGGGACGAACAGCCGGATTGCTCGATTATCTGGGTGCCTGCCACGAGTAGAGAAGCTCTCGAACAAGCCTACCTCAATGCTGCCCAGACACTCGGCGTATCCGAATGCGAACAGCCCAATGTCGATGTGAAGGGGCTTTTACAATCCCATCTGAGTAGCGAGGCTGTTGGTCGGTGGCTCCTGGTGTTTGATAATGCCGACGACATTGGCATGTGGCTGGATAAGCCGGAGGGCGGGACACGACGTTTGATTGATTACCTCCCCAGAAGCAACCGAGGCTCCATCATCTTCACAACACGCGACAAGAAGGCCGCGCTGGCGCTTGCCGGCCAAAATATGGTCCAGCTGTCAGAGATGGACGAGGCCGGGAGCAGTGAGCTACTACAGAACCATTTGGTTGAGAAGGGCGTCGGGACGCAAGAAGACATGGCGACCTTACTCGCGCAGCTCACCTACCTTCCGCTCGCCATTGTTCAAGCAGCTGCATACATCAATGCTAATGGAATCAATTTGGCGGACTATCTGTGTCTTTTAGGAGAGCAGGAGGAGGATATCATCGAGCTCCTCAGCGAGGATTTTGAGGACGAAACGAGGTATCACGATGTCGACAACCCAGTGGCCACTACGTGGTTGATCTCCTTCCAGCAAATTCGACAGCGAGACCCCCTCGCAGCGGACTACCTCTGCATTATGGCCTGCGTAGAACCGAAGGACATCCCGCAGCCGCTTCTCCCGGTTGGCTCATCGCAGAAAAAGGAGATAGACGCAATGGGCACGCTACAAGCCTACTCGTTTATTGGAAAACGGCCTGCAAACTCAGCTATCACCATTCATCGGTTAGTTCATTTGGCCACCCGAAATTGGCTGCGAAGTAAAGGGGAACTGCCTATCTGGACACACAAAACGGCGACGAGATTGCTGGGGCTGATGATCGATGTTCAACGAACCAATAGAGATCAATGGAAGCCATATGTGTCACACCTTCACCACTTGCTTGAGTCAGAGCATGTCAGCGAGGATGATGACTACTATTTGTCGTCTGTGTATGGACACTGCCTAATGAGTGAGGGACGGCACCGGGAAGCTGCAGTGTTTTATAACCGAGCGGTGCGGTACGGGAATAAGGAAGGCGGGGCCGATGCGGTCAGAATTCTGTCGAACCATGCGAATTTAGTAACAGCTTATTGCAATTCCGGTCAGTGGGAGAAAGCCGAGGAATTGTGTCTCGATATAAGGGAGTATATGGAGACAAACCAAGATGTTTCTCTGGAGAGGAAGGTATTCTTTCTCAGAGGCCTGGGTGATATCCACTGGCACCGGGGTCGGTGGGCTGAGGCGGAAGAGGTGTATGTTCAAAGGTTTGAACTGTGCAAGGAAAGGCTCGGGCCCGATGATTACAAAACTATCGACTGCATACTCGACCTCGCGTGGCTGTACGAGGAATTAGGTCGGGACGAAGAAGCGGAGAAGTTGGATGTTCAGGCGTTGGAAATGAGCAAGCTGCAACTTGGAATTGATCACAGGGTCACATTACAAGCCATGGCGAGAATGGCGGTGTGGCACCGGAGGAAAGGCCAGTGGGAAGAGGCTGAGAGGTTGCTGACGCAGACAATAGAGTGTCAAAATACGCACTACGGAGCCAATCACTACGAAACGTTGGACAACATTGGTCATCTTGCACGAACGAAGATGTGCATGGGACGCCGCGAGGAGGCTATTGAAATGCTGGAGGGTTGTGTTAACTCGTTGACACAGGTTGTGGGCTCTGATCATCGAGATACGGTCTATTGGGTAAGTGTTTTAGCAGAATGGCGAGAAGCGGAAGATTAGCCAAACCAAGTAGACGGAGGCAAGAAATTGAAGGTACCTAACCTGGAATGATGCTCCATCTCGGACGTAAATTCAAGATCTTGCTTACATCAGGGCTTCGGCAATGCAGCAAGGTGTTGCGAAGACTTAATCCGATGTAAGAAGTTCGTGCCTTTTCCGGTTATCATACCAGAAGCTTACTACCTCATTCAGATATCATACCACAAAATCAATTCGATATGCCTACCACACCCACACGCAACAACTTCCGCCCTAGCCCCTGCCGCCAGTCACTTCTCCCTCACACATTCACGGGTAGGGAAGACGCTCCCTCCAATGTCCCCTTTCTTGCCCAGCCCTTTTGCTCAAGTCCAGGCTGAGGTTGCTGCCGGCTCCTCATGCACGAGATATCCCGCCACCGCCACCACCATCTCCCTTCCTCTCAAGGGCACTCTTCCGCTCGATGGTCGCGGAGTAGTCCGTTGTACATACCCGGTAGAATCGGACGAGATCTCAATATTCGGTGAAGATCGGTACCTAGGCAGGGGGTCTCACTCGGGTTCTCTCCTTCACCCACGGCGGTGTTTGTGATGGCCCAAGGTATCGGCCTCTTCAGGGCGACGGAAATGAGACGACGGCAGACGTACCCTTTGTCTATGACAGTTTGCAGCGCCGCGTCCGAAGTGTCAAAGCTATCGATTGTGTGCACGGTGCGCAGGAAGAGCTCGTCGTCGATGATTCGGGTGGACAAGCTCTGCTTCAAGTAGGGGATGTGGTTGGGGACATAATACGAAGTACGTGCATATTGAGTCCGCGTTGAGATCCCGAGAGGCAGACCGCAGGGGGTGCCGTAGAGATGGCGGTTCATGACGAGGCGGGCGTGGTCAAAACAAAAAGGGGTAAAAAGACCACGATGAGTAAAAAACATACAACACCAGGGATTCGCTGGTCGTCACCGACCCAACTACTAGTCTGGCCCTCGCTGGCTTATCTATGGGAGAGCGGACGGGATCCCGAGTTCTCCAGTGGGTATGGTCGTATGTGACAATTCAGCGCGGTAGAGCTCCTGACATCCCGCCGTCGGGATGCGTGGGAAGGGGGAGGGGTTGAAGGTTGTCTCCCCTGCGGCCGATGTCGTCTCCAAACCGGCATCAGAGAGGAAATTACACTAGACTTGCCACGGTGCTCGATATTAGGACTTGAAACCTGACCATGTATCCGTACTTGAATTAGTTACTAACCTACCTACCTACGAATATTATATGCCTTACCAATCACCAACCCAAACGAATGCAAATCAACCTTCAAAGGCCCATCAGTTACCAGTCTCCCAGTCCAGATAGCCCCACTAGTCCTCCTAGTCTCATGCAGTAGGCTGCCATCCATCCTCCGGCATCTCAAACCCAGCGAAATCAAACCCCGGCGCAACTACAAGTTCCCAAAATGTTAGCGATTCCAAAGTCAGGTCACAGTAACGAACCACCCCAGACCAGACCAGACCTAACGAAAAGAACAGCACATTAGCGCCGCATAATATCGCCTCAAGCACTCACCCGTCGTCCCCACAAGGGTCCAATCCCCCCAGCTCCTCGCGCGCTGCCACTCCCACTTGCCCACGACAACCTGGGGCTTCTCCCCGTTAAAGACATCCGGGCCCAGCTTGACCTCCCTGACCGGCGACCCATCATTCCGCGAGAGCTCCAGCGTCAGCGGCGCGCCCGCATAGTAATGCCACACCTCGACGGCATCGACGCGGTGCCAGCGGGAGTGGCCGTCGGTACCCTCGAGGAGGTAGTAAATCGCGGTGCTGGCCGAGCGGTTGGGGCTCGAAGCGGAGGTGACGTTGTCTGCGTCGCGGAAGGTCTCGCCGTAATAGCCCCTCTCGGTGTTCGGGATGAGGTTTAGCTTGGTGACGATCTCCTGCGCGGTTCTTTTGCTGATGGGGGTGGGGGGGCCGGGGTGAGGGCCTTTCGGAGGCGGCGGAGCGGCTGCGCCAAGAGATTCCGCTGCCAGGGCACACAGCAAGATGCTAGCTAGAAGAGGACGGACGGTAGGGAGCATGTTGACGGGTTGAGGGGGATGTAACGTGGGGGGACTGTGTTGATGAGGTTGACAAGACGTTGGAGCATCGGGGCGGTGACTTGCTTTATATAGATGTCGATCGATTTTACGGAATGCCGATCGCGCCCCATTTTTCGCGCTCCCGGCGCTTCCCTGATGGGTTCGAATGTATCACAGGCGCGGGTGAGATCCTAGGCGTAAGCCCGACCACGTGTATCGCAATTTGAGTACCCCATTACGAAATTATACCTAACTATCCAGTCAAACAAACCGCAACCCAAGCCCTTCAGAATCACAGCAGTTGGGGGAAAGAAGCGCCGCCCAGACACAAGTTGTCCCCCCTCTCTCTCCACAACTCGAGAAGTATTCATCGAAGAACATCCATAGCCTCCTTCAAATCCCGAATTCTCTTTCTCAGGGCTTCACGCCTCTCAGACACTCCACGAGACTCACCCGCCTCCAGTTCCATCTTCATGATGTCGAGATTGAACGCCCACTGCTCCGAAAATAGTCGAAGCGGGCTTGTGGGCCCCGACATAAGGACATGATCGACCACCTGATGCCAGACGTTATCAACAAACCGCTTGCAAGCGACATTGTAGCACGACTCGAGGATGTCGTGTATGTCCTCCTTCTCGTAGATGTCATTGCTCCTGTTCGTAATTGCCGTTTCAATCTTGTTGTGATCCACGACTCGAATACCTGAGGCGACTCTGGTACTGGAATACAAAGCGTTGGCAATGCGTCGACCACGGGACGCCTGAAGGTTTTGACTGAAGACCTCGCTCAGCGTGTATGGTCGTCTTTCTCGCTCAATCACAACAAGCGTCATGGCTTGTTTCTTTCCCTCGCTGTATCTGTCGAGAAGCTCGTCGAGGATTATTGGTTTGAGCTTTTCGCGTATACGGGGCTCAGGGCATGCGAGCTCCAAGGCTTTGTGGAAGAAGCGGTGGACAGTCAAGATGACTTTGCCGATGTACTGCTCCGTCATGGCAGGCCACTTCTGAGACTGCTCATGGAAAGCATTGGCAAGCATGGTCGGGCCAAAAGTCCCTAGCTCCATGCCGTGCGAACCAAGTCGCACCATCCCAATCCATTCCATGATGTCTTCAGCCGGTTCATCGATTGCCAAATCCGTGGGGATAAACTCCTCAAGCTCAGGATACTCCATCAGAGCATCGTTCGCCACAGAGCAGGTTATACCGCCAAATTTACAGCTGACTGGAGTTGTGTCGCCGAAAGAAAAGTCGTCCTTATCTACAGTCTTGAGGGAATGGCTGTGTGACATGCTGTGGAAGTCGCGATTGAAGTCTGCGGTGAGATTGAGAATCGTTGTGATGAGGCGTAGATCCTTGTTGGTGAAGGCGTCATCGTGCGAGTAGTTGGTTGCTAGGGCATCTCGAACAAACTCCTGAAACTTACCAGCAATCCTCACCAGATGAGCCTGCTGTTCTCGCTCGGTGTCTCGGGGAGGTCCTAGTGCGTATAGATCCTTCTCTGCGGCCTTGAGTAGGCCCTTGGTCTCACTGAGTAGCCCGGAGAAAGCTTTGTCAGTGATCTGGCCGAGGAGCTCCTGCAGCCTTTCACGCAATGCCGCAACACCGACGCGCTCGCGAGGGAGAGTGCTCCACGGATCGTCCATGAACATCCTCTTCTGGTCCGCGAAGTCGACGTTACTGTCATCATCATCGCCGCCCCTGTTTCTGAAGACGTAGGAACCTAGAGTCAGATGCATTCTCTTCCCAGGACCAAGTTGCACACAGACAACTTCTGGCTTCTTTCCGTCACCGCATCAGGCTTGGTGAGGACTCCCAAGGTCCGATCGCCAGTCTTGTCGTACTATTTGGCTAACTCGAGGATCTCCTGGGTTGCCACATCGACGTTGGAGGGGATGACAGCAAGGATGATTGTGCGATCATTTTTGATGTAGCGCTTCACCATGTTCTTGACCAGGTCGCGGTCTTTACCGGTGATGTTGTCGGCGGTTGCCCGGAAGATGCCAGGCACATCAATGACTGTCAGATATTCTTCGTTGGGGCCGCACTTCTCGATCTTGAGGACGTCTTCGGAGAAGGTATCACCGAATGGGTTCGTCTTGGTTCGGATTTTCATGGCGCCGTTGACCTAATCCGAACAATGTACATCAGCGGAGTCGAGACCACAAAAAGTTTAGGTAACGTACTTCATCCAAGAGCTCTGGAAACCGCTTGAGAAGATCCTTGTCCGACTCAAACTGCCGATGATAGGCCTTGAGTTTCTCCGCGCACTCCGGGGAAGCGTTGGGGGCGGGGATGATGCCAACATCGATGCGCTGGAACTCGTCGCGACGGTGGGTGATTTGCGTCGCATATCGGGTGCACAGTTCCTGGCCGTGGGGAAAAGGGATTCCGGTGATGCTCTCAAGGAGAGAAGATTTTCCAGAGCTCTGATCTCCCACCGCAACAAGTTGAGGGAGCGGCAGTTGCTGGCCGATATTCTTCTCGCGAAGGACATCAATCTTTCGCAGCCGGCCAGGACTGGTGAGTGTAGCACCAGTTTTGGAGGCAGCTGCCGCCATTATGCTAGTGGCTTCTTGAGACTGGCAGAGAGAGCTGAGGGGGAAGGAGCAACTGGGGATTTGGAGAGCAAGGACTTGCGGTCCAGGACACTAGACGATGGACAGGGCCGGGCGGGAGTGCTATTTATCTTGCTTCTGGGAACTCATCACTGAAATGGTCGCAAAAAGGCTCCATTACCTTCTCTTATAGCCCAGAGCGATATCCGTTTGCGATGTTGGATCCGGGAGAGGCCCACAGCGAGCTCTTGAGAAGCCCAGGGCAGGTACCCGCCCGACACAGCAGTTTGCCCCGTTTCGAATCAATTGGAAGCCCGGCAATGACTCAACATGTGCCCAGCCCCCTGAGCTCGACTCCATGATGATAAATGCCTCCGTTTGTCACCGAGACAGCTCACTTGTTGATTGGGTGGTCAGCAACTATCAAAGAAACTGAGCGGGAGGCTACACGGCCGGCGATGGGCACCCGGCCGTGGTTTCCTAATGCCGGTCCGTGCTTCCTGCACCTGTGCACTTGATGTCTAAGAATTGAATCTTGAGGAAACTAGAATTGGTTCTGCAGTGGCTATCAATTTGAAAGACCATTTTTCCATGCACGGAGCTAGGCTAGTATTGTTTGGAACCCCTTTATTTGCCTTACAGGTTGCCCCTGAACAGTGGAGCTGATACCTGATACGTACCGAGACAATGCTAGTAGCCAATTAGCGAGTGCGAGAGGGCGGTTTGGGGTACCAATCCGCACCAAGAATCGACCGACTTCATCGCGACCTGCAACGTTGTGTGCGCAACACACGCAGCCACCCATAGCCCGTTCCAATCACCCATCACAGCGCTGTCTTACAAAGCCGGCATGGTCCTGCAGCATGGACGCCACGAAAACAGCCACCGGCATTTCAGCCCACTTGCCGATTACGAGATCCTGTTTCCTTGTTCTCGACGAAATCGACAAAACAGGACGGGAGCCTGGCGTCAATTTTCCACATTTTTCGTTCGTACCGATCATTATTTTCGCTCATACCGCCGACACACCTTGCTTTAGATGCGGCCCCTCGGCGCCTATGTCTCGGTAGATAGGCCGATACTGTTCGCGACGTGGTGGGAGAAATTCCATCATGTTCTCCTTGCGCTGGCACAACTGCTCCTCAGCGTGCTCCTCGTCTCATTCCGCGACAGCACAACTCAAGGGGCCCTCTACCACTTCTCCAATAACGGAAATGCGACCGTTGCTCTCATCGTCCAGGTGATCGCCTCAGTGCTAGGGATCGGTAACCTCTACGTTCTTCGATGCATTATTGGCCACTATGCGCAACGGAAGCTCACCCGAGCGCCCATGAGCTTCGACAGCTTCGCTTTCTGGGCATATCTCGGTTCCGGATCCTTCGATTTCAGTCTGCCTCCGATATTTCTCTCCATCACACTCCGCAGCGCTGTGATCCGGCGCCATCACACCGACTGGCGCAACCCAGAATTGCCAGCTCAAAGCCCAGGGTGCCAGATTCTCTCTTTCATCAAGTGGCATCTGGGATATCCAATTCGAGTTCCGCGAGGACTCTGCGCAGGTATGGAACCACTTCGAGCTCTGTGTCTCCGACATCACCAGCGGGGGCCTGCACACGAACTGCCCCGTTCCTACCCTCAACGACGACCTCCTCCGCGCCGCAGTCGCCGAAGTCAGCCCCAAGGGCACCTAAAGTTCGCAATCTCCACTCCCCATCGACAGCTCCGGCTACGCCTCCATCGGCCGCACCTACGGCGTAGGCCACGGCGTCGGCTCCGCCCCGGGCCTCACCCACCTCGACCTCGAGTCCCAACTCACCGAAACCCTCTCCTTCCACGAAACCGGCTACGAGGCCACAGTAAAATGCATCAAAAACACCTCCTCCGCCCTCAACTTCATCTCTCACGTCCCAGGCGACAACGATACCATCCCCAATATCTGGTCCCTCACTGGGACCCTCCCCAACACCATCCCCAACAACTACAGCTTCGAATTCTACCCCATCACCACCTGGCAAGGCCCCCTCTTCTCGAACCTCACCGCTTGGGCCGCCGTGCACAATCCCTACACCAACACCTCCTTCCTCACCATCGCCGCCGGCCCCCTCAAATACGCCCTATTCAACCAAACACAATGCGAGTTCTCCTTCTTCCCCCGCCAGTTCCTCGTGTCCGTAAACACCACCGCCCAAACCATTCTTTGCACCCCCCTGAACACCACCACAGCCAATCTCGACTCGCCTCCCCCCTCCCTGGACCCCGTAGGGCACCTCCCCGCCAACGTAATCCGCACCATCAACCTCCTCTCCCGCATGAAAAGCAGCCTCTACGTCTCCGAGCTAGGCGAGACCCTCCTTTCTGCTCTAAAAAGCTACACCGCCGCCGCTGCCGCCACAAACACCACCACCACCACCACCACCTCGTCCCTGAGCGACGCCGTCCTCCCCATGACATCACAATTCTTCACCTCCATGGCAGATCACATCCTTGGCGCGTATGCGACCTCGCAGATCTTCATCGCGAACGACACACAGCCGCTGCAGATCGTGACATCGAGCTGCCGTGCCGTGAGGTTAGGATCCAATTTTTACATTTCATAGTTCTGGGGCTCAACCTGGCAGTTGTAGCTTTGTTGATGGCGGGGCTGGTATTGACGATGTGTTGGCGAAATCTGCCGTCGTGGGATTCAAGGAGCATAAGGGATCTTGTCGTTGCGTCGATGGGCATGAGGGACTGGCCTGTCAGCAACGTTGAGGCTTGTAGTTTGATGTTGGTGCCGCAGGATGACGGCGGGGGTTGGCATCTTGAGGCGAGTTCGGTTGCCCCTGCTGGCGGCAAACCAGCGGGAAAACAGGCACGGGTGGAAGCAGAACTGTTGCCTCAAAACACTGTTCCTGTTCCCTGAGAATGCGAAGTGGAAATTGGGGATTTTCAAAATCGATGTCTCGCTTGTTCTCGTATAGGCCTATATAGTAACGCTATCGCCTAACACGCTGTCATTCATCCACCTACTAATTAATGAACCTGGCCCAGACCGGCACCCCCCCAGCCATTGTCGTCGTCTGGACCCCCATCGTGGTGTTTGTGGAACCTGAGCTTGTCCTTCACGTCCTTCGTCTTCTTCAGTGTGTTCTTGCTTTTGGTCATTTTCTTGATCCTGTCCATCACACTGCGGGACTGGCCCTGTTCCGCAGCCTGCTGGAGGTCGGCCGGGGCTTGCTGGTTGTCGTCCGCGGCCTGTTGGTTGTCGGCCGGGGCTTGCTGGTTGTCTTCAGATGCCTGCTGGTTCTGCGAGACATCTTGGTTCTGTGCCGCAGGGACCTGGTTCTGTGCCGAGACTTGCTGGTTGGCTTCCGCCGCCTGCTGGTTCTGAGTTGATGCGTCCTGGCCCTGTGCCGAGGCCCCCTGGGCGTGTTGGTGTGCCTGCGATCCTCGTTTGGAGCCGCGATGGAAGATACGGTCGAGGCGATCTTTCGTCTTCGTACGAGATCGGTCCCAAAAGTTTGGCTTCACATATGGCTGAATGGGCATCGTTTTTATGAAGACGGGTGGTCCGCCGTGCGCTTGTTGCATCAGTACTTCTCCCCTTGCGTCAGACACTGGTGACGGGGGTGGGGCACCCGGGACAGCTGGGGCAATGTCATCCGAGCCATCCTGTGTAATGGCAGGGGATGGGGGCTGAGCACCATGGCGTAGATGCCCCGGAAGCTGGGTCCGGGTCATGGTCTGAGGACCTAGACCATGTCCTGAATCGCCTGGCATTGGGGCTGCGGGGTGCCAAATGTTGTGGGCACTGATCTTTTTGGGGCCTTGCTCAGCATTGTCCCCTGTGAGCCCCTGCTCCCGGTTATTAGCTGTAAGCTGAAGCCGGCTGGGGTCAAAGGGCCGCGGGTCAAGTTCCCGGGCTTGGTTGAAGTTGAAGCCGGCGGGCTGGGGGCCGACTCCCTGGGCTTGGCTGGTACCAGATGGCTGAGGGGGGCTTCCCAAAGACTGGTTGGGATCGGAGGGCTGAGAGCGGCTTCCTGAAGACTGCTGGTTGATATCAGAGGGCTGAGACCCGCTTCCCGAAGACTGGTTGGCACCGGAGGGCTGAGAACTGCGAGGCATGTCGTCAGAGCTGCGAGGATCGTCGTTGTCAATCGAGCTGATATGTCGGGGAGGGGCGGCTCCATCATCGCCAGGTTGCCAGGACGCGGTCCGGCTTTCGGAAGAATCGGTCTCGGGAAAATCACTGCCGTTCAAGGCTGCAGGGGGCCCGAGGTTCTCGTGGGGAAACAGAGGGTTGCCATGAGGATTGTCATCATCGTTCTGTGGTATCCACTCCGGCGGCGGACCTTCCGGGACATCGTCGGCAGCTGGGGGCTGGCCGCTGGGTATATTGACGCCGCTCTGACCTCCATTGTCTATGATGTGGCTGTTGCCGTTGCCGCTACCACTGCTGATATTTGGAAGAGGGCCGACTTCGTCATTCTCAGACTCACCAGGGTCGCCAGGCGTGCCAGGGTGCGACATTGTGTACGAAGAGTTACTGCTATGTCTGTACTTGCGTGAGAATGCTGTGGGAGGGACCAAAAATGTGCCAAAGCGTGGCTGGTACTGTTGACAAGCGATGATGCTCTAACGAAACGAGATTGGGATGTTGCTCAAGCAATGGAAATGGGGAAGTCTGCGTTTGCCATAGATTTGTCTTGGACCAGATCCTTTTGGTCGAGAAGGCACACTGGTCGTAGCTCCCCGTGTCTTTCGACAAACGGGTTGAGCCGGAGGTTCATGGCTGCCGTGTCATCCAGGAGACAAGAGCGGCGTAACAGCGGAAGAAGCATATTTCGAGAAGGCTTGTTCGTTCGTCGTGGCCCCCAATTTCTCTTTCCACGGCGCCTGGAAACCTCGCTTCCAGCTCCTTAGACCGGAAGGCCTGCCTCCAAGTCGCTATCCGGTACCTGGGCGAAGATTGCCATATCTTACCTCCCAGCGCAAAACGGCTGATTGACCGAAACGCCCTGTCCGTGGTTGCCATTACGGCGATGAGGCGGCGGAAGGAGCAGAAAACCCAAGACTGCTTGTGCGTCGGAGGCGTCGGTGCCAATGAGAACTTTGACCGGGACGGGCAGATTTGAAGCTGCAAATTGCAGTCACTCCGGCAAGATCCAGGGCAGTGAAGTTGTTGCAAACTTGGTCGTGGAAAGTCGCCTCTTGGCGCCCACCTCACCTGACTTCATTCACCCAGAGACCAAGCAAAGCCGAATTGAAATTGCAATCTTCACCCAACAGCAACAAGTTCCCCAGAAGGACGTCTTTATCAAATAAGTGCGCAGCAGTGCAAATGATTCTTTCGAAAATTGCCGCATTGAAATCTTCATCCCCAAAGAATCAGCGACACTAACTTCCCCCTCCCCCCGGTTCGCCCGATGCTGCCATGGAGAATGGTGAGCCCCGCTGCGTCATCGGGCGTTCTTTCCCAATCACTCTCCAACAAATCATATCAGCCTGGTTAGCTCAGCTGGTCAGAGCGTCGTACTAATAAATATTGTTCTCTGCATATTTATCAAGTCATGCGAAGGTCAACAGTTCAATCCTGTTACTGGGCATTAATTTTTGCAGGTTTTACTTTTTTGCCTCCCTCATGGTGGAGTCATCGCCGGTATCAATGAGTCGCACTGCTAAATGGACACACAGTTGTCACGGCTCTGGCGTTTACGAATGTAGCCCTCCCTTTAATTTTCCACCCCGATGAATCATAATGATTGCCCCTGAGTTCGACCTCAAAGAAAGCTCAGCACGTGACACCCCCTTGAATTGAATTAACACGAGAATGAAGCAGTATCGTTGCGGCGCGGCTCACACAGCGAATCACATTCAGCTTCATCAAGGCGCAGACGAGCGGTACAATAGCCGGGTCAATACTATGGGTGCAGCCCAACTGACTCACGCCGGAGTTCTAGACTTTGTCTGGCACTGCCCTGGTGTTACACAAGACTGGCAACCTTTCTCTGTTGTCTGACGGCACACTGATCTCGATGCATTCCTCGAAAGGGGATATCTCGTGAGTAGCAGGCCATCAAGAAAAGTATAATATTTCGAAGAGTTCCCTCGGTTGTCTGTCTGGAAAGGTCCCCCATCATCAAACACTCGATCACATGATTTGGTATTGACAGCTACACTCCTAACAATTCATCAAGCCTACCTACTTGAACACCGAGAATGACTCCCAAATTCGAAGTTGCCCAGCAGATGGGCGCCATGCAGTGGACGCTCTACTTGCTCTGCATCTTCTCCTGTGGCCAGCCCACCTCCGCGGCTACAACGGCTTAGAAACACTTCTGCATACTTCCTAGAGGACTCCTTGATCCGTCCGCTTCATCAACGCTTTTCGACTCATCATAACAATACCTCCTCGCTATATCAGCTTGCGACCGACAATCCTCTCTTACCTGCCGCGGCACGCATGTCAACTACATCAACAAGACACGGCAGGCACAGTTGGGATGGAAGATAGGAAAGACGAGAAGGATAGAAAAGATGAAAAAGACGGAGGGGCTGTTCCTGGTAGTAACACAATAACAATTGAGTATTTCTAACTCGCATCTGCATTCCATCGTCCCATTACATGTACATGTGTGCCGCATCATCCGCGTAATTTCCTCAATCCACCTTCTTCGGCTCCGTCTGGACCTAGTCGGTCGATGACCCCTTGGTGGGCGCCTGGCCAAGGATAGCATCCAAGGAGAGACCGCGCTTCGCGAGCTCCTCAAATATTTCAGCGTCGCCAATCTCCTCGCCGTAGAACTGGTCACGATCCAGACCCTGCTCCTCGGCCTCGTCGGTCACGCGCAGGTGCATGCCAGGAATGTACTTCAGAATGAGCAGGAGGATGCACGAGACGACGAATGAGTACGATGCTACAGCGGTGATTTCGGCCAACTGCTTGCCGACCTGGACGCCGTTGCCGTCGATAGCGCCGTGGACCTCGGTAGCGCCATCCAACATGGAGACTAAGAGCTGTTAGCATGCTGGTCGCCATCTAGAGCTAGATAGGTGGAGGGGCATCTTACTGCTGGAAGTGGCAAAGATACCGGTCAGGAAAGCCCCGACCATGCCGCCCACGCCATGCAGCTTGAACACATCCATGCCCTCGTCAATATTAAGCCACGAGTCAACGTTCTCCATCGAAGAGCAAGCAGTACCAGTCAAAAAGCCAATGACCATCGAGATCCAAGGGGTGACGTAGCCGGCGGCCGGGGTGATTCCTACAAGGCCAGCAATGGCGCCCTCGCAGGCACCAACGACACTGAACCGGCGCTTGTGCCTGACGTAGTCGACCAAAACCCAGCCGAGAATACCGGCCGAGGCAGCGGCGTTGGTGTTGAAGATAACGAGCAAAGAGCGCACCGAGACGCCAAGAGCCGAGCCGCCGTTGAAGCCAAACCAGCCGAACCATATAAGCACAGTGCCGAGGAAAACGAGCGTGACGTTGTGCGCCTTCTTGTTGTGGGCCTCGGTGCCATGGACCTTTCTCTTTCCGAGCACAAGGGCATATGCCAACGCACTGCAGCCCGAAGCGATATGCACGGGGCCGCCACCGGCGAAATCAAGCGAGGGCAGGTTGTAGAGCCACCCGTTGGGGTTCCATGTCCAGCATGCGATGGGGCAGTAGACGATGGTGGCCCAGAGGAAACCGAAGACGATGGACGGAATGATGCGGCCGCGCTCAAACGCACCACCAACCACGATCTGCACCGTGCAAGCGCTAACTCCATGTCAATTGTGTGGCCTTTTCCAACCGCAAAAATAATGCGACTTACCAGAAGAGCAGCTGGTAAAAGCAGAAAAGAATATCCGGAAGGGAGGCACTGCCAATCGACGGGCCAGCCATGACACCCCGGAGGCCAAAGTTGGCCAGGTCACCAATGAATGGCCCAGCCGTCTTCGAGTAAGCCAGGGAGAAGCCCCAGAACATCCACTGGAAGGTTATGGTGGCCGAGACCATGAAACTTTGGAACAGCAGCGCCAGGGCCGACTTGCGGCGCGACAGACCGCCGTAGAGGAAGCCGATGCCGGGGATGATGGGCCACACGACGACGCAGCAGAACGCAATGTACACGGCCTGGTATTCTAGCCCGGCGAATTGCGCGTTGACGTCCATCTCGAGGGGGTTTCCGCCCCACTCGTCGGTCTATGGAGGGGAAGAGGGCGCGTCAGCGGTCGTGTTCGACGCGTTGGGTGTCAGAAAGAGGGAGGGGGGCTCAACCTACAGGTCCAACCTCAACCTCCTCACCCTCCTGGCGCGCGGCCAGCATTCTCGTGAACAAGGACATGGTGGTTCGAAATCAGTTCACGTCGCTAGGATCGTGCTGCAGTCGTCGAGAACGCGCCGGACCCGATTCTGTGCAGCAGCAGGAGGCCGCCATTTTGTACCGGCCGTCACAACCGCCCGCCCCAGGGTATCGTGCCAAGCGCAGTTTGCTTCTCCACACGGAGGTAGTAAGTGTTTGGTAGCTGCTGATAGCGAGGATGCGAGGTCAGCGACGTAGGTCTTGGCCAGCATGCCAGGCTTATCTTGTCGCTGAAAGCAGCAAAAAAGAATTGGGGGTACGCCCTTGGCGCGGCGGTGCCCTGTGGATCTGGGGAGGTGGAGCCCCGGGTGCCTTGGAAATGTCTTGGAAAAGAGGCTTGGAACTGCAAGGGCCTCCTGTTGGTTCCGACCCGGGCGGTGCCCAGAGGCTAAGATGCGTTCTTATCTCTTGGCGATATGGATTGCGCGGGCCCTGGAGCCAAGTCAACTGGACAGGACCCATTGGACTAATAAGAGGAATGACTTGAGCTTTCAGTCTAGAAAAAGAGACGGCTGGAAGGATCGGGCAAAACCGATAACAGTGGGCTGCAGCGTGGTTTTGACTCCTTGGCCGTGTCCCTAGGTCGACCTGGTTTGATTCCCAAACCATGGAAGCTACGACTGGACCTCGGCATCAGTTACCGGTCCTAGGATGGCCAAACTGTGAGGTGATGATGGAATCCAAAATGTGATTCACATGCAAATACAGCCTGGTAATCTGCGACGAATCTGGCACACGTAAATTCCCTTTTCGTTCGTAGGCCTGAGCGGGGTTGAGCTGGTGAGCTGTGGCTGATTTGTTCTGATTCTTTCCTGAGCTGGCCCAAATCCAGGACTGTTTATTATATACTAGTACATGGCGCGGGATGTTACATGCCATTCTAGAGTATCCTGGCTATAAACTAGGACAGCACTTAATATACCAGTACATGATATACCAGCATTGATTATACTAGTATATAATATCCAGTCTAAAATAGAGGATATCTCGCTGCTCCTGTTTGCCCATAAATCGCCTGTGCAGTCAGGCTTGCAGTTTATAGCGCTTCTAAGGGGGTTTCTGTCTCTACTGACTCGCCCTAATTATCTGACAGTTGATCTAGTTGTCTTTGACATGGAAGGCACGCAGCGTCTCGCGCGGGAGATGCGACGGGTCCGGCAGGAATACTGTGGTGGGATGTCTTTTAAAAACACCTCGTCGAGCACCCACACCCGCACGATGGCTCAATCGGTATTGGTCGGTACAGGTATTTTGTTTTGGCACTGTCGTTGGCGTCTGAGGCCACCTGCTCCGCAGCGTTGAGGATACTCTAGGGAAGCGCGGCGGCCATAGCCGGCGTAGAGAAGTGGAGGTAGACACGAGCTATGGCGGATGCCTTTTGGGACCAAAACTTGGCAAAATGGACAAAAACTGGGTCTCGAAGCGAGCCCGAGGCAAACCCAATTCCTGGCCTTTGTCAACGTAAACGATCCGCGGCGAGGCAGCGGCCGACGTAGAAGTGTTAACTTCAGGTATTTTGACAAGCACTCAAATCACTAACGTGGACACAGATTCACCAACTATCTAGGCGTCTTGCTGATATTAATCATCTGTAATAACCAATTATACTCAAGCTTCCTGTTACCAGACTGTCGGGACAATGTCAAGTCAGCAACACACGGCTACGTTGCTTGGTTGGCCGTAAAAAAAGCTCGCGATAGCTAAATGGTACGACTTTTCCGGAGCTCATCTTGCAATTCTGGTGAGGCGCAGGAGCGGGAAGATCAGTCCAGGCATGTCATTAAATATCCTTGGAATACACGTTGCGGAAGATATATCCCCTTCGCCATGAGAATTACTGAACATACAACTGTCGATTATTCCCAGCTAGACACACGCAGCGGCTCTCAGACGGGGATATGCTTCAAGGGCTAGTACCACCTAGTTCCATAGTTTATCCGCAACTGGCAGATCCGGCAGCCTCCCCACTTGCACTAGCATGACCATCATCACCACCACCATTGTCGCTATCATCATCACCTTCATCATCATCATCAGAACCTCTCGACTCATCTTCGTCATACAACTCGGTCTGGCCATCTTCTCGGAGAGCTATCAGCACCAGCACAACAGGTACAATATTTAGGATTAGAGACCAAGGTATCTTACCGTTTTTGTCAGTGTCGTTATTAGAAATAGATACTACAGTATGGCTGTCGCCCGCATTGTCTCCGCTCAACCTAAAAACGTATTCGGCCCAGATCATCATAGATTCCCGATCCTTGGCATTACCTTCCGCAGGTTCTCCTAGCTAGGACATAAAACGCTCTAGAAGTCTCCTGAACGGTGACCAGCCGGAATCCTTTTCCATTCCAAGATAACAGCCAAAAAGTTTGTCGACAATGGAGCGAGTAAGTATATTTGCATACCCAACTGTGTTGAGCTGTCCCTCGAGAGCGATTTCTAGTACCTGTGCCGCTGCTCCCTTGTTCCCCATATTGAAATGGGCAAATCCCAGTGAGCGCAAGGCCGACAGAGTTATGGCGTGGGTGAGGCCGAGGGCGGTCTGCGAGTCTGTTATGATATCACCGAGCAACCGGACCGCGCCATCTGTCTTGCCTTCCATAAAAAGGATCTGTCCCAGCAAATTCTTAGCATCTAGGACATATTCTTGTGGCAACAAGGTAGAGTCCTTGACGGCTTCGAGGAAGAACGATGCGGCCGACTTAGGTTTGCCGCTGGTGAAGGTGAGGTAGCCGGCGAAGAGCAGTACATAGGCGTCAGCGCTTTCTAATTCCTCGATTTCTTGGCCCCGTGCACATAATATGCTTTTCCAACGTCGATTGGATGCCACTCGGGAAGAAAAGATTCTTCATTCCTTTTTCAGGTGCTATGGGACTCGATTGGCGATATGGCCACTCTTTCGTAAATAAGTGTTGCACCATATCAGCTGGGTCTGAAAACAACAAAAACCAAGCCGGTGTCGGGGAGGTTGAAAGAGAACCTTCGCGAGCTTCATGTTGAACTAGTCACGGCTAGTTAAGGCGCCGATATGACTCTGACTCTGGATGACCATAACCCGGGCATGTCCTCCCCCTTCTCGTCATCTCTGTCACACTCACCGAACAGTCTCTCAAATTTACGGCCACACTTCAGAGCTGCTTGAAAGTGCAGGATTCAACATTTGCCCCATTCCGTCCCGCCTACCCCCTGAGGGGACACCGGTTTGAGGCACTAGCTAATGCTGCACTTCATAAAGCAATGCAGGATTTCATATATTTATTTGTTACGGGGGTGTGGGTTTTGATGCTGAATGCTGCCGCGATAGCAGGCATGGTAGTAAAATAGCTGTGGGAAGACCTTGGTCCTGGCTTTTTTTCTCGCTCAGCGATTGGCCCTCCTGCGCCAGATTTCGAATGCGTGCCGGACAGCTGTACATGATTGGGCAAACAAAGTGCCCTCACAGGGCCTGCAACCAATCAAAAGAAGTGACAAAATGCCCTTGCACTGGTTCTGACAGACGGTTATAACATTACATGTAGCTCACGATGTAGGTAAACTAACGCTTGTCCTGATATCTCCGCCATTCACCTCAAATCCAACCTACAACAGAATATTGCAACATGACTCCGACCCACTCGTATCCTCTAGATATACGGGGGAGCCCGTCGGCGCCAAATACAGCCCCTAACCGCGTGAGCCAAAGTGGTTCCCGGGACAACAGAAACGGCAACACGCACATAAATCACCAGAACCACGAATCCATTAGGAAGTCAGACGCCAAGGTCGTTGACCTGCTGTTGGGGGTCGGCAGCTGGGCGGTGTGCCCATCAGGATGTTCCTGCCAACAGCTCGCCCCGTCGGAGAACCGGGTTTGTGTGATGGCTTCAGGCGCTGAACAGAATATAACGGCTGACTAAATTTAGGAATGAGGTCATGCCTTATTGATCATATACAGTGGCATGCCCTCTTGATTGCCCTGGGTTGCTGTGATGGCCCTCATACATCTGGAAGATTCTTGAATAGCGGGCTTGTTCTCTAACCTCGCTCCCTAGAGTTAGAAAATGGAACAAGTTTTGGTTATTTTTATATATGAGACTAGTTTTGGCCCACCTCGGCTGGAGTTGAAGCAATTCGCAAGCTACAATGCAACCTGCCGAAAATGCTAATTAGGGTGAGCAAAGGTGAGCTAGCCTGAGCAAATCCTGATCAGGGTCTGAGCCGAGCCTGAGCCAGGGTGAGCAACGTCACGTACGTAAGGTACGAAAATGAAAATTTTGGGTGCCCAGATTCGTCGCACAGTACAGATTTACGCAGTAATTTGGGGTTTACTGGGTAACTCGGCTTATCGGGGTTTCCAGGTTGTGCTGTGCTGGCTGCTGGACACAGCGTTGGACGGCCGTGGGAGCAGCGGGCGAATATCAAGGGGGCGGAAGAGCAGCCGGCCACGACATGGAATCCAAGGACACTGCACGAAAATTATTGGGACAACACCGCCCCAATCTTCAAACAACTCTGTGCAGAGATCACGCTCCGTCTGATAGTTTTGGCCACCGCTGTGTCGAATCGAATGGGTTATGTCGCTCCAACTAACATGAAAGATGAACGAAGAGCCCTAGCATTTCCAAAATCATCTTTCGATAGCTGATAACCGGGTGGCGAATGACCGCTGACTGGTGACCGGCGACTGGTTCGACTCCAGACTTGAAAACAGGTACAGGGTACATCAGGTTCGTTGCAGGGTATGCGGTTGCAGAGTACGCCATATACGAATACACGTGCGGATTTGAACATGGCCGAGCCAACAGGTTCCCACGCCAGCAAGAAGGGCCGTATTCTCAACCGCAAAGTCCGCCCGATATGGCCTTCTCTTGCAGTCCTTCTGATTTCCATCTACCTCTTCTTGATCTTCTCAAATATCGGCTAAGAAGAGCTGGTGGTCACAGATGGGTTCAAACAGTTCATGAACAGTCAAGACTGCAACAATAAAAATCTTCCTCTTCACTGGGACTGGTACTCTTTTGGGCTTGTTTTGGGCTGCCTTCCAAGGTTGCCAACATATCTTTCAGGCCGACGCTGACATTCACCACGCACGTGGTTTAAAACTCTAGCACCATGATCGTCTTGCTTGTCTATTCGTTCTTTATCAAACGGCCAGATTTTCCCATGAAATCAAATACCATCGCCAGCTGTGCCTACTACATATGCGACTCCAATATGTTGCACGAGTTAGATCGCCTCTCAACAATGAACGCCAGGGAAAGACACAGCCATCTTGGGCAAGGTTGGAGGAAATATCACCTATCAAAGACTTTTAAAAACAACGGCGAGACAATAACTCTCATTGGCTTCGACGAGATGGAATTGAGCATACCTGCTCCCAGAATCATCAACTCTCCCGGCCACTGAAGGATCCGTGAACATCATCATCTCTTCCGTTCGGGTGAAATAGCCCGTTAAGTTAGACCATACCATCAAGTCATAACGCGCAGGCTCGGCACCTCCAGCTTTTCCGCCTCGGCGTTGAGTGCATCGACCTCGTCTTGGACGTACGGAATTCCATCCTTGAGTCTTTCCTCCTCTGTCAACTGTTCAATCTCCCCAGGGAAATAGATTCTCTCGACTCCATCCGCCTTGTCGGATCCCACCACCCGCTTGTACAAGATATCCTAAGACACAAATCAGTTATGTTTCCTCAACGATAGGTACCTATCGACCTGAATACATCCGAGACCAACACCGTAGCAAACCCCACAACAAAAAAAACCGGCACATACCATCCGCTCCCGAAACTCTTCCAAACTCACAAACAAATCCGGCTTAATCGCCACCAAAAAATGCCCCACGTCCCCCGGCCCCGACATATCATACGGCCCCGTCACCCCGCCCGCAAATGCCGACCCCGACAACACCCCCGAAAAC
>Ga0247758_1000389_pt1 | contig 39134 bp, 30 predicted proteins | sample UWRJL156409C4_FD_180950 | JGI IMG/M metagenome (GOLD analysis project Ga0247758, IMG submission 180950) | Plant litter microbial communities from Arlington Agricultural Research Station in Wisconsin, United States - UWRJ-L156-409C-4 | ecosystem: Environmental > Terrestrial > Plant litter >...
TCCAACCCCACAAAATACCATCCTACCCTCCCACCAGCATGCCTTCCGACCGCATTCCTCGCATCAACCAGCCCCTGAACGCTGGTCACATCCACAAAGTCAACTGAAGAGCAGTCTAGGATTATGGCTTTCAGACAGTGGAGTCGGTGGTTATCCCCGCTTGCGTTTTGGTCGTGCTGCTGAGGGGAAGTCGAAATCAGGGTAGGATTGTTCCAGAGGGGTGGGGAGGTGGGTTGGGGGTTGGAGATGTCGGTATTAGTAGTAGGGCAGGTGTGTGAGGTTATGTGGATGAGCAGGTGGGACATGTGTTGTGCTTGGTTGGTGTAGTTGAGGCCTGAGGGGAAGCGGTAGATTATGATGCCGGGGGGGATGTGCCTGACTGAAACCGGCGGTTTGTTCGAACTTTGAACATGCATGTCAGGCAAAAGGGGGGTTCTTGGAGTGACGTCTCCGCTGTCTGGATGGGTTCTCTGTCTCTCGTGTAGAGTCCTGGCGATAGGTGTTGATCTGACCGAAAAACTGACCCTTCGCTCGCGCAATTCGGGTAAGTAGAAGTGCCAAAGACATCACGGCTGAAACGTATATGGAAGCTGAGAGAGAGACGAAAATGGCGACGGTAACTCCGGCAACCCAGATGACCAGCTCGGGGGGGGGGGGAGAAATCTTCCAATATCGGTACAGGATACGCGGGCGGATCACCAAACCAGAAACTGCGTGGATAATCAAGCCGGCCAGCGCAGTCATGAGAATGTAGTAGAACGCGGCCGCAAAGGCGTACAGCGCCAAGACTAACACGAAAGCGCTGAAAAGGCCAGCTAGGGGTGTCTTCGACCCTGTTCAGGAGAGGACGGCCGAGGCGCTGAAGGAGCCGGTGCAAGAGTAGCCACCAACAAAAGTGCCGATCAGATTTGAGGCTCCTTGCGCTAGGATCTCCTAGGAAGGGTCGATTTTATAGTTGAATTTCCGGCTGAAGGACTTGGCGATGGCGATGTATTCGACGACGAGAATGATGAGCATTGGTGGGACCTCTAGAAGTACTGAAAAGACTAGATCCGAATCAAGTTGAGGGGCACCGGCTTGTGTGAAGCCTTGTATATTGAATGTTAGAAGTTATCCAGCCTATTCAGGGGGTAAGGCTAACCTCTCTCGATTGTACCAACGATCCGAAAGACACTTTCCCTTCCTTGGAGATTGTTCCGATTCACCAACCAGCTGATAAGCGTGTAGAGTAGAATTGTGAAAGTCATCCTCAAGAGGACACAATCGCCCAAATCCTCTTCCGTTTCGGCTGACGGGCTTCCAGTTTTGTACATGCAAACCGAATAAGGGAGAGTATGGCGGTGGACGAGATCCCAATGACTGCATCGACTTGTTTGTTAGGCATTCCCTCGAGAGTATTGACAATAACATGATACGGCGGGTCCCTTGTGTTTATTCCGGGAATGCCCATCGCGGTTGAGAACTGGGTTGTCATGATCGTGATGCTGGCGGCTGTCACGAACGCCGAAACTGGGACGTAGGAGACAAACTCCACGATCCAGCCTAAGCGCAGGAGCCCAATACCGAGAAGAATAACACCGACCAAGACGGAGAGCACCTTAGCGGTTTGTTCGTGTGTGTACATACCAGGGTGCTTTGCGTCGACCTTTGCCATGACCGATCCTACGAGAAGGGATCCGACAGCGGTTGTCTGGCAAGTTGGGCTATCAGTTGTGTTTGAGCAATTCATGGACACTTACACTGATAACGACATCTTTGGACGTCCCAAACAGCCAATACAGCACTGCACCCGTAAAGCTCGTGTATAGTCCATATTCAGGGGTCAGGGAGGCCAGAAGCGCGTACGCCATCGCTTGGGGTATCACCACCAGGCCAACCGCGATGCCGGCTATGGAGTCTCCTACCAACCATGATAGGTTGTATCGAGGAAGCCACTGCAAGAACATAAAAATGTCGCGGGCGTATTCGGAAGCCCCTTTCTTCGTTGGGGCTAGTGACTGGAACCATTCGGCCACTGTTGGTTCAGTTGCCGGGTGGTGATTGTGTCCTGTGCCGAAACTGCATTCCTCTGAATTGAACTCCAGCCCGCTGCCTTTCTCGGCACTGATGTCACTCCTGGATTTCGGCATTGCGGGATGAGCAGCGGTCCAGGGACAGCATTATTATCGGTAAGGATGACGGTGATAGAAATCTTAGACTCCCCATCATCACGCCATACCATGATCAGATGTACCTAAGAAATTCTTCTCAACTGGTGACACAAAGACCAAAGATCCAGGGACATGAAAATTGCATCGTTTTGAAACACATTGCGACATTGACCTGCCAAGACTAGAATAGACATTCTGCCTTTCTTTCCGTCGGGAACTTTACTTCCATTCAGTTGAACGACCTAATACAACGTGCAGCGTATTACCGGAATTCAGGTACCATCGGCCTAAAGCCCAGTAAAAACACCTCGGGTGTCACATGCACCCTCCTCAAGCCACGTCCACCAATCCAATATCCTACGACGAAGCAGGAGCCGGGGCCGGAGCTGGGGCTGGCTTGGCCATGGGCGGGTACTTCTTTCCGTCCTTCTCCACCTTGGGTTCGCAGGTGCAACGGTCCGCCTCCGGGACGTTATCTAAGACAGCGGGAATGTGGTTCCCGCATCCCTTCCAGGAGGCCTTCTCTGTGGAGGGGAAATATCGTTAGCGCATCCAGTCGGATCAATCGGAAATGTCGCGCAAGGATGGTGCTGGCCAGGACTTACTGCAGACGCCACAGTCGAGTTTGAAGCACATCTTTTTGAGTATGGGTAGAGGTTGTTGTTGAGGTTGAGTTTTGCGGAGAGAGTGGTGATATCAGAGGTTGGTCAGTAGCATGGTGTGATGTATTTAATCCTCACGATAGCAGAAATCAGGTGCTCGCTGAAATTACCCGCTTTTTCCAACTTTCGCCACCCGCCCGAGTCGGTGATTGGAGCCGGGTCGTTGATGAATAAGCTTTGTGCTCGGCGACCTCGGGAGCACAAGTGGGCAACTGAGGAGCCGGGCTCCACTTTGTCGCCGACTTGAAGTAGCTCCGCTCCGTACCTCAAAAGCAAACCCCGATAACACTTCGTGGATATATTGGAAATAGGATTTGTAGATGTACGCCGACTACCTACGTGGTGAGGGAGTTCGAATGAAAATGTGAGATAGTAAAACTCAATGTCCTCCTGTCGTGCGAGTTACTCCTACAACTAAGCTATACCCGCCAAAAGGTTACAAGGAGCCCAATGAATAGCCCCATGCATTACTGAATATCACAATCCAATACTCCCATAACAACTGCGGGGTAAGAAATTCGACGGTGCGTAGTCGTAGTTCGGCGAGTTGGGGGACGGGATCACGAAGTCAAATGAACACTTAAAAAAGGAGACCCAGGCGGAGTTCAGAAAAACAGCCCAACGTGTATCAAACGACGTGGAAAAAACCCATATCATCATAACGGCGATATAAAGACTCCCGGGGTTAAATAAACCTCGAGTAATGCCGAAAGCTGTCTTTGGTGTATTATACACCCCCTCGCTGTCGACGACGGATCCGGGGCGGGTGAAGAACAGATAGTGGAACGCTGAAGCAAGAGGAGCGACCAAACGATACCCTGGCAAACACCAAATCTGACCATTCGAGACCAATCGCTCCCCAGTATCATCCACAATGAAAGCCCGGAGCTCACATAGAGAACGAGCTCCAGTGTCCGGCTGAGCGCTTTTCGGGTGGTCAACAGTTCCATTCCCGCCTGTAAACCACTTAGATCACCTAGTTCCATCTGTGCGGTGCAGAGGGCGATAGTCGCGGCATTCTACCACAACTCGGATACAAATGCAGAAATAGAGATTGGGGATTCGTCTCGCTCCTGGAAACGCTTGGAAGCACCGCTTATCGTGACTTGTCATTCGTCGATGCCCCAAAAAGTCCGTTCGAATCAGTGAATTAGAAACCCACCTAGGAAACCGAAATCGAATACTAGGCAGTACACGTGGCCAGAGCCAAGAATAAGACATTTAGGGGAACTTCCATCTAATAATAGCCCGGCCGCGATAAACCTCGAAATCCCACGTATTGTCCTCTTGGAACTGCAGGGCCAACTCGACCAGCATTTTCCGTGCCATTCCCCAGAACTCCCGCACTTCTTCTACATCTTCGTTGCAGAAATCCCAGTTACGATCGCTACCATTCCAGGAGTATTCTTTAGACGGATTGGGCTCCATCTCGCACCAGTGGTATGTCTCAGGGCGCTCGTTACAACCTCGCCCCTGAGTAGTGTCGACATCGTGGAAGGTGTCATCGCGAATAATGAACAGCTTCCTTACGCTGTAGTAGTCTTGATACATCATATCCCAACCTTTCCCCTCTCGAAGGGTCTTTTCCATCACGGCGATGTTCTGGAGCTGGATGTCCACCATCACAACTCTGCCAAGGAGATCTGGCTCAAAAAGACGATCCGTTTGTTCCCTGACGAAGCCATCCCAATCGACGTCTCGCACAAACAAAACATCGTGTAGCGGGTCGAAGAACCGGACAGCGAGAGGATAAGAACCATCCCGAAGCTGAAAGCGAAGGCCATTTCGGCGAAACCAACGAAGGGCTACGTGGCGGGCCTCGTGGTTGACAAAGGCGGTGGGGAGCTCAAATTCTTTAGGTCGGAGCATATCGGTGCAGAACTGATAATGTGGGTTGTGTTCGCCACCCTGTAGGTCGACCCCTTGGTCAGAGGGGGTGAGGTGGCGGGGCTGCCAACACCCTTTGGTGTAGCTGAACAAGCATGCCCCGAGGTTTTTAGGCAGCGACTCCTGCCATACCATTTCGCGCAGTTCAGGCGGAAGCGAAGCGAATAATGGGAACGAAGACAGGGTACCGTCCATTATGACGGCTAAAATCCGAACAGCGTAGGGCGTCTTCGAGGGGGTCGGTGCGATGTTGCATGAACGATGTAGAATGAATGGACGTTGCATTTTGGAGGCGGTGAGGGACGTGGTCATGTCAGTATTATGTAATCCATCTGCCCCCTGTCGTTGCAGGACTTCGTTCGACAGAACTTCCCGTTCTAAATCAGACAGACTCGTTGAGATATCTAGATGCTTTGATCGAACTCTGCCATCACGCCGTAAATATAACAGTATCCAACCACTGTATAGGCCCCGGAATCATAATGCGGGCGGACCAGCAGCGGCGCCGAGGAACCAAACGGGATGAGAACCTCATCCCCATCCTGCATTCCCTCAGATCCAAACCCCATGAATCCGCCTTTTGTGAAGAAGAAAGTGGGTGTCTCAAGCTTAATGGCATAAATTCCAGTTCTGAACATAGCCTTGCTCAACCAGTCGCCCTCGGTGTCGTTCAGAACCTCATCTGTCATCAGCGGTAACGTGTCGCCGTACATTTGTTTGAGCACATTGATAGGGTTTCCTTCCAGATCGCAAAGGGTACCGTCGATCGTGAGGGCTCTGTGGTCGTTCGAGACTGCAACATGTTCATCGATGGTTGATCCGCCGGCTCTGAATTGCAAACGCCCTTGGGTGTAGTCAGGGTTGCGAGACTCAAAGTCGGGAACCCAAGTGGGGAGATCGATGTCTTTTCGCCTCTCACTGCTTGTAATGCCACTCCCCGCCCAGACGACAGGGTGCAAGCTCTTGGACGCCTTGATTTCAGCCACTGTCAGCTGACTGTAAACGTCGGCAACGCTCGCGATGTAATCGATGTAAACTAGTCAGTCGCCCGAAATGCCCGCGACTGCGTCAGGAGAAGGTCTAGCAACCCAGCGCCTTAACATTTGCAGTATCCTCGCTACTCGGTGTTCGCAGGGTGCGGTTGGCGATACACATGATGTGCCAACCGTTGTTGGCCTGAATCGCGGCGTCGAGAGCGGCGCGAAGCTTGTTGGCGTCATCCATATCCACCGGCTCGCCCGACATATTCTTTCCAACCGCGATTTCCAAGGCTGTACACTCGGTATTGGCCATAGCCTCGTCCAATTCCACATGGCCGGTTTCGGCCACGAGTTTATACGTAATCCTCCTCAACGTCGTCAGCGCGTACCAGAGATCCTCGAGTCTCGCCTCCTCAGCGCCGCAAAGCACCAACCCCGAGCGGGCGAGCGCGGCTTCTTGGAGTATCCACGCCCGCGTCCAGTACAGGCGAGCCATGAGCGCCGCAATCTTTCGCACCGGCTCGGGGTTAGCGTCCCGGGTGAGCGCCTCGCCATACCTCTCATCGATGGCGACGCGGATAATCATTTCGGAAAGGGCGTCTTGGCTGAGTTTCTGCTCTGACTTGCAGAGCAACATGACGGCCTTGGTCGCAGTGGTCCACTTGTTGATGACCGACATTACGCCCTTATCCTGCGGGCTTTCCTCGCAGAGCCATATGATGACTTTGTGCGCCCCTGAGTAGATCTGACCCATCAGGCAGACTTGGGCTTGCTTCTCGACGTTGTCTTGCTGGTTGATGCAGATCGCATCTATCCAGAGGTATGTGGTTTCCGCAGCCACGCCCTCCTGCCGGCAGTGCTGACGGATTCGACCGAGGACGGCAGCAAGGTTGGTTGTAACCTTGATTACATCACCGCGAAGACGCAAATTTTCCGTGATGGCTGGGTTGCCCCAGACATACGGCAACGCCCAGTACGGAGGCGCCTTGTCGAGGTCAGCGGTTTCCACTGTAAGCTGCACCACGTCTGGGGTGTAAAAACAGGTGGCGACAGGGTTGCAAATCGAACAAGCCTGATCTGCCGCTCTGGGTCGAGTTTATGCTGGTCGTAGAAGGAAGGCGGTTCAGGTTGATCCATAGCGAACCGACTTTGAAGAACAAATTTCTCAAGAGGTCAGGAGGTACGTCAGAGCGTGAAGCAAGCTAAATATGAGGCCCGGGTGATGCTATCGAGAGAATACAATTTCTAGGCAGAATTGTGGGATTGCAAAATTCGCGCACGCCCTTGCCTTCGAACCATCCAGACGACTAAACGGGCGGCTGACGCCCGCCGATCATCGAGCGGGTGATGCGGTTTCCTCAGTTTCATCGATCGAGATTAGTCTGATATCCATGTGCAAGCGAGTGCCACGGAATATCATTGGACCCGCGGATCATCCGTAAAGGTGGGCGGCAATGGTGGTGTGAAAGGTGTCAGTTGTTCTTGGAAAGAACTTGAAGGCTGTCATGGCATGGCTGAAAGTGGCCAGCTTGCTTGGTCACTGGTGGGGTGGGGCCCACATCTCACGAACGAAGGCAGGAACAGGTTTCACATCAAGTCGCCGCTTGATAGAGGCAACACAGTTTTGGCAGATTACATGAGGCGTGTGTTTCCCAGCCATCACCCACGAGACATTTCACGAGAACAATGTTGATGCTTCCAACATGTTTGCAATTTGTTGCTACAAAAGACTACCCAAACGCCCTCGTTGCCAAAGCCAACTCACCGAGACGCAATACACAAGTTCTGCTGATAGGTAAAGAAGAAACAGGTGTCATCAGTCATACAGTTTCGTCTCGTACCCACAGTCCCACGCCGTCAGGTGCCCTAATGGGTCCAAGAATTATACCACGAGCTTCCAGTGCTGTTCGACTTGCCGCTCAACTTTGCCATGTTTTCCTGAGTGAAGTCGGAGGTAATGTCATTGTCATTTCCGCAGTGCTCGCACTTATGCACAATCTTCGCATGGTGGTCCGCAACGCCTGAGCTGGGACCAGCCGCCGCGGCCCACGCTCCGCTTGCTGCCGCTAGAGCGGGGTTTGTCGTGCGCGACTGGGTCTTGTGCTCCTGCGAGTGGTCCGATGAGTTAGTCGAAGCCTTCGACGGAGCCGACGAAGTGGTATTAGAAGCACTGGGAATGCTATGCGACTGGGCCCTGTATGAGTCGGGCAGTACTTCCGGACTCATCTGCTTGGCCTGTTTGGACGATGGGTACGACGTTGATCTCGAATCCTCGGATGCGGCCAACTTGGGTGACTCGTTGCCAAGGTGAGGACTCGTAGGCATCGGGGCCGCGGCTAAAGTATAGCGTGCTGACTGCACCTCGTTCTCAGGCTGCCGGGGCGTTTCGCGTGTTTGGGCCGCACCAATACCAGAGGACGTGCCGGATGCAAGCGTATTATACTGACCATCTCCGCCATAGGAGGCGTGGCTGTGGTCATTCGAACCCTCAGGGTAACTGGTATGATGACTCGTTGGCTTGACCTTCACGCCGGATGGTGTACCCGAGGGGAGGACGTTGTACTCCTCCTCAGTCGACTCGGGCGTCTTGGAGGTAGCGAGGGCACTGCTATTGGCGTGCCTCTCTGCTGGTTCCGATGCGGAGACAGTCCTGACCCCGGACGCTTTTCCGGAGCCTAGGTCATTGTACTCCTCCGCCGCATGCGATGCACCGCCGCGAGAACCGACCATTGGAAGACTCTTGTGGCTAGACATAGCCCCGGAAGTGAATTGATCTGTTCCACTCTCGCGGAAGCCGGTATTGGGAACACTCGCTCTGGTGTTCACACCGGAGGCAGTGCCAGAGGGTAGGGTAGGGTAGTCGCCCGGCTTGACAGTCACCTCTTCGCTTTGACGAAATTGAACCGTTTTCGGGGACGGTGTGGTGCGGTGGTCAATGTTAGAGCTCTCCGCGTGAGAGGGGCTAGAAGGGGCCGAAGGTGGTTCCCTGGGATGCTCGAACACAGGTGCCCCGGTGTTGGCATCTGCAGACTGCCTGTGGTCCTGAGCAAACAAGCTGGCTCCAATACCAGCAGTCGCCCCAGCAGCTGCATATTGCATGGCATTGTTGCCAGAATGCGATGAATCGTTGCCCATGGGCTCATCTTGAGTATCCCTGGAGCCACGATTGGCTGCCCAGCCGGGAGCCTGGCTTTGGGCCTCTTCTACCAAAGCAGCCGATGACCGGGGTGAATAGCTTCGTCTCTTTTCTGATTTCGTGGGAAGCATCGGGGCTGTGGGCTCGCTAGCACGGCCGTGCTGAACATTGTCGACCCTCTTCGTCTCGGACTTTTGATGGAGGACACCAAGCGCGCCACCCGAGTCAGCATGCGGGGTGCGCTGATTGGATCGGGGATGGTCTTGCTGAGGACGTGTGGGCTCAGACGATGACCTCTGATCCTTGGCATCCTTCTCGTTGTGGTGGTGCAAGATGCCGTAAGCACCAGCTCTGGCGGCTGTAGCGGTGGCGGCTTCTTCCTTTCTGTGGCGATTTAGATGATCGTTATCGTCTTTTTTGTGCTCCGAAGCTTCATCTTTGCTGCCCTTGCGTCGGTGGAAGATTCCGAGGATAGAATGCCTCTTGCCATGTGGCGAGCCCTCATCACTCTTGCTCTTAGACCGGATTGTATCCTTTTCATCCTTGGGCCGATGAGGGAAGCTATTGGTCGTCGTTGCCCTGTCATCTTCACTCCGGCCTCTACTCTCTTCACTGGGGGATCCTTGGCGCTTCTGAAGCTTCTTTGGCTTCTCCTTTTCGGATGCAGCAATCCCAGCACCAGTGCCAGCACCGGCGGCAACGCCAGCTGTAGCGGCAGCCAAAAGGGTGTCATCACTGGTTCGATGTTCTGCCTCGGGGAGATAGTGACCATCATCGAGATTATCGTGTTGGGCCTCTGACTTATCGTGGTCAGGCACCAAAGGAAATGCCCGTGGGCCGGTTTCAGCTGCCGAGGAACTGCTGGCAATTGTTCTCGACTGTCTTACGGCGGGGTCCTGGGTGAGCGACGAGTCGGCAAGCATTGCATCGTCCATGGCGTAGCTCTCAGCATCAAGGGCGAAGTCGGATTTTCCAGTTCCAGTCTCCGTTGGTGCAAACTCCGAGCGCTTGCCCTCCTCGATGCCCGGGAGCGGAGAAGTGTAGAAAGAGTCTGAAGCTGAGCCGTGACGGCCGCTCTCCTCGTGACGCTTGCTCTCCTCATCCTGGCTACCATGTCCTGCCACAGTGTTGTAAACACCACCCCTTGGATAGTCAGTTGTATGTCCGGCAATGTGAACTCGCTCTGCTGACCTTTGGGACAGATGATGCTGTTGGGCATGGTCGTCATTTGGACTGCCGTGTCCCATCACGGTGTTGTAGATGCCTCCGCCAGCGGCTTTCGGGAGACTCCCCCAGTAGGGCTGCGAGTGTTCATCCGAACCTTTCTTGGTGCTAGCATTCTCCACAGCTTCCTTTTGCGCCGGTGGTAGCTCATCGTCGGTCGCATCCCCACCGGGGCGAGCATATGTGTATTCGGCGTTGGGCTGAATGGGCGGGGAATCCGATTCTACGGCCCGGATGTCGTCGAACTTCTCCGAAGGCGGCAACCTGCGCGCCTGGGCACTTGCAGCGACAGCTTCTAGTAGAGGGATCGTTCTAGGCTCCTCAGGCTTGGAGGTCGGCTGGATGGGGTTGGACGAGGCCAAGCCAAAGCCGACGGGCGGATCAGCTGGTTGCTGGCTGCGCTGGTCGTCGGGCTTGCGTAGCTTATTGCGCTCGTGGTGGTCGTGGTGTCCAAGGATGCCGTGGTGCTGCGGTGCCTGCGTCTGGGGCTGCGCCTGGGACTCCGCGTACATGTTCGGCTCTGGCTGGAGCGTGGCCTGGGGGGTGGCCACTGGCGTGTCGAGCGGATAGGAACCTGGGATGTGGTCCATGGTGTCGGTAGCTGCACGAAAGATCAGGAGTGTTGGAGTTGCGGAGATTTCCTGTCAAGTAACGTGCAGTGTGGTCGTCACGCGCGAAGTTGAAAGGGGTAGGACAGAGAGGAAGAGGACATGGAATTAGTAGGGAAGAATGGCAACAAAGCATGTCCTCTGCCATAAAGTACCCGGGCACCATGTGATAAAGTCAGTTGCCCTGACGTGCAGCAGCGTCATTTCGTCTTGCTGAGCACAGCATTGCTGCTGGGTGCGGCCTGGCGCGCCTGCCAAACTCGCTTTTGCGGCAAGCAGCGCCGATGACCTCAGAACTGACATCATCGACCGTGCAGATTGCGGAGCAATTCCCCGATGTGCTCGAATTGGCCAATGGGAAGAGTGCCAGCCCTTGTAAGCTGAACCGCCGACCCCACAGTGCCCGCTAACAACCCCAACTGCAATTTAGCGCCCAACAACGTCCCAAAGCGGGGATCTTGCTGCCAACCTTGGTTTTCTTTGATGTTTGATGCACCGGGCTATTGACCGCTGCGTCAATTTCGCAATAATCCGTACCCCATTAGCGAGCCATCGTCCGTTGTGGTCCAATAATTGTCTGATGCGCCATTTTGGGCTGTCGTTCTAGGCTTCTGGCTGACATCGGCGGCGCCCTGATTACCGGGTTTCCTCCTCCCGTCGCCCGATCTCTGGGAGCACGTAGATGCGACACGGATCAAAGCGATTTGTCGGGATCAGGCAAAAGGGTCTGAAGACTCAGCTTCGTGATCGCCTGCGCTAACGAAACGCGATAATATTCCTATTTCCTCACTCCATCTCATATCTCAAATCGAGGTCGAGGCACTCATGGCCCTCACCCCATTCATTCCCCGCGCCGCGACCAGGTCGGACTTTGGACGGCTTCACCGACTGCCACCCAGTCACAACCTCCCAATTCATTCTTCCCAGCTACCTAAATACCATCCGTACCTCCCTATGTCGGTCCGGTCCCAGGACCAAGAGATTCATGCTCCGTGCTCAAGTGAGATCATCAGCTCGCATACCCAACATTTCTCGCCAACGCTGGACTGCCTACTTGGTCGAGGAGCTCTGCGTGAATTTGTACTGCTGCTTCACCTGAAGTTGACGCGCATATCCCAGCCGAGCACACTGCGGAAAGATGTGAGAATATGAGCATTAGAACCGAATTGAAGCAACTCACCTGCTCTTCGGCTTCGACTTGCAGGTCCCTTGTCTCGTACCTGGGCCAGTGGATCCGGTCGATGCAACACGATACACAGAACTTGCTCTTATCTGGCCGCAGTGGCTTCCCCCAATCGCTCTTTGCCCTGATCTCGGCCGGCTTGGAAGAAGACTTGAAGAGACTCCAAAACCCCGATCTGATCTCCCTGAGCCCAACCTCTACGTCGAAGTCGAAGTGGAGATAGCGACGCAGGTCTGATAGACCGCACATGGGGCCTCGGCTTAGTACCTCGTCAATAATCTCTGCATCGACTTCGCGGGTTATGGTGAGGGGGTAGTTAATGTTTTCGTATATCTCGGGCGTCCACAAATGCAGCTGAGCTTCGGTTTGCCCAGACCAGTGCGCCGAGTGGTCGTACTCATGGTGTCGAGAGAGGCGATGGCGGCAGCGCCAGGGTTTAACTCGGCGGCAACCGCAGCTCCCGGCATGCGTCGACGAAACGCGAAAGTACGATACTGGTCCCGTTGGAATTTGGGAACCTGCCCCAAAGAGAGTCATGAGGCCGCCTTGGTTTTCCAGCCGTGGCGGAGGATCTGGGCCCGGTCAGCAGCCGCTCAGCAGCAGGTTTTGCAGGAAACGCACATGTTTCGTACGTGAGACACTTGCGCCAACTTCTAAGCTTCCTCTCATACGTGATTCTGCTCGCATGCGAGGCATGTACGGTGACAGTGGGGGCTGGTCCACCAAGAACGGTAGCACTGACGCCGGCTTCGAGCTCCGAAGTCTTCCCATCCTCGTGCGTCAACTGGATATCGGCAACGACCGCATCTCCTTTGGGCAGCAGGTCGTGTCGTTCCCCCCGACGATACAGATACCGCACGCTAACTGCGTCGAATATCCTGTTGTTTCTTCCTAGCCTGCATCATGTTAGTAACCCAATCATCTTTTTAAGAGGGGTTGGACTTGCTCTGCGGATTTGTTGATTGAAAGCTGCATCTTGAAGTTCAAGATGATCCGGTACACCGGTTTTAGACCAGTCTCGCCTTCACGGTGCTTTACTCCCGACCGTTCTATTCGCATCACCGGTTCCAATATGCTGACGGCGGTGTATTTTCCCTGCCCGCCCCCAATATTTTCCTCAAGGTCGATAGGGCGAATGTTGGAGAAGATCTTTGGTTTTGGTGGGGCGGCCACCGCCGGCGCCGCGCATGGGCGACATGAAGCTTTCGAAGTCTTCGAAGTCTTGGCACCAGTGCTCAGCATTTTCTCTTTCGTTGATTGTGTTGGAGATAACACTCGGAAGAACGACGACAGGGGCCGACCTAGAATAAGACATCGTCATTGCAAGGCAAGCTGGTTCAGAACTTGGACTTGTTGTTGACTGGGCTGTCGGCCGCGATATGATGCCCGCAAAGCCGGCACAAGACTGTTCTGCGTCGCGTCACCGAGCTGGGCTCTTCGATTAAGAAGGCCAGATGCAAAGCTAGGCGAAAGCGTTCCCGACGCTCCGGGCGCCTAGCCGTTAGCTCATCGTTGATGCATCAGCCTTACCCTCGGTGCTATTTTGGAACGCGCTGCGCGAAGTTTGTTCACCTAGGCACGCGCCACAGTTCCTCGCCCCGTCTTTTTGGGATTCCACAGGGCGCTTGGTCCCAGACCGCGGCTCTCAAGGCGCGTCGTCAGCTTCCCGCGTGTGCTGTTCATCGTCGTCCGCCGACATCGCCACGGCGAGGTCCTGGGGACTGTCTTTGCGCTTTGACTTCGCCAGAAACCTCGAAAATATTCGTGACACAGGCAGGTGGGTGTCCTCCTCAAGGCCTACTTATGGAATAGGATGGCACCTTCCCCTTGCGGATCGTCGGTGGCTTGCCTTCCCTCCGGTCCATGAGCATTTCCCAGGGGAGCTCTTAACAGCAATAGTCGGCAACAAGCCCGGCTAGCTCAATCGGTAGAGCGTGAGAAAGGTTGTAGGTTAGACCCCCACGTCGGGCTCAATTCCCGTCAACGTTTGTTGTTTGCCTCCTTTTTTGCCGCTGTGGGCCTGCAGAATCTTGTCTCTCAACGGTGTGGACCCACATGTATCTCGAAAGCGATCTGATTGGCTAGCCGACCCCACTCCCACCGCAGCTCACCGAAGACCACTGTGAACAGTGAATGGAGGACAACTGGAAGCTTGGGGATGATTGCACTTGGCATGAGAAACACGGGACTGCATCAAAGAGGTGGTGGGCAGTTCGCCTGATGAGGCAACTTAAGCGAATGCGAGTGCGAAGGAAGGGAGCCAATCATCTGTCGCCAGGAAGGTCGACCATAATCCGGCCGTACCAACGAGCACATCAAACTCGAGAGCCACGCAAGCAGACTCCAGAACGCGTCCACATAATCTTGTCGAGTCGCTGCGCAATGCAAGGTCAGCCCTACAATTACATATGAATCGGGTGCACGATGTCTCGGGACGCCGCCGAAGGCATGTTGCCAAGGCGGCCTGCTTCCATCTTGTCTCGCTGTGCCAAGAGTGCGCGGCGCAGCTTCCCGCCGGGCAAGGGAAGAAAGGAGCCTAATGCGACTCGGCCTGTTTTCTCTCAGCCTTATATAATGACGACGGCGTTTTCCTTCAAAAACACGCCGTACACCGAACTTCTTTTTCCCTTCCACACCTCGAGACGATTCGATTTTGTCTTGTCGATAACCCGTCACAATGTCGACTGCGGGCACCGCGCCTGGGGGAAGAGGCCCTCCCGTACCAGTGGTGGTATTCGGGCCCAAGGCCAATTGCACATTCGATCTTTGCCCCATAGAATGGAGCGTCTACCAGTATCGGCCCTCCGTCCCAGCAAACGCCATCTTCATCGCTCTATATGCCTTGGCGACGGCAATCCACACGTATCTGGGCATCCGGTGGAAGCAATGGTGGTTCATGGCCTGCATGAACATCGGTTGTGTGAATGGTATCATCGGTTACGCAGCCAGAATCATGATGTACTACAACCCTTGGAGCTTCGCGGCCTTCATGATCCAAATCAGTATGTTCCACCACACCCTATCCGCGACGTCGTCTTACCTGCTGACCTCCTCCCTCTCAAAGTCTGCATCACCACTGGCCCAGTCTACTACTGCGCAGCAATCTACATCACGCTGTCCATATCGTATGTCCCCGTCCATTGCTCGTCTCCCGTTCCCTCCCTTGTACAACCAAAAGTTACCGCTTTGTCCTTTTGTAACGCCTTGTTTTTCACCGTCAGACCCGGTGTTGTTGAGAATTTTTGTCTACGAGGCGCTAACCCCGTCCCTCCCCCAGAATCAACAACTTCGCCCCCTCCCTCTCCCGCTTCAAACCCATCCTCTTCTACTGGATCTTCTTCCCCTGCGACCTCGTCTCGCTCATCCTCCAAGGCGCCGGCGGCGGAATCTCCACCTCCACCGCCGGCAAGGGGCAAATCGGCGTCGATCTCGCCATCGCTGGGATGGCCTTCCAGATCTTCACCCTCGTCGTCTTCTGTGGCTTCCTGGGGGATTACCTGTTTCGGTACTTCAGGGCGTTGCATCAGGGGGAGGTGAGAGCCAGGGGGGCGAAGTCAAGGGCGAGGGTGAAGGTCTTCTTTGGGTTTATGGTGGCTGCGGTGCTGCTTACGTTAGTGAGGTGTGCGTATCGGTTGGTGGAGTTGAGGGAGGGGTATCAGGGGCATTTGATACATGAGGAGGGGCTGTTTATTGGATTAGAAGGGGTGTGAGTATTCCTTGCTGTGCAGTGATGTTTGTGTGATTTATGCTGATGATGTCTTGCAGGCTGGTGCTGGTTGCGGTGTATTGTTTGATGGTGGGACATCCCGGGATGGTTTTCAAGAAGAGGGAGGAGGGGATGGAGGAGAGCTGTGATGTGGAGGCAGTGGAGACGAAGGGGTGAAGGGCTTGCAAGCGGTATGTAGTTGGTGATGGAGGTGAAAGCGATTTTAGCGGCCGAGAGAGGACACCGGATGAGACAACAGGCTAGGATGGTGATGGTATTGATTTTCCGATGACAAACTCAAAACGTTCGGTGTTTTTCGATGCACCCCGGTCACTGGATTGTCAAGGAGCGACGAATGTTCCTGCTTCCCAACCGATCATGTGGAACATTTCACTGAGGGTACGGAGCTCATTGGAGCAGCGGAAGTGCAGTTGCAAAGTGACTTGATTAGGTAGAAAGGGTGGGAGCGAAGCTCCCAGACTAAATACAAAAGAAAGCTCCCTGTGTGTGAGGAGAGCACATGACGAAAGGCTCCTGCGCTCCAGCCTAGCCTGGAGCGGTAAGGCGCCTGCGCGCCTGAGCGCCAAGAACTGCCGCTGCAGTTCGACAGATCAACACCAATATTGCATCTAAGCGCCCGGTGAATTACCTCCGGGGACGTAGATAGAAACTTGGGCCCTGTTACGTACGGGCCCTGCGTCACTCGTGCTATGTAAATGCAAGCTTACTTTGCTGACAGGTCCTTCATCTGCTTCGGCTTTCTCGCCTTGAGGGCATGCTGTCCTGACAGGTTCCTTGCTTCTGTGCGTTCAGATATTCTGGGGCATCTATACAACAACTTTCAATGGCAGTCATGAGTATTTTGGGGGATGCAGCAGATACTACTGCTGTGGCGGGATGCTGACAGAAGGACCGGATGCAATTAGTGGGGAATGTACGGGAGGGGATAAGGGAGATGCCATGGGATGATGATGATGGGGAATGCGACATCACGTGATCGGTCTGAGAGAGCAGGCGGTAATCGCTAACAGAAGTGATCGGTGAGTTGAGGGGCGGTTGAGGTTGTCCAGGGTAATAGGTAGGGCAGAGCAGAGCAGAGCTAAGATCGGGCTGTTTGGGGAGTAACACGAGAGACGGCCCGGGTAGACGACGGGAATAGGGCTTTGACGCAGAGAGCAATTTAGGCGCCAAACAGTGGCCGACAATAATCGGGGATAAATCCTGGAACCAGCAGACACTTTTCAGTGCTCGTCGGAGGTGTTAGGCAGGCCGTAACTTTATGGCTGTTTCTTACTTCACTGTACTAAGCACTCAAACAGCCAAACAGACCCCAATTTCCGAATTAGGTCCCTCGCACCTACTTGAAATAATGAGAGGCGTACCTTACCTATACCTAAGGTAGGCTTCAAGGGATTGACGAATACAGAAATCTCCATGGCCTGAGATATGTAGCTGCGAAGGGGGGTGGTATTTCCAGCAAAATGATGGCGAGGGTGAAGGATCGAATTGCGGTTTTATATACAGTATCATTGAACCAACATCATGTTGTAATCCTGTCGGCCGCCTACTCATGATCATGTTGTCATTTTGTCAGGCACCCCACTAGGCAGGTTCCCTTGAGTTCCATAGCTAAAGGTCCTGGGTTTTGGAGACCTGGAAGGGCTGTGTTCTACAGAAAAAAAATCGGATTGGTAAGAACCGAGGTGCGCCGCTAACTACCAATGATACTTCAGGAGAAAATCACATGAGACAAGGTGCCGCACTGCCGGCCTTGCCCTGCTTGAGCCTATAATCACTGCAAGAATGGTTACACGGCGCGGGCAGCAAAGTGCCATGCTCGTGGCGTACTTGACTTTTTTGGTAGATGCAAAGATGTCGCTTGCGCTGTATCTATGTCCAGCAACACACGGGTTTTGGCTGTTTGTGAGGCTGGGATGATACCGGTACTGATATATTGAAGGATTGCGCTGCACGTCTCGTAGGATCAAAGGATCACAACTACACCTGTCTTTCTCAGACGCAACATCCAAGCTTCTCACTGCCTGTCGTAAACTCCGACAGCGCAGCACATCTACCGCGATGCGAATAAGCCTCGTCCGCTCCACGTAAATTGACTGCGACAGAAGTACACCTGACAGGCTAGCAAGACCCGCTCGACCAACTCAACCCAAGTGGGGGACACAATGGTTCGTGAAACCACCTATCATGACAAATTGATGCATGTGTGCATCGGAGGGAGGAGAGCACATCGGCAGATCTAGATGTTGGTGACTTGCAGCAGAAACTATGGGCTCAACAAAAAACTACAAATAAATGCTTTCTGCCCTGCAATAGCTTTGGATGAGGACCCTCAACATCATCAACAAGCCTCGAGTTTCCATCTCACACCCACACTTAAGTTCTCAACAATCGCCAGCTTGAGCATGAAGCTCTCCTCATCGACTCAGGCCATTGCTGCCGCAGTCGGATTTCTTCTGCAATTTGCAGAGGCGGTTAGAGTCCACAGGTCTCAAGTTGAGAACACGTGCCAAGCACTAACCCGAATACAACAGAAATCGGCGGCAAGCGACATCTTTGACTGGCATTATGAGCTCGACGCAATGGCACTGGTCATCACGACAAAGAGCGAGGTGTATGCCACGGCCGACGCCTTCAACCAAACGGTGTCGATCGAGCTGGTGGAGGGAACCATGATGCTAGTCGACCAGATGTCGAAAAAGCAGGTGGCCACCTTCAGCGGCGCTCTCAACGAATGGGCGCGCGCGGCCTATCCCAGCCCTTCGCTCATCGCTAACATGAAGCAGAGCGGCGAATTGGCCGGAACTTAACGGTCTTCTTGCCGCTGTGGCCATCGGAACGCACATGACCAATGCTGTAGCTGCCCGAAGAGCCGACCAGGAGGCTAGTGGCTTGGCTAAGCGGAATTGCGTCTGTCCCATTGTTATGTTCTCTTGTCTTATTATTGACGGCTGTTCTGGCGCCTGTGTCGTCTTTATCTGCACCAGCTGAGGTGCTCACGCAAGTGACCCGGGCCTTGCCACATGTAGGGCTCATTGCAGGTACGCGGTACATCGTAGGTGTGTAGGTGGGAGGGAGCTAAGTCATGGCGATGCAATCAAAAGATACGGAATGGGTATTGGGATCAGGATCCCAGAAACCGTTGCTATCAATTTTCTTTTAGGTTCCTAGGTTCCGATACAAGATACAGCCAAACTGAACATGTGCATATGCCAATCCGGGACCTACTTGTATGTGCCGGTGTTACGCGTTTTGTTCAATCCCGGGCACTTACAACGAAGCACTGCATAGAATCGACCAGCTGTGCCTTTTGTGCCTCTTCGGCGCGTCAAAAGTTAGTCTCCAAAGGCCTTGCATTAAGCCGTATTTCTCCAACCACCAGAAATACGGACAGACTCACCGCAGTCGGTGTTTCGGCTCTAATTTGCTCCGGTCGGTTGGGGCTTTTGCCCTGACTGGCATGAACACAACACTGCCTTAATCCTCAGGCGCCCAGTTCTCAAGGTTCTCAGGACAGGGTCCCACACATTGGTGGTGCTGCCCATCGTAGGCCGCGGTGAGTCTTGGTCTGTTGGGGCAGGATGGCATGGAAACCTGTGTGTTTTAGAAGTTGAGGCAAATCATGGGCCCAGTCACCCAGGCCCTTCACCGGGCAAAGTTTGATACTATTACTCGTTTGCATCCATCGCATCTGACGCCTAGCCCCACCATGACTGAGAAATGAAACCTGTTCAATGAAAAACATCACAGACAAGTCCTCGGGTGTGATAGAATGTCACAAGTTCTCAACGCGCTGGCACGGGCAAAGTCTGCAGTTTGCCACAGCTCCGGGTCTCCTGAGCTAGTAGGCTTTTATCTGACCATAACTCCGAGGCACTAAAGTAACAGCATTCGGATGGAGGATCTTGTGACCTGTTAATTTTCAATCATCTGAGAGGGTGTCCCAACACACCACGTGACTCCCTCAACAACCTCCAGAAGCTCTTTGCTCTGGTGGCAGTTGCCAACTTCTGGGAAATACTTCAACCGTCGTTCTTTCCTCCCACTGCCCACCGCCCATCACCCATCAAGAACTTCACCTGATCCACTTCCACCCCGATTTCTCCCATACTTTGACAATTCTGTCACACTTTCAAATTCTCTCACACCTTGACAACCTCAAATGCACTGAAAAGCACTGCAATCGACAACCATGATCCCCCTCTTCTTAACGGCTGTCATAACCGCGACATTATTCTTCGGACGTGTTGCCGCGCGACCGAACGTGTTCACCGTCGTTCCCCGCGATGCTAGTGCTGCGGCCGACAATGACTTCTGGTACCCGAAAATGGCTCACTTGGGCAACTATTCTGGCCAAACCACAGATATCGGCGACAACGGATATTCTGTCTATTACGACACTGTGCCGGAGAATAATGGTGACTATATCCAAGTGTTGATCAACTACAGCGACGATGGAGGTCGGAACGGTGGATGGCTTGCTTCTCAGCCAAGGGCAAGTTGTCTGCTCTTCCGGTCAATTGGAACTATTATCACCGTGAGCGTTGCTAACAGCATCGGCCAGATTGTGTATCTTCGTTCTGGAGAGTACACCATCGACAAGACCCTCCACATGAGCACCGACACCATCCTGATGGGCGACGCGACCGATGTAAGCGACTTCATTCATGACGAACAATGTTTTCGTGCTAATCTATGCAGCCTCCCGTTCTCAAAGCCTCGTCAGCCTTTGTCGGAGAGAAGGTCCTTCTTTCAGGGTTAGATCCGACAGTCGGGGGCAGAGGAGAGAACTCGTTCATGATCGGCCTGAAGAACATCATCCTGGACACCACAAACATTCCCGGCGACAGTCATTTCACGGCGCTGTACTGGGGCGTCGCTCAGGGCTCCCAGCTCCTGAACGTCAAGATCAAGATGCCTTCGTCGTCCAACGGCAAGGGACATTCGGGAATGCACCTCGGTCGGGGTTCTACTCTGGCTGTTTCCGATGTGCGAATTGAGGGCGGCCAGGTATGAGTTGATCTTCTTCTAGTACTGTCAAGGAAACTTCGATTGCTAACACCAGACTGAAACAGAACGGAATCTGGCACGACACTCACCAACAAGCACTATACAAGAGCATCTACTTCTACCGAAACACTGTCGGAATGCTCATCTCCGCCGGAAACACCATCAGCATCGTTAGCCCGACCTTCGACAACGTGGGAATGGGCGTCCACCAGACCGGCGGCTTCCCTTGGATCGGCATCATCGACGGCAAGTCCATCAACTCGGGCGTAACCATCAAGACCGAAACCTCCCCGTCCTTCCTCGTCGAGAACTTGGACAAGGATACGAACAGCGACATCGTCCAGGGGCCCTCGGGATTCATCCTCCCCTCCCAGTCCCACCTTGCCCGCTTCTCCTACGCCAACACGGTCGGCCAGAACCCGGTCTACACTCACATCAGCGACCACCCGTCCCGGCCCTCCTACCTCGCGCCCGGCGGCCGCTACCCCTATGTCCCGGCGCCCAACTACGCCACCAACCCAGTCTTGGACTTCATCAACATCAAAGACCCCTCCCAGAACGGCGGCCACACTGTCCAAGCCGACAATATCCACAACGATGCTGCCTCCCTCAATGCAATCCTCCAATACGCCGCCACCAACCACAAAATCGCCTACTTCCCCTTCGGCAAATACCGCATCGAATCCACACTCCTCATCCCGCTCAACTCCCGCATCGTCGGCGAAGCCTGGTCCACCATCACCAGTGCTGGCTCCTTCTTCGCCAACACCACTAACCCCAAGCCCGTCATCCAGATTGGAAACCCCAACGATGTCGGCACAGTCTACATTCAAGACATGCGCTTCACGGTCTCGGAAGTCCTCCCAGGTGCAATCATCACCCAGTTCCACGCCGCGGGATCTTCCCCCGGGGACGTCGCCATCTGGAACTCCCTCGTCACCGTCGGCGGTGTCCGCGGCGCGTCTGGTGTGACTGATACATGCCGCAATCCGAAGACGCCCTGCCGCGCAGCGTTCATGGGGATGCATTTCGCGAAGACGTCGTCGGTGTATCTTGAGAATGTGTGGAACTGGGTCGCGGACCATATCACCGAGGACTTCGATGGAGGGAGTAACATCTCTAGTGGCCGGGGCGTCCTCATCGAGAGCACAAAGGGTACGTGGCTGTATGCGCTGGGGAGCGAGCATTGGTGGCTGTACCAGCTCAGTTTCCGGAACGCAGAGGGTGTGATGGTATCGCTGCTGCAGAGCGAGACGAACTACGACCAGGGAGACAATGCGCCGGTCATGCCGCCCGCGCCGTGGACTGTCGATTCCGGCTGGGGCGACCCGGACTTCGGGTGGTGCGGGCGCAATTCCCGGTGCCGGATGGGCCTCGCGAACTGGTGGGATGGCGGAAAGGACGTGTACAGCTATGCGTCGGCGAGCTGGACGTATTTCAGCGGACCGGGTAATCAGCCCTGTGCGAAGGGCAATTACACGTGCCAGAACAATGTCCACTGGATCCAGAAGAGGCCGGGGAATTTGCATTTGTTCGGGCTGTGCAGCAAGGATACGCTGAACGTTATGCGGCTGGAGGGTGGAAAGGAGATCCTCACGAACGGCGGGTACACGGGGGGCTGGCCTGGTAGTGGTGGCGATGCCGGAAGATATACGGCCTCTTGAGGACGGGACGAAGAGCTTTCGAGTCTAATTAGGTCTCAATGAGTCTGCCACTTGGGTACATATGAGTTTAAATTCATGATGAGACTTTCTCCCTTGAACATGAAAGTTGGTCGTGTCTTGAAGATTGGGGTCGGGTACCTGCCTGCTTGAGCAACGGCGCTCTACCCGCTGCCAAGCCGCCCGGATCAAGAGCGTTTGCCGCGTCACTGCAATTTTAGCGCCAAGTGAGAGGGCTTGGCTTCAAGCCTCCCTTAGCTCAGCGATGTTCTGAATGGCTTGTCCCTTCGCTCCGAGGACAGCAACCGCCAGCCAATTGACTGATTGCCAATCCACCACACACATGACCAGACCTGCATAATGTCCCGAAGAATCTGCGACCCCAGGCCAACGTCAGGCATTGCAGTTCGCACAACAACACGTCCTGATGGCCGACGCCATCGACTCAGGTGCGCTGAGCGCGAAAACTCCACCGCCTTTTGCTGCAGACCATAATCGACCAGTCCGCCGCCGAAGACGCCAAATTTAGCTGGGACCCCATCACCTTCGTCTTCACTGTTGTCATCGGCCTCTTTGCCGCTCTCTTCACGCTTGTCACCATTTACCAGACAACCCTGTCCGCCAGCCCCGGTCGTCGAAAGTGCAACCGACGTGCGATCAGATTTTGGGCAACCAAGACGAAAAAGGAATGGTCTTGGAATGATCTCAACCGTCTGTCGATCGCCACCACGCCTGTGCTTCGGGCCGATGATATACTCCAGTTCCTTGAAGAGAGGATGAAAGGGAAGGAGGATAGAGAGGGCCGTGACGATATAATCAACTTGCCGTCTACCCCTCCCGCAGCGAAATGGCTTCAATTCCTTGATCATATCGGCGTCAAGAAAAAACTAATGCGGAAACCTGAGCACGTCGAGCTCACGGCTGCCGACCTCCCGTCGCAGCCCCCGGCGGCCACGTGGCTTTGATTCCTCGATCACATCGGCCTCGAAAAGCCTACCCGGGTATCCGAGCACGTCGAAGTTACTACAGCTGACTACCTTACCGATGACCTACTAGCCGTTCCGGCTTATGTCGATGTCGGATTCATTGTTGCAGCCGCAGCGGCAGCTGGCGCTCACACGTTTCAACTTGCCACCAGCCGAGACTCAAACCAGTCGCTCTATCCCATCATTATGGGCGGCGGCTTCCAGTTCGACTTTCGGCAGCACTCAACGCGGGGACCGTCGGTGCCTTTTCGTGTTACGGCAACAACACAGCCCGCAAAGCCTTGGGTGATATTGGTCAACCAACTGCGGTGGACGAATTATGCCGTACAATCTATCACTCACGCGGCGACATAGAAGTCTCCCTAATAGCCAACTCCAAGCACGGAGACCACCTCAATGTGGCAACCCGGGAAGCTGAAGTTTTCATGTCTCACGTTCGCGACCTGCATGATGAGGTAAGCGGCGGTCTCCCCCGTGTGGGTCAGAGGCCCCGGGAAGACAGCTATGGCCTGCGCTGGTTGCTGGGAGCCCATACTACTTCGCATGTGCCTAAAATATTCCCGAGAACACTCTCTAGGGTTTAGAGTGGGACAGCCCTTTCAATGATAGCCTTGAGCGGGACGTCGTGGCTAAGCGGGAAATTCAAGCTTGATCGCCGGAATATGTCAGGGTACGAAATCATGGTGCCCAATCTTGAGCATCGGGTGAAAGTCACATGGGCCAGTGAGAGACTGATGGAATTGGACACGAAAATCTGGGTGGACAATCTTGAAAGGCAGTTGGACACGCAACACAAAGAGGCGATTGCATATTTCTTTTCCACTAGGATAGGGACCGCTCGGCCACGACAGGAGAAGACAGGTGCTATTGACCTCTAGTGTGAATACATATAGCACGTGACTTTGAGGTCCCGAAACGCATTGCCTCCGTCGTCCATTCCCGGCTGTCGAGACTGGTACTCCAGAAATTCCACCAATCAGGGGGCAAAGTCACGATGCAACCTCCTGGAACCGCACCATCAGCCCGGGTCTTAACGGCAGGGATTGGCGGGGATATTGTCACAATTAGAGCACTGTCCCGTAATTTAGGAGGACAGTTAGAGATTTATCCACTCTGCATGCTCGCATGTGCTCTTTTTTTCTACTTCTCGACTGCAACTCCGTGTTTGTACCCGGACAATTCAGCTTACTGCCTATTGGCGCGAATTTGTGATGGAGGCCGCGTACCTAGCGTAGCAGTATGGAGATATCTTTGAGGCTTGGTTGAAGCAGTGCTACCTCCCCATCTCCGTCAGACCGTCATAGCTGAAGACTCTCACAAAATAGCGGGTGCCCGGATCAAAGGGTTGTGCGACGCAGGGCTCAGCTGGGGGGACTCGACTACCACCAAAACACCACGGCTCTACATCACTCTTTATAAGACTTTGCCATCCCTCTCTGGTGGTATCCGAGGCAGGTCGACCCCATCACCGTAATTCGTTCCCGGGTACAATTCGGCCATCATTGCGTCGGAACAAAACAACAACTGCCCCTGTCTCCATGATGCCTTCTATCGCCCTGACCCTCCTAGCCGCAGCTGCACTCGCTGCAGCGGCAACCACAAACACGAACCTTCAAACAACTTTTCCCACTGCAACCGCCACGACCAATCTACCCGCGGTACGCACCATCGCGGCAGGAGAAGTCTTCGACGGCGAGATGTACGAGTGGGACCGCAGTCCCTCGACCTGCCAGCAGCAGACCGAAACGGGCGAAAGCGACGCCGTCTTCGTCCTCGAGCACAACGCCACCCTCAGCAACGTCATCATCGGCCCCAACAACGGCGAGGGCGTGCATTGCCGTGGGAGCTGTACCCTGAATAACATGTAACTCTCCCCTATATCTCCTACCTTCCCCTTCACCGTCCTCCCCTAGCCCCGTTGCCTATTAACCCCCTTAATCACAAACCAAACACTAATAGTCCTCCAAGCTGGTGGACCTCCGTCTGCGAAGACGCCGCAACATTCAAACAACCCCACTCCAACTCTACCTCCCTCGTTTCAGGCGGCGGCGCCCGCAATGCCACCGACAAAGTCTTCCAGCACAACGGCGCCGGCACCGTCTCTGTCCACAACTTCCTCGCGCACAACATCGGCAAACTCTACCGCTCATGCGGCAATTGCTCGCCGCAGTACGCACGGTATTCAGAATTTGTGAATATACGAGTGGATAAGGCCAAGGTGGTTGTGGGTGTGAATCAGAACTTTGGGGATCGGACGATGTTGAGGGATTCGTGTGTGGTGAATACAAAGGCGGGGGGACTGTGTTGGCGGTATGAGGGGAATGGGCAGGGGAAGGAGCCGAAGAAGGTGGGGAGCGGGCCGGAGGGGGAGGTTTGTGTGGTTGAGGGGGTTAGGACTTTGGCGTGTTAGTTTGGGGGAGAAGGGAGAGGGAGGTTGGGTAGGGGTTGCGATGGTGCCCCTTTTCCTGGGTTGGGGTTGTGGATGTGTATCGTCGAGGAATTGTTGTTTCTTGAGTAATATACGGGTGCTTTTACGCCATTGGCAGCCTGTACTATTCGACTTCTCGGTGTCGGACAAAGTCTCCCCCAGCCCGCCGCAACAAAATCCTGCAGCCGCAATCCCTTTTCCGGTCGGATATTCTCCGCACATCGGTTTCCGCAGGGATCCTCGGATCATCTGCCGAGATCGCAAAATGTGACGCATCGCGTGTGACAATGCAGGCGCTCATATTCCCCGCATATCGGCTCGTAGGAGTGCAGCGTGAGCTTACCCTAGCCGTCCCAGAATACTACCCCTGACCCCCAGAAACACCGAATCCAAACCCAAAAATCAGCTACATAACACCTCTCGGCGACGTCCGAAACTCACAAGACAATCCACCAAATTCCATCCCAAATCACACCTCAAATCAGCAACCATGGAGCAAGAATTCGCCGAACTCAAGGCGCAGGTGCAGGCCCTGTCCAAGCAGCTCAACCGCGTGTCCGAGGAAGCCGAAGTGCGCAAAATCCACCACAAGTACGGCTACTACCTCGACAAATGCCTCTACAACGAAGTCGTCGACATGTTCTCCAACCACCCCGACGCCTACGTTGAGTTCCTCGGCTCCCGATACCGCGGCAAGGCCGGCATCAAGCGGCTCTACCAGGGGCGCTTCCAGCAGACCTTCGTCAACGGGCGGAACGGACCTGTCCATGGCTTCCTGCTGGATCACATCATGATGCAGGACATTATCGACGTCGATGAGACGGGTACGCACGCGTGGTGCCGCATGCGCGCGCTCATGCAGGCGGGCACGCACCAGCGCATCGAGGAGTATTTCCCGGGCGGCCACCGGCAGTGGTGGGAGGGCGGGCTGTACGAGAACGAGTACATCAAGGAAGATGGCGTTTGGAAGCTGTTCCGGTACCGGTACTTCCCCTTCTGGCACGCCCAGTTCGAGTCGGGATGGAGCCACACCAAGCCGAACTATGTGCCGTGGGCGACCAAGACGTTCCCGGAGGATCCGATCGGCCCGGATGAGATTATCGAGCAACGGGCGCTGTGGCCGGATACGAGGGCCGTGCCGTTCCATTATCCGCATCCGGTGACGGGCAAGGCTATCAATCCGGATGATTTGCGGGCGCCGGTGTGGGCGGGGAGTTTGGAGGAGAGCGAGGCGCCGTTGACCCTGACGCTGCCCGAGGGGCAGAGTCGGCCGGGCGCGACGGTGAGGGAGTCGACCGTGGCGGATAAGGTGCTGCCGGAGCTGGTGCAGCACAAGGTGGAGTGAGAATCTTCAGGGTGCGGCTTGGCATGTATTTCAGGGGTTGTTTATTCATTCAGGGGCTGTTAGTGTGCAATTGAGTCTTGATTGTCATCCATTATCATCCACCAGCTTAATGTTCTTCGTGATGTCTTTCTCTGATTGCCAAAATCCACCATTTCGAGTCAATCGTGTTTGAAATAGTGTTCAAAATTCTGGCGCTTCTTCTGTCCCCGAGACGGCGGCACTGCCGAGAGTTGGGGAAAAATCCCCTCACCACTCTGCCGTGTCCCCCCTCCCCGCACGCATCACTTATCCGGCCAGCACAGACAGCGGCTGACATTGCCGAACGCCCAGATCCCGCAGCGGCAGCTAAATCGCCCTCACTGCATCCGGAGTTACATCCGGGGACAGATTGCCAATGCTGATCCTTGGATAAGGCCATCCCGGCGGGGCATCAGGCGATGCGCTTCCCCAACCACTAACACCACTTTGACCCGGTAGATGTCTGAGGGCAGGCCGCCACCTTATAGCCCCAAGGGGAATCGCCAGCCAAAAGAATTTGTGAAACCACGACCGCACGCCTCACATCGGTCTTCTCTCGATAATCCCGCCCCGAGGCATCACCACATCACCGTTGCTGCCCTCTCATCACCACCACAACCTCACCATGGCACACATCTACTCCCTTTTCCCGGACTCCTCCCCCCAGCCCACCCCGTACACATCCGGGCGGCTCACCTCACCGACGCCGGTGCAATTCCCCTCTACGCCCGCCTTCTCCTCCATGAACCGGCCCTCCCGCTTCGAAGGCTCCATCCTCGACCTCGAATACAGCGGGACCATCCCCCCCTCTCTCAACGGGACTTTCTACCGCATCCAGCCCGACACGCGCTTCCCGCCCCTCTTCGCCGACGACATCCACTTCAACGGCGACGGCGCCGTGTCCGCCATCCGAATCTCCTCGGGGCACGCCGACTTCCTGCACCGCTATGTGCGCACCGAGCGGTACACGCATGAAACCGCTGCGCGCAAGGCGCTGTTTGGGCGGTACAGGAACCCCTGGACGGACAATGGGAGTGTCAAGGGGGTGATTCGCACGGCGAGTAATACCAATGTGGTGTTCTACCGGGGGATGTTGCTTGCGACGAAGGAGGACGGGCCGCCGTTTGCGATGGATCCGGAGACGCTGGAGACGATTGGGCGGTATGATTTCGAAGGGCAGATTACGGTGCCGACGTTCACGGCGCACCCGAAGTTTGATCCGGTGACCGGGGAGATGGTGTGTTTTGCGTATGAAGCGGGGGGAGATGGGGCGGATTGCAGTGTGGATGTGGTGGTGTGGACGTTTGATGGGGAGGGGAGGAAAATTGAGGAGTGCTGGTATAAGGCGCCGTTTGCGGGGATGATTCATGATTGTGGGATTAGTGAGAATTGGGTGGTGTTGCCGCTGACGCCGATTAAGATGGATAGGGGGCGGATGGAGAAGGGGGGAAATAAGTTTGCGTGGGACCCCGAGGAGGATCAGTGGTATGCGCTGGTGCCGAGGAGGGGGGCGAAGACGGAGGATGTGATTTGGTTTAGGGCGGATAATGGTGAGTTTGAACTAGGCTGTCCTTGGGGGATGTGAGGAGGTTGGGAAGGCATTGTGTTAACAGTGATGCAGGATTTCATGGCCATGTTGCCGGGTGCTATGAGCTGCCGACCGGGGAGGTGGCGTTCGATTTGACGGTGGCGGATGGGAATGTGTTTTTCTTCTTCCCGCCTGACACGAACATCACGCCAAGTGATGGGATGGCCAAGAGAAATAAGCTCAGTTCTCCAACCATGCGCTGGATATTCGATCCCAAGGCGAAGAAGACGGCAGTTGATTACCCCGAGGGTGTTGTTTACGTTGCCGATGAGCGGGTCAAGCCAACGCTAACGTGGCTAACCAATGGCGAGTTCTCCCGCATCGACGACAGATACGTGACGAAGCCGTACCGCCACTTTTGGCAGGCCGTGGTTGATCCGAGCAGGCCATACGACTTTGCGAAGTGCGGTCCGCCAGCGGGTGGGCTTTTTAACTGCCTCGGACACTACACTTGGTCGGACGAGCATGTCCATGACGGATCTTCTCCGTCTGCCGACGAAAAGAGCGGTGGTGAAGGGAAGTTCGGCCTGGAAGACGTCTACTTCCCTGGCCCCACCATGACGTTTCAGGAGCCGACCTTCATCCCGACGGAGGGCGGCGCAGAGGGAGAAGGATACATCATTGCATTGCTAAACCACCTCGACGAGCTGCGAAACGATATAGTCATTTTGGACGCCCAGAATCTAAGCAAGGGGCCGGTGGCCGTGATACACCTGCCCCTGAAAGTGAAGCTGGGCTTGCACGGAAACTGGGTGGACAACCGGGATATCGAGGCATGGAAGAGCAGGAGAGCGGAGAACGGTGATGTTGGGCCGGTGCAGATTGCTACCGAGATGCTACCCTGGCAGAAGGCCTTCTTCGCAGAGAAACACAGAGAGAAAGGGACTGATAGCGGCACCAATGGTTTGGATCATTGAGTCTGAGTTTAGTTACATTGTAGGTAGAGCTCTGTTATCACCCAACTTCCGCATGACTCCATCAATGTACCCGTGCCCCAGCAGCGACGGCAGCAACACCACCTCCTACAATGGCCCATATACCCGGAGCTTCAGCTTGACCCCTGCCCCGACTGGAAGATGTAGATGTGGACGTTGTCTTGGCTGGCGTTGATGTGCCCGTCACGCCTGGGCGAGGTGTAGCGGTCGGGGCCTTGGTGATGGATGCACCTGCGGTGTGCGCCGCGGCATAGCACTCAGCCATGATGATGGTGTTGTTGAGCCAGGTTGCCTGGCCCGACCACTCCTTTTCGGCGTACCACCCCACCGGGCAGTCGCGAGCCAGCTCCAGAGCCCTTGAGCTGTGAGCCGCCCACCACGAAGATGCTGAGCTGCCATATGCCGAGTACGCCGCCGAGACCGAGGTGGCCATGGCCGACGTGATGGCGCACCACCGCGTGGCGTCGGGGTACGGGCAGTCAAGTTCGTCGGCGCCAGTCAGGGTGCACGACTCGGACCGGAGTTTGCTGAAGTAGCTCTGCATCGCGGTGAGGACATCTGCTGTCGGTTTTGGGACCTGGAAGTAGGGAGAGAAGGTCTCAGTTGCGCACTGCCAATGGTCGTCTTCCGGCGGGATGACTGTTGGAAGAAGCGCAGCCCAGGCGGGTTGCGATGTCCCCGAGGTGGTGGCTGCATGTGCAACATGGGCACTTGCACTGAGCACGCCGATCAGGAGCTGGATTCTCATGGCGAGGTGGTTGTCGCGGCAGTGCTAGAAAGAGGAAAGATGTCGGAGAGGGAGCGACGAAGAAACATCGAAGGGGAGACTAGAGACCAGACCCCGGCCAGAGAAATACGCGCTGTGTCGTTGACGCGGAGGTTTGTTGCCCCTGTTTCGATACGCTCGCTGCCAAGCTAATATAAACGCAGGCTAATTTGCCATTGTAAAATATAGTGAGGCAGAACATGACTATACCTGCGGCTAAACAAAATCGCTCGTGTAACACGATCGCTGAGTCTTGCGTTTACCGTGCCAATTCGTCTCAACGAAATGAGGATACTAGCGCTTAACGCCTCGTCCGCGGCGTGGCAATCTGCCTTCAGTTGCGGTAGGTATATTACGTACGGTGCCGGTGCCCGACAGAGGACTGGTGCAATTCGCCCAGCTCGGCCACGTCATAGCGGGCGGCCTCTTTTTAACTCAATATGCCTGGCGAAAATTAATGTCTCTTGGCTGCTGTTTTAATCGTGGGTAAAACCACTGACTTAACCTCCGTGTCCAGAAATTGTTGAACACTGGTTTTCGAGCCCGTAAACGGGTGCTGCTGCTTGGCTCTGCCTTGTTGCGAGTCTGGGCGCAGTAATGAAGCCCCCGTAACATGTCCTGTAAAAGCTGACTTTCGTCCAGTGACACCGATGATTTATAGGGAACATATCAGCATCGCCGCCGTGTGATAGTGTCTAAATCAGAATGATCTTACCTCATTTTCTCGGACGCGTCAAAGAATATCTCTGAGCTACTCGGTCAGAAGGAGTTGCCAAGCCGTAGAGCATTTGACTGAACTGTCTCGGCGGTGCTGCCAGTTGGCCTGTGGCACAGCACAGCCAGCGGGCTGAAGAAGGGACCCTATAAATTGAACTCATGCTACGCCGCAACAACAATTACAGGCCTATGTTCGGTAGGTCAATAGGCAGATACTGCAAAAATGAGAACTGGGGGGGCCTGAACGGGGTATTGATAGCACCCTCACCCAGGCGAGGAAGTTGCTGAACCCCTTTCTCCTCAGACATGTTCTATTCTCTCGCAGTCAGCACCATGTATCAGTTCAGGGCTACAGCCCTTTGTATTCTCTGGGGCTTCGGCGTCGCCCATGCCGCAATCAATCTTGACGGCAGTCCAGCTATGGCGCCCTTGTCGGACGGTGACCCATCCCCTATTGCGAGCATCAATACGTATCATCCTAATGAGCATGACTGCCCATTGCCGTGCAAAGACGTCACCAATGTACACAGTTGGGTCACCTACTTCTCCGTCAACCGTCTCAAGCGCTGCAACGAGCCCATGCTACTCCAGCTGTCCGCCACACAACCCTTAGATGATCCGCTTGCCACTGTGTTGTTGCATAGCTGCACTCTTACAACGCCGGGATCGGATCCAGCCTCCATCGGCATCCTCAAGGCCGGCATCCTTGCGGAGAACCCAAAGTTGTCCGAAACGCTTGCAGAAAGGGGTGTCGATACCGCCAAGGCATGCTTCTCCAACGGAGTTCCAGCTGTGCGCAAGCTTGAGTTGTTTGTTGGGAGGGGGTCGGACTCGGACCAAAGGGGCGAGACACTTCAAGGGACCCTCGGAGGCCTCCAAAAGTTCTTCGAAGCACCCGACAACTGCGATGAGCAGCTCGCGTTCGCATACCACAATGGAACGGTGGTCGGCATGTATGTCGGAGAGGATTTCGGGAAGCCCACCGTTTCATCCGCTCTGACGCTGCTCGGGCGGCAAAACGTCTCTTCTGTTGACCGGGCGGTTGCCCAGCTCTGCGACGGGGGACAGTCCGGCACTCGAACGTTTGGTATGGTGGTCGATACCACTGGGAATCTGGCTGCTGTCCAGAAGATCGTTTCCGACTGGAACAAGGGCGTCTGCATTGACACCGGGAACTTTGGAACTTCGAGAGAACTCGGGGGTGTCGAGGTGTTCTCCATCGGCAACCACGGAAACGTGACTGTCGGGGTCAACAGCACGTTCGGTGCCAACGCCAGCACCAACACTATCTCCCCATACGCAAGAAAGGTGCGGGGCCGCGGCTATCAAAGCAAGGGGTTCGGTCTTGCGTCGCGTGCAACGTGTCGCTACGTCGAAGTCGTATCGGGCGATAGCTGTGGCGCCCTCGCGGACAGGTGTGGCGTCAACGCGCAGGACTTCTACAAGTACAACCCGAAGGACAACCTGTGCTCGGGGCTGATGCCGGGAGATTTCGTCTGCTGTTCCTCGGGCGATCAGTACTCAAAGCCAAAACCCGTCGCGCCGAAGCGGGGTGCCGACGGCATTTGTGCGACGCACCTCATCGTCGCTCGCGACACCTGCCATAGTATAGCTGAAAAGTACGGCATCACCACTGCCGAGATCGAAAAATGGAACAAGGGCCGGACGTGGGCGTGGACTGGCTGCGAGCGGATCCTGACCACGTATAATATGTGCGTGAGCGACGGGGACCCACCGATGCCCCCACCCTCTGTCGGGACCGAGTGCGGCCCTCTGGTGCCGGGGTCGAAGCCGCCGCCCACGAACGTCTCCTTCACACTGCTCAATCCCTGCCCGCTCAAGGCGTGCTGCTCTAACTGGGGCTACTGCGGCGTGTTCCCCGGCCACTGCAACGTCAACACGCCGGTGGGCGGTGGGCCCGGAAGCACGCCGCCCGGCGTCCAGAGCACGTGCGTTTCCAATTGCGGAAACGACATCAAGACGAACGGAGGGCCCCCGCAAGCCTTCCAGCGCATCGGCTACTACGAATCCTGGAACCTGGGGCGCGACTGCCTCTGGCTGGAGGCCAAGGACGCGAACACCGACGGCTCCTACACGCACATGCACTGGGGATTTGCCGACATCGACCCCGCAACGTGGAAGCCCGTCATCAACGACACCATGAAGCAATGGGCCGGCTTCAAGGCCCTGAAGAACGTGAAGAGGATCGTGGCCTTCGGCGGCTGGGCGTACTCGACCGAGCCAGCCACGTACAACATCATGCGCCAGGCCATCCTCGACAACGCCAGCACCTTTGCGCAAAACATCGCCAAGTTCCTGCAGGACGAGGGCCTCGACGGCGTGGACATCGACTGGGAGTATCCTGGCGCCCCCGACATCAAGGTCAACGGCCGGGTAATTGGCCAGGAGGGGGACGGCCGCGGGTACTACAACTTTCTCAAGACGCTGAAGGACAAGGTTGGGCCGAGCAAGTCCGTGTCAATTGCCGCGCCGGCGTCCTTCTACTACCTGAAAGCGTTTCCCATCGACCGCATCGCCAACGTCATTGACTACATCGTGTACATGACGTACGACTTGCACGGCCAGTGGGATGCTGGGAAACCGAACTCGTACGACTCGTGCGACTCGGGCTACTGTATACGCAGCCACGTGAATTTAACCGAGACGCGTAACGCCCTCTCTATTATCACCAAAGCCGGCGTGCCAAACAGCAAGGTCTTTGTCGGCGAGGCCAGCTATGGCCGGTCCTTCCGAATGAAGGAGGATGGCTGCTGGCGTCCGATGTGCGAGTTTACCGGTACCCCGGAGGTGTCCCACGCCAACCCTGGCCGCTGCACCAAGACCTCGGGATATCTTGGCTATGCTGAAATCATGGAGCTTATGAGGAACAACCCGAACGTCAATCAGTTTCACGACGGTGATTCCAACACCGATGTCCTGCTCTACGACGGGGACTATATCAGCTACATGACCCCTATTACCAAGGAAACGCGCCGCGACGACTGGAAGAAACTCAACTTTGGTGGAAGTGTCGACTGGGCCGTGGATCTCCAGGCCTTCTCCAAGACCGACATGGGGAAAGGGCTGAAGCAGCCCTCGGGCGAGAAAGGCTGCGTGGGCGGGTTAGACGTTGACATCGAAACAGGCGAGATGTGCGCATTCGCCTGCCATTACGGCGTTTGTCCGCAACCGCTCTGCGAGTGCATTATCGAGGGCAGGATTAAACAGCTTCCGCCCGTTAAGATGGAGAACGTCGACGACGTCATTGCTTTTGACACGTACAATGTCGACGTGAACCGGCTTTGTAAGTTTGTTTGCAAGTACGGCTTCTGCCCCGAGGGGTCGTGCACGACCGTCGACAAGGAAGAAGACGAAGACCCAGAAGCACCGATGGTCGATCCATATGCCCCAGTAGCTGCGTCAGGAGACTCTGACCGCTATGCGAGACGTGGTGAGCTCAACAAACAATGCTTCATATATCGAGATACAAAGTACCGCGACAAGGGTATTGCAAAGTGTGAAGAACTCTGCAAGGATGAGGTGAACAGGGCCAAAGCGGAGGGCCGAACGACAAACTACGGCTGCGTTGGCAATTACCCGCTGGATAAACCCATCCCGTGGGACTATCTGTTTGAGGTCGAAGGGGGCAAAGTCCCGGGGCGATGCGTTTGCGACCATGCTTTCGTCAACACCCTTGCTGATCTCGTCATCGATGCCATGCCGGCCATCGCGCAGATTGGCTGTTACATCGTCATGTCCTCGCTCAAGCTTGTCATCACGCTCGGGCTGAACGCGATTCCTGGCGCTGGGAGAATTATCGAACCAGGCTTAGATGCCTTGGCCACTGCCGCACAGATCGCCTCATACGTATACCCCGACGACCAGAACCCCCAAGGTACGTTCGAATGGTGGTTGAGCCCATGTGGAGGCAGCGAGCTTGTACCCAAGGAACTGCAGAAGGCCTTTGATATCCTCCACAGCATCTCCGAGGGCAGGACAAGCTTCAAGAAGCCCGAAAAGCACCCCAAGGGCAGCGGCAAGAACGGAGACGCCAGCAACCCCAAGCCCGAAGACCGCGACAGAGGTCGGCCAGCCGGGAATAAGAACCCCGGCAAAAGCGGCTCGGGTGGCGGCGCAAACTCCTCAGCCAACAAGCCAAAGCAATGCAAAATTCCGGCGAAGAAAAAGTCTGAACGCCAACCACACCGACTGCGAGTGAGGGAATGTAAAGGCCAGGTGACCAAGACGACAGATTTCTTGATCACCTCGGTCCAATACGCCGCCGGCGCTGCACCATCAGCTGTCGAAAGGAAGTGCTTACTTCGATGGGAGCAAGCCTGCCTCCACTATAGCTCTGCCATTGAGGTCAGCCGAGACTGGAACAAGATTGTCTGCCCACAAGAGGCCGCCACCAAATCCCGGCCTCGGGGAGGGCTGCCCGCGACACTGGCTTGGAACAACGCACGTAACGAAGACTGGCTCGAGTGGGAAAACTCGGGCCGCAGAGAAGAGGATTGCCATAGGGACGAGTACCCGCCCATCTACCTGCTGAACGACCAGCACGACGCCTGGAAAAACTCAGGCAAGTCCAACAAGCCCGGCGGCCAGCTCATGCGGTTCCTACCCGGAGGCCACAACACCGGAGCCGCGTCGCTGTGGAACAACGCCTGCTTCAAGCCAGTCATGGACAAAATATCCGACCGCGAGTTCCGGGCACTAGTCCTAAACAACCAGAAGTCTAACCAACCGACAAACCCGGGGAGCGACCCCAACCACGAGCAGTTCGAGGCAAAAGTGGTCCCGGTGAATGTCCACCCGTACTTCACCATCACTGCGTGGGAGCACGCGGCAAATCCGCCGGTAGAGGCGGGCCTCTGGGAAAATCCATGCTGGCCGATGGACTTTGCGCCGCTGGATCCAGGCTTTGCGCTGTTGGATTATGACCCCTGGAATCTCAAGCAATGGCCCCTGGACGGGAATGGCAAGAAGACAAATCCTTATGACTACACGAAACCTCGTGACTGATTTGCACGAATACTGGCACGATATCGGTAAAGAGACTCTTTATTTTTTGTGTGCCGTATTTTTATACAGAATATTTCGTTGCTGTGGAGTTGCGTTGGAGGAACCCCCAAGATTCGCCAGATAGCAAGCGAAGACAATAGACTAGCAGGCCCCTCGGCTCACCCCGTTCCTTTGACAATGCCTTGGTAACAGCCTGGTTATATGAGACGAATCTGGTCACATGAAATTCCCTTTTTCGTTCCGAGTCCTGAGCTAGGGTGAGCTGTGGCTAATGTGCCCTGAGCTTCCCCTGATTCTTCCCTGAGCGAAGCTAATCCCATACGCAGCCGCTGCACAGCCTCACAGGCCCTTTTCAGTCCCTCGGCTAAAGTTTCCATTCGATGGACAGTAAGTAACGCGTAATCTATAGGAATGGCACTCAGCTAACAATTCCAATTATAATGTGCACGTACACTGGGTGCGCGTGTCTTGCGTTATGTTTGTCAGAAACATGGCACCTTGGATTGCAACCGTATGACTGTTCTAAATGCGAGCTGCGTCTTAGACCACACATCAAGTCTCTCTGTTTAGCATAGGTCGGATAGACGCCTAGCTTAGCTACACGGATAGTATGGCATTGAACTCGTGTCATGATTAGCTGAAAGGCAGAGGCCGGGTTTTGGGGCTGCTGGTCCGTGCTTGTCTGCCTAGAATAGTCCCTGGGTGACGAAACTAAACCGCAGTGGGCCTGTTGGGTTGGGAGCTTGGACCACATGGATTTCAGGGGGGCGCACCTTGCTCCCTTCTCTTTTCTGTCACATACATGCGTGATGAATGGCTTAGCTGCGTTCCGACAGCTTGTTTTTCGTAGGTAAATGCACAAGCCGCCTTCCGACTGCTCCCGTGCTTAGGATTGTTCCCGCATGCTCCACTAAACATTTGTCCATCGTGTTTCGCCCAACGCCTTTCACTGCTCGCATTTCGCCCATCGCATCAATTGGCAACTCTTCAATTGAACCATCAGCATCCATTTGTTCATCAATATTTCCATCGATTATCCTCGACATAACAAGCCGCTACGAATATTCATACCTCGAGACGGGATACATCCGCCTCCTCCACATCCTCTCCGTTAGCCCGCAAGTCCGTGTTCAAGTCAAGGTTGCACATCTCAACACAGACCCCGCCTCCCATGATGCTCCGGTCTACGCAGCGCTATCATACCTCTGGGGAGACAACAGACCGTTTAGACGCGTCATCATCGAACCATCGGGCTGTTATGTTGACATCACATGGAACCTCACCATCTACTTCACACATCTGGACGCCTTTGTTGGTACCAAGATCTGGATCGACGCCCTATGCATCAATCAGCATAGTGACGAAGAGAAGTCCCGCCAGGTTGCACGCATGGCGTCGGTTTATGAGCGCGCTGCGAAGGTGCTCTTGTGGCTTGGCCCCAGTGCGGACGGGAGCGATGCTGCCATGGAGGGCATCGCCCGGTATGGCGGCGCAGCTGTGCGTGCCGGCCTCCTCAGCTTGGAGAAGGAGGCCCTTATGGGGTGGCCGGATGTGGGTGATGATCCCGCATGTGTGTGTACGCGGGATGCTGTACTGGCACTGATGGTGACAGCGAGCGAGGTCGAGGGCGATGACAAGCGGGCGGTTGAGAGGTTCCCACGACTAGCGTTTGCTGCGCTTACGCATCGCGAGTACTTTAACCGCGTTTGGGTTAAGCAGGAGATTACGCTGGCGCGAAAGGCGGTGGCGCTCTGTGGCCATAGCCAGGTGGATGCCGAGTCGTTCCACGCCGCGACCTTGTTCTATGGCATGTTGAACGTGTGGGAAACCAGTGAGTGGCGCGCTGGCCGGCAGGTGAGGCTCCCTGGCCCCTTCTCGATGGAAGAGGTCATGGCGGCGCCTGGCGGTCCTTGGTCCCTGATGAAGAAGCTGGCGGATCACCCGGCTGTGGGGGCCTTCTTTGCAGCCAGGCGGAAATTTCAGCGAACTGGAGGTCGACTGCCTCTATATGAGCTGCTGCATACGTCGTATGTGAGGAGTGGGGGGACTGGGCTGCGGTGTGGAAACCCAAGGGATAAGATCTACGGCCTCCTTGGGATGGCGAATGATGTAGAGGTGTTGGGCATCTGCATAGACTACTCCAAGACACCTGACGAGGCGTACGAGCAGGTAGCACGGGCTTTGATCAGCAAGGGGCACGTGGATATTTTCAAGTGGTGCCGCTCGCGACGCGTCCAGCCTCCTACCTGGGTCCCCAACTTTCGTGAGGAGATTACCTACACCTGGTCAGAAGATATGGGCGTCCCCTTGTTTAAGGCGACTGGATCGAGGACGCAGCCGACCCTCGGTGAAACCGGGGACGACAACAGAAATCCCTCGACACATATCTCGTCGATCCGCTTACGGGGAATCCGCCTCGACAGCATTACAGCCATCGGGACCATTTTTATGCACAATGACCAGACGCGGTACGACCAAATGGCGGCGCGCAAGATGTTCCACGAACTAAAGGCGTTTCTGGAACGGCCGTCCATCTACCCCGAGACCAACTGGGTTGATGCCGCCTGGCGTATCCCGATCTGCGACAAGGAGTACCACCCTACGTCCATGACATTCCGACGCGCCACAGCCGAGCTCTCGGGTAGGCAGTTCGTCTTGCTACTCACGCAGGACCTGGAGGATGAGAAGGTCATGGCCGAGACCATGTCATACCAGGGGACCATGCGGTACAAAGACGGTGCGCGACCCATCTGCTCTGAAAAGGGCTATGTGGGACTAGGACCTGCGGAAACGGCGCTGGGGGATGTGATCGTTTTGCTGTTTGGTGCGACAACGCCTCTGGTCTTTAGACCTGTGGATAGCGACATGGGAGTTTACCATCTTGTTGGCGAGACGTATGTCTATGGTGTGATGGATGGGGAGATGATGGGAAAAGGAATTGATGAAGATGTTTTTGAGTTATGGTAGATCCAGGGAGCTTATGAATAACGGCAAATTATCTAGAGTTGTGAATAGGTGATCTTATATGCACGGAAATAGGTAATGGAGAGAGGCGAATCGGCACGATTTGCGCAATAACAATACACTTGCTAGCAATAACT